>Ga0207857_1000283_pt1 | contig 14503 bp, 10 predicted proteins | sample LuqExpMetageno22_FD_187780 | JGI IMG/M metagenome (GOLD analysis project Ga0207857, IMG submission 187780) | Tropical forest soil microbial communities from Luquillo Experimental Forest, Puerto Rico - Sample 22 (SPAdes) | ecosystem: Environmental > Terrestrial > Soil > Tropical forest ... | reverse complement strand
GATGCCCAGGGTCAGAAGCGGAAAGCCGATCATGATGGCCCGGTAGTTCAGGTCGTCCAGCACCCGGATGGGGGGGAACATGCTCATGAGGCCGCCGGCGGAGCCCCCACCGCTCTCCTCGCTCTTGGCCTTGATCAGGTACATGATGGAGATGCCGCAGGCCACGGCAAAGGCGGCATAGCCGAGGAAGCAGGTGATGACGTGGTAGAGGAGCCAGTTGCTCTGGAGCGCCGGGACGAGCGGCTCGATGCCGCTGTGCAGCCCGAGCTGGGCCCAGGCCATGCCCAGCAGGGCAAAGGGCATGACAAAGGCGCCGATGACCCGGTAGCGGTATTTCAGGTCCAGGAGGGCGAAGATCAGCACGATGGTCCAGGAGAAGAAGACCACCGATTCGTACAGGTTGGAGAGGGGCGCATGGCCGTACCCCATGTCGTAGGATTCCTTCCAGCGCAGCAGGATCGCCCCGGTCTGGGCCAGCAGGCCGGCGTAGGCGGTGGCCATGCCGGCCGTGCCGAGCAGCGGGGAGCGGCCGGCCAGGAAGATGAAGAAGAGCAGCATGGAGGCGAGATAGGTGAATGTGGTGACGTTGAACAGAAGCGAGCTGGTCATTATCTTTTCTCCCCTGAGCATTCCGTTTTGAGTTTGTCGGCCAATCCCTCGAAGAAGAGCTGGAAGGCGGCCTGGTTCTTGCTGGCGTTGCCCCCCACGGTGACGGTCCCGTGCTGGATCCGCACCCAGATGCGGCGATGGGACAGGAAGAACGCGGCAAAGATGCCTACCACCATGAGCAGGCAGCCCAGCCAGACGATCCCGACGCCCGGGTCCTTTGCCACCTGGAGGCCGGTGTACATCCGCTTTTCTTCCCCCTTGAAGTGGATGACCGGGCCCGTGCCGTGCTGCTTGGCATGCTCGGCGTTCAGTTCGGGGTGGTTGGCGTAGACCACCACCCGTTCGGAGGCGCCGCCGGGGGCGTGGATCTCCAGGTGGGCCGCAGGACCGGAAAGGCCGGGGGAGTAGGGGGCGATGTCCGGGGTGGTCTCAAGCACATGCACTTCGCTGCCGTCCGGCAGGGTTGCCGAGCCGTCGGCGGGCACGGTCAGCGGCACGGCGTTCCCGCCGTCCAGGTCGGTGACGAGAAAGCGGTACTCTCCCGCATTGCCGTAGCTGGACTGGTAGAAGGTGACCCCCTTGTAGGTCAGGGGGTCGTTGACGATGACCGGGACGTGCTCGTACCCCGGCACCGGCTTGCCGTTCTCCAGCACGGTCAGGATGCTCTTGAACTCCCGGGGGGCGCCGCTGTCGTACAGGGCGACGCTGAACTTCTCGCAGAGCACCGAGAAACCGAGGTCGATCTCCTTCCCCGAGCGGGTCGTCGCCTTGGCGGTGCTCTCCCCTTCCATGATGGTGGCGAAGCCCTTGTAGCCGAAGAACGACCCGATAATCGCGCCGATGAAGATGACGATGATGCTCAGGTGGACGAAGTAGACCGAGAGGCGGCACCAGGGGTGCTTCTGGGCGAACAGGTAGCGGGCGCCGTCGCTCTCCGTGGCCACCGGCCCGGCGAACTCGGCCGCGAGAAGGGCCGCGACCTGCGCCTGGAGTTGCCCGGGCTCGCCGCCGGCCTTGAAGGTGACCACGTTGGCCAGCGACTGTTCCAGCCCGCTGCCCATGACCGTTACCGGTTTGGTGATGGTCTTCCAGATGGGGGGCAGGCGCTTGGCGGAGCAGGCGACCAGGTTGACCGTGAGCAGGTAGAGCAGCAGGATGAACCACCAGGAGTGGTACATGTCGAAGAAGCCCAGGGCCTGGTACAGCTTGAATTTTGCCGGGCTGATCTGCCGCAGGTACTCCTGCGCCGGGGTGCCCTGGGGGATGATCGTCCCGATGATCGAGGTGATCGCCAGGGTGATGAGCAGGAACATGGTGAGTTTCAGGGAACAGAAGAAATCCCACAGGGAGTTCAGAAAACCGCGCTGATTGGTTGTCACGTTGACGGACTCCTTTATTGTCCACCCCTGCCGCGGACGCCATGAGGCGCACGCGGCGGGGTGTCGTGATGGAAGCGACGTTATACGGGCTGGAATGCGGAACAGTTCGGCATCCCGAAGGATGGCCGGATCAGGCGGTGCGGTTCTGGGGGGGGACGAAGATGGAAAGATAGACCTGGGGCAGCTCTCCGAGGATCTCGGAACAGCCCTGGCGGGTGACCATGGGGGCATAGGTGATGGTGATGCGCTGGCTGAACGGGGCGTGGCAGGGGCAACAGCAGGCGCTTTCGCAGCACTCCCCGTGCTGCCCGTCCGAACAGGGGCACGCGCCCCACGGCGCATCGTCGGCGGCCTGCACGACCTGCACCCCGGCACTGCAGGGCTCCGGGGCGTCGCAGTGGGCCAGGGCCCGGGCCGGCAGCAGCAGGTACAGGGCCATCAAAATGACGGCGAATGGATAGTAGACGGGATGGCGCATGGTCGGTTCACTTCGTATAGAATTCTGGCGGTCCTGTCAACGATAAATCGCCAGCGGCGCCATTGACCCTGTCGGCGCCCCTTCTCCCGTGGGGAATATTCCACACCCATGGCGGATATTCTTCATACGCAAGATACATTCCAGTACGGGCCGCACCGCATTTTCCATTAAATACGCAATGTTACGCGGCACCACCCCGCTGGCACACTCCTTGAAAATGAAATATCCAGCAAATCGCAGCAAGAGCGTCCGGCGAAATGGCCGCGCGGTGCCCGGTGGAGGCGGATATGAAAAACAGCATCATCAATACGGCACTGGTCCTGCTGGCGGCACTCCTTCTGGCGGGCCTGGCGGTACGGGTCAGGGCCGGGGCGACCGCGGATTCGGTGGCTGTCCTGAAAACGGCGGGCATGACCTGCGGGAGCTGCGCGGACAGGATCAGCACGACGTTGCAGGGCGTCAAGGGGGTCGCCTCGACCCGGGTGGACCTGGACGGCGGACAGGTCATCGTCGGGTACGACACCAGGATGGTCAAACCGGAAGCATTGGCGGAAAACATAAAAAAAGCCGGTTTCGACAGCACCGTCCAGGCGGTGGTGACGCCGGAACGATACCGGCAGATTACCGGCAGGGATGCGGGCGCGAGCGCCGCTACCCCGCCGGGGTGTTGCGGCGGGTGCGGAGCGGGAACGAAAACCAAGTAGAAGGAGCGGAACATGAAGAGACATCACACGAAAAAGATCGCCTGGGCAGGGGTCGTCGTCGCACTGCTGCTGATCGGTGCAGCGAGCGTGCTTGCCTTCTCCCTGGGCAAGTACGAAAAGGTCACGGCTAACGGTGGTACAGTATCCATACCGTTCTCCCGGCTGAGCGGCGACAAGGCCCGTTTTTACCGTTACGAGGACGGCGGCAGGAGGATCGCCTTCTTTGTCGCCAAGGCCCCGGACGGCAGCTACCGCACCGCCTTTGACGCCTGCGACGTCTGCTATCGGGAGAAGAAGGGGTACGAGCAGCAGGGCAGCCAGATGACCTGCAAAAACTGTAATAAACAGTTCGCCATCGGCCGCATCGCTCCCAGTTCCGGCGAAGGGTGCAACCCCTCCTTCCTCCCCCACCAGGTAAGCGGAGGCGCCGTCACCATCAAGGTAGCCGACCTCAAGGCAGGGGCCCGGTTCTTTTAGATGAAACTCCACACCATCGCCCTGAATAACCTGAAGCGGCGCAAGGCAAAGATGGCCTTCCTGACCATCGGCCTGGCGGTGGGAATTGCCACCATCGTCACCCTGGTGACCCTTACCACGTCCATGTCCAGCGACATCGGGCGCAAGATGGACGAATTCGGCGCCAACATCCTGGTGACCCCCCGGAGCAACGGCCTGGCCATGAACTACGGCGGCATCAGCCTGGGGGGCGTGACCTTCGACCAGCGGGAGATCCGTGAGACAGACTTGGCCCGCATCGCCACCATCGCCAACCACCGCAACATCTCGGCCATAAGCCCCAAGGTGCTGGGGAGCGTCGCCATCGGCGGACACGACGTCCTGCTGGTGGGGGTGAATTTCGCCAGCGAGCTGAAGATGAAGCAGTGGTGGCAGATCTTCGGCGATGCGCCGAAGAACGATAACGAACTGCTCTTGGGCAGCGACGCCTCCAAGGTACTCAACGTGGCTGCCGGGGATTCGCTCCGGATCGGGGGCGAGGCCTTCAAGGTCGCCGGCGTGCTGGACCAGACCGGCTCCCAGGACGACTCGCTGGTCTTTGCGCCGCTGGGAAAGGCCCAGAAACTGCTCGGCAAGGAGGGCAAGATCACCCTGGCCGAGGTGGCTGCGCTCTGCTCCGGCTGCCCCATCGGGGACATGGTGGTCCAGATCGCCGAAAAGCTGCCCGATGCCAAGGTGTCGGCCATCCAGCAGGTGGTGGAGGGACGCCTCAAGGCGCTCAACCAGTTCAAGCGCTTCTCCTATGCCATGGCCGGCGTGGTGGTCTTCATAGGCTCGCTGATCGTCTTCGTCACCATGATGGGGAGCGTCAACGAGCGCACCACCGAAATCGGCGTCTTCCGCGCCATCGGCTTCAGGAAGAGCCACATCATGCGGATCATCCTGCTGGAGGCGGCTCTGGTCAGCCTGCTGGCCGGCCTTGTGGGGTATGGCGCCGGTATGGGGGGCGCCAAGTTGGCGCTGCCCTTCATGGCCGAGGCCAAAAACGCCAAGCTTATCTGGGATGCCTGGATAGCAGGCGGCTCCATTGCCCTGGCCCTGGTGCTGGGGCTCGTGGCCAGCCTGTATCCGGCGCTGCATGCCAGCAGGATGGACCCGACCGAAGCTCTCAGGGCGCTGTAACGTCCCCCTTTTCATAAAGGGAGGATAAATCGAGGAAATCATGTCTCTCATAAACATAGCCAACCTGACCAAGCACTACACCAGCGGCGACGAGACGGTCGAGGCGCTCCGCGGCGTGGACATCGCCATCGAGGCCCGAGAATTCGTCACCGTCATGGGGCAGTCCGGCTCCGGCAAGAGCACCCTGTTGTCGGTGCTGGGGGGGATGAACCATCCCACCTCCGGGGAGGTGGAGATGGCCGGGGTCAGGCTCTATCAGCTTCCCGGCGAAAAACTGGCCGACTTCCGGGCCCGGAACCTGGGGTTCGTGTTCCAGTCCTTCCACCTCATCCCTTACCTGACGGCCCTGGAGAACGTCATGCTCCCCCTGGCCATCGTCAAGGCCCAAAACGGCCAGAAACGGGTCGTTGCCCGCCAGGCCCTGGAACGGGTCGGCCTGGGGGCCAAGGCCGGGCGATTGCCCAACCAGCTCTCCGGCGGGGAACAGGAACGGGTCGCCATTGCCCGGGCCATCGTCAACACGCCCCACATCCTCTTGGCCGACGAGCCGACCGGCAACCTGGACTCCCGCACCAGCGACGAGGTCATGGCCCTGTTCCGCGAGTTGAACGCCGGAGGCCAGACCATCGTGATGGTCACCCACAACCCGGACAACGGCAGGCACAGCGACCGGACCATTACGTTGAGGGACGGAAGGGTCATGTGATTCACAAACCGGCTCTCACCCGCTCACTGCGCTCGCTCAAGCTCACAAAGGCACGAAGAAAATCACAAGAATTTCGGTTTACCCCCTAAGCCGGCTTCACTTGGTTTTTCGGGTTTTCTTTGTGCCTTTGTGAGCTTTGTGAAAAACCGATTTGGGTTTAACTTTCCGCTGGGTTGCGCTATATAGGTACCCATGAAATCAACCATCCTTCGCATCGGCCTTCTGGCCCTCTCCATCCTCGGCATCAGCCTGCTCCACTACCTGACCCCGCTGCACCTGCACTATCTCCACGACATCTTCCAACGGTTCTACTACCTGCCCATCATCCTGGCAGCCCTCTGGTTCGGCTTCCGGGGCGGGCTGCTCTGTTCTCTCGTGGTCAGCATCGTCTACGCCCCCCACATCCTCTTCCAGTGGGGAGGCGGTCTGGCCCTGGAGATGGAGAAGTACCTGGAAATCGTCATGTACAACGTCGTGGGCGGCGTCACGGGGCTCCTGGCCCAGCGGGAGCGCGCCCGAAGCCGGGAACTCCAGCGGACCGCCCAGGGGCTGGAGGAATCCTACAACAAGCTGCAAGCCCAGTCGGAACGGATCATGACCATTGAGGAGCAGCTGCGGCGGGCAGAGCGGCTCTCCACCCTGGGTGAGATGGCGGCGGTGCTGGCCCACGAGATCAGAAACCCCCTCGGCTCCATCCGCGGCACGGCCGAGATTCTGCGGGACGACTATCGGCCCGGCGACCCCAAGCACGAGTTCATCGAGATCCAGATCAAGGAAACCGAGCGACTCAACCGGGTGGTGGAAGAGTTCCTGCGCATGGCCCGCCCCCAGCCGTCGGAGATGGGGCGCTGCTCCCTGCGGGAAGAGTTGGAGACCATCGCCACCCTGACCGCCAAGGACGCCAAGGATCGCAAGATCAAGCTGGTGCTGGAACTGCCTGCCGGCGATCCGGTGGTCAGGGCCGACGGCGAGAAGCTGCGCCAGGCGTTCCTGAACGTCGTCATCAACGCCTTGCAGGCCACGCCGGAGGGCGGCACCGTGACCATCGCCACCCGACAGGCCGATGGCTGCCACGAGATCCGTTTCAGCGACACCGGCCCGGGTATCGACGCGGATACCCTTGCCCGAATCTTCGAGCCGTTCTTCACCACCAAGCCGGACGGCACCGGCCTGGGGCTGGCCATCACGAAGAAGATCATCGAGGCCCATGGCGGCATGCTGGCGGTGGAGAGCGAGGTGGGCAGGGGAACGACGGTGGTGGCCAAGCTGCCGAACGTGGATAGCGAAGGGACGCCATGAAACCCAAAATCCTCATCATCGACGACGACACCTCGCTGCGGCGGGTGCTGGAATACAACCTCCAGGAGGCGGGCTACCGGGTGGTGGCCGCGGCCGGCGGCGAAGAGGGGCTGCGCCTGTTCGGCGAGGAAGCGCCCGCCCTGGTCATCACCGACATGAAGATGCCCGGCATGGACGGGCTCCAGGTGCTGAAGGCCGTCAAAGAACGATCGCCCGAGACCCTGGTGATGATCATCACCGCCTTCGGCACCGTGGACATCGCCGTGGAGGCCATGAAACTGGGGGCCTACGACTACATAACCAAGCCCTTCAACCGGGACGAACTGAAGCTGACCGTGGCCAAGGCGTTGCAATTCACCGGCCTGGCCGCCGAGAACAAGCGCCTGAAGGACCAGTTGTCCGACCGCTCCGACTTCCGCACCATCGTGGGGGCGTCGCGCCAGATGGAGCGGGTCTTCGATGTCGTCCGCAAGGTGGCGGACAGCGAGGCGGCGGTGCTGATCACCGGTGAGTCGGGCACCGGCAAGGAGTTGGTGGCCCGCTCGATCCACGCCCACAGCGGACGCAGGAACGCCCCCTTCGTGGCCATCAACTGCGCCGCCATACCCCGCGACCTCCTGGAGAGCGAGCTGTTCGGCCACGCCAAGGGCGCCTTCACCGGGGCGGTGAAGGACAAGACCGGCAGGTTCCAACTGGCCGAAGGAGGGACCCTGTTCCTGGACGAGGTGGGTGAACTGCCGCTGGAATTGCAACCCAAGCTGCTCCGGGCCTTGCAGGAAAAGATCGTGGAGCCGGTGGGGGGGACCAATGTGCACAAACTGGACGTGCGCCTGGTGGCCGCCACCAACCTGGACATGGAAAAGGCGCTAGCCGAGGGAACCTTCCGGGAGGACCTGTACTACCGGCTGTCGGTCATCCCGATCCACCTCCCCCCCCTGCGGGAGCGGCCGGACGACATACCACTGTTGCTTCGCTACTTCTGCGCCAAGCACACAAGCCAGCAGGTCACATTCGACCGCCCGGCCCTGGATACGCTGGTGAAATACGGCTGGCCGGGCAACGTGCGGGAACTGGAAAATACTGTGGAACGCATTCTGATTATGCGCAACGGGGACACCATCACTCGTGAGGATTTGCCGGACAAGATCCGCTCCGGGAGCGGCGCGGCAGCCGGGTCGGCGGTGGTCAACCTCCCGCCCGAGGGGTATTCCCTGGAACTGTTGGAGCGGGAGGTGGTGGTGGCCGCCCTGGAGCGCAACAGCTGGAATCAGGCCGCTGCGGCCCGTTTTCTCCGCATCCCCCGCCATACCCTCATCTACCGTATGGAAAAGTACTGTATTGTTCCTCCGGAGAAATAACGCACCATCTGCCACGGAGGTACAGAGGCCCACAAAAAAGGCAAAAATCATAATAAAAACAACGATATTTTGGCTCTACCGCACAAAATGTTTCGGTTTTCTCTCTGTTGTCTTTTTTACTGTGCCTTTGTGTCTCTGTGGCAGACCGATCTTTTCGGCGCTGGAGAATATGCTTCCCCCTGCTGTAGGATATTCTACAGCCTTTCACCGCTCCCCTCCTGTACATTGCATGCAATTGCCGTATAATCAGCATATTGTACTATTGGCACACCCCTTGTAATACGTTGTTGCATGACCACCAACCGACACCGAGGCGCCGTATGAAAACCCGCATCATCTTTCTTGCCCTGCTCGCCACGGGCTCCCTTTCAGCCGGCTACAGTCACGCCGCCCAGGCCAGACCGACGGAGAGTCTCCCGGAACTGGTGAACATAGCCATGACGAACAACCCCGAGGTCGCGGCCTCCGGGGCGCATCTCAGGATGCTCGAAAACAAGGCCAAGCAGGCCGGCAGCCTGGAAGACCCGATGCTGATGCTGAAGATCCAGAACGGCGTCATCAGCGACCCGCTCAACTTCAGGCGCGACAGCATGACCCAGAAGGTCGTGGGCATCAGCCAGCAGCTCCCCTGGTTCGGCAAGCGCGCCCTCAGAAGCGACGTGGCGCGGCGCGACGCCGAGGCCTCCCACTGGAACCGGGAGGAGCGCATCCTGGACATCATCCGGGGGGTCAAGGAAACCTACTACCAGATCTACTTCACCGACAAATCCCTGGAGATCCTTGCCAAGAACACCCGCATCCTGGACGACTTCGTCACCATCGCCCAGAACCGCTACGCGGTGGGCCAGGGGGCCCAGCAGGACATCTTCAAGGCCCAGCTGGAAAAATCCAGGCTGCTCGACATGAAGATCACCCTGGAACAGCAGCGGCGCGGCCTGGAGATCAGGCTGAACAGCCTCCTCTACCGCCCGGTGAGCACCCCCGTCGGCGCCATCCCCGACCCGCAGATCACCCCCCTCACCCGCGGCGACGCGGAACTGCTGGAAGAGGCGGAGCAGAACCGCCCGCTCCTGAAGGGGATGCAGGCCCAGATCGGCAAGAGCGAAGCGGCCCAGGCCCTGGCCCGCAAGGAGTTCTTTCCCGATTTCACCGTCTCCTTCGAGTACATGCAGCGGGAGCCGGCCATGGGGAGCGACGGCGCGGACATGTACGGCCTGGGGGTCACCTTCAACCTGCCGGTGCAGCGGGAGCGTCGCCACGCCATGCTGGCCGAGGCGGCCTCGGAGCAGACCATGTCCACGGCCGAGCTGAACGACGCCAGAAACAGCATCCGCAGCGCCATCGCCGACCTGGTCTCCCAGATGGAGCGCCGCCGGAAGCTGGCCGAACTGTATAAAGACGGTATCATCCCCCAGGCCGAGCAGGCCCTGGAAGCCGCGGTCATCGCCTACCGGGTCGGCAAGGTGGATTTCCTGGCCCTGCTGGACAGCAGGCTCACGCTCTTCAACTACGAGCGGGACTACTACGACTCCCTGGCCGATTACCAGATCCGGCTGGCCCAGCTGGAGGCCACGGTGGGGGCCGACCTGGAGAGCGGCCACGCCCTGGCGGACCATTACCATCACTAGGAGGTTGTTGAAAAACAGCCATCTCGCCGCCATCCTCGAAAACCCTATCGTGCGGCGTAGCGCTGCTACGCCTCCTCAGAGTTTTCTGCGGGTGCGACGATCTGACTATTTTTGAACAACCTGAGCTTTTCATCATTCTGTCAGTGCCTTGAATAAAAAGAACAATCCCCTCCCCCTTGCGGCGGAGGAACCAATAACGAAGAAAGGTGCTAGGTGCTCCCCATGGCCTTGAACAAAAAGATCGCCCTCCCCCTGACCCTCCTGGTCCTTGCCGTCGTCGTCGCCACCTGGCTGTACCGGAGCGGCAAGCTGAGCAAGGAAGCCGGCTGGTTCAAGAAAGACGGACACAACCACCCGGAACAGAGCGCCAAGCCGGTCTACACCTGCCCCATGCACCCCTTCATCATCAAGGACAAGCCGGGGACCTGCCCGATCTGCGGCATGGAGCTGATCAAGAAGCAAAGCGACGCCCAGAGCGCCGCCGCGCAGACGCCGGAGCAGAAGCAGCAGGCCGCCATGCTCGGCCAGGTCTCCCTTTCGCCGACCCAGCGGGTCATGGCCAACGTGGCCACCATGGAGGTGAGGCAGGAGGAACTGAACAAGGAGATCAACGCCGTGGGGATCGTCCAGTACGACCAGTCGCGCCAGGCCAAGGTCACGGCGTGGATCGCCGGGCGCATCGACAAGCTCCATGTGAATGCGGTGGGTGCCTACGTCGGCAAGAACCGGCCGGTGGCCGAGGTCTATTCCCCCGACCTCCTGGCCTCCCAGCAGGAATACCTGCTGGCGGTGAAAAGCCGCGACCAGTTGAAGAACTCGCCCATCCCCTCCATCTCCCAGAACGGCGACGGGCTGGTGCAGTCGGCCAAGCAGCGCCTCATGCTGTTCGGGGTCAAGGAGAGCCAGATCGTTGAGCTGGAACGGGCGGGCAAGCCCAACATCCGCCTGCCGATCTACACCCCCCTGTCGGGCGTGGTCATCGAAAAGATGGTCCAGCAGGGACAGTACGTCAACACCGGGGACGTGCTGTTCAACATCGCCGACCTCTCCCGGGTCTGGGTGGAGATCGAGGTCTACGAAAACGAATTCCCCAACATCAGGATCGGCCAGCGGGTGGAGATCCTGTCCCAGTCCTTCCCCGGCAAGCCCTTCAGCGGCAGGATCGCCTTCATCTACCCCTTCCTCGACCCCAAGACCAGGACGGTCAAGGCGCGGGTGGAGATGGACAACCCCGGCATGCGGCTCAAGCCGGACATGTTCGTGCGGGCAAAGGTCGTGGCGGCCCTGGGCAAGGCCATGGTCGTGCCGGTCACCGCGGTAATGGACACGGGCAAGCGCCAGGTGGCCTGGGTGGAGACCTCCCCCGGCATGTTCGAGCCGCGGGACGTGCAGCTCGGCCAGCGCACCGACGACAAGGTACAGGTCCTCTCCGGCCTCAAGCCGGGGGACAAGGTGGCGGTGTCCGGCGCCTACCTCATCGACTCGGAATCCCAGCTCAGGGGCGGCGGCCACGAAACCATGCCCGGCATGAAGATGGACGACAAGAAGCCCGCGCCCACGACGCCCACGACGCCGGCGGCACCGCCACCGGCCAGGAAGGGCGGCGGGATGAACATGGATGACATGAAGATGTAGGCTGACCACCCCCAGCCCCCTCCTTATCAAGGAGGGGGAGCGCAAGAATTCTCATAAGACCTCTCCCCTCCTGGATCAGGAAGGGCCGGGGGTGGTTGAAAGGCTTTTTCCCCCATGATCGAAAAAATCATCGAATACTCCGCCAAAAACCGCGTCATCGTCCTGATGGTCTTTGCCCTTATCATCGCCCTGGGGGTCTGGTCGGTGTACAAGACCCCGGTGGACGCCATCCCGGACCTGTCCGACAACCAGGTGATCGTGTTCACCGACTACCCGGGCCGGTCGCCCCAGGTGGTGGAGGACCAGGTCACCTACCCCCTGGCGGTCAACCTCCAGGGGCTGCCCCAGGTCAAGGCGGTGCGCGCCTCCAGCGCCTTCGGCTTCTCCATGATCTACGTGATCTTCGAGGACAAGGCCGACATCTACTGGGCCCGCACCCGGGTGCTGGAACGGCTCAACTACGCCGCCTCCCTGCTCCCCCCCGGCGTGGTGCCGACCCTGGGACCGGACGGCACCGGGGTGGGGCACGTGTTCTGGTACACCATCGAGGGGAAGGGGTATGACCTGGAGCAGTTGCGTACCTTGCAGGACTGGTTCGTGCGCTACCAGTTGAACACCGTGCAGGGGGTGGCCGAGGTGGCCTCCATCGGCGGCTACGTGCGGGAGTACCAGATCGACCTGGACCCCAACAAGCTGTTCGCCTACAACATCAAGGTGGGCAAGGTCATGGAGGCGGTCAAGGCCTCCAACAAGGACGTGGGGGGGCGGCTGATCGAGCAGGCCGACGCCGAGTACCTGATCCGCGGCCAGGGGTACGTGAAGTCCCGGGCCGACCTGGAGAACATCGTGGTGGGCGCCGACATGCGCGGCACGCCGATCTACGTGAAGAACCTGGGCACGGTCCAGACGGGAGGCGCCATCCGGCGCGGCATGCTGGACATGAACGGCCAGGGGGAGGCCGTGGGCGGCATCGTGGTCATGCGCTACGGCGAGAACGCCAAGGACGTCATCGACCGGGTCAAGGTCAAGATCAAGGAGCTGGAGAAGGGGCTGCCGCCGGGGGTAAAGATCGCGGTCTCCTATGACCGCTCCGACCTGATCGAGCGGGCCATCGACACCCTGAAAAAGGCCCTGACCGAGGAGTCCGTCGTCGTCTCCCTGGTGATCCTGGTATTCCTGCTCCACTTCCAGAGCGCCCTGGTGATCGTCCTGACCCTGCCCATCGCCGTGTTGATCTCCTTCATCACCATGAAGCTCATGGGGGTCACCTCCAACATCATGTCCCTGGGAGGGATCGCCATCGCCATCGGCGTCCTGGTGGACGCCGGGGTGATCATGGTGGAGAACTGCTACCGCCACCTCTCCGAGATGCCGCCGGAAGAACGGAAGGAGAAGCGGCTGGAGGTGGTCATCGCCAGCGCCAAGCAGGTGGGGAGGGCGATCTTCTTCTCCCTGGCCATCATCGTGCTCTCCTTTGTGCCGGTCTTCCTGCTGGAGGGGCAGGAAGGGAAGATGTTCCACCCCCTGGCCTTCACCAAGACCTTCTCCATGGTCGGCTCGGCCATGATCGCCATCACCCTGGTGCCGGTGCTGATGTACTACTTCATGCGGGGCAAGATGCCGCCGGAAAGCGCCAACCCGGTCTCCACGTTCTTCATCAGGCTCTACTCCCCCGTGATCCGCTGGGTGCTGAAGTGGAAGAAGACCACCATCGCCCTCAACCTAGTGGCCCTGGGCATCGCCGTGCCCCTGTTCATGCACCTGGGGAGCGAGTTCATGCCGCCTTTGGACGAGGGGTCGCTGCTCTACATGCCGGTCACCCTGCCCAACGTCTCCATCACCGAGGCCAAGCGCATCATCCAGGTGCAGGACGCCATCATCAAGAGCGTGCCCGAGGTGCAGCACGTCCTGGGCAAGGTCGGCCGCGCCGAGACCTCCACCGACCCGGCGCCGGTCTCCATGTTCGAGAGCATCATCATCCTGAAGCCCAAGGACCAGTGGCGGCCGGGGATGAAAAAGGCCGACATCGTGGCGGAGCTGGACGGCAAGCTCCAGCAGATCGGCGTGCGCAACGGCTGGACCCAGCCGATCATCAATCGCATCAACATGCTCTCCACCGGCGTGCGCACCGACCTGGGGGTCAAGATCTTCGGCTCGGACCTGAACGTGCTGAAAGACTTGGCCGTGCAGGCCGAGGGGATACTCAAGACCGTGCCGGGCAGCGCTGACGTGGTGGCCGAGCGGGTCACCGGCGGCAATTACCTGGACATCGACATCGACCGGGAAGCGGCCGCCCGCTACGGCATCGGCGTGGGGGACATCCAGGACGCGATCGAAACCGCCCTGGGGGGGGCGATGCTCTCCACCACGGTGGAGGGACGGGACCGCTTCCCCATCCGCATCCGCTACGAGCGGGACTACCGGGACAACATCCCGGCCATCCGCCAGATCCTGGTGGGGAGCGCCGACGGCGCCCAGGTGCCGTTGTCCCTGGTGACCAGGCTCAAGGTCTCCACCGGCGCGCCGGAGATCAACAGCGAAGGGGGGCTGTTGCGCTCCATCGTGTTCCTCAACGTGCGGGGCCGGGACATGGGCGGCTTCGTCAACGAGGCCAAAGAGACCCTGGAGCGACAGCTCAAGCTGCCCGCCGGCTACTACGTGGCCTGGTCCGGCCAGTGGGAGAACCAGGTGCGGGCCAAGGCCCGCCTGCAAATGCTGGTGCCGGCCGGCATGCTGATCATCTTCATCCTGCTCTACTTCACCTTCCACTCGGCCCTGGAGGCCAGCATGGTCATGCTCTCGGTCCCCTTCGCCCTGGTGGGGGGGGTCTACCTAGTGGCGGCCCTGGGGTACAACCTGTCGGTGGCGGTGTGGGTCGGCTTCATCGCCCTGTACGGCATCGCCGTGGAGACCGGGGTGGTGATGGTCATCTACCTCCATGAGGCCCTGGACAAGAAGCTGATCAACGGCCCCTGCACGGAGCAGGACATCTACGACGCCACCTACGAGGGGGCCGTGCTCCGCCTGCGGCCCAAGCTCATGACCGTGGCCGTGGCGCTCATCGGCCTG
>Ga0207857_1000282_pt1 | contig 14511 bp, 9 predicted proteins | sample LuqExpMetageno22_FD_187780 | JGI IMG/M metagenome (GOLD analysis project Ga0207857, IMG submission 187780) | Tropical forest soil microbial communities from Luquillo Experimental Forest, Puerto Rico - Sample 22 (SPAdes) | ecosystem: Environmental > Terrestrial > Soil > Tropical forest ... | reverse complement strand
CTGGCACGCTCGCGGGAGGGGTGGACGACGAAAGGGCCCGGGCGCGCGAGCGCCCGGGCCCTTTCGGTGGATCAGCCCAGAGGGGCGGTGATCACTTGATGATCTTGATGACCCGGCCCGAGCCGACGGTCCGGCCACCCTCACGGATGGCGAAGCCGAGGCCCTCCTCCATGGCGATGGGCTGGATCAGCGTGACGTGGATCTCGGTGTTGTCGCCGGGCATGACCATCTCGGTGCCCTCGGGCAGCGTGATGACGCCGGTGACGTCCGTGGTCCGGAAGTAGAACTGCGGACGGTAGTTCGAGTAGAACGGGTTGTGACGGCCGCCCTCGTCCTTGCCCAGGATGTAGACCTGGCCGTCGAACACCGTGTGCGGCGTGATCGAACCCGGCTTCACGACGACCTGGCCGCGCTCGACGTCCTCGCGCTTGGTGCCGCGGAGCAGGAGGCCCGTGTTGTCGCCGGCCTCGGCGTAGTCGAGCGTCTTGCGGAACATCTCGACACCGGTGACGGTGGTCTTGATCGACTTCTCCTTGATACCGACGATCTCGACCTCCTCGTTCACCTTGAGGCGGCCACGCTCGACACGGCCGGTCACGACGGTGCCGCGGCCGGTGATGGTGAAGACGTCCTCGATCGGCATGAGGAACGGCTTGTCGATGTCGCGCACCGGGTCCGGCACGTTCTCGTCGACAGCGTCGAGCAGAGCCTCGACGGTCTTGACCCACTCCGGGTCGCCCTCGAGCGCCTTGAGCGCCGAGACGCGGACCACCGGGACGTCGTCGCCCGGGAAGCCTTGCGCGGAGAGGAGCTCGCGCACCTCGACCTCGACGAGCTCGAGGATCTCCTCGTCGTCCACCATGTCGGCCTTGTTCAGGGCGACCAGGAGGTAGGGGACGCCGACCTGACGGGCGAGCAGGACGTGCTCACGCGTCTGGGCCATCGGACCGTCGGTGGCGGCAACCACGAGGATCGCGCCGTCCATCTGGGCCGCGCCGGTGATCATGTTCTTGATGTAGTCGGCGTGACCAGGGGCGTCGACGTGCGCGTAGTGGCGCTTCTCCGTCTGGTACTCGACGTGCGCGATGTTGATGGTGATACCGCGCTGCTTCTCCTCAGGCGCCTTGTCGATCTCGTCGAACGGCGTGAAGGGGTTGATCGCGGGGTACTTGTCGTGCAGCACCTTCGAGATCGCGGCGGTCAGCGTCGTCTTGCCGTGGTCGACGTGACCGATGGTCCCGATGTTGACGTGCGGCTTCGTCCGCTCGAACTTCGCCTTGCCCACTTGAGTCCTCCTCAGGACTTGCTAGAGATTGCCCTTCGTCGCCGGCCTAGCGTAGACGACGACCGGGCAGTCCTCCGGGTCGGATGGTGTTGTTGCTGGGTATGGCCGGAGGAGGACTACTCGCCCCGGGTCTTCTTGATGATCTCGTCCGCCACGTTGCGAGGGACCTCGGCGTAGCTGTCGAACTGCATCGAGTACACCGCACGGCCCTGCGTCTTGCTCCGCAGGTCCCCGACGTACCCGAACATCTCCGAGAGCGGCACGTGAGCCCGGACCACCTTGACGCCGGTGGCGTCCTCCATGGACTGGATCATGCCGCGCCGGGAGTTGAGGTCGCCGATCACTTCGCCCATGTATTCCTCGGGCGTGCGGACCTCGACGGCCATGATCGGCTCGAGCAGGGCCGGGTCGGCCTTGCGCGCTGCCTCCTTGAGGACCATCGAACCGGCGATCTTGAACGCCATCTCGGACGAGTCGACCTCGTGGTACGCGCCGTCGATGAGGGTCGCCTTGACGCCCACCATCGGGAAGCCCGCGAGGACGCCCTGCTGCATGGCGTTCTGGATGCCCTGGTCGACGCTCGGGATGTACTCGCGCGGGATGCGGCCACCGGTGACGGCGTTGGAGAACTCGTAGAGCGCCCCGTCCTCCGACTCCAGCGGCTCGAAGGTCATGAGGACCTTCGCGTACTGGCCCGAACCACCGGTCTGCTTCTTGTGGACGTACTCGACCTTCTCCACCTTGCGGCGGATGGTCTCGCGGTACGCCACCTGCGGCTTGCCGACGTTCGCCTCGACCTTGAACTCGCGCCGCATGCGGTCGACGAGGATGTCGAGGTGGAGCTCGCCCATGCCGCCGATGACGGTCTGGCCGGTCTCCTCGTCCAGGCGGACGCGGAAGGTCGGGTCCTCCTCGGCGAGCTTCTGGATGGCGGTCGACAGCTTCTCCTGGTCGGCCTTCGTCTTCGGCTCGATCGCCACGTCGATGACGGGCTCCGGGAAGGTCATCGACTCGAGGACGACCGGCGCGCCCGGGTCGCACAGGGTGTCACCGGTGGTGACGTCCTTGAGACCGATGAACGCGTAGATGTGCCCGGCCTGGGCCTCCTCGACGGGGTTCTCCTTGTTGGCGTGCATCTGGAAGAGCTTCCCGATGCGCTCCTTCTTCTGCTTGGTCGAGTTGAGCACCTGGGCGCCCGTGACGACCTTGCCGGAGTAGACCCGGACGTAGGTGAGCTTGCCGAAGAACGGGTGCGCCGCGACCTTGAACGCCAGGGCCGAGAACGGCTCCGTCGCGTCCGCGTGACGCTCGACGGCGACCGACGAGTCCTTGACGTCGTGGCCCGCGATCGACGGGACGTCGAGCGGCGTCGGCAGGTAGTCCACGACGGCGTCGAGCATGGGCTGCACGCCCTTGTTCTTGAACGCCGAGCCGCAGAGCACTGGGTAGGCCTCGGAGTTGATCGTCAGCTTGCGGATGCCCGACTTGATCTCGGCCACCGTGAGCTCTTCGCCACCGAGGTACTTCTCGAGGAGCTCCTCGTCGGTCTCGGCGACGGCCTCGATCATCTCGGCCCGGTACTTCTCGACCAGCTCGACCATGTCGGCCGGCACGTCCTCGATCTCGTACTTCTCGCCCAGGGCGGTCTCGCCACGCCACACGAGCGCACGGTTCTCGACCAGGTCGACGACGCCGATGAACGCGTGCTCCGAGCCGATCGGCAGCTGGATGACCAGCGGCCGAGCCTTGAGCCGGTCGACGATCGTCTTGACCGTGTAGTAGAAGTCCGCGCCGAGCTTGTCCATCTTGTTGACGAAGCAGATGCGCGGGACGTCGTACTTGTCGGCCTGGCGCCACACGGTCTCGGACTGGGGCTCCACGCCCTCCTTGCCGTCGAAGACGGCGACCGCGCCGTCGAGCACGCGCAGCGAGCGCTCCACCTCGACGGTGAAGTCGACGTGGCCGGGCGTGTCGATGATGTTGATCTGGTTGTTCTTCCAGAAGCAGGTCGTCGCGGCCGACGTGATGGTGATCCCGCGCTCCTGCTCCTGCTCCATCCAGTCCATCGTGGCCGCGCCCTCGTGGACCTCACCGATCTTGTAGTTGATCCCGGTGTAGAAGAGGATCCGCTCGGTGGTCGTCGTCTTGCCGGCATCGATGTGCGCCATGATGCCGATGTTGCGGACCCTCGTCAGGTCCGTGAGCACGTCCAGTGCCACAGGTGTACGCCCCTTGTCGGTCTAGCGTCGGTGCCCGCCGGGCCCGCCCTAGTGGGGCGGGCCGGCGAGCGACCCGGGTCTACCAGCGGTAGTGCGCGAAGGCCCGGTTGGACTCGGCCATCTTGTGCATGTCCTCGCGGCGCTTGACCGCCGCCCCCAGGCCGTTGGAGGCGTCGAGGATCTCGTTCATCAGTCGCTCGGTCATCGTCTTCTCGCGACGGGCGCGGGAGAAGTCGGTCAGCCAGCGCAGCGCGAGGGTCGTGGCGCGCACGGGACGCACCTCGACCGGCACCTGGTAGGTCGCACCGCCGACACGGCGGGAGCGGACCTCGAGCGCGGGGCGCACGTTGTCCAGGGCACGCTTGAGCACGACGACCGGATCCTGCTGCGTCTTGTCGCGGACGCCCTCGAGGGCGCCGTAGACGATCGACTCGGCGACGGTCTTCTTGCCGTCGAGCAGCACCTTGTTGATGAGCTGCGTGACGACGGGCGACCCGTAGACCGGGTCGGAAACCAGCGGACGGCGGGGGGCCGGACCCTTGCGAGGCATGTGTCTCAGCCCTTCTTCGCGCCGTAGCGGGAGCGCGCCTGCTTGCGGTTCTTCACGCCCTGCGTGTCGAGCGCACCGCGGACGATCTTGTAGCGGACACCCGGCAGGTCCTTCACACGGCCGCCGCGCACGAGCACGATCGAGTGCTCCTGCAGGTTGTGGCCGACACCCGGGATGTAGGCGGTGACCTCCACCTGGCTGGAGAGCCGAACGCGCGCGACCTTGCGCAGCGCCGAGTTCGGCTTCTTCGGGGTGGTGGTGTAGACGCGGGTGCAGACACCGCGGCGCTGGGGCGAACCCTTGAGGGCAGGCGTCTTCGACTTGTTCGTCTTCGCCTGCCGGCCCTTGCGGACCAGCTGCTGAATCGTAGGCACGGACTCTCCGAGTTGATCGGTGTTCTCTGGTCGACCGGCACCCGTCACCTAGGACGGCCGGCTGGTTCCCGGATCGACGCTCGTCGCGCGGCTACCCCGGAGGCCTTGCGTCCCGCACCGACCCCCGCGCCCGGGCGTGTCGCCCCGGTCCTCCGCGGCGCGGGCCAGGACCGGAATCCTGGTCGCTCCGTGGTGGTGGGGAGATCCACCGGCTGTGGTGCCCGCTCCCCTGCGAAGAGGAGCGACTGCACGCACGCACAAGGGCCCGACGACGCGGGCACGGTGTCCGAGCATACAGCACCGTCCGAACACCTCGCCAAGCGCGAGGGGGCCCGCCCCGGCGAACCGGAGCAGGCCCCCTCGGTGTGATCGATCAGCGGTAGTCGCCGAAGTCGATGTCCTCGAGCGGGATCGCGTCACCCGAGCCCAGGCCGAGCGTCGGGAAGTCGATCCCGTCGTACCCGAACGCCGGGTAGAGCTCGGCCTTCGCCTCCTCGGTGGGCTCGACCTCGACGTTCCCGTACCGGGCGAGGCCGGTGCCTGCGGGGATGAGCTTGCCGAGGATGACGTTCTCCTTGAGGCCGAGCAACGGGTCGGACCGGCTCGACATGGCGGCCTCGGTGAGCACCTTGGTCGTCTCCTGGAAGGACGCCGCCGACAGCCACGAGTCCGTGGCCAGCGACGCCTTGGTGATGCCCATGAGCTCCGGCCGGCCGGATGCCGGCTGGCCGCCCTCGGACACCGCCTTGCGGTTCGCGTCCTCGAACTTGCCGCGCTCGCTCAGCTCGCCCGGCAGCAGGTCGGTGTCGCCCGAGTCCAGCACGGTCACGCGCCGCAGCATCTGCCGGACGATGACCTCGATGTGCTTGTCGTGGATGTCCACGCCCTGGCTGCGGTAGACCTCCTGCACCTCGTCGACCAGGTGCTTCTGCGTGGCCCGGGGGCCGAGGATGCGCAGCACCTTCTTGGGGTCGACGGCGCCCTGGACCAGCTGGCTGCCGACGGTGACGTGGTCGCCGTCCGCGACGAGCAGGCGGGAGCGCTTGGTGATCGGGTAGGCGATCTCCTCCGAGCCGTCGTCGGGCGTGAGGATGATCCGCCGGATGCGGTCGCCCTCCTCGATCGCCACGCGACCCGAGTACTCCGCGATGGGCGCCTCACCCTTGGGGGTACGGGCCTCGAAGAGCTCCTGGACACGCGGCAGACCCTGCGTGATGTCCTCCGCCGACGCGACACCACCGGTGTGGAAGGTACGCATCGTCAGCTGGGTGCCGGGCTCACCGATCGACTGGGCGGCGATGATGCCGACCGCCTCGCCGATGTCGACGAGCTTGCCCGTGGCCAGCGAGCGGCCGTAGCACTTGGCGCACGTGCCGACGCGGGACTCGCAGGTGAGCACGGAGCGGACCTTGAGCTCGGTGACGCCGGCCGCGATGAGGCGGTCGAGCAGCACGTCGCCCACGTCCTCGCCCGCGTGCCCGATGACCTCGCCGTCGATGTCGACGTCGTTGGCCAGGGTGCGGGAGAAGACGCTGGTCTCCACCTTGTCGTGCCGGCGCAGGCCGCCCTCGCCGTCCGGGACGGCGATGGTCATCGGCAGGCCGCGCTCGGTGCCGCAGTCCTCCTCGCGGACGATGACGTCCTGCGACACGTCCACCAGACGCCGGGTGAGGTACCCGGAGTCGGCGGTGCGCAGGGCGGTGTCCGCCAGGCCCTTGCGGGCGCCGTGCGTGGCGATGAAGTACTCGAGGACCGACAGGCCCTCGCGGTAGTTCGCCTTGATGGGCCGCGGGATGATCTCGCCCTTCGGGTTGGCGACGAGGCCACGCATACCGGCGATCTGGCGGACCTGCATCCAGTTGCCTCGCGCGCCCGAGCCGACCATCCGGTTGACGGTGTTGCGCTTCGGGAAGTTCCGCTGCATCGCCTTGGCGACGTCGTCCGTCGCCTCGGTCCAGATGCGGATGAGCTCCTGGCGGCGCTCGTCGTCCGTGATGAGGCCCTTGTCGTACTGGCCCTGCACACGGGCGGCCTTCCCCTCGGCCTGCTCGAGGATCGCCTTCTTCTCGTCCGGCGTCGCGACGTCGGAGATGGCGATCGTCACGCCCGAGCGGGTGGCCCAGCGGAAGCCGGCCTCCTTGAGCGCGTCGAGGCTGGCCGCGACCTCCACCTTCGGGTACCGCTCGGCGAGGTCGTTGACGATGACGGACAGCCGCTTCTTGTCGACGACGCCGTTCTCGTACGGGTAGTCCACCGGGAGCAGCTCGTTGAAGAGCGCCCGGCCGAGCGTGGTGGAGAAGCTGAAGCCCTTGTCGGCCTCGTAGCCCTCCGGCTCGGTGCCGGCCGCGAAGACGAGGTCGTCCATGCGGATCGTCACGACGGCGTTGAGGTCGAGCGTGCCCTGGTCGAAGGCCATGATCGCCTCGGCCACGGAGCTGAACGCCCGGCCCTCGCCAGTGGCACCCTCGCGGTCGCTCGTCAGGTGGAACAGGCCGATGATCATGTCCTGTGTCGGCATGGTCACCGGACGGCCGTCCGACGGCTTGAGGATGTTGTTGCTCGACAGCATGAGGATGCGGGCCTCGGCCTGCGCCTCCGCCGACAGCGGAAGGTGGACGGCCATCTGGTCGCCGTCGAAGTCGGCGTTGAACGCGCCGCAGACGAGCGGGTGCAGGTGGATCGCCTTGCCCTCGACCAGCTGGGGCTCGAACGCCTGGATGCCGAGGCGGTGCAGCGTGGGCGCACGGTTCAGGAGGACCGGGTGCTCGGTGATGACCTCCTCGAGCACGTCCCAGACGACCGGGCGCGCGCGCTCGACCATCCGCTTGGCGCTCTTGATGTTCTGCGCGTGGCCGAGGTCGACGAGCCGCTTCATGACGAAGGGCTTGAAGAGCTCGAGGGCCATCTGCTTCGGCAGGCCGCACTGGTGCAGCTTGAGCTGCGGGCCGACGACGATGACCGAACGGCCCGAGTAGTCGACGCGCTTGCCGAGCAGGTTCTGGCGGAACCGGCCCTGCTTGCCCTTGAGCATGTCGGAGATCGACTTCAGCGGCCGGTTGCCCGGGCCGGTGACCGGACGCCCGCGGCGGCCGTTGTCGAACAGCGAGTCGACGGCCTCCTGGAGCATCCGCTTCTCGTTGTTGACGATGATCTCCGGCGCGCCGAGGTCGAGCAGCCGCTTGAGGCGGTTGTTGCGGTTGATGACGCGGCGGTACAGGTCGTTGAGGTCCGAGGTGGCGAACCGGCCACCGTCGAGCTGGACCATCGGGCGCAGGTCCGGCGGGATGACCGGGACCGCGTCGAGGACCATGCCCGTCGGCGAGTTGTTCGTCGTAAGGAACGCGTTGACGACCTTGAGGCGCTTGAGCGCACGGGTCTTCCGCTGGCCCTTGCCGGTGCGGATGATCTCGCGCAGGTTCTCGGCCTCGGCGTCCAGGTCGAAGGCCTCCAGGCGCTTCTTGATCGCGCCGGCGCCCATCGAGCCCTCGAAGTAGTTGCCGTACCGGTCGGACAGCTGGCGGTACAGCATCTCGTCGCCCTCGAGGTCGTTGACCTTGAGGTTCTTGAACCGGTCCCAGACCGCGTCGAGGCGCTCGATCTCCTGCTCCGAGCGCTTGCGCAGGGCGGCCATCTCGCGCTCGGCCGAGTCGCGGACCTTGCGGCGCTGGTCGGCCTTGGCACCCTCGGACTCCAGCTCGGCGAGGTCCTGCTCGAGCTTGACGGCGCGGGTGTTGATGTCGTTGTCGCGGCGGTCGACGATCTCCTTCTTCTCCAGGTCGATCTCGTTCTGGAGGTTGGGGAGGTCCTCGGTGCGGCCCTCGTCGTCGACCCACGTGATCATGTAGGCCGCGAAGTAGATGACCTTCTCCAGGTCCTTCGGCGCCAGGTCGAGCAGGTAGCCGAGGCGCGAGGGGACGCCCTTGAAGAACCAGATGTGGGTCACAGGAGCGGCGAGCTCGATGTGGCCCATCCGCTCACGGCGCACCTTCGAGCGCGTCACCTCGACGCCGCAGCGCTCGCAGATGATGCCCTTGAAGCGGACGCGCTTGTACTTGCCGCAGTAGCACTCCCAGTCCCGGGTGGGACCGAAGATCTTCTCGCAGAAGAGCCCGTCCTTCTCCGGCTTGAGGGTCCGGTAGTTGATGGTCTCGGGCTTCTTGACCTCGCCGTGCGACCAGGCACGGATGTCGTCGGCCGACGCGAGGCCGATGCGCAACAGGTCGAAAGCGTTGACGTCGAGCAAGGGGTCCTACTTCCCTTCGGTGCCGCGGTGCCGCGGCGGGACGGTTTCGAGCAAGGGGTGCGGGTCCGGCGGCCCGACGAAGGTTCGTCGGGCCGCCGGCTCGGCGTCAGATCTCTTCGACGCTGCTGGCGTTGGGGCGGCGCGACAGGTCGATGCCGAGCTCTTCCGCGGCGCGGTAGACCTCGTCGTCGTTCTCCTTCATGTCGATGGAGACGCCGTCCGCGGACAGCACCTCGACGTTCAGGCAGAGCGACTGCATCTCCTTGAGCAGCACCTTGAACGACTCGGGGATGCCCGAGTCGGGGATGTTCTCGCCCTTGACGATCGCCTCGTACACCTTGACGCGGCCGGGCACGTCGTCCGACTTGATCGTCAGCAGCTCCTGGAGCGTGTACGCGGCGCCGTACGCCTCGAGCGCCCACACCTCCATCTCGCCGAACCGCTGGCCGCCGAACTGCGCCTTACCACCGAGCGGCTGCTGGGTGATCATCGAGTACGGACCGGTCGAGCGGGCGTGGATCTTGTCGTCCACGAGGTGGTGGAGCTTGAGGATGTACATGTAGCCGACCGAGACCGGCTCCGGGAACGGCTCACCCGAGCGGCCGTCGAACAGCCGGGCCTTGCCGTCGGGGCCGACGAGGCGCTCGCCGTCGCGGTTCGGCAGCGTCACGTTGAGGAGGTTGTTGAGGGTCTCCTCCTGGACGCCGTCGAACACCGGCGTCGCCACGCGGCCGTCGTGCTCGGAGCGGTGGGCGATGCCCGGGACGGCCTTCAGCCACCCGGTGTCGCCCTGGGCGAGCGAGACGTCCCAGCCCTGCTTGGCGATCCACCCGAGGTGGACCTCCAAGACCTGGCCGACGTTCATGCGCCCGGGGACACCCATCGGGTTGAGGACGATGTCGACCGGCGTGCCGTCGGGGAGGAACGGCATGTCCTCCTCGGGCAGGATGATCGAGATGACGCCCTTGTTGCCGTGGCGGCCGGCCAGCTTGTCGCCCGCGGTGATCTTGCGGCGCTGGGCGATGTAGACCCGCACCATCTCGTTCACGCCGGCGGGCAGCTCGTCGCCGTCCTCGCGGTTGAAGGTCCGCACCTCGATGACCGTGCCGGACTCGCCGTGGGGCACCTTGAGCGAGGTGTCGCGCACCTCGCGCGCCTTCTCGCCGAAGATCGCGCGCAGCAGCCGCTCCTCGGGGGTCAGCTCGGTCTCGCCCTTGGGGGTGACCTTGCCGACGAGGATGTCGCCCGCTGCCACCTCGGCGCCGATGCGGACGATGCCGCGCTCGTCGAGGTCGGCCAGGACCTCCTCGGAGACGTTCGGGATGTCCCGCGTGATCTCCTCGGGGCCCAGCTTCGTGTCGCGGGCGTCGACCTCGTGCTCCTCGATGTGGATCGAGGAGAGCACGTCGTCCTGCACCAGGCGCTGGCTCAGGATGATCGCGTCCTCGTAGTTGTGGCCCTCCCACGACATGAACGCCACCAGCAGGTTGCGCCCGAGCGCGAGCTCGCCGTCGTCGGTCGCCGGGCCGTCCGCGAGGACGGAGCCGACCTCGACGCGATCGCCCTGGTCGACGAGCACGCGCTGGTTGTAGCTCGTGCCCTGGTTCGACCGGCGGAACTTCGCGACCCGGTAGGTCGACGTCGTCGCGTCGTCGTTGGCGATGGTGATGAGGTCGGCCGACACCTCGACGACCACGCCCGGCTTCTCGGACGTGATGACGTCGCCCGCGTCGACGGCCGCGCGCCACTCCATGCCGGTGCCGACGAACGGCGCCTCCGACCGGACCAGCGGCACCGCCTGGCGCTGCATGTTCGCGCCCATGAGGGCGCGGTTGGCGTCGTCGTGCTCGAGGAACGGGATGAGCGCGGTGGCGACCGAGACCATCTGCCGCGGCGAGACGTCCATGTAGTCGACGTCCACGCCCGGCACGTACTCGACGTCGCCGCCCTTCACGCGCACCAGGACGCGGTCCTCGGCGAACGAGCCGTCCGCGTTGAGGGCGGCGTTCGCCTGCGCGATGACGTGACGGTCCTCGTCGTCGGCGGTCAGGTAGTCGACGTCGTCGGTCACCTTGCCCTTGACGACCTTGCGGTACGGCGTCTCGACGAAGCCGAAGGGGTTGATCCGGCCGTACGTCGCGAGCGAGCCGATGAGGCCGATGTTCGGGCCCTCAGGGGTCTCGATCGGGCACATGCGGCCGTAGTGCGACGGGTGGACGTCACGGACCTCCATGCCGGCGCGGTCACGGGACAGACCGCCGGGGCCCAGCGCCGAGAGGCGGCGCTTGTGGGTCAGGCCCGCGAGCGGGTTGTTCTGGTCCATGAACTGCGACAGCTGGCTCGTCCCGAAGAACTCCTTGATGGAGGCGACGACGGGACGGATGTTGATGAGCGTCTGCGGCGTGATCGCCTCGACGTCCTGGGTCGTCATCCGCTCGCGGACGACGCGCTCCATCCGGGACAGGCCGGTGCGGACCTGGTTCTGGATGAGCTCGCCCACCGCGCGGATGCGGCGGTTGCCGAAGTGGTCGATGTCGTCCGTCTCGATGCGGACCTCGATCGCCTCGCCGTTGCGCTGGCCCGGCAGGGTCATCGCGTCGATGTGGAGCGCCGCGAGGTACTTGATCGTGGCGATGATGTCGGCCTTGCTCAGCACCGAGTCGCCCAGCGGGGCGTCCAGGCCGAGCTTCTTGTTCAGCTTGTAGCGGCCGACCTTCGCGAGGTCGTAGCGCTTCGCGTTGAAGTAGAAGTTGTCCAGCAGCGCCTGGCCGGCGTCGACCGTCGGCGGCTCGCCCGGGCGGATCTTGCGGTACAGGTCGAGGAGCGCCTCGTCCTGGCCCTGCACGTGGTCCTTGTCCAGGGTGTCGAGGACCGCCGGGAAGTCCTTGAACTCCTCGCGGATCTCGCCGTCCGTCATGCCGAGGGCCTTGAGCAGCACGGTGGCGTTCTGCTTGCGCTTGCGGTCGACGCGGACACCGACGTTGTCGCGCTTGTCGATCTCGAACTCCAGCCATGCGCCACGGCTGGGGATGATCTTCGCGGTGAGGATGTCCTTGTCGCTCGTCTTGTCGGCGATGCGCTCGAAGTACACGCCGGGCGACCGCACGAGCTGCGAGACGACCACGCGCTCCGTGCCGTTGATGATGAAGGTGCCCTTGTCGGTCATGATCGGGAAGTCGCCCATGAACACCGTCTGGCTCTTGATCTCGCCGGTGGTGTAGTTGACGAACTCCGCCGTGACGAAGAGCGGCATGGAGTAGGTGAAGTCCTTCTCCTTGCACTCGTCGACGGTGTACTTCGGCTCCTCGAAGCGGTGCTCCCGGAAGGACAGGGACATCGATCCGCCGAAGTCCTCGATCGGCGAGATCTCCTCGAAGATCTCCTCGAGGCCGGCGGTGGCCGGGACGTCGTTGCGGCCGTCGGCGAGGGCGGACTCGACACGGGCGCGCCAGCGCTCGTTTCCGAGGAGCCAGTCGAAGCTCTCGGTCTGGAGGCCGAGCAGGTCGGGGACCTCGAGGGGCTCGTGAATCCTGGCGAAGGAGATGCGGCGGGATGCGGTGCGGGTTGCGACGGACGGTGCAGCAGAGGTGCGCGAGGCAGCCAAGAGGGGTCCTTCCCTGCGGAACGAGGCACGTGCACACTTGTGCTGCCCGGCGAGGGGCGACCCCCCGGCCTCTGAGCCGTCTGGCGTCGGGCACGAACGACGAAAGACGGGCTCGGGTTATACGGGGTCGCGGGCACAGGTCAGCGCAAAGCGCTAGCCTACTCACTTTCGCGGCGGGTGCAAACCGCCTGGTGCGCGGCTGATTCGCACGACGAAGGCCCGCACCCCACTGCTGGGATGCGGGCCTTCGCTCGTTCGTCAGCGGGCCGTGAGGCCCGCCGAGATCACTTGATGGTGACCGTGGCGCCGGCGCCCTCGAGGGCGGCCTTGGCCTTGTCGACGGCCTCCTTGTTGACACCCTCCAGGACGGGCTTGGGGGCGCCGTCGACGAGGTCCTTGGCCTCCTTCAGGCCGAGGCTCGTCAGGGCGCGGACCTCCTTGATGACCTGGATCTTCTTGTCGCCGACGGTCTCGAGGATGACGTCGAACGAGTCCTTCTCCTCGACCTCCTCGACCTCGGCGCCGGCGCCGGCCGGAGCGGCGACCGCGACGGCGGCCGGGGCGGCGGCGGTGACCTCGAAGGTCTCCTCGAACGCCTTCACGAACTCGGAGAGCTCGATGAGGGTGAGCTCCTTGAACTGGTCGATGAGCTCGGCGGTGGACAGCTTGGCCATGGTGACTTCCTTCGTGTGAGCCGGGTCAGCCGGCGACGTGCTGGGTTGTGGTGACGACCTGCGCCGAAGCTCAGGCCGCAGCTTCTTCCTGCTTCACGCGCAGCGCCTCGACGGTGCGAACCGCCTTCGACGCCGGAGCCGTGAACAGGTACGCGGCCTGGTAGAGCTTGGCCTTCATCGCGCCGGCCGCCTTGGCCAGCAGCACCTCGCGGGACTCGAGGTCCGCGAGCTTGGTGACGTCCGCCGCGGTCAGGGCGTGTCCGTCGAGGACACCCCCCTTGACGACCAGGGCGGGGTTCGCCTTGGCGAAGTCGCGCAGACTCTTCGCGACGGCGACCGGGTCACCGGAGACGAAGGCGATCGCCGACGGGCCCTTGAGCTCGTCGGCCAGCACCTCGAGGCCGGCTTCCTTGGCCGCGATCGCGGTCAGCGTGTTCTTCACCACGGCGTAGTCCGCGTTGCCGCGCAACGCGGAACGCAGCGCCTTGAGCTGCGCAACCGTCAGGCCGCGGTACTCGGTGAGCACCGCAGCGTTGGAGCTGCGGAACTTGTCCGTGAGCTCCGCGACGGCAGCGGCCTTGTCCGGCCTCGCCATGGCATTCCTTCCGATGGTGGTACCCCGATGGGGGCCGCCAGCCCCCGGACACACGAAGAGCCCCGGCGCAGGCGCGGGGCTCTGGGCACGAAAAGCGTGGGCGCTCGTCGTACGGAACACTCGCCTGCGCTGGCCTCCGCGTGAGCGGGACTTCGGGCGACTGCCGCCCCGGAGGGGCATCAGCCGACGACCGGCGGTCTTGGGCGCGACAAGGTTACGGCACGACGACGAGCGGTCCAAACCGCGTGCTACACGGGCGCCCCGAACGGCGCGAGCGGGACCAGGTCGCCCGTGGCGTCGGTGTGCTCCGTGGCGGCCGCGACGAGCGCGTGGGCCACCGGGAGCCCGCCGCGCAGCAGCTCGTGGGTCCGCGTCATGACGCCGAGCGCCACATCGTCGGGCAGCGGTGCGATCGCCGCGACCACGCAGCCCACGCCGGTGCGCAGCAGCACGCTGGCCAGGCCGAGCGCCTCTCCCCCGGCGCGCACGCTCGCCCGCCCCACCTCGCACGCCGAGAGCAGCACGAGGTACGGCGGCCGGCCGGCCGCGTCCAGCTCGTGCGCGAACAGGGGGCCGTCGGCCATCCGCACGGAGCTGAACAGCGGGTTCTCCGCCTCGTGCCGCCCGTGCGCGGCGAGGTGGACCACGCCCGGCGACCCGAGGAGGTCGGCGGTGCGGGCGACGGTCGCGTCCGGCCCGACGATCGCCGTGCCGCCCGGCCACAGGGCCGCGACGTCGATCGCCTCCTGCTCGGCCAGCGCCAGCCCCGCGACCGGCTCCGCCAAGGCCCACGAACTTGAGCAGAAGACGCTTATCACCTTGGCTTTCACCACTGCCTCGAGCGCCTAATTCCTGCCGGCTCGAAGCCACTCCACGCTATGCATTGCGGATGCAAATTGCGCAACACACCGCACTAGGTTATGTTGCCAAGCTGTATCTATGCGCAAGCCGTGTGCGGCTTTCGGTT
>Ga0207857_1000281_pt1 | contig 14527 bp, 13 predicted proteins | sample LuqExpMetageno22_FD_187780 | JGI IMG/M metagenome (GOLD analysis project Ga0207857, IMG submission 187780) | Tropical forest soil microbial communities from Luquillo Experimental Forest, Puerto Rico - Sample 22 (SPAdes) | ecosystem: Environmental > Terrestrial > Soil > Tropical forest ... | reverse complement strand
GGAGCCGTCCGTGGCGCCGAGCCTCGTCCCGCCGCCGCTCTCGACGCTGAAACCGGACCCCTCGCTGACGTCGACGTCGAACACCGTGACGAGGCCGCCCGCCCCGGGCCAGGACACCGTGTTCGATGCCACCAGCGCGGGGGCGCTCTTCGTCACGACGGAGCAGATCGCCGGGGCGCTGCCCTCGTCGGTGGGGGCGATCGCACCGTCGGCCGTGGCGCCGCCCGGGTGGGGCCTCCCACCGGGCGGCTCGATCGTTCCCGCCTCGTGCCAGGTGGCGCGGACCGTCGTCGCCACGGCCCCGCCCGGCTACGAGGCGCGCGACTGGGTCGGCGGCACGGCCTTCAGCCTCCGGCAGGAGGTGACGCTCCTCGCCACCCCGACGGACGCGAGGCGCGCCTTCGCCTCGCTCGTCGGCACGGTGGACGCGTGCGCGACCTACACCGAGGTGACCCCCGGCGTGGGTGTCGGGCGGTGGGTGACGCTGCCTGCCGTCGAGGGGGACGGCCTGTACCCGTCGATCGTGCAGCAGGTCAGGTTCGACCAGACGGCCACGAGGAACGGCTACCGCGGCCACCTGCTCGTCGGCAACGCGATCGTCACGTGGACCGCATGGACCACGGACGGCATCGACACGATCGGGCCGCCGGACTCCCTCGCGGCGATCATGCAGGACCGGGCCCTGGCTGCGGTCCAGGCGGCCGGCTGACCGTCCCCGCCTAGAGTGGCGGCGTGCACGGTGCGTACAAGGTCCCCGGGGGCAAGCTCGTCGTCGTCGACCTGGAGGTGCGCGACGGACGCCTCGCCGACGTCGTCGTCTCCGGCGACTTCTTCGCCGAGCCCGACGAGCTGATCGACGTCCTGGTCCGCGCGCTCGACGGGCTCCCCGAGCAGAGCACGGTGGCCCAGCTGACGACCGCGCTCGACGAGCGCATCACCGCCGAGCTGCCCGGCGGCGAGCTCATCGGCGCGACGACCCGCGACGTCGCGGTCGGCGTGCGGCGGGCCCTCGGCCGGTCGACGTCGTGGGCCGACCTGGAGTTCACCTACCTCGACCCGGGCGTGCTGCCGCCGGCGATGCACACCGCGCTCGACCAGGTGCTCACGGAGGAGCTCGCCGCGGGGCGGCGGGGCCCGACGTTCCGGTTCTGGGAGTGGGACAGCCCGGCCGTCGTCATCGGCTCGTTCCAGTCGCTGTCCAACGAGGTCGACCTCGACGCGGCCGAGCGGTACGGCGTGCGCGTGGTGCGGCGTGTCTCCGGCGGCGGCGCCATGTTCATGGAGGCCGGCAACTGCATCACGTTCTCGCTCGTCGTGCCCGAGTCCCTCGTCGACGGCCTGAGCTTCGAGGAGTCCTACGCCTTCCTCAACCAGTGGGTGCTCGGCGCCCTGGCCGACGTCGACGTGACGGCGAGCCTCACCGGGCTCAACGACATCGCCTCGCCGGCCGGCAAGATCGCGGGGTCCGCGCAGAAGCGCCTGGTCGGCGGCGCGGTGCTGCACCACGTGACGATGGCCTACGACATCGACGCCGACAAGATGAACCAGGTGCTGCGGATCGGCCGCGAGAAGCTGTCCGACAAGGGCACGGCCAGCTCCGGCAAGCGCGTCGACCCGGTGCGCTCGCAGACCCAGCTGGCGCGCAAGGACGTCATCGCGGCGTTCGAGAAGCACTTCCGCGCCCGGTACCGCACGGTCGACGGCGAGCTGACGCACGACGAGATCGCGCGCGCTTCGCGCCTGCGCCTGGAGAAGTTCGAGAACCCGGCCTGGACCGCGCGGCTCCCGTAGGCCGACGCTTGCGGCATGAACGCGGTCCTCAACGTCATCTGGCTGCTGCTCGCCGGGCTCTGGCTCGCGTTGGGCTACGTCATCGCGGGAATCATCTGCTGCGTGCTGATCGTCACCATCCCGTTCGGGATCGCGTCCTTCCGCATCGCCGGCTACGCGCTGTGGCCCTTCGGCCGCACGGTGGTGAACAAGCCGACGGCGGGCGCATTGTCTGTGATCGGCAACGTCATCTGGGTGATCGTCGCCGGGCTCTGGCTCGCGATCGCGCACGTGCTGACGGCGATCCCGCTGTTCATCACGATCATCGGCATTCCGCTGGGAATCGCGAATCTCAAGATGGTCCCGATCTCCCTGGCGCCGCTCGGCAAGCAGATCGTTCCGGCCGGCTCCGTCCGCTAGCTCACGCGGCCGGACGCGCACCGAACACGGCCGTGCCGACGCGGACGATCGTCGCGCCCTCGGCGACGGCGAGCTCGAGGTCGCCGGTCATGCCCATCGACAGCTCGACGGCCCCGGCCGTGCCGGGCGCTCCTGAGGCGGCGACCTCGTCGCGCACCGCGCGCAGCGCGGCGAACCCCGCGCGCACGACGAGCTCGTCGTGGCTCATCGCGCCGATCGTCTGGAACCCGACGAGCCGCAGCCCGGCAAGGGCGGCCACCGCGACGGCGAGCGCCACGGCCTCGTCGGGCAAGACGCCGTGCTTGGAGGCCTCGCCGGAGACGTTGACCTGCACCAGGACGTCGAGGTCCGCGTAGCCGACGCGTCGCGCGGCGACGCGCCGCGCGAGGTCGAGGGACTCGATCGCGTCGACCGAGTCGGCCCAGCGCAACGCGGCGTTGATCTTGTTCGACTGCAGCGTGCCGATGAGGTGGTACGCCAGAGCGAGGTCAGCGAGCGCGGGACCCTTGGCGACCATCTCCTGGACCCGGTTCTCGCCGAGCACCAGCCGACGGTCGACGCCGAGGGCCCGGTGGGCCTCGACCGCGGCCCGGATCGTCGGGGCGTCCTGCGTCTTGGTCGCCAGCATCAGCGTGATGTCGGCGGGGGAGCGGCCGGCGCCCGCGGCGGCGCCGTCGATCCGGGCGTGGACCGCGGCCAGCCGGCTGCGCAGGTCGTCGTCCACGAACGGCAACGGTAGTGCCCGGGCCGGCCGGACCCGTCGAACGGCCGGACCGGGGCGGGGTGGGCTAGATCCGGCTGAGGATCGTCAGCGCCTCGGCCTTGAGCTGGTCGGCGGTGGGTGGGGTGCCGTTGAGCCTCAGGACGCTGAGCCCGAAGAACGTCGCGCCCTTCAGGACGTAGATCGCGCTGCCCGAGAAGGTCACCGGGCCGACGGTCCCCGAGAACGCCGCCGTGGACGCCTTGTCCCCGACGCCGGTGATGTCCTGGATCTGCGGGTTGAGCTGCACCTGGGAGTTCAGGGCCTGCTGCAGCGCCTGGTTGGCCTGCGCGCGTTCCTGGTCCCACACCGCGGCCGCGTCGGCGGCGCTCGTCGCCTTCGCGATGGTGATCTGGACGATGCCGTTGGCGCCGGCGCTGTAGGAGCAGACCTTGCCGCCGCCGGAGAGCGTCGACGACTGGCCCGGCTGGACGGTGACGCCGACGAGCGTGGTTGCCTCGGTCAGGGGGAGAACCGTGCAGGGATCGACGTCGACAGCCGCGCCCTGGGCCGTTGCCTCAGCGGTCGGGGTGTCGGCCATCGTCGCCGCGGGGGGCGTCGTCATCGCCTCCGTCGCGGCCGGCGACGCCGGCGGGGCGGTCGTGGCGCCCCCGCCCGTCGTGCCCGGCGAGCTGCACGCCGCCAGGGTGATGACGGCTGCCACGGTCAGTGCTGCCTTGCGCCACATGGCCAACCTCCCGCTCGGTCCGCGCCGCTGCGACGCGGTGCATGTCCACACTGTGCCGAGGAGGCCGCGACTTCGCCCGAGATACCGCGGTTTAGGCTCGCGAGCGGGTGAACGGAAGGAGCGGACATGGCTCTCCCGGACGGCGTCCTGACGGCTCCCGGCGTGCCCCGCATCGGGCTCGGCCTGGCGGCGCTCGGCCGGCCGGCCTACATCACGGAGAGCCGGGCGGTGGACCTCCCGGCCCGCCGCGACGTCGACGCGATGGAGGCCCGCACCCACCAGGTGCTCGACGCCGCGTGGGGTGCCGGCGTCCGGTACGTCGACTGCGCGCGGTCCTACGGCCTGGCCGAGCGGTTCCTCGGATCGTGGCTCGCGGCCCACCCCGGCCGCCGGTCGCAGGTGGTGATCGGCAGCAAGTGGGGCTACCGGTACGTCGGCGACTTCCGGATGGACGCGGCCATCCACGAGGTCAAGGAGCACTCCGTCGCGATGTTCGACGCCCAGTGGCTGGAGACGCTGGCGGCCCTCGGCGGCGCGCCCGACGTCTACCTGGTCCACTCCGCAACGCTCGACAGTCCGGCGCTCTCGGACCGGCGGCTCCTTGACCGGCTGGCATCGCTGGCGTCGTCGGGCGTGCGGGTCGGGCTGTCCGCCAGCGGCCCCCGCCAGGGCGACGCGATCGACGCCGCGCTCGCCGCCGGCCCGTACTCGGTGGTGCAGGCGACGTGGAACCTCCTCGAGCAGTCGGCCGGGCCGGCGCTCGCCCGGGCGCACGACGCCGGCTGGCTCGTCGTGATCAAGGAGGCCCTGGCCAACGGCCGGCTGGGCCCCGGGGGCGACGCGGCGCTTCCGGACGCGCCGGACCAGGGTGCGATCGGCTGGGTGCTGCACCAGCCCTTCGTCGACCTCGTGCTGTCCGGCGCGGTCACGCCGGAGCAGCTGATGTCGAACCTCGCGGCGCGCCCGCCGGCCATGACCGAGGAGGGCGCTGCGTCGCTCGCCGAGGACCCGGTGGAGTACTGGTCGGCGCGCTCGGCGCGCCCCTGGAAGTGACTAGCATCGCCGCGTGCTTCCCGCGTCCCGCGTCATCGAGACCGACGTCGCCGTCGTCGGCTCCGGGTTCGGCGGCTCGGTCGCGGCGCTGCGGCTGAGGGAGAAGGGCTACCGCGTCCACGTGCTCGAGGCCGGGGCGCGGTTCGCCGACGCCGACTTCGCCGCCACGTCGTGGCACCTGCGGCGGTTCCTGTTCGCCCCCCGGCTCGGCTGCTACGGCATCCAGCGGATCGAGATGCTCGACGACTGCCTCGTCCTCGCCGGCGCGGGCGTGGGTGGCGGCTCGCTCGTGTACGCCAACACCCTGTACGAGGCCCCGGACGAGTTCTACACCGACCCCGCGTGGGCCGATCTCGCCGACTGGAAAGCCGAGCTCGCGCCGCACGTGGCCACCGCGTCGCGCATGCTCGGCGTGGTCCCCTACGACCGGATGACTCCCGCCGACGAGGTGATGCGGGACGTGGCCGAGCGGCAGGGCGTGGGTGAGACGTTCCGCCTGGCCCCCGTGGGCGTGTTCCTCGGCATGCCCGGGGTGACGGTCCCGGATCCCTACTTCGGCGGCGCCGGCCCCGCCCGCACCGGCTGCACCCACTGCGGCGAGTGCATGACCGGGTGCCGGCACGGGGCCAAGAACACGCTGGTCAAGAACTACCTCTACTTCGCGGAGAAGGCCGGGGCCGTCGTCCATCCCCTCACCACCGTGACCGCGGTGCGGCCGCTGGCCGACGGGCGCTACGGCGTGCTGACGAGACCGACCGACCGGCGCTCCGGTGGCCGGACGATCATCCGGGCGGAGCACGTGGTCTTCGCGGCGGGGGCGCTCGGCACGCAGGGGCTGCTCCACCGCCTCAAGGCGGACGGCAGCCTGCCGCGGCTCAGCGACCGCCTGGGCGAGCTGACCCGCACCAACTCCGAGTCCCTGCTCGGGGCCACGACCACCCGGGCCCGGACCGACTACACCGAGGGCGTCGCCATCACGTCGTCGTGGCACCCGGACCCCACCACCCACGTGGAGCCGGTCCGCTACGGCCGGGGGTCGAACGCGATGGGCCTGCTGCAGACGGTGCTGGTCCCCGGCGGTCCGGGCGGCGTGGGGAAGTACCTGCGCGAGATCGTCGTGCAATGGCGGACGACGCTGAGGCTCGCGAGCGTGCGCCGGTGGTCGGAGCGCACCGTCATCGCGCTCGTCATGCAGAGCCGCGACAACTCGCTCACCGTCCGCGCCGGCCGTGGCCGCCTCGGCAGGTTCCGGCTGGTCTCGCACCAGGGCCACGGCGAGCCCAACCCGACGTGGATCCCCGCCGGGCACCGGGCGGTGCGGGCGATGGCCGAGCGCATGGCCACGCCGGGCAACCGCGCCTTCGCGGGCGGCGCGATCGGCGAGCCGTTCCGCAAGCCGATGACGGCCCACATCCTCGGCGGATGCACCATGGGCGCCACGGCCGCGACCGGGGTGATCGACACCTCGCACGCCGTGCACGGCTACCCCGGCCTCTGGGTGATGGACGGCGCGGCCGTGAGCGCGAACCTCGGCGTCAACCCGTCCCTGACGATCACCGCGCTCGCGGAGCGGGCCTGCAGCCTCTGGCCGGAGAAGGCCTAGGCGCGCGCGAGGTCGGCGACGACCGCGCCGGTGAGCGTGACGAGGTCGTCGGGCGCCAGCCCGACGTCCAGCCCGCGCCGGCCGCCGGACACGTAGACCTCGTCGTACAGGTAGACCGTCTCGTCGATGACCGTCGGCAGCGCCGTCTTCTGGCCGAGCGGCGAGATGCCGCCGGCGACGTACCCGGTGGCGCGCTCGGCGTCGGGCCGCTCCGCCATGACCGCCCGCTTGCCGCCGACCGCCGAGGCGAGCGCCTTGAGGTCGAGGTGCCCGGTGACCGGCACCACGGCGACGGTCAGGCGTCCGTCGACCTCGGCCACGAGCGTCTTGTAGACCTGCGCCGGGTCGAGGCCGAGCACGGCGGCGGCCTCCAGGCCGTAGCCGGCCGGCGTGCGCGGGTCGTGCTCGTACGCGTGCAGGGTATGCGGCACACCGGCCGCGGCGAGCGCGACGAGCGCGGGCGTGCCGGCCTGGTCCCTGCGTGCCACCTGGTCAGGGTGTCAGACGACGAGCCCGACGAGCGAACCGATCCCGAACGTCACGAGCATGGCCAGGCTGCCGCCGATGACGTTGCGAGCCACCGCGCGCCGCACGGCGGCGCCGGAGAAGCGGGCGCTGATCCAGCCGGTGAGGACGAGCGCGACGAGCACGGCGCCGAACGTCGCAGCGGACCGCATCAGCCCGCCCCACGGCCCGATGACGACGAGCATCGGGATGACGCCGCCGACGAAGAACGCCATGAGCGACGCGACCGCGGCGTGCCACGGGTTGGTGAGCTCCACCTCGTGGTGACTCAGGCCGCGCAGCCGGGCGGTGACCATCTCGGCGTCGCGCTGGCTCGACACCGAGACGTACTCGCCGACCGCCATCGACAGGGCCCCGGCGACGAGCGCCGCGATGCCGGCGATGAGGATCGGCTTGATGTCGGTGCTGGCGGCCGCGACGCCGAGGACGGTCGCGGCGATCGAGACGATGCCGTCGTTGGCCCCGAGCACGCCGGCGCGCAGCCAGTTGAGGTGGGTCGCGGAGACGCCGACGAAGTCCTCGTCGGCGGCCTCGGTGGCGGGGGTGGGCAGGTCTGCGGCGGTGTCCGGGAGGCTGCTCATGAAGCCACGGTACGGGGCGTGACAGATCTTGTCATGGCAGGGAAACCTGCCCTGACCTGCGCAAACGTAGGGTTGCCTTACCTAACCAAGGGACTTTGGTCCCGTGTTCTCAGAACGGCGCGACGGACCGGATCGCCAGCCTGACCTCGCCGTTCTCGTCGGAGGCGGGCAGGTCGACGATCGCCTCGATGCGCCAGTCGTGGTCGCGCGAGGGGTCGTCGAGCACCTGGTTCACCCTCCAGGTGGTGCCTTCCTCGGCCACCTGGAACAGGGCCGGGCCGCGCGCCGGGGCCGCGATGCCGACCTCGTCGTGGTCCTCCCAGTACGGCGCCATCGCCTCCTCCCAGCGCTGTCCGGTCCAGGGCTCGCCGGCCTCGTCGGCGTCCCCGAGGCGCTCCAGGCCGGCCCAGTCCTCGCGGGCGACGAGCTCCACGCGGCGGAAGAGCGCGCCGCGCACGAGCGCGCGCAGCACGCGCGGGTTGCCCGACAGCGGCGGCGGGGGAGCCTCGCCCTCCGGCGGGCGCGGACCCTCCTCGTCCGGGTGGGCCAGGCGCTCCCACTCGTCGAGCAGGCTCGAGTCGGTGCGCCGGACGAGGTCGCCCAGCCAGTCGGTGAGCTCGTCGAGGTCCTCCGTGGCGCGCTCCGGCGGCACGGTCTGGCGCAGCGCGCGGTAGGCGTCGGCGAGGTAGCGCAGCAGCACGCCCTCGGTGCGGTCCAGGCCGTACTCGCTGACGTACTCCGCGAAGGTCCTCGCGCGCTCGTGCATCTCGCGCACCACCGACTTCGGGGAGATCTCGAGGTCGGCGACCCACGGGTTGCCGGTGCGGTAGGCGGCGAACGCGGCGGCCAACGGCTCGGCGAGCGGCTTGGGGTAGGTGACGTCGGCGAGCAGCGCCATGCGCTCCTCGTACTCGTAGCCCTCGGCCTTCATCGCGGCGACGGCCTCGCCGCGGGCGCGGTTCTCCTGCGCGGCGAGCACCTGCCGCGGGTCGTCGAGCGTGGCCTCGACCACGGAGACGACGTCGTGGGCGTAGCCGGGGTCGGTCGGGTCGAACAGGTCGAGCGCGGCGTAGGCGAAGGGGGACAGCGCCTGGTTGAGCGCGAAGGTCGCCGGGATCTCGTGCGCCAGCCGGACGGTGTGCCCTTCGCGCACGACGACACCCGACGCGCGGAGCGAGCGGTAGACCTCGACCGCCCTGCGCACGTGCCGCCGCCGGTTGCCGGCCGGCTCGTGGTTGTCCGTCAGCAGGTGAGTCATGACCGCCACGGGGTCGGCGCCGTGCAGCGCCTGGCGCTCCAGCACGTTGAGCACCATCGCGTGGGTCACCGCGAAGCTGGAGGTCAGCGGCTCGGGAGGGGCGTCGCGGAGGCGCTCGAACGTCTTGTCGGTCCAGTTGACGTGGCCGGGAGGCGCCTGCTTGCGGACGATCTTGCGGACCTTCTTCGGGTCGTCGCCCGCCTTGGCCAGGGCCCGCCGGTTCTCGATGACGTGCTCCGGCGCCATGACGACGACCTCGCCGAGCGTGTCGTAGCCCGCGCGGCCGGCCCGGCCGGCGATCTGGTGGAACTCGCGCGCGGTGAGGTGGCGCATCCGCTCGCCGTCGTACTTGACGAGGGACGTGAGCACCACGGTACGGATCGGCACGTTGATGCCGACGCCCAGCGTGTCGGTGCCGCACACCACCGGGAGCAGGCCGCGCTGCGTCAGGCGCTCCACCACGCGGCGGTAGCGGGGGAGCATCCCCGCGTGGTGCACGCCGACGCCGAGCCGCAGCAGGCGCGAGAGAGTGCGGCCGAAGCCGGGGCCGAACCGGAAGGAGCCGAGCTCGTCGGCGATGGCGTCGCGCTGGGAGCGGGTGGCGACCGTGGTGTTGGCGAGCGCCTGCGCCCGCTCGACGGCCTCGCGCTGCGTGAAGTGGACGACGTAGACGGGCGCGCGGTGGGTCTGGACCAGCTCCTCGAGCAGCTCGTGGAGCGGCTCGACGCTGTACTCGTACGTCAGCGGCACGGGCCGCTCGGTGCCCGTGATCGTGGCGACCGGGACGTCGGTGCGGCGCTGCAGGTCGTCGGCGAAGAACGTGACGTCGCCGAGCGTGGCGCTCATGAGCACGAACTGGGCGCGGGGCAGCTCCAGGAGCGGAACCTGCCACGCCCAGCCGCGCTGCGGGTCGGCGTAGAAGTGGAACTCGTCCATCACCACCTGGGCGGCGTCGGCGTCCTCGCCGTCGCGCAGCGCGAGGTTGGCGAGGATCTCGGCCGTGCAGCAGAGGATCGGGGCGTCCGGGTTGACCGCCGAGTCGCCGGTCATCATGCCGACGTTCGCGGAGCCGAACGCGTGGACCAGTGCGAAGAACTTCTCGCTGACCAGGGCCTTGAGCGGCGCCGTGTAGACGGTGCGGCGCCCCTGCGCGAAGGCGACGAAGTGGGCGGCCTCGGCGACGAGCGACTTGCCGCTGCCGGTGGGCGTCGTGATGATGACGTGCTCGCCCGTCACCAGCGCGAGCAGCGCCTCCTCCTGGTGCGGGTAGAGGCTCAGGCCGCGGTCGGCGGCCCAGCCGGCGAACGCCGCGTACAGGGCGTCCGGGTCGGTGGGATCCGCCGGGACGCGGTCGGCGAGGAGGACGGCGGGCACGTCCGCGATCCTCTCACTGAGGGCGGCCACCGGCGTCATGTCAGCATGTGAGAGGCCGTGTTCCGAGATGTGGGAATCGTGCCTAGCATGGCGAAGTGAGCACCCACCACGACGTGTACCTGCACGGGCACCACGACTCCGTGCTGCGCTCGCACCGGTGGCGCACCGCGGCGAACTCGGCGGCCCACCTGCTCCCGCACCTGCGCCCGGGGATGAGCCTGCTCGACGTCGGCTGCGGCCCCGGCACCGTGACGGCGGACCTGGCCGAGGCGGTCGCGCCCGGCGAGGTCGTCGGCCTCGACGCGGCGCCGGAGGTGCTCGACGAGGCGCGCTCGCACGCGGCGGAGCGCGGCGTCGACGTCCGCTTCGAGGTGGGCGACGTCTATGCCCTGAGCTACCCGGACGCGTCGTTCGACGTGGTCCACGCGCACCAGGTGCTGCAGCACCTCACCGACCCGGTCGGCGCGCTGCGGGAGATGGGCCGCGTCACGAAGCCCGGCGGGCTCGTCTCGGTACGCGACTCCGACTACGGCGGCTTCACCTGGTTCCCGCAGAGCGAGGGGCTGGAGGAGTGGCGGGAGCTGTACCGGGAGGTCGCCGCCGCGCTGGGCGCTCAGGCCGACGCGGGACGCCGCCTGTCTTCGTGGGTCCGCGAGGGGGGCTTCGAGCCTGAGGGGATCGTCGTCGGCGCCTCGACGTGGTGCTACGCCCTGCCCGAGGAGCGTGCGTGGTGGTCGCAGCTGTGGGCGGAGCGCTGCGTCTCGTCGGGGTTCGCACGCGCGGCGCTGGCGCACGGCCTGGCCGACGAGGTGGCCCTGGAGCAGCTCGGCGACGCGTGGCGCGAGTGGGGCGAGGCGGAGGACGGCTGGTTCGTCGTCCTGCATGGCGAGGTGCTGGCACGGGCCTAGGGTGACGGGCGTGCGCATCGCCAGGTTCACCACCGGAGGAGACCCCCGCTTCGCCCTCGTCGAGGGCGGCCCCGGGGACGAGGAGCTCGTCGTCGTCAGCGGCGACCCGCTCTACCAGTCCACGCAGCCGACCGGGGAGCGCGTCAAGCTCGCCGAGGACGGCGTGCGGCTGCTCGCGCCGGTGATCCCGCGCAGCAAGGTCGTCGGCGTCGGGCGCAACTACGCCGAGCACGCCGCCGAGATGGGCAACGCGGTGCCGGCGGCGCCGCTGCTGTTCCTCAAACCGAACACGTCGGTGATCGGGCCCGACGACCCGATCGTCCTGCCCGAGTGGTCCGAGCAGGTGGAGCACGAGGCCGAGCTCGCCGTGGTGATCGGCAAGGTCACCCGCAACGTCCGGCCCGACGAGGCGCTGACCAAGGTGTTCGGGTACACGGTGGCCAACGACGTGACGGCCCGCGACATCCAGCGCGCCGACGCGCAGTGGACGCGGGCGAAGGGCTTCGACTCGTCGTGCCCGCTGGGACCGTGGATCGTCGCCGGGCTGGACACCGACGACCTGTTCGTCCGCGCCCGCGTCAACGGCGCCGCCCGCCAGGACGGCCGCACGTCGCAGATGGTGTTCGACGTCGCGTACCTCGTCTCGTACGTCTCCGAGGTGTTCACGCTGCTGCCCGGCGACGTCATCCTCACCGGCACGCCCGCCGGCGTCGGCCCGCTCGAGGAGCGGGACGTCGTCGAGGTCGAGGTCGAGGAGATCGGCGTGCTGCGCAACCCGGTGATCCGGCGGTGACCCCGCCCGCTGACGACGCGGTCGACATCTGGACGGACGGGGCCTGCAAGGGCAATCCCGGCCCGGGCGGGTGGGGCGCGTGGCTGCGCTGGGGCGACCACGAGCGCGAGCTGTTCGGCGGCGAGAAGGTCACGACGAACAACCGCATGGAGCTCACCGCGGTCATCGAGGCCCTGCGCGCGCTCAAGCGGCCGATCTCCGTGACGCTGCACGTGGACTCGACGTACGTCATGCAGGGCGTCACGTCCTGGATGGCCGGGTGGAAGCGCAACGGCTGGATGACCAGGGACAAGAAGCCGGTGAAGAACCAGGAGCTGTGGCAGGCGCTCGACACCGAGCTCGCCCGGCACCAGGTGAAGTGGGTGTGGGTCAAGGGCCACGCCGGCGACCCCGGCAACGAGAAGGCCGACGAGCTGGCCAACAAGGGCGTCCCGCGCTGACCCACCGGCCCTCGCGGTCGATACTCTCGGGCGCCGTCGATAGGCGCTGCTATCGACCGCGCACGGACGTATCGACGCCGCCCGGGCAGGGCTCGTCGGACGGCCCAACTAGGCTGTACCCCCGTGACCCACACCTCCCCGATCAGGGTCCGCTTCTGCCCGTCCCCGACCGGGACGCCGCACGTGGGCCTCATCCGCACCGCCCTGTTCAACTGGGCGTACGCCCGGCACGTCGGCGGGACGTTCGTCTTCCGCATCGAGGACACGGACCCCGAGCGCGACTCGGAGGAGAGCTACGAGCAGCTGCTCGACGCGCTGCACTGGCTGGGCCTGGACTGGGACGAGGGCGTCGAGGTCGGCGGGCCGTACGCGCCGTACCGGCAGAGCGAGCGGATGGCGATCTACCGGGACGTCGCGCGGCGCCTGGTGGACGGCGGCTTCGCGTACGAGTCGTTCTCCACGCCGGAGGAGATCGAGGCCCGGCACGTCGCCGCCGGCCGCGACCCCAAGCTGGGCTACGACGGCTTCGACCGCGACCTGACCGCCGAGCGGAAGGCCGCCTACCGCGCCGAGGGCCGCGAGCCCGTGATCCGCGTGCGGATGCCCGACGACGACGTCTCCTTCACCGACCTCATCCGAGGCGAGGTGACGTTCAAGGCCGGCTCGGTGCCGGACTACGTCATCGTCCGCTCGACCGGCCACCCGCTGTACACGCTGGTCAACCCGGTCGACGACGCGCTCATGGGCATCACGCACGTGCTGCGCGGGGAGGACCTGCTCTCGTCGACCCCGCGCCAGGTGGTGCTCTACGAGGCGCTGCTCCAGCTCGGCATCGCGTCCGTGATGCCGCTGTTCGGCCACATGCCGTACGTCATGGGCGAGGGCAACCGGAAGCTGTCCAAGCGCGACCCGGAGTCCAACCTCTTCCTGCACCGCGAGCGCGGGTTCACGCCCGAGGGGCTGCTCAACTACCTCGCGCTGCTCGGCTGGGGGATCGCGCCGGACCGCGACGTGTTCACGCTGCCGGAGATGGTCGCCGCGTTCGACATCCAGGACGTCAACCCCAACCCGGCGCGGTTCGACCTCAAGAAGGCCGAGGCCATCAACGCCGCGCACGTGCGCATGCTCGAGCCCGACGACTTCCGCGACCGCCTGGTGCCGTACCTGGCCCCCGCGGGCCTGCTGTCGGCCTCGTCGTACGACGAATTGACGGACGACGAGCGGCGGCGCCTCGACGCCGGCGCGCCGCTGGTCCAGGAGCGCATGACGCTGCTCGGCGAGGCCGTCGGGATGCTCGGCTTCCTCTTCGTCGCCGACGACGAGCTCGCGGTGGAGGACGACGCCCGGGCGGCCCTCCGGGAGGACTCGGCGGCCATCCTCGACGCCGCGGCCAAGGCCCTTGCGGACTCCCCGACGTTCGACGCCGCCGCGACCCAGGAGGCGCTGACCGCCGCCCTGGTCGAGGGGCTCGGGGTCAAGCCGCGGTTCGCCTACACGCCGCTACGCGTGGCCGTCACCGGCCGGCGGGTGTCGCCGCCGCTCTTCGAGTCGATGGAGATCCTCGGCCGCGAGGCGACGCTCGCCCGCATCGCCCGGTTGCGCGCGACGCTGTGAGGCATCTCGCCGAACACGGCAGTACCGGTCGAGTACGGCAGTTCTGCCTGCCGTGTTCGACACCAAGTGCCGTGTTCGCGGGGAGGGTGGCGTGATGGACCGTGCGGTGGACGGGGTCCTGTTCGACATCGACGACACGCTCGTCGACACCCGCGGCGCGTTCGTGCACGCGCTCGCGGCGGTCGCCGCGGCCTACCTCCCGGAGGGCACCGCGGGCCGGGTCGACGAGATGCTCGCCACCTGGCGCGCCGACAGCGGCGGCTTCTACCGCGCGTACACGCGGGGCGAGCTGGGCTTCGTCGAGCAGCGCCGGCACCGGGCGAACGAGCTGCACGCGCTGTTCGGTGGCCCGGAGCTGGGCGAGGCCGAGTTCGCCGCGTGGGACGAGGTGTTCGAGGGCGGCTTCGTCGCGGGCTGGAGCGCCCACGCCGACGCGTCCCCGCTCGTCGACCTGCTGCTGGCGGCCGGGCTGCCGGTCGGCGCGCTGTCGAACGCCGGCGTCGCCTACCAGGAGGACAAGCTCGCCCGCACCGGCTTCGGCGGGCGCGTGCCGATGCTCGTGGGCGTCGACACGCTCGGCGTCGGGAAGCCGGACGCCTCGGTGTTCCTGGAGGGTGCGCGCCGCCTGGGGACCGACCCGGCGCGCACGGCCTACGTGGGCGACGAGCTGGACATCGACGCCGCCGCGGCCTCCGCCGCCGGGCTCGTCGGGATCTGGCTCGACCGCCCCGGCGCCCGCC
>Ga0207857_1000280_pt1 | contig 14544 bp, 6 predicted proteins | sample LuqExpMetageno22_FD_187780 | JGI IMG/M metagenome (GOLD analysis project Ga0207857, IMG submission 187780) | Tropical forest soil microbial communities from Luquillo Experimental Forest, Puerto Rico - Sample 22 (SPAdes) | ecosystem: Environmental > Terrestrial > Soil > Tropical forest ... | reverse complement strand
GCCCGCCGGTTTGCGGATGGCGCCGGGAAAGGCGTAGGCCGCCTGCTTCAGCTCCCATTCGCCGTCCAGCCGGTAGGCCGAAAAGTGGCCGCTGCCGGTCAGGACCAGGTTGGAAGTGCCGCTGAAATCGAGCCTGTTCGCTCCGACGATCCTGGCCAGCCAGGCGACCTCGGGTGCCCGGGGGGTGATCTCCATGCGGACCGGGTAGTCGGATTGCTTGTCGGTGTTGTATTCCGTGATCGACCCCTGCAGCTTGAACGGCGACGTGCCGAAGGAACCGGTCATGCCGACCAGGTTGAAGTTTTTCCCTTTCAGTTCGATGGTGCCCTTGATGTTGTTGAACGTGGGGGCCTTGGGGCCGTAGCTGAGCACGGCCTTTTCCACCGGCCCCCGTATGAGCAGGGTATTGTAGTTGTCGCCCCGCTCCATGTGGGCGATCTGGCTGATCCGGCCGTCCAGCACGCCGGTATCCAGCTTGAAGACCCCCGCCTTGATCTTGTTCTCGATATAGTCGCTGGTATCGGTCGGGATGATGCCGTAGGGGACATAGGTTCTGACGTCCTCGTAGCGGAACGTGCCCGGGGTGACTGCCCTGGCGACGATGCGCGGGTCCTTGCCGGCGTAGTCGTGCACCTGCACGCTCCCCTTGATCCTGAAGCCGTCGGTGCTCAGGTCGATGGTCTTGATATCCAGGAGCGTGCCGGTGAGTTTCATGTCGTAGTCCGCCTGCAGGAAGCGGGGCGCCACGGTGGCGTGGAAGATGGCCGGCCAGGTCACGGCGGCGCTGTTGACGCGGATCCTGCCCTTGGCCGCGAACTCACGGGGCTTGCCCTTGAAACTGGTGGCGAGATCCAGACGGCCGCCGGTGTTGGCGAAGGGGAGCGATGTGCCGAAGTAGGGCCAGAACCGGCCGATTTCGGCCTGCTTGATGTCCGCATCGCCGTTCAGTTCCATCTCCAGCAGGGATTTCCCCTTCTCGGGGAGCCTGACCGTGCCGTTCAATGCGATCTGGGCAGGGGGTCCCGATGCAGCCGGCATGTCGCAAGCGAGTTTGACGCTCCCCTTGCGTCCGCGGGCCAGGTGATCCAGGGTCAGGTTGACATTGCCGGCAACCGCCGAAAGGCCTTCCTTGCGAATGGCCATGTCGCGCCACTGGAGCGTGCTGCGCCTGAGCTGCACCCTGCGGAACTGGATCTGCATGCCTTCTTTGCCCGGCGCCAGGAGATCGTCGATGTTCAGCTTCCCATCCGCGCCCCTCACCAGCCGGATGTCGGCACCCTCCAGGGAAAGGTCGCGTAACACGACGCGCTTGTCCAGGAGCGGCACCAGGGCCAGGCGCACCGATATGCGGTCGGCCTTGAGGAAGTCGGCGCTGTTGTCCGGCTCCCTGACCGTGATGCCGTCGAAGTCAAAGGAAGGGCCGAAGTGCCATTTGAACTCGCCGCGGGAGAATGTGACCTTGCGGTTGAGTGATTTTTGCAGGGAAGCGAGGATCTCGTCGCGATAGGAGTTGATATCCAGCAGGTAGGGCAGAAAGAAGGCCAGGCTGACGACGAGAGTGCCGACGATCAGGAGCAGGATGCCGGAAAGCTTGACGTAGGATCGTTTCATCATGCCGGTTCAGGGGCGAGCAGGGTGACACGGACCTTGAGGACGGCGGTCTGGGTCACCTCCTCGCAGAGGAAACGGTAGCCGTGCCATTCAACGGTCTCGCCTCTCAGGGGGAAACGGCCCAGTTCCTGGAGGATCATGCCGGCCACGGTTTCAAAGGGGAGCTCCTCATCCAGCTTGATCTCCAGGGCATCGGCCAGGTCGAAGACCGAAAGCAGGCCATCCACCATCAGGCTGCCGTCCTCAAGACGCATGATGGTGGGTTGTTCCCCCACATCGTGCTCGTCCTCGATCTCTCCCACCAACTCCTCTATCAGGTCCTCGGTGGTGACCAGGCCGCTCAGGCCGCCGTACTCGTCAACCACCAGCACCATCTGGTTGCGGGTGTGCTGCATCTCCTTGAGCAGTTCGTTGACCTTCTTGCCTTCCGGCACGAAGACCGGCGGCAGCATGATGGCCGCCAGGTCGAGTTGCTCACCCGCCACCAGACGTCCCAGGATGTCCTTGCCGTGCACCACCCCGGCAATCTCTTCGATGCTGCCGCGGTAGACCGGGTAGCGGGAATACATGTTCTCCCGCAGTGTGGCGACCACCTGTTCCGGCGGCGTGGAAAGATCGAGGGCCACCATGCGCGTGCGCGGGACCATCACCTCGCGGACGCAGGTGTGGGTGAACTCGAAGACATTGCGGATGTACTCGTGCTCGGTTTCGCTGAAGACGCCGCTCTCGTGTCCTTCTGCCACGATGTGCTGCACCTCCTCGCGGGAGATGAAGGGTTCGCGGTTGGCCTGAATGCGCAGGAGCCGCATCACCGCCTTGCTGGAAACGGTCAGGAGGGTGACCAGGGCCGAGGCCACCCGGGCAAGCACGCTGATGGGGCGGGCGACCCGCAGGGCGATGGCGTCGGCGTATTGCAGTCCGATCGCTTTGGGCACCAGTTCGCCCAGAATGAGCAGCAGATAGGATATGATGACCACCATGCCGGTGACCGCCACCGGTTCGGCGGCATGGGCCAGCACGCCGATGCCCGTGCTCTGGAACCAGGGGCGAAGGTAATCCACGGCGATGATGCCGCCCATGGTCGATGCCGTGGCGCCGGTCACGGTCACCCCGACCTGCACCAGCGCCAACAGGCGGTGCGGGTCCTGCTGGAGCACTTCGATGAGCTGTGCCCGATTGTCACCTTCATCCACCAGTTGGGCGACGCGGCTTTTGCGGATGGATATGATGGCGAATTCGGAACAGGCAAAAAAGCCGTTCAGCACGATCGTCAGCACAATGACCAGTATTTCAACGAGAACCGTATCCACGTCACCTCCATTAAAACGACATTTTCACTCCTGTAAAGGCTAATGTCAACCGTTCACATGTGCCGCCACCGGTACTCATTGCATAACATTTTGAAAAAATGGAAAAAGTTGTCGCGGCAACCGTTGAGACGGCATGGTTTGGGAGCGTATACGCCGTTGCTCCATCTTTTTTCCCGGTGTCATTGTAACCTTTGCATGTCCTTTCCGTCTAAAATGTGAAAATAGGCGGGGCGGGTTTTCTGATATACTAACGATTACTGGAGATAGGTTAGACAGGTACTGGTGCAGAGGCTGGGGTGCAGGGGCCGGTGATGGCCTGAATCCGCGGAGAACTCGGTAATCTATTGACAAGGGGATTCTTCCATTGGTATGTATCTGCTGTCGCTGGTTGCGGAGAGGCGCTGACCAGATACACATGGAGGCCGGAGGATCTCAGAGAGAGTTCTTCCGTTTTTTTTTGTGGGGAAAGGCGGGGCGAAACCCGGACGATCCCACGTGGGCGGAGTTATTGACGGGGAGTGGCAGAAGACGGGCGGCAAGCCTTCATCTGGACTCCGGACAGCACATAAGGCAGGAGGAAATTGTGACGCTACGCGCAACAGGCAATCATGAACGCCTGAAGAAACCGGAAGCACAGGTGGTACGACAATGACCATACAATCCCATCAGGAAGAGACAAGCAACGCACCATCGCAAGGCCCTCCCCCGGCCTTCCGGTTCCGCGGCTGGTGGCTGATCGCGCTGCTGGCAGTGGTGCTGGCCGGCGGGGCGTACCACTATCTGGGCCGGAAAACGGCGCCGACCGCCAAACAGGGGATGGCAAAAAACGCCCTGCAGGTCACGCCGGTGACGGCGCAGGCCGCACGGACGGCGGATGTGGGGGTCTACATCACGGGACTCGGCAACGTGACCCCCCTCAACACGGTCACCGTCAAATCCCGCGTTGACGGGCAGCTCATGGAGGTTCGCTTCAAGGAGGGCCAGACCGTCAACCGGGGAGACCTCCTGGCCCTCATCGATCCGCGGCCGTTCCAGGTGCAGCTGACCCAGGCCGAGGGGCAGATGGCCCATGACCAGGAATTGCTGAGAAATGCCCGCCTCGACCTCCAGCGCTACAAGGTGCTGTGGGAACAGGACTCCATCCCCAAACAACAGCTGGACACCCAGGATGCCCTGGTGCGCCAGTACGAAGGGACCGTCAAGGTCGACAAGGGGCAGATCGACAACGCCAAGCTGCAACTGGTCTACAGCCGGATCACGGCGCCCATCAGCGGCCGGGTAGGCTTGCGCCAGGTCGATGCCGGCAACATCATCCATGCCAGCGATGCCAACGGCCTGGTCGTGATCACCCAACTCCAGCCCATCACGGTGATATTTCCCGTCCCCGAAGACAGCCTCCCCCAGGTGCTCGGCAAGTTCAAGTCAGGAGCACGCCTCGGCGTGGAAGCATTTGACCGGGAACAGAAACAGAAACTCGCCACGGGGACGCTTCTGACCATCGACAACCAGATCGACCCGACCACCGGCACGGTCAAGTTCAAGGCGGTCTTTCCCAACAAGGACAACGCGCTGTTCCCCAACCAGTTCGTCAATGCCCGCCTGCTCGTGGAGACCAGGCGTGACAGCGTCGTGGTCCCCGCCGCCGCCATCCAGCGTGGCTCCCAGGGCACCTTCGTGTATGTGGTGAAGCCCGATAAGACCGTTGCCACACGTCCGGTCGCCATCGGCGTCACCCAGGGGGATGATATCGCCGTGAATTCCGGCCTTGAAACGGGCGAGGTGGTGGTGGTGGACGGTGCCGAACGCCTGCGGGACGGCAGCAAGGTGGAGGTGAAGGACGCGAGCCGCCAGCGGGGCCAGGGCGGTCCCAGGGACGCGGCAGCCCCCGGAGGCCCGAAGGGGCCGGTTGACCAGAAGGGGCCGGGCCGGAAACCGGATGGAACTCGGCAGGGAAGCGGATACGGAGCAAAACCTTGACCTCAAAAGCTTTCACCACGGAGGACACAGGGGTACATAGAGGAATAAAAAATGATGGTAAGGTTTTATCATCCCAAGGGTTCAATGCCGTTGAAGGGTTATAGACTGCCAGTTCATAAAGACGGTTATGCGGAAACCCCGTGCCTTTTCTCCGTGTCCCTCCGTGCCCTCCGTGGTGAGTGGCTTTGGCTTTCGACGTTATCGTTCATCAGAATGTGATTTTCAGGACACACCATGAATATTTCCCGTCTCTTCATACTTCGCCCCGTGGCCACGACCCTGCTGATGATCGCCATCCTGCTGGCCGGCGCCGTGGCCTACAAGCAGTTGCCGGTGGCGGCCCTGCCGCAGGTGGACTACCCCACCATCCAGGTGCGCACCTTTTATCCGGGCGGTAGCCCGGACGTGGTCGCAACCTCGATCACCGCGCCGTTGGAGCGCCAGTTCGGCCAGATGCCGGGCCTGACCCAGATGACCTCCACCAGTTCCAACGGCAGTTCGGTCATCACGCTCCAGTTCAGCCTCGAACTCTCCCTGGACGTGGCCGAGCAGGAGGTGCAGGCGGCCATCAACTCCGGTTTCACCTTTCTGCCCAAGGACCTGCCCAACCCGCCGGTCTACAGCAAGGTCAACCCGGCCGATGCGCCGATCATGACCCTGGCCCTGACCTCCGACTCCCTGCAACTCCCCAAGGTCGAGGATCTGGCCGACACCCGCCTGGCCCAGAAGATCTCCCAGCTGCCAGGGGTTGGCCTGGTCAGCATCAGCGGCGGCCAGCGTCCGGCGGTGCGGGTCCACGCCAACCCCACGGCCCTGGCTTCCTACAGCCTGACCCTGGAGGACCTGCGCAGCGCCATTGCCACCGCCAATGTCAACCAGGCCAAAGGCGGCTTTGACGGTCCCCGCCAGGCCTACATCATCGGCGCCAATGATCAGCTCTACTCCAGCAAGGATTTTCGACCGCTGGTGGTGGCCTACAAGAACGGTGCGCCGGTGCGGCTGTCCGACGTGGCCGATGTGGTGGACGATGCCGAGAATCTCTACCAGGCGGCCTGGATCAACACCAGCCCGGCGGTCATACTCAATATCCAGCGCCAGCCCGGGGCCAACGTGATCGAGGTCGTGGACCGGATCAAGAAGCTATTGCCCCAACTCCAGGCATCATTGCCGGCCTCGGTCAAGGTGTCGGTGCTGACCGACCGCACCACCACCATCCGGGCTTCGGTGCGCGATGTCCAGCATGAGATGATGCTGGCCGTTTTCCTGGTGGTCCTGGTCATCTTCCTGTTCCTGCGCAACTTCGCCGCCACCACCATCCCCAGCGTGGCCGTGCCGCTGTCGCTGGTGGGCACCTTCGGGGTCATGTACCTGCTGGGCTTCAGCCTGAACAACCTCTCCCTCATGGCCCTGACCATCTCCACCGGTTTCGTGGTGGACGACGCCATCGTCATGATCGAGAATATCGCCCGCTACGTGGAGGAGGGGGAGACGCCGCTCCAGGCGGCCCTCAAGGGCTCCCAGCAGATCGGGTTCACCATCCTGTCGCTCACCGTCTCGCTGATCGCCGTCCTGATCCCGCTGCTCTTCATGGGTGATGTGGTGGGGCGCCTGTTCCGCGAATTTGCCGTCACCCTGGGGGTCACCATCCTGATCTCGGCGGTGGTCTCCCTGACCCTCACCCCCATGATGTGCTCCCGGTTGCTCAAGCATGTGCCCGAGGAACGCCAGGGCAGGTTCTATCACGCCTCGCAACGTTTCTTCGACCGGACCATCGCCGCCTACGGCAGGACGCTGCAATGGGTGCTGCGCCACCAGACCGCCACGCTGGTGGTGGCGGTGGGAACGCTGGTGGCTACGGTGCTCCTGTATGTGCTGGTGCCCAAGGGGTTCTTCCCGGTGCAGGACACCGGCGCCATCCAGGGGATCTCCGAGGCTTCGCAGTCGATCTCGTTCGGCGCCATGGCCGAGCGCCAACAGGAGCTGGCGCGGACGATCCTCAAAGACCCTGCCGTGGAAAGCCTCTCCTCGTTCATCGGGATCGACGGGGTCAATACCACCCTCAACAGCGGGCGCATCCTGATCAACCTGAAACCGCTGGCGGAACGTGACGCCAGCGCCACGGAGGTCATCCGGCGGCTCCAGCCCGAATTGGCCAGGATCGGCGGCATCACGCTCTTCATGCAGCCGGTGCAGGACCTCACCGTGGACGCCAGGGTCAGCCGCACCCAGTTCCAGTACACCCTGGAAGACCCGAATACCGATGAATTGAACATCCTGGCTCCGCGGATCATCGAGGCCATGAAGGCCCGGCCCGAGCTGCGCGATGTCAGCAGCGACCAGCAGGATCGGGGGTTGCGGGTCAACCTGGATATCGACCGCAACACGGCCTCCCGCCTCGGCATCACCCCCCAGAACATCGACGACAGCCTCTACGATGCCTTTGGCCAGCGCCAGATTTCCACCATCTTCACCGAACTGAACCAGTACCGGGTGGTCCTCGGGGTCAAGCCTGATTTCCGTCAGGGTCCGGGCGGGCTGCAATCGGTCTACCTGCGCAGCACCGGCGGCGGCCAGGTGCCGCTCGGCACCATCACACGCGTCACGGAGTCCACCGGGCCACTGGTGATCAACCGCCAGGGCCAGTTCCCCGCCGTCACGACCTCGTTCAACCTTGCCCCCGGCCAGGCGCTGGGGGAAGCGGTAACGGCGGTGGAGGAGGCCACGAAAAACCTCGGGTTGCCGGCCAGCATCCGGGGAAACTTCCAGGGCACGGCCCAGGCCTTCAAGGCCTCGCTCGCCAATGAACCGCTGCTGATCCTGGCGGCCCTGATCACGGTTTACATCGTGCTGGGCGTATTGTACGAAAGCTTCATCCATCCGGTGACGATCCTTTCCACCCTGCCGTCGGCCGGGGTGGGGGCGGTCCTGTCGCTGATGGTCTGCCGTACCGACCTGAGCGTGATCGCCATCATCGGCATCATCCTCCTGATCGGCATCGTCAAGAAGAACGGCATCATGATGGTGGACTTTGCCCTGGACGCCGAGCGCAACGAGGGCAAGTCGCCGGACGAAGCCATCTACCAGGCCTGCCTGCTCCGTTTCCGGCCGATCATGATGACCACCATGGCCGCGCTCCTGGGCGCGCTGCCCCTGGCCCTGGGGCACGGGGTGGGGTCGGAACTGCGGCGGCCCCTGGGCATCTCCATCGTGGGCGGCCTGGTCATCAGCCAGGTCCTCACCCTCTACACCACGCCGGTGATCTACCTGGCCTTTGACCGGGTGGCGCGGCGATGGGGAAAGAAGGGTGCGGCGGAAAAAACGATCGATAGCCCCGCCCCGAAAGCATCATGAACATCTCGGCTCCCTTCATAAAGCGCCCGGTCGCCACCACGCTGCTTACGTTCGGGCTGGTGCTGGCCGGGGTGATCTCCTTCCGCCTCTTGCCGGTGTCGCCGCTGCCCCAGGTGGATTTTCCCACCATCTCGGTGTCGGCATCGCTCCCCGGCGCCGACCCGGAAACCATGTCCACCTCGGTGGCAGCCCCCCTGGAACGCCAGTTCGGCCGCATCGCCGGCGTGACCGAGATGACTTCCACCAGCAACCGCGGCGCCACCAGCATCACCATGCAGTTCGATCTGGACCGCGACATCGACGGCGCGGCGCGGGACGTGCAGGCGGCCATCAATGCCGCCCGCGGCGATCTCCCCTCCAATCTTCCCAGCAATCCCAGCTACCGCAAGGTCAACCCGTCCGACGCGCCGATCCTGATCCTGGCCCTGACCTCGGATACCATGAGCAAGCCGCAGATGTACGACGCCGCCTCGTCCATCCTGCAACAGAAGCTCTCCCAGGTGAAGGGGGTGGGGCAGGTCTTCGTGGGGGGGAGCTCGCTTCCGGCGGTGCGGGTGGAGGTGAACCCGCTGACGCTCAGCAAGTACGGCGTCAGCCTGGAGGACGTGCGCGGCATGCTTGCCGCAACCAACGCCAACCGGCCCAAGGGCCAGGTCTCCACGGGAGACAAGACCTGGGAGGTCCGTGCCAACGACCAGCTTCGCACCGCCAAGGAGTATATGCCGTTGGTGGTGACCTACCGGAGCGGTGCGGCGGTCAGGATGGCGGATGTGGCCACGGTCAAGGATTCGGTGGAGGATCTGCGTTCCACCGGGTTGGTCAACGGCAAGCCGGCGGTGATGGTGATCGTCTTCCGCCAGCCCGGGGCCAACATCATCGAGACCGTGGACAATGTGCGCAACCTTTTGCCGCAGCTTGGAGCGGCCCTGCCCGGGGCCATCGACCTGTCGGTCGTTCTTGACCGCACGCCGCCCATACGCGGCTCCCTGAAAGATGTGGAGCGGTCCCTCATCATCTCGGGCCTGCTGGTCATCATGGTGGTGTTCTGGTTCCTGCGGAACGTCCGCGCCACGCTCATCCCCGCCGTGGCCGTTGCCGTGTCGATCATCGGTACCTTTGCGGTGATGTACCTGCTCGGCTATTCCCTGGACAACCTGTCGCTCATGGCGCTGACCATCGCCACCGGTTTTGTGGTGGACGACGCCATCGTGGTGCTGGAGAACATCACCCGCTACCGGGAACAGGGACAAAGCCCCTTCCAGGCGGCCCTGTCCGGCTCCCGGGAGATCGCCTTCACGGTGCTTTCCATGAGCATCTCCCTGGTGGCCGTATTCATCCCCATCCTGTTGATGGGAGGCATGGTCGGCCGCCTGTTCCGGGAGTTCGCCGTCACCCTGTCGGCGGCGATCATGGTCTCGCTGCTGGTGTCCCTGACCGCTACCCCCATGATGTGCGCCACGCTGCTCAAGCCCGAGGGAAAGCGGAAACACGGCATCATCTACCGGACCAGCGAGGGCATGTTCACCTGGCTCCACAGCCGCTATGAAACGACCCTGGCCTGGGCGCTGCGCCATTCCCGCCTCATGCTCCTCGTTACGCTGGTCACGGTGGGGGTGAACGTGGTCCTGTTCATCCTCGTGCCCAAGGGGTTCTTCCCCGAGCAGGACACCGGCCGCATCATGGGCAATATCCAGGCGGCCCAGGACACCTCGTTCCAGGCCATGGAACAGAAGCTGGCCCGGATCGTGGCCATCGTCAAGTCCGACCCGGATGTGGAGTATGTAACCGGCTTTACCGGCGGCGGCGGGTCAACCACCAACACCGGCCGGATGTTCATCGCCCTCAAGCCGTTCGAGAAGCGCAAGGGCACGGCCAACGACGTCATCAAGAGGCTGCGCGGAAAGCTGATGAGCGTGCCGGGCGCGCCGGCCTTCCTGGCGCCGGTGCAAGACCTGCGGGTCGGCGGCAGGATCAGCAACGCCCTCTATCAGTACACCCTGCAGGGGACCGACCTGGCCGAGCTCAATACCTGGTCCCAGCGGGTGCTCCAGAAGCTGCGGACGGTTCCCCAGGTGGTGGACCTGAACAGCGATCTGCAGAACAAGGGGAGGCAGGCGAACCTGGTCATAGACCGCCCCACGGCCAGCCGGCTGGGCATCACCCCCCAGGTGATCGACAATGTTCTCTACGACGCCTTCGGCCAGCGCCAGGTGTCCATCTCCTATACCCTTCTGAACCAGTACCATGTGGTCATGGAGGTGGACCCGATCTTCTGGCAGCGTCCCGACACGCTGCGGGACATCTATGTGCCCTCCTCGAACGGCAGCCAGGTGCCGCTCTCCGCCTTCACCCACTACGAGCCGTCCGCAACGGCCCTGGCGGTGAACCACCAGGGGCAGTTCCCGTCCATCACCCTGTCGTTCAACCTGGCACCCGGCGTGGCCCTGGGGGATGCGGTCAAGGCGATTGAAAACGCCACCAGGGAACTGGGGATGCCTGCCGCCATCCGCGGCAGTTTCCAGGGCACGGCCCAGGCGTTCCAGGCCTCGCTCAAGAACCAGCCGCTCCTGATCCTGGCCGCCCTGGTGGCGGTCTACATCGTGCTGGGGGTGCTGTACGAGAGCTATATCCACCCCATCACCATCCTCTCCACCCTGCCGTCGGCAGGGGTGGGGGCCGTGGCCGCCCTGATGCTCTTCCGCACCGACCTGAGCCTGATCGCCATCATCGGCGTGATCCTCCTGATCGGTATCGTCAAGAAGAACGGCATCATGATGGTGGATTTCGCCATAGCTACCGAGCGCAATGAGGGGAAGAGCCCCGAAGAGGCGATCTTCGAGGCCTGCCTGCTCCGTTTCCGGCCGATCATGATGACCACCATGGCGGCGCTCCTGGGAGCGCTGCCCCTGGCCCTGGGAAACGGCGTCGGATCGGAATTGCGCCGTCCCCTGGGGATCTCCATCGTGGGCGGCCTGATCTTCAGCCAGATGCTGACGCTGTACACCACCCCGGTGGTCTATCTCTACATGGACCGTTTCAGGTTGTGGGTGGCGAAGATGCGGGGGCAGCGGAAGAAGGCAACCGGGGCTCGATGAAGGGAAACCGACGAAGTTTTCATGCGCTGTCTGTTATAATGGAAGCTGCTGAAAAGCTCAGGTTGTTCGAAAATAGCCAGGTCGCCGCACCCGTGGAAAGCGGGTTTCGAGGACGAAGGCCTGATGGCGTTTTTTAACGACCTGCCAGTGAAAGGATACACCATGCTCAACATACCGTCATCATACCGTTGTTACCGCCTCCTCGCCGGCGCGCTCATGCTCCTGGCGGGCTGTTCGGTCGGGCCGGACTACGTCCGGCCGGCGGCTGTGCCGGCCATGCCGGCATCTTACAAGGAAGTGAACGGCTGGAAGCCGGCGCAACCCAAGGACGAAGCCATCGGCGGCGCCTGGTGGCAGGTGTTCAATGATCCGCAGCTGAATGCGCTGGAGGAACAGGTCGCTGTCTCGAATCAAAACGTGCTGGCAGCCGAGGCCGGTTTTCGCCAGGCCCGGGCCCTGATCCAGGCCGCCAAGGCGGGTTACTACCCGACGGTTTCGGCAGGGGCCTCGGTCTCGCGCGCCCATTCATCGGCCACCCTCGGTTCTTCTTCCTCGCATAACGATGCCACCACGTACACGCTTCCCGTGGACGTCTCATGGGAGATCGACATCTGGGGGCGCGTGCGCCGCAGCGTGGAGGCGAGCAGGGCGAGCGCCCAGGCCAGTGCGGGCGACCTTGCGGCGCTCCGCTTGAGCAGCCAGGCCCAGCTTGCCCAGGCATATTTTCAACTGCGCACCCTGGATGCCCAAAAAGAGTTCCTGGACGCCACCGTCGCCTACTATCAGAAAACCCTGGATCTGACGAAAAACCGCTACGCCAGCGGTGTGGCGGCCAAGTCGGACGTGCTTCAGGCCGAAACCCAGCTCAAGAGCACCCTGGCACAGGCCATTGACATCGGCGTGCAACGCGCCCAGTTGGAGCATGCCATTGCCCTCCTGATCGGCAAGCCGGCGTCGGATTTCGCCCTGCCGAGCGCCCCGCTCGGGGCGTCGCCGCCACCCTCCATTCCCCTGGGCGTGCCGTCCATGCTGCTCGAACGCAGGCCCGACATCGCCGCGTCGGAACGGCGGATGGCGGCGGCCAATGCCCAGATCGGCGTGGCCGAGGCCGCCTGGTATCCCTCCATCACCCTGAGCGCGTCGGGCGGGTTGCAGACAACGAGCTTTTCCCGCTGGCTGAGTTGGCCGAGCCGCTTCTGGTCGGTGGGGCCCACCGTTTCCGAGACCTTGTTCGACGGCGGGTTGCGCAGCGCCCAGACCGAACAGGCGCGGGCCGCCTTCGACGCCGTGGTGGCAACCTATCGCCAGACCGTGCTGACCGGTTTTCAGGAGGTGGAGGATAATCTGGCCAGCCTGCGCATCCTGGAGGAAGAGGCCAAGGCCCAGGATGAGGCGGTGCTGGCTGCCCGGCAATCGGTCGTTGTTGCCGAAAACCAGTACAAGGCGGGCATCACCAGCTATCTGAACGTCTTGATAGCCCAGACCGCAGAGCTTTCCAACGAACGGACCGCCATCGCCATTCGCGGCAGCCGCATGACGGCCTGTGTGCTCCTGATCAAGGCCCTGGGGGGCGGGTGGGACGCATCGAGTCTCCAGAAAGCGGCACAGTAGGCCGCCTGGGGCGGGGAGGGCAGAATGGAAAACGGTCTCCGCCCCAGGGGTGAGGCCGCAGGCCGAAGTCACAAGGCGGCTTTTGAGGACTGCGACGAGATGGCTGTTTTTCAACAACCTGCTAAGAGTTGTCTTCCGGGCCGCCGAGATACTTGCTGACTTCGTTGGCAAGGGTCGAGTGGTGGAGCAGCCTGCTGGGTATCTTGTCGCCGCCGAACAACTCCTGGTGCCAGGGCTGCTTTTTCAGCCAGTCCATGAGCCTTTGCCACGCCTGCCAGTTATTGAATTCACAGTCAATGCCGGTAAGCTGGTTGAGGAACTTGTCTCGTGGACTTCGCATGTGGGAAGGAACGGCCATGGGTACTCCGTGGAGCAGAAAATGCGGCTGTCTTGCGTGCGGCAGCGTCAACTAGCGATAATCATAGTTAACTTGTTTGAAATGTCTAGCTTTTTATGATTAAGATCGCTCTCAACGGCTAACATCGCTCGTATTCGTTTCGGCAAAACGCGTTTTGATGGATGCCCGCCCGGAGGCAACTCACGGCAGCGCTGCCGGTACGGGGCGTTTCTTTTTCGGGGCTGTCTTGTGCCGTTTTTTCAGTGAGGGCTTCTTTTGGGGGCCGGATGGCCACGGTTTTACCGTTTGTTTCGCCGCCTCGACAGCCGCGTTCCCTTCCCCCTGCATACCCTGCCCATCCCGGATCCTGGCCTGATCAAGCGCTTCCTGTTCCCGCGCCGCCTTTTCGGCAGCCAACCGAGCTTCCTTCCTGTTCTCCCACTCGATCTTGAATGTTGCGATCCGATCCGATTCCTCTTTTGCAAACTGCTCTTTCAGGTGCGCAAGCTTCTCCGAGGGCGATGGTTCCTTTGCCCTGTTTTCCTCCGGTGCAGCGATAGCGGGCGGGACGGGGACTCCCGGCGCAACCTTTTTCTGGGCAGGTTTTTCTTCCTGGGGAGCGGCCTGAGGTGTTTCGGCCCGTTCCAGGCGCTTTTTTTCAAGAGCGGCTTTGACGGTTGCAAACGTGGCAACCGGCTTGGCTGCGGCCTGGACGCCGCCAAAGGGGATGGTCACGCCCAGGGTGTACTCGAACGCGCTGGCATTGGCCAGTACGTGACGCACATCAGCCCGCAGGGCCAGCCTGTCGTACAGGAAATACTTCACCCCCGCCCCATAATCGACGAAGCCCATCTCCTTGCGCGACACAAGCGCCGAAGGACCGGACAGGTTGTACCCCCCGAGCCCAACCGCCACGAACGGCACGAGCTTCTTGTCCGGCATGAAGTGGTACAGCCCTTCGATCCCGTACTTGAAGATGGCGACATGCTTGTCCGCGACAAGCTTGGACGAGGCGATGGAGTAGTCCAGCCCGGCTTCCACCCCGATGTTGTCCGTGAAATTGTAGCCCCCCCGCAAGGAATACATGGGGGCTGTTTTGAGATGCAGGCCGCCATCGTAGGTGTAGCCGCCGATCATCGGGGAAACCGAGAACTGCCCCTCCGATACGGCTCCGAACACCGTGCCGGAGAAGGCCAGTACCAAGAAGGATACGGCCACACATGCACACACTCTTTTCAAAAGACACCTCCTC
>Ga0207857_1000279_pt1 | contig 14604 bp, 13 predicted proteins | sample LuqExpMetageno22_FD_187780 | JGI IMG/M metagenome (GOLD analysis project Ga0207857, IMG submission 187780) | Tropical forest soil microbial communities from Luquillo Experimental Forest, Puerto Rico - Sample 22 (SPAdes) | ecosystem: Environmental > Terrestrial > Soil > Tropical forest ... | reverse complement strand
CCGCCCGCCTCGCTGATCCGGTTGAAGCGCGCCAGGGAGATCACCGCCCCCCGGATGCCGCCGTCCCGCACCAGCAGGTTGTAGCCCCGGCCGATGGCGAGCCAGGGCACCTGCTGCGACCTCAGCCCGCGCACCAGGGCCAAAAGATCGTCCGCGTCCTCCGGCTCGGCGTACAGGTCGGCGCGCCCCCCCACCTTGAGGGAGGTGTGCCTGCTCATGGGCTCGTTCAGCAGCAGTTGGCCGCGTATGCCGATCTCCGCAAGGTTCAGATCATGCCTCCAGCCGCTTGACCAGCGCCTCCCCCTGCTGCCAGATGCTCCCGGCGCCCAGGGTGATGACGATGTCCCCTTCCTTGACGATCCCTGCCAGGTGTTCGGGGATCAACTCCCGGTCGGCGATATAGGTCACGTCCTTCTGGCCGTGGCGCCGGATCTCCTGGGAGAGCCGTTCGGCAGTCGCGCCCTCGATGGGCTGTTCGCCGGCGGCATACACGTCGGTCAGGATCAGCACGTCGGCGTCGTAGAAGGCGGTGACGAACTCGCTGAAGAGCTCGTGGGTGCGGCTATAACGATGGGGCTGGAAGGCGGCGATGATGCGCCGTTCCGGCCACCCCTGCCGTGCCGCCGCCAGGGTTGCCTTGATCTCGGCCGGATGGTGGCCGTAGTCGTCCACCACCATGATCCCGCGGGGCTCGCCCTTGACCGTGAAGCGGCGGCCCACCCCTCCGAAGGCGGCAAACCCCTCCTGGATGGCGGTAAACGGTATGTCCAGCTCCAGGGCTACTGCGATGCAGGCCATGGCGTTCAGCACGTTGTGGGCGCCGGGCATGGGAAAAGCGATCTCTCCCAGCCGGTACCCCTTGTAGTGGGCGACGAATGAGGTGGTGAAGCCGTCGTGCCGGACGTGGGTGGCGCGGATGTCGGCCTGGGAGGAGAGGCCGTAGGTCAGGTAGCGCTTTTTCATCCGGGGCAGGATCTCGCGGATGTTCTTGTCGTCCAGGCAGAGCACGGCCAGGCCGTAGAACGGCACCTTGTTGATGAACTCCACGAAGGTGTCCTTGATCTCGTCGATGCCGGAATAGTGGTCCAGGTGGTCGGCGTCGATATTGGTCACCACGGCGATGGTAGGGGAGAGCACCAGGAACGAACCGTCCGATTCGTCGGCCTCGGCCACCAGGAACTGCCCCTGGCCGAGCCGGGCGTTGGTGCCGATGGCGTTCAGCTTGCCGCCGATGACGATGGTCGGGTCGATGCCGGCATGGCCCAGGATCGAGGCGGCCATGGAGGTGGTGGTGGTCTTGCCGTGGGTGCCGGCGATGGCGATGCCGTATTTCATGCGCATCAGCTCGGCCAGCATCTCGGCACGTGGGATGACCGGCACGTGCAGCCGTTTGGCCTCCACCACTTCGGGGTTGTCGTCGTGCACGGCCGAGGAGATCACCACCACGTCGCTGCTCTTCAGGTTCTCCGCCTTGTGGCCGATGCCGATCTCGGCCCCCAGGGAGGCGAGGCGTTCCGTGGTGTCGGAGCTGCGCAGGTCGGAGCCGGACACCTTGTACCCCAGATTGATGAGCACCTCGGCGATGCCGCTCATGCCGATGCCGCCGATGCCGACGAAGTGGATTCTTTCTATTTTACCGTACATGGTTACCACCTTTTTGCTTTTCCGTCTTCATCATCTCGTCCACGATGATCCTGGCCGCATCCAGCCGGGCCAGACCGAAGGCCAGCGCTCCGGCGCGCTGCACCGTCTCCGGGTTTTCGGCCAGTTCGTGGATGATCCCGGCCAGCCGTTCCCCCGACAATTCCCGCTCCAGCAGCATGAATCCGGCCCCCTTCTTGAGGAACGCCTCCGCATTCCTGCGCTGGTGGTCATCCACCGCGTGGGGGAAGGGTATGAACAGGCACGCCTTGCCGCAGGCGGTCACCTCGGCAATGGTGGTGGCCCCGGCGCGGCAGATCACCAGGTCGGCACGCCGGTAGGCCGCGGCCATGTCCTGGATGAACGGCATCACGCTGGCGGTGAGGCCGTGCCTGCGGTAGGCTTCGGCCACCTCGGCCGCGTCCTTTTCGCCGGTCTGGTGGGTGATCTCCAGCCGGGCGGCGTAGCGTTCCAGGTGGGGCAGCGCCGCCACCATGGCCATGTTGATGGCGTGGGCCCCCTGGCTGCCGCCGAATATGAAGAGGCGAAAGGGCCCGTCCCCGTCGCTGCCGCCCCGTTGCAGGTGGATGTCCGCAAGGTTTGGGGGATTCTGTCCCGCCACCACCTCCAGGATCTGCCGCCGCAGCGGGTTGCCGGTCAGGAGCGTTTTCCCCTGGGGGAAAAAGCGGGCCGACTCGTCCAGGGTGATGAATACCCGGTCGGCGAACCTGGCCAGCAGGCGGTTGGTGAGGCCGGGGATGGCGTTCTGCTCGTGGATGGAGCACGGGATCTGCATGCCGCGGGCTGCCAGCACCATGGGGAGTGAAGCGTAGCCCCCCACGCCCATCACCATGTCGGGGCGCCATTTTTTCAGAACCTTGCGGGATTGGGCGTAACCGTAGAGCATCATGGCCGCTCCCCTGATCTGGCTCAGGCCCCCCTTGCCGCGGATGCCGGCCGCCGAGATCAGTTCGAGCCCATAGCCGGCCGCCGGGACGGCGCGGGCCTCGATGCCCCGTTCGGTGCCCACGAACAACACCTCGTTGGCCGGGTCCCGGGCGAGGAACTCCTCGGCCACGGCGATGCCGGGAAAGAGATGGCCGCCGGTGCCGCCGCCGGCAATCAGCAGTCTCACGCTTCCTCCTTCAGGCTTATGGCCGAGATCTTCAACCCCGAAGAGATATTGAGCAGGATGCCCACGGCGAACAGGCTGATCAGGAGCGAGCTGCCGCCGTAACTGATAAAGGGGAGCGCCAACCCCTTGGTGGGGAGCAAGCCGGTCACGACCCCCATGTTGACCGTGGCCTCAATGCCGAACAGCACGGCGATCCCCAGGGCCAGGAAGCGGCCGAAGGTGTCGGGCGCAGCCACGGCGATACGCATGGCGCGCTGCACCAGCAGGAAGAACATGCCGATGATTACCATCACCCCCAGGAACCCCAACTCCTCGCCCACCACGGAAAGGATGAAGTCGGTGTGGGCCTCGGGCAGGTAGAACAGTTTCTGCTTCCCTTCGCCCAGGCCCTGGCCGAAGACGCCCCCGGTCCCCAGGGCCAGCCAGGACTGGATGATCTGGAAGCCTTTTCCCTCGGGATCGCTCCAGGGGTTGAGGAACGCCTCCATGCGCCCCTTATGGTAGCCCCTGCTCAACTTGTACATGAGAAACGGCATGGCCAGGAGCAGCATGGAGAAGATGTACACCAACCGCGTGCCGGCCGCGAAGAGCATCACCATGGCCACGAACGCCAGGGTCAGCGCCCCCCCCAGGTCCGGCTGGAGCACCAGGAAACCGATCAGGAACATGAGCACGATCATGTAGGGGATGAAGCCGGCGGTGAGGGATTTGACCTTGTCCTGTTTTTTGTCCAGGGAATAGGCCATGTACATGATCAGGGCCAGCTTGGCCATCTCCGACGGTTGCAGGTTGAAGCCGGGCAATTTGATCCAGCGGGACGATCCGCCGGCCTTGCCGCCGATGCCCGGTATCAGCACCAGGCAGAGCAGCACCAGACAGAGCAAAAGCCCCGGCACGGCCACCCGCTTCCAGGTGTGGTAATCGACCCGCATCACCAGCAGCATGATGCCAAAGCCCAAAAGGGCGAACAGCCCCTGGCGCTTGAGAAAGAAGAAGCCGTCATGGAACCGCTTGGCGGCCATGACCGACGACGCCGAATAGACCATGACCACCCCGAAGCAGGTCAGGGCAATGGCCATCAGCATGATCACCAGGTCGTATTCGTCGAGTTTTTTGAACATGGTGCCGTTTCCTGTGGAGGCAGCCCTGCGGGGCTACCCTCGATCCGGGCGGGCGCTGCCCACCCCGTCCCCTGCTATAACGCCTTTACCGCTGCAATATACCTTTGTGCCCGCTCCTCGTAGTCGCGGAACATGTCGAAGCTGGAGCAGGCCGGCGACATGAGGACCGTCCCGCCGGGCTCCGTGATCTGCGCCGCCAGGGTCACCGCCTCCTCCAGCGTCCTTGCCAGGCGGGTGTCGGTCAGGTGCCCCAGTTCGGCCTGCATGCGGCCGGCGGCCTCGCCGATCAGGACCAGGTGACGCACCCGCTCCCGCACCAGGGGCGCCAGGGGGGCGTAGGAGCCGCCCTTGTCCTTGCCCCCCGCGATCAGGGTGATCGTGTCGAAGCTCTCCAGCGCCTTCTCCACGCTCCCCACGTTGGTGGCCTTGCTGTCCTCGTAATAGCGGACGCCGTTTTTCTCGGCCACGAACTCCATGCGGTGGTGCAACGCCCCGAACCCCTGGACGGCCTCGAAACTGTCGTCCGGGCGGCAGCCCGAGAGCAGCGCGCAGGCCAGGGCGGCCATGATGTTCTCCAGGTTGTGCACCCCCTGGAGGCGGATGGCCCCGGTGGGGAAGCACTCCTCCCGGCCCTCGTGGCGGTAGACGATCACGCCGTCCCGGTGGAAGATCCCTTCCTCCAACTCCTGCCTGCGACTGAAGGGGAACAGGTGTGCCTTCAACCCCTGGGCATATCTCCACACCAGTTCGTCATCCCGGTTGACCACGGCGAAGTCCGACTCACCCTGGTTTTCGAAGATGCACAGCTTGGCGTCGATATACTCCTGGTAACCGGCATAGCGGTCGAGATGGTCCTCGCTCAGGTTCAACAGGGCCGCCACCTGGGGGCGGAAGGTGGTGATCCATTCCAATTGGAACGAACTGATCTCCGCAACGACCTGGTCCACCAATTCCCCCGACTCCACCAGTTCGATCAGCGGATTGCCGATGTTGCCCCCCACAAAGGTGCGGTAGCCGTTGGCCTTGAAGATCTCGCCGGCCAGGGTGGTGGTGGTGGTCTTGCCGTTGGTGCCGGTGATGGCCACCAGCGGTACGTCGATGAAACGGGCGGCCAGCTCGATCTCACTGACGATCTCCCGGCCCGCGGCCCTGGCCTTCACCAGCAGCGGGTGGTCCTGGGGCACGCCGGGGGAGACCACGACCAGGTCGGCGCCGGTGAAGTCCCCCTCATCGTGGCGCCCCAGTACCTTTCTGATGTCCCAGGCTGCCAGATCCGCCAGTTGGGGAGCCAGGACCGTCTCGTCACGCAGGTCGGTCACGGTGACCCGGGCGCCGTGCTTGGCCAGGAAGCGGGCGCAGGCCACCCCGGTCTTGGCCAGGCCTACGACGAGGATGTTTTTATCGTTCAATTCCATGTTGAGACCTTTTGCGCCTACCGCATCTTCAGCGTTGAAATGGCCACCAAGGCCAGGATGATGGTGATGATCCAGAAGCGCACGATGATCTTGGGTTCCGCCACCCCCTTCAGCTCGAAGTGGTGGTGGATCGGCGCCATGCGGAAAATGCGCTTGCCCCGGTACTTGTAGGAACCCACCTGGAAGATGACCGACAACGCCTCGACCACGAACACGCCCCCCACGATCACCAGCAGGATCTCCTGCTTGGTCAGCACGGCGATAACTCCCAGGGTGCCCCCCAGGGAGAGTGAGCCCACATCGCCCATGAATACCTCAGCCGGATAGGAGTTGTACCAGAGAAACCCCAGGCCGGCGCCCACCATGGCGCCGCACATGACGGCCAGTTCGCCGGCTCCCGGTACCCGGGGGACCTGCAGGTAGGCCGACAGGGTGGCGTGGCCGGCAATGTAGGCAAAGAGCATGTACGTGGCGGCATTGATGGCCACCGGGCCGATGGCCAGACCGTCCAGGCCGTCGGTCAGGTTGACGGCATTGCTGGCGCCCACGATCACGAGGGCCACGAACGGGATGAAGTATATCCACAGGTCGGGGTGGAAGCGCTTGAAGAAGGGGAAGTAGAGTTCCTCGTTGAAGCCCGGTTTGAGGAACAGGAACACCGCCACCGCTCCGGCCAGAAGCACCTGCCAGAACATCTTCTGGCGCGGCGAAAGCCCCTTGGTGTTCTTTTCCACCACCTTCTTGTAGTCGTCCACGAACCCGATCACACCGTAGCCGATGGTGATGAACAGGGCCGTCCAGACGTACTGGTTGGAGAGGTCGGCCCACAACAGTGTCGGAATGACGATGGCGGACAGAATCATCACCCCGCCCATGGTGGGGGTACCCTGCTTCTGCAGGTGGGACTCAGGACCGTCGGTGCGGATCACCTGGCGGGCCTGGAGGCTCTCCAGCTTGCGGATGATCCAGGGGCCGAGCACGAAGCAGACCACCAGGGCCGTGATCATTGCGTAGATGGTGCGGAAGGTCAGGTATCTGAATATGTTGAATAATTTTACGTTGGCCGCCAACGGGTAAAAAATGTGGTAGAGCATGGTTTATCCCTTTTCTTTCAGTGCCAGGTGCTGTCTCAGGATGGCCGCCGTCCGTTCCATGGCCATGCCCCGGGAGCCCTTGATCAAGACCACATCGCCGGGTAGGAGGGAGTGCCGCACCAGTTCGCCAAGTTCGTCATGGTCCCGGGCGCACCGGACCGCTTCAGCGGGCAGGCCGGCCTGGACGGCTGCCGGTGCGGCATGGCGGCTCATCAGGGGGCCCAGCAGAAAGAGCCGCTCCGCGTTTCGCCCTGCGACCGCACCGACCCCCTCGTGGGCCTCTGCCTCGTGTTCGCCCAGTTCCAGCATGTCCCCCAGCACGGCGACCCGGTGCCCTTCGGGGGCGATCTGGGCCAGCGTCTCCAGGGCCGCCTTCATGGAGGCCGGGTTGGCGTTGTAACTGTCATCCACCAGGGTGACCTCGCCGACCTGCTCCAGCTGAAAACGCCCCTTGTACGGCCTGAATGCGGTCAGGCCTTCCGTAATGATAGCAAGCGGCACGCTGTCCAGCAAGGCCGCCGTGGCGGCCAGCGCGTTGGAGATGTTGTGCGGGCCGAACGCCCTGAGGTGCACCTGGGTCTCCCCCCGCGGGGTGACGATCTGGAAGGACTCCCCCTCCAGCCCGAGGTGCTCGATCCCCTTGGCCCGGACCTCGCCGCGGCTGATCCCGAAGCTGATGCGCCGCGCCGAGGCGTTCTGTCCCAGGCCGCTGACCCGGGAATCGTCACCGTTCACCACGGCCAGGCCGCCGTCGCTGATGCGGTGGAGCAGTTCTCCCTTGGCGCTGGCCACGGCCTCGACCGTGCCCATGCTCTGCAGGTGCGCCGGGAGGGCATTCAGTACGATGCCGGTGCGGGGGCGTGCGATCTCCGCCAGGCGGTCGATCTCGCCCGGCTCGCTCATGCCCATCTCCAGCACCGCCCATTGGTGTTCCGGCCTCAGGCGGAACAGCATCTGGGGCACGCCGATCAGGTTGTTGAGATTTCCCTCGGTCTTCAGGCCCGGCCCGGTTCTTTCCAGTATGGCGGCCAGCATCTCCTTGGTGGTGGTCTTGCCGTTGCTGCCGGTCACGGCGATGACCGGGATGTCGAAGCGTTGCCGATAGGCGGCGGCCAGGTCGCCCAGCGCCCGCAACGTGTCCTTGACCGCAATGCCCGTGCACCCGGCCGGGAGCGCGTGATGGGCGAGCCACTTCTCCTCGGCCAGCACCGTGGTTATCCCCTTGGCGGCTACCTCGGCCATGAAGTCGTGGCCGTCGAAGCGCTCGCCCCTGAGCGGCACGAACAGCTCCCCCGGTACGACGCTGCGCGAGTCGGTGGACACGGCCGTTACGCTGCCCTCGCCGTTGCCCGCGACACGGCCGCCGGTGGCGGCGGCTATTTCTGCGACGGTGAACATCTAGGCTTTTTTCTCCCCGAATGCCGCGGCAGCCTCCTCGCGGTCGTCAAAGTGGTGCTTGGTCGTGCCGATGATCTGGTAATCCTCATGCCCTTTGCCGGCCAGGAGCAGGATGTCCCCCGGCTGCGCCAGGCTCGTTGCCAGGCGGATGGCGGCTCTCCGGTTTTCCAGCATGACGAAGCCCCGCTCGTCAAAAGCGGGCCGTGCCGCCAATTCCTCGGGCCTGTATTCCCGTATGCCGAGGGGGGTGATGCCTGTCTTGACCTGGTCGAGTATGGCGAGCGGGTCCTCGGTCCGGGGGTTGTCCGAGGTGGCGATGGCCAGATCGCTCATCTCTGCGGCGATCTGCCCCATGATGGGGCGTTTGCCCGGATCGCGGTCGCCGCCGCAGCCGAAAACGGTAATGATGCGGGCTGTGGCCAGCTCTCTCAGGGTCGTGAGCACGTTGTGCAGGGCATCGCCGGTGTGGGCATAATCCACCAGGCAGGTGACACCGAAGTTGTTGTCAACCCGCTCCAGGCGCCCCGGGACCGTTGCGTGTCCTTCGATGCCGGCCTTGATGGCCGTGAGCGGCAGGTCCAGGGCGATGCCGGCCGTCACGGCCGCCAGGATGTTGGAGAGGTTAAAACGCCCCAACAACCGGGATGCAAAGGGGAATTCGCCTTTGGGCGTCACGATGGTCCCGCTGATGCCGTTGACGGTGATGGCCACCTCCTCCGGCCGCACGTCGCCGGGATAATCTATTCCGTAGCTGATCACCGGGCAGGCGGCCTGCTCCGCCACCCGGGCACCGTAGCTGTCGTCCATGTTGATGGCGGCCCTGCGGTGCGGCTTGGCTGCGGTGGGTTGCAGCAGTTCGGCAAAGAGGCGTTCTTTGGCGTGCAGGTACTCTTCCATGCTGCCGTGATAGTCCAGGTGGTCACGGGTCAGGTTGCTGAAGATGCCCACGTCGAAGTGGCAGCCATCGGCCCGCTTCTGCTCCAGGGCGTGGGACGAGACCTCCATCACGAAGGCCTTGGCCCCGGCATTGGCCAGCTGGCGGAAAGCGGCCTGCAATTCGGTGGATTCGGGCGTGGTGTGGGAGGCCGCGATGGTGGTTGCGCCGAAACGGTAGCTGATGGTGCCGAGCACCGCCGCCGGCATGCCCGCTGCCGCCAGGATCGCCTCGATCAGGTAGGTGGTGGTGGTCTTGCCGTTGGTGCCGGTGATGCCGACCAGCGGCCGGCCTGCGGTGGGATCGCCGTAGAACGACGCCGCCATGCGGGCCATGGCCGAACGGCCGTCCGCTACCTTTACCCAGGTACAGCCGACAGGGGCATAGGCGGCGTCTTCCAGCACCACCGCAGCTGCGCCGTCTTCCACCGCCTGGGAGATGAAGCGGTGCCCGTCGGCTGTCGTGCCGCGCAGGGCGAAGAAGAGCGTTCCCGGCCGGATGCGGCGCGAGTCGCAGCTCAGGGCCGTGATCTCCGCTGCTCCGCTGCCGTGGAGTTCCGCGTCCGGTACCGGTGCGAGGATGTGGGAAAGTATCATGCTATTCTCCAAAAAATGACACAACCTAGCGGACAGGCGCAGGTTGTGACGGTCATGCGGAAGGTGTAAATTTGATCCAGACCTCGTCTGCTCCCCGGATCGTCTGGCCGGGAGGCGGATTCTGCTCTATGGCCCGCCCGCTTCCCATCAGCTTGATATTGATGCCGCGCTTCTCCATCACCTGCATGACCCGGCGCATGCTCATGCCATGGAAATCCGGCATGACGGCGACGCCGGCCGTTGCATCCAGGGCGTCTCCCTCCGACACGGCTACCGCCTTGGCGGGAGGCGGGGATTGAGCCTCGATGGTCCTGGCCGCCTTGCCGGTCTCTCCCTTGGGCATAATCTTCATATAGGCCAGGCTGTTCACGGCGATGGCGCGGAAGGCCGGGGCCGCCACAACGCCGCCGTAGGGGCTGGTCTTCGGTTCGTCAACCACCACCAGGATGGTCAGTTTGGGCTTGTCGGCCGGCACGAAACCGATAAAGGAAGCGGTCCTCCGGGTGGCGGAATAGCCGTGGGTCACCGGGTCCGCCTTCTGGGCCGTGCCAGTCTTGCCGGCCACGCGAAAACCGTCGATGGCGGCGTTGAGGCCGGTCCCCCCCTCGCTGGTGACGCTTTCCATCATCCTGGTAACCTTCCGGGCCGTATCCTCGGAAATCACGCGCCGCACTGCCTGAGGCTCGAACTTCTGGACTTCGCGGCCGCTGTCGTCCAGGATGCGTTCCACGATATAGGGCCTAAGGAGCGTTCCGCCGTTGGCAACGGCGGAAACCGCGCTGGCCAGTTGGATGGCCGAGGCCGACACCCCCTGGCCGAAGGAGATGGTGGCCAGATCGACCCCGTACCAGCGGTGCTTGTCCCGGAGGTTGCCGGGGGACTCCCCCGGAAGGTCCACGCCGGTGCGCTCGCCAAACCCGAAATTCCTCAGGTAGCGGAAGAGGCGCTCATCCCCCAGCTTGAAGCCGATCTTGGCAGCGCCGATGTTGCTCGAATACTTGAGGATATCGCTCACGGACAGCCGGGCGAAACTGTGGGTATCGTGGATGGTCCGGTCTGCGACGGTATAACGGCCGTTCTCGCAGTTGATGACGTCGGCGGGCCTGATAGCCTTCTCCTCCAGCGCCGCGGAAATCAGGAAGATCTTGAAGGTCGAACCGGGCTCGAAACTGTCGGCCACGGCGCGGTTGCGCAGCAGGGCCTGGGGGTAATGGGCATAAGCGTTGGGGTTGAAGGTGGGATAGTTGGCCATGGCAAGGACCCTGCCGGTATCCGACTCCATGACCACGGCCATGCCGCTTTTGGCACCGCTCTCCGTGACCGCCTTGGCCAGTTCCTTTTCCGCGATGTATTCGATGTTCTTGTCCAGGGTGAGAACGATGTTCTTGCCCGGCGAAGAGTTCTTGATGACGGTGTCCTTGAGGGCGATGTCGCGCCCCAGGGCGTCGCGCTCGGTCACCATGTAGCCGGTGTTGCCCAGGATGACGGAATCGTACTTGCGCTCCACGCCCTCCAGTCCTACCGGGTCCACGCCGGTAAATCCGACCACGTGTGAGGCGACCTCGCAATTGGGATAAAAACGTTTCGACTCGGAGACAAAGCCGATACCGGTCAATTTGAGGTTCTTGATGCGAGCGGCGGCCTCCGGCGTCAGGCGCCGTTCGATCCAGACAAACCCCTTGTCGCTGGTCAGCTTTTTGAGCAACTCCTGTTTTGACGTCCCGAGAAACGGCGCCAGCACCCCGGCCGTACCATCAATGTCCCTGATGCGGCGCGGTTCGGCATAGCAGGAATCCATATCCACCGACACGGCCAGCGGCGTGCCGTTGCGGTCCATGATGACGCCCCGCCCCGGGGTGAGTTGCACGACATGCTGGTGCTGCCGTTCGGCCTTCTTGACCAGTTCCTCGTGCTGGAGTATCTGGAGATAGAACGCCCTGCCGGTAACGCTCAGGAACAACAGGCCGAATATGGTCCCGATCATGACGATCCGGACGCGCGCCCATTTTTCCCGGTCATCCCTCATTTTACGACGATCACCTGTTGCTCGGTGGGCAGGCCCATGGCCAGGTCGCTCTTGGCGATGGTTTCGATGCGGCCCGGCGTCTTGAGGGATGCCGCCTCAAGTTTGAGCCGTTTCTGTTCCTGTTCCGCATCCTTGAGCAGGCGGTTTGTCTCGGATATGCGCAGGTTCAGGTCGATCAGCTTGCAGCGCGACCAGACGTGGAAGACCGAGACGATGGTGAAAAGGACCATGCAGACCATCAGGAACCTGAACATGTCCACCCGCTGGGTGACCAGTTCGGTTCCGCTCAAGGGACGCGGAGCGACGACCTTGCCGTACTCGGTTCTTGCCTGTGCCATGCCGTACCTCCTTCTAGAGGTTATTGAAAAACAGCCATCTCGCCGCCATCCTCGAAGTCCCTTTTGTGCGGCGTAGCGCTGCTACGCCTCCGCAGGGACTTCTGCGGGTGCGACGATCTGACTATTTTTGAACAACCTAAGTTTTATCAATAACCTTCTACATCGTGATTCTGAAACCTGTCGGCTGTTCGAAACGGCTTCCCCGTTGACAAGGGAAGGAACCATCATGTGCCAGGTTCCAACTTCTCCACCGCCCGCAGCTTGGCGCTGCGTGCCCTGGGGTTCCGGTCGGTCTCGGTCTCGGTTGCCGTGACCGGTCGGCCGGTCAGGACCTTTACCCGCGGCTTCTGTCCGCAGGTGCAGACCGGAAGCTGGCGCGGGCAGATGCAGCCGGTGGCGTACTCCCGGAAGATATGCTTGACGATCCGGTCCTCCAGGGAGTGGAACGAGATGACCACCCCGCGGCCACCCGGTTTCAAACGGTCGAGGGCGGCGCGCAGCCCCTGTTCCAGCCGCTCCAGTTCCCGGTTGACGGCGATCCGCAGAGCCTGGAAGGTGCGGGTGGCGGGATGGATGCGTTCCTCCCATTTAGCCCGGGGAATGGCTCCCTTGATGACGTCCGTCAGTTGCAGCGTGGTGAGAATCGCTTGTTCGCCACGGGCCTTGACGATGAAGGCGGCAATCCTCTTGGCCCAGCGCTCCTCGCCATAGTCCCGGATGATCCGCTCCAGCTCCTGTTCCGGCAGTTCGTTCACCAAGTCGGCGGCGGTTTCCCCACTGCTGGCGTCCATGCGCATATCCAGCGAGGCGTCCTGCTGGAAACTGAAGCCGCGTCCCCCGCTGTCCAGCTGGTGTGAGGAAACCCCCAGGTCGAGGATAAACCCGTCCAGGGCGGCAACGCCTAAGGCGTCCAGGTGCCGATCCAGGTCGGCAAAGTTGCCGTGGACCAGGCGTACTGTGGGGCCGAATTCAGCCAGCCTTTGGCCGGCCGCCTCCAGCGCTTCCCGGTCCTGGTCGATCCCGATCACCATCCCGTTTTCCGACCCGCACAGCTTGGCGATCAAGGCCGCGTGCCCGCCCCCCCCCAGGGTGCCGTCCAGGTAGATCCCACCCGGCCGGGGTTGCAGGAGCGCCATGACCTCGTCCGGCATGACGGACAGGTGATGGAAGGAGCCCATCTAGACGCCCATTGCGGCGAGCGCTTCCGAATCCAGCGGGAAGTTTTTCTCGTCCTGCGTATTGATGCGACTGTAGGTCCCCTTGCTCCAGATGTCGAAGCGCTGCCCCATGCCGACGAACCAGATGTCCCGCTCCAATTCGGCGTGCATCCGCAGGGACGCGGGAATCAGCACCCGCCCGAGTTTGTCGGCGCTGCACTCTTCGGCCGGGTTGATGATCTGGCGTTTGATGCTGTTCAACTGGGCTGACGTGAAGCCCCCTTCATTGGCAAGGATCTTTTTCTTTATTCCGGACCAGGCGTCCAGGGGGTACACGGACAGGCCGCGCCCGAAGGTGCCGTCGCCCAGGTCCACGGGAGCGGCCTTGGTGATGACGAAGCGCGCCTCCTCCGACAGGCTGACGAGCGCATCCCTGAATTTGGCCGGGATGCAGGTCCTCCCCTTGCCGTCGATGGTGCTCGGGGTTTCGCCCCCGAATATGTCGATCGCATCGATCATTTGCCACCAATTTCCACTTTTTTCCACCTTGTGGGAAATTTATAGCGGCGGTCAAGGGGTATGTCAAGATAAAACGTGAGGTTGTGACGGTTTTTACAACAAAAAAACCTCCCCCGTTTCCGGGGGAGGTTGACAACCGCATGCCTGACGGAATCGCTACTTCTTCCGGCGATCCGAAAGCGAGATGACCTTTGGGTTGCCGGGATGCTGCCCGGACCGCTCCCGTTGTTCCTTCTCATCCTGTTCCTGCTGGATGCGCTCCTGTTCCACTGGCGAGACGACCCGCTCCATGCGGATGGGGGTGCCGCCCATGGTGAAGGGGGCGCCGTCGAGTTGGAACTCGTCCAGTATCCAGGTGAACATCTGGAGCGGGAAGGTGAACACCATCAGGCGCACCTGCCACCACCCCGGCTTCACGTCGGTGGTGAGTTCCTCGATACGGGCGTAGAATCCCGGCTTGTTGTCAACGTGGATCAGGACGATATCGTGGGTTGTGACCATGGCGCATCCTCGTCGTATTCAGGTTTTAAAGATAGCTCCCGTCGCGTTGCCGGGATGCTCGGCCAACAGCAGAAGCGGCTGGCCAAGAGGCCTTTCCAGCAGGGTTTCCGCCTGTTTCACGCTGCGGCGGAGCTCCCGCTCCAGGAGCGTCAGCCTGTTTGCCGCCGCGTCCCCCAGCAGGCCTTCAATAGACTCGCAGATGAACAATACGCAGTCAAGCGGGCGTAGCGACGGTTCCATGCGGCAGCCGGCGGCATCGCCATAGGGGCAGAACGGTTTTTGTGTGAAATCGGGCGTTGGCGGCGACGCCTGCTGGTCAAGCAGGGCCAGCAAATCCAGCCCGCTGAAGCGGTATTTCCCGTTCAGGCAACATTGGCCGCCGCAATTCCGGCAGATCTGACTGCTGCCGGCCGTCAGGGTCAGGGCCAGCATCTCCCCCTTGCGCTGCCGGTAGCCTGCGAGCAACTCCCCCAACTGCTGCCGCGCGTGGCAGGGGAGCCGGTCATGGATCTCCTCCATGAGCCGTACTCCCCGCTCCCAGGCCTTGTGATCGTTCATCGTAGTTCCTGGTAAAAATTTTGGCTGAAGCAGTCCGTAAGCCGGGTTCTGTTCCCGGATCGGGTTACCCCTTGCCGGGCGATGGCCATTCATCTGGGACTGCCGTTACCGGCAGCCTCAAGCAGCCAACCCGGAGGCACGGGCGGGCAGCCCTTGACGCCTCCCTATTTG
>Ga0207857_1000277_pt1 | contig 14643 bp, 12 predicted proteins | sample LuqExpMetageno22_FD_187780 | JGI IMG/M metagenome (GOLD analysis project Ga0207857, IMG submission 187780) | Tropical forest soil microbial communities from Luquillo Experimental Forest, Puerto Rico - Sample 22 (SPAdes) | ecosystem: Environmental > Terrestrial > Soil > Tropical forest ... | reverse complement strand
CGCACAGCGCCAGGAGTATCAGCAGCGGCAGCACCAGCCGTACCGGCAGCCACCGTTTGAACCAGGCAACAATTGCAGCCAGGTACAGGGCGGCCATCCCGAACGAGACAACACCATCCCTGAACATGTGGCTGAAGCGCTCCGCAACCAGTTGCGGACCGTCCTGGTACCGCGTGGGCGCGGTAATGTACTCTTCCATGGCACCCATAATCGTCTGCCCTGCCGTCGAAACCAGGATGCAGATCAAGCCGATACCTGCGGTTACCCCACCACACCACCAAACCCATCGGCCAAACCGTTTTCTCTCGACCGTTTCATCGGCCAGCACGTCCAACCCGCGTCCCGCCAATACAGAGACGCCAAAGGCGAACAAAAAGAGGATCATCTTCGGCACGCGGAATTTGGAGAAGGCAGGAAGGTGCTCGAACATGAAACGGTACACGGGGGTATACTTGCCCAGGGCCATGATCAGGGTTGCCGCCATCAGGAAGGTCAGGAAACAGGTATAGCGATCCCGCCTGAACAGCAACGGAAGCGGTATGAGAAACCAGGGCAGAAGCCCCAGATAGTCGCTGGTCTGGGTAAAGCGCATCCTTCCCCAGTAATACACCTGTCCCGGGGCCGGCACATCGCCCCCTTCCTGGCGGGAATAGCCAAACAGGCCCGGCACGAGGAAGGTCAGTATCTCCTCGGGAGGCATGGACCAGCTCATCCCCTCGTCATAGCCGATACCCTTTTCCGCGGGATTCGTGGCGCCCGAACCGGTGCCGCCGCTGACGGCCTCACCACGCTCGGACTGCTGCGACCAACTGTAGAGCGGGGCAAACGACATGGCGATGGTGCTGAAAAAGAGCGTCAGCAGCGCCAGCGCCAGCAGGAAATCCTTTGTGAACTGTCTGGCATATTCTCCCTTCAGCTCCCGGAATCTTCCCGCCGCATACCAGAACCAGTAAGCGCCGACGGCCAGGCACGAATAGAACGATATCTGCCAATGCATGTGAAAAAACTGGATGGCCAGCATCAGCGCCGTCATGGCGTAGTGGAAAAACCGTCCGCTCCGCAGCGACTTTTCCAGGAACAGGAGTATCCAGGGGAACCAGCAGATAGCCTCGAACTTCTGGATATGGCCGGCATTGATCAGCGAGGCATTTTCGGTGCATATCACATAGAGAAGCCCTGCCGCGAAAGCTCCCAGGCGGCTGACGCCGATGAGACGGCAATAGAGAAAGGTGCCGATGGCCCCCCAGCACATGGCCAGGACAACCAGCCAGGCGATGCTCGCGGGAAAAGGGAAAAAATGCTGGATCAGATAACGATGGAACAGAAGGCCGATGGCGTTCCACCCCCCCTCCAGGGTACGCCCACCGTCGCTCAAGGTATCCCACCCGGCCTGAAAAATACCGGGGATGCCCTGGATGAACTGGAGCAGCGACTGTTCCTTGAGTGCCTTCGCGCCCCAGAAAAACTGGGTGGCCACGTCGGAGGCCCGGATAATCTGGTCGGTAAAGAGAATCCTTTGAAAAAACCCGATGATGATGACCGTCATCAGCACGATATAGAAGGAATCCCGTTCCAGAATACCGGTTTTCTTGTCTGCCATGATTACTCCTTATGGGTGGCGAAAGGCCTGCCCTTCACTATCCGTTATTCTCCGTTTTTCACTGCCGGTAGAACTCAAAGGTGCGGCCGACCCCCTCGCGGATGTCCGTGCCCGGCCGCCAGCCCAGATCATGCCGGGCCAGGCTGATATCGGACAGGTAATCCCCGGTTTCAATGGCCCGGTACTCCTCAGGCCAGGGCACACGGACGATTTCCCCCTGCCCGGCCGCCGCCACCGCCAGTTCCGCCAACTCCAGGAGGCTCGTCCCCTGGCCGTCGCCGATGTTGTAGACCCTGCCGCGGGATTCCGGCGTGGCTGCTGCCAGCAGGAGGGCTTCGACCAGGTCGTCGATATACAGATAATCGCGCCGTTGGCTGCCGTCGCCGAACAGGGTGATCGGCCTCCCGGACGCTGCTGCCTGGATGAAACCGTTGGCGATGCCGTAGGCCCTCCCCTCCCCGGCCTGGAAGGGACCGTAGGGGTTGGAGATGCGCAGAACCGTCACCTTGAGCCCGTACAGCTTGCCGTAGATGAGGTGATAATTTTCCACCGCCAGCTTGTGGGCGGCATAGATCGACTCCGGTGCCAGGGGATGCTTCTCGTCAACCGGCAGGTAGGCCGGCTTGCCGTACACCAGGCGGCTGCTGGGAAAAACAACGGTCACCCGGGGATTGAAGGTGCGGCAGGCCTCCAGTACGGTGAGATGGCCGCGGCAATTGACGTCCAGGTCGTTGAGCGGCGTCTTGTTGCTGTCCGCCGCGCCCGACTTGCCGGCCAGGTTGAAGATCACCTCCTGATCCCGAACCACCCGCTCCACCTTCTCTTCGTCGCGGATGTCGGCGACCGCCAGGCGCAGGCGCGAACAAACCGCGTCGAACGCCGGGGGGATCCGTGGGGGGACGAAGTTGTCCAGCGCCGTTACCTCCGCCCCCAGGTCCAGAAGGCGGGCGCAGGTATTGAGTCCGATAAACCCCAGGCCGCCGGTGACCAGCACCCGTTTTCCGCTATAAAACCCTTTGTGATTATTCACTGTTCACCTTTCCCACGTGCCGTGTCCCTCACGGTGGCGTAAATCTCTTCCAGCCGGCCGATCATCCGCTCCGTGGTGAATTGGCCAAGGAACTCCTTGCCCTGTTGCACGAGGCGTTCCGCCAGGTCCCGGTCGGTGAGGCAGCTGACGATCCGCTCGGCCAGCATGCCGTAATCGCCGAGCGGCACGGTAAAGCCGGTCTTTCCGTCCAGCACGATCTCGGGATTACCGCCCGCGTCGGAGAGTATGGGCGGTACCCCGGCCATGGTGGCCTCGGACGACACCAGGGGGATCGCCTCGATCTCCGACGGCATGACAAAGGCCTTGGCCTTGCCGTAGGCCTTGTACAGCTCGGCGCGGGGCATGCCGTAGACGAACTCAACCGGCAGGCCGCGGGCCAGGAAGCGGGCAAACGCCTTGACGTAGCCATAGTCGTTGCCGATCACCATCAGGCGCGCATCGGGCACCTTCCCGAGCACCAACGGCAGAGCCCGCAGCAGGCGGTGAATCCCCTTGCGGAAATAATCCCCCCCCACGAACAGGATCAGGTTCTCCTTCTCCTCCCACGGCCGGGACTCGATCTCGCTGTAGTCGAGGCCGTAGTAGAAGTTCAGGTACTTATGGGGGTGGTCGTAGAGATCATACACATACCGCCCGTGCAGGATGATGCCGTCGATAAGCGGAAAAAGCCGCCGGTACTTGACCTTCCGGTATTGCTGCAACAGGAACCGGACCGGAAAATCGAGGCAGAAAAAGTGGTAGTAGCGAATCCAGTAATAATCGTGGCTGTCCACCACCAGGGGGCAGGGAAGCCGCCGCGCCAGGTCCGGCGAAAGATGCTTCAGGTTGAGGCAGTGGGCGATGTCCCACCCCTCGGCCAGGTCTGCATCGGACTCATAGACCTTCACGGTATGCCGTTTGCCCAGCTCCCGCAGGACATTGGCCTGGTAGGTGCCGCCGCCGGTCAGGGATTCGGCGGTATTTGCAATGATCAGTATCTTCATGGCTACGGCTTCGTTACCTCTTTATGCGACCTGAACCGGGGGTGGACCCGCAGCAACCCGTACAGCCCGAGACTCCTGAGGACATTTTTGATGGAACTGATTGTCACCTTGTACCCGAACCAGAACCAGGCTTTCAACCGGGGGCTTCCTTCCCTGATCGCGATGGCCCGGACCTCCCCCAGCCCCTTGAGGTTATTCGCGTCGCTCGCTCCGCCGTAGCGCATGGCGGCCAGCGGTTGCCTGATGTAATGGAAGAGGCAACCGTTCTTGTAGAGGCGGAGGATCAGGTCGTAGTCCATGGCGATGCGTATCGCCACATCGAACCCTCCGACCCGCCCATAGGCACGGCGCGTGACGAAGGTTGCCGGATGGTTGACGGGCATCTCCCGCCAGATATGGGTTTCCACGTCGGCAGGGGCCAGGCGGAACAGGGTGGCGCCCCCCTGCATTCGCAGCATGTCACCGTGAAAGACATCGCATGCGGGATTGGCGCCATACGCCTCGCCAACTGCCGCGAGCGCCCCGGGGAGATAGGTGTCGTCGGCATTGAGAATGCCGACCAGTTCGCCTTGGGAGCGCGCTATCCCTTTGTTGAATGCGTCGGCAATCCCGTTGTCCGGCTCGGATATCCAGCGGATGCGGCCGTCCTTTTCCGCATAATGACGGATGATATCCACCGTACCGTCCGTTGAACCGCCATCGACGATGATATATTCAAGGTCTGCACCGTCCTGGGAAAGAACGCTCAGAATGGCGTCTTCAAGGAATTCCCGGCCATTGAAGGTGACGGTGATGATGGAAAAGGTCATGCCGTGCCGCCCCCGACCTTCCGGTAGACTTCCATGGTCCTTCGTGCCGTCTCCTCCCAGGAGAACTGCCTAGAGCGGGCCAATCCCTTCGATCTCATCTCCCTGCGCTTCTCGTCGCCGGTCCATACGGTCCAGATTTTCTCCGCAATCTGCTCCGGCTCGCGGGGATCGAACAATTCCCCCGCATCATCGACCACTTCGGGGAGAGAGGTCACATCCGAGCAAACGACCGGACAGCCGCACGCCATGGCTTCCACCAGCGGGATGCCGAATCCCTCGAAGAGGGAGGGAAAAACGAGCATCCGGGCAAGATTGTAAAGACACGGGAGTTCCGCTGCCGGCAGATAGCCAAGCACCTTTACCACGCCATCCAGACCGAGGCGATTGATTTCCGCAAGAAAATCGCCGTGCGACTGCATGGCGATACCGGTCAGTACGAGCTCCCCGTCGAACGAATAGCGGTCCACCATGATTTTCAGGGCGGCGAGCAATGCTTTGTGGTTCTTGTGGGGCCACGTGGCAGCGGGATAGAAGAAGAACGGCTTGTCCAGCGCATACTTCCGGCGGACCTCGGCCAGGTGCCCGGGATCTTCAATAACGCGGTATTCCGGGCCATAGCCGGTATAGATCACCTCGATCTTGTCCCCATCGATGCCGTAACGTTCAACAAGGCAATCCTTCGTGAACCGGGCGCTGACGATGATCCTCCTAGCAGCCTCGGCCGAAGACTTATAGAGACGTTTTCTTTTGGCCAGTTCCACCCTGGTGAAAAACTCCGGGAAGAACTCCTGCTGCATGTCCCAGAATGTGAGGACCGACGGCAGTTTTATGTCCGGAGGCGTCAACACGGTAAAAGGATGATGAACGATATCCACATCAAGCCCGTTCATCTTGCGCGTCAGGATGTCGATGTCGAGCGTGTTTCTCAGCACCCCGCGCAAAAACCATTTGAATGAAGGCTTGGCATAATTGATGTTTTCGATTCGAAATGCTTCGTTGAACAGGGGGAACTCGCCGGCAAAACGTTTATCGCACAGTACTGTATAGTTGTTCTCCCGGTCGAGACCTTGCAGTTGGGCGAGGAGGTTCCTGAAATATGTCTCCATCCCGCCGAACGTGCCGGGGACAAAGCTGATGGCGTTGAGTCCGATATGCATGAACAACCCTTTGGCTCAGCTAAAGCTGCGTAATATTATGACTTTTTACCCATCCGCGACGTCAGATAATCCCCTATTCCCTTGAGCGCGCCTCGTGCCGCCGCTCTCCGCCCTTTTTTGACGTTGACCAGAACGTATTCGAACAGATCGTAGGCAAGAGCCGAATAAAACCTGCCGGGGAAGTTCCGTCTCACGAAATGGAGCAGATTGCGGGCGGAATAATAAAACGCCACCGGGGAACCCGATCCGCCGACGCTCATTGATACCTTGTGATACACGACCGATTGCGGGCAGAACATCAGTTTCCAGCCACGGGCTGCGGCCCGTGCGCTCCAGTCGGCATCCTCGAAATAGAGAAAAAATTCCTCATCCATCAGGCCGACCGCCTCCACCATCTCCCTGCGGGCCAGCAGGCTGCAGCCGGTAATGAAGCCGGCAGGGCACACTTCGTCATATTGCCCCCGGTCTTCCCGGTTCAGCCCGTGATGATGCAGGCGGTGCGGCATTTTCGGGTCGAGCGCAGCGCCAGCGTACCAGATCAGCCGTGTATTATCATGATAAAAAATCTTGCTCCCGACCATGCCTGTCGCTTCATCGTCTTCCGCCACGCGCACCAGGGCCGAGAGGGCTTCCGCATCGACGACGGTATCGTTATTGAGCAGCCACACATACTCGGCCCCCTGTTCGAGGGCACGGCGGATACCGATATTGTTGCCGCCGGCAAACCCCAGATTGTCCCCGGCCTGGATGAGTTCCGCATCAGGGCAGCGTTCGCGCAGGATAGCCCCGGAACCGTCGCTGGAGCCGTTATCAACGATGACGAGACGGAAGTTGGGGTAGGTCAGCCGCCGGCACGACTCGACGCACGCGACGGTGTCGCGCCAGCCGTTCCAATTGAGAAGAATGATAACGACCAAGGGGTTCTTCATATTCGGCTCAATATTCCGCTCCCTGAAGGCCAGTGAGCGGCTTCTCCCTCAAAAACAGCGAGCCGGTTCATGGCGATTCCCGCGGGCAGCCCCCCTCCTGAACCGGGGTTCACCATCTATTTTGCCAACCGTTGTTCACTGGCAACCATCATTCTGACAACATCCTGCATCCGGTAGGCGGCTTCCCAACCAAGCTTCCGTCTGGCTTTGCCGGGGTTTGCCTTCCCCACCATGATCTCCGACGGCCTCAGCAGAGCGGCATCGGTTATCACATGCTCCCGCCAGTCCAGTCCGACGCAACCGAAGGCCTCGGCAACGAAATCCTGGAGGGCGCAACTCTCCCCCGTCGCAATCACAAAATCGTCGGGATTCTCCTGCTGCACGATCCGCCACATCGCTTCGACATACTCAGGCGCCCACCCCCAGTCGCGGACAATGGAGATAGCGCCCAAATGGAGTTTCTCCGCACTGCCGGCAGCAATCCGGCACGCGGCCTTGACGATCTTCCTCGTAACGAAGCGCTCGGGACGTAGCGGTGATTCATGGTTGAAAAGAATGCCGGAGCAGGCAAACAGACCATATGCTTCGCGGTAATTGGCAACCTCCCAGAAAGCGGTGGCCTTGGCTACGGCATAGGGGCTGCGCGGACGGAAAGGGGTGTTCTCGTTGGCGGCATCTCCCCCGGTATTGCCGAAACATTCACCGGAGCCGGCATTGTAAAATCTGATCGGCAAATCGGTAAAACGTATCGCTTCCAAAAGATTCAGCGTACCGACGCTGATGCTTTCCAACGTTTCGACCGGCTGCAGGAAAGAAAGCCCGACAGAACTCTGCCCGGCCAGGTTGTACAGTTCATCCGGCCGTATTTTTGTCAGAACTTGCAGCACGCTGCGGAAATCATTCAGCGCCATTGATTCCAGGCATACCTTATCGCGGATTCCAAGGGTCTCCAGGTTGGGGAAATTCGACACCTGGGCGTCGCGCGCCGTGCCGTACACCTCGTACCCCTTTTCCAGGAGCAGTTGCGCCAGGTACGCCCCATCCTGACCGGAAATCCCGCATATCAACGCTTTTTGTCCGGACATAGCCAACCTCGGTGTATCGGTTAAAAACCGCTTAGTGCAAACATTCCGTCAAACAGCGCCGGAAGTCTCAACCAGGACGCTTTTAACGACGTCTAGGAATTTCCTGCCATTCTCCAGATCTGGCTCAAGATGGCAGCCTTCCGCCCATTCGTTCCAGGCATTGATGAATACTATCTGCTCCTCCGGAGCATACGGCATAACCGATTCGACCGATCGGCGAAACCATTCTTCAAAGAGGCGCGCATCCGAATTCTGGATGATGGTCGCATCCCTCTTTTTTCTCGCGCTGTTGTCCCAACTCGGGAAGACGCACGGGAACTGCGTAGCCTTGCCCCGAGGCCGGGAGAGGGCGTTGGCGACATACATGCCGTAATCATACCGGCTGTAGATCGGGAACCTTTTTAACGCATCGCGCCCGAACAGCCGGAAAAAGGCGTTGATCCGTTTGTTGAAAAACCGCCTGATCCTGGCCTTATCCGGCCTGGGGAACAATTCCGGGTGTGGATGGAAATGTACCAGTGCATCGAATCCGAGTGCGATGGTTTCTTCATCGGTCAAACCGTAGCGATGGCTTTTCACGGCACAAACGTAGAGGTCGGTCTGCAGAATCCTCCGCGCCTCCTGTCTCCAGACACGCAAAACATCCGAAATATCGGGTATGGCGTCGGCCGAATAAAGGAGAAACAAGGGTTTCCCGGCTACCCGGATATATCTGTGGTCCTTGAACGCCCGGGCGAGCCATTCCATATGCCGGCGAGGATCGTAGACTCCATAGTCCTGTGCCGCCAGGACCTCCTGCTCCAGCCCGTCCCACCGCCGGGTCCAGTTCTCGTTCGCCCAGCACAGACAGAACGGGAAATTCGGCTTGCCTGACGCAAGCACCTCATTGAACGGCCGTTCCAGGAGCATTTTGTCGTTGAACCAGTAATGGTAATAACAGAACCCCTCTATCCCGCTTTCTTTCGCAAGTTCCGCCTGGGCAACCCTCGACTCTGCCAATCTCAGATCATAAAACCCAAGATCAGCAGGGATATGGGGCTGGTGGTGCTCCTTGAAAAGTGGCCTGGCCTTCGCGACATTCGTCCATTCCGTAAACCCCTTCCCCCACCAGGCATCGTTTTCGGGAATGGGGTGGAATTGGGGGAGATAAAACGCGATAGCTTTCATTCAGAACCGCCACTCATTTTGGTGAAATATCCGGTAACTGCGTCAAAGACCCTGCTGACGGGAATGTCCGCCGCAGGTCCATCGTGATGGAGTATTTGGGCATTTTCGCCACTTTCATAGCCACCGCTGTACGGCATGTAGTGTTTGAAAATTCGGTACTCGCCAAGAAGGATTATCCCGAAAGTGCCGGCGGCATTCGCCAGATGCGCCGGGCCACTGTCGATCCCGATGAACAGTTTCGCGCGCCTGATGACCTCGGCGGTTTCGAGCAGTGACAATTGACCGCATAGATTCACATAGCGGCCGGATTCAAGGTCAAGCACCGGCTGCAGTCCGATCTCGACAACCGGAAGATCAAAGTTGCTGATGATATCGTGCGCAAGCTGCCGCCATTTTTCCTGTGTCCAGTCCCGGCTCGCTTCATTGGATGAACAATGGACGACAACGAAACGTTCCGGCAACCCCATAAGATCAACGTGCCGGCCTGTCTCACGAGGCAGGTGGAGCTTCGGCTGATCCTCAATGACAGGGATTCCAGCGCTCATACAGTAGGCTGCCAGCAGATTACCGTAATTGTAGTACGTTTCAATGGTGATCCCGGTATTGCCACGTTCCTTCAGTAATGGCCTGCGGCAAATCGGGCATTCGCGATTCTGCGGGTGGAGATCGATAATCTCGTCGAACAGCCCCGAACCGGCAAGGTATATCCATTCCGTAAGGCATGAAAGCACAAACACTTGGTCGATTGCCGGGTTATGAAGGACAAGATCACGGTAAGGCCTCCTGACCGTCCAGACAAGGTATGCATTCGGATACCGTTTTTTAACGTAACGAGCCACCGGCTCACATGCCACGATGTCGCCGAAATGCTCGATGAGATTGACGACGATGAATTTGCGGCCAGACGTTTCCTTCTTAACCCTGCGCCGCTTCAGCCATAACCCGAGATAATCGAGCGCAAAGATGCCGGGCACGGCAACCCGGTGAAGCAGCGGAAGGATACCCTTGACGTATTTCACCCTGCGCCAGTCGATTTTCATGACAATCGCATTACGGTTGCTTCCGGACTATACACTGAATCTGCGCCAGAACCCCCGGCAGGAGTGTTTGATCCACCGGGGAAAAATGGGACAGCATAATATCCATCGATTGGAGTCGAATGGAAGTCAAACCGTTCAACAACCTGTACCCCTTCATCATCAGCCGCGTCACCAGGGTTGGCTTATCAATACCTTTGTACTGCAGGCTTCTATCGTACCCATGATCGTGGAGGGCAATACCGATGAGTTGAGCCTGCGGCAAGGAAAGAACGAGATCAAGAATATTCACTGATACCGGCGACCAGCTCTTTGCCTTCGACATGGTAAAGGTTGCCTTATGGTCCGGGTTGAACCTGCTTGGGAAAACCCCCTGTTCGTACAGGTCTTCATCGGGCACGATCAGAAAAAGATGCCCCCCCGGTTTTACCAGCGTCCACCAATCCAGCAAGGCCTTCTTCGGGTCGTTCATATGTTCAAGGCAGTGCGATGAATAGACAAAATCGAACCGGTCATCGACAAAGTGCAGGATATCGTTCGCATCGCCATCCTCGACATCGAATTTCCGGGCATTGGGGCTGACCGGGTCAGGCCCGCAGCCGATGTCTATCCCGCGCCCCGTAAGGATGGAATTTTCAAATGAAGTCCAGATTTTCTTGGTCTTGGATGTTTCATCCATGGCAACTGCGGCCTTTCATCTATTGCTGGAATGTTATCTGATTCTGCAAAATGGATTAAGCTTCGACAAGGTCAAGCGGTCGAACTCATCGAAATAGCTTCCTTTTAACATGACAAAAGATACGATTGCAAAGTATATCAATGATAAAAGGCTCAAGAGAATATATCCTTTAAAGGATACTACGATATTCAGCACAACTAATATGACACATAAGATGGTAGAAACTGCGATCGGTTTTTTATATATATCGGCATACAGCCCCCAACATAACCCATGAATATCTTTGTGCACCATAAAAATGAATGTCAGGCTGAAAATAACTATGGTTGTTAGAATACCGATGATAATCCCATAGTAACCGAGCTGCTGCACAAGGACGAAACAGAGTATGAGGTTTGTTATTCCAGCGCCAATGGAATTCAGCATCGGGATATGGGGTTTGTTTATCCCGTGCAGAATGAAATTTCCCGGTCCGGGGAGCAGGTTTATCATGTAAGCGAACATGAGAAACTGCATGGTATAAGCGCTTGTTTCATATCCCTCGCCCAGCCAGGTCCTGACGAAGGGGTGGGCCAGGGCAATGACGAGAGCGGAAAACGGAATGGCCGCGACAGCCATGTATTTCATTGACCTGTTATAGAGTCCGAGCAGTTTGTCCGACTCATCGGTGGCCTGCAAGGAAGAAGCGGCAGGAACCATGGGAGTGAATACCGATGCAATGAAAACCCTGGCCTGGGTGGCAATCCGGTTGGCAACCTCGTAATTGCTGACCGCCCCCAGCCCGAGGTAATGGCTGAGCAGCACTCGGTCTACCTGGTAGACGAGCAGGTTTGAAATGGAGGACAACTGGACCTTCCAACTGAAGCCGAAAATGAGCTTCAGGGTATCCCTGCTGAAGTAGCGAAAAGGGTTCAGTCTCATCTGCGGGAAAAGCCGCCAGGCAACCAATAAGTTGGAGACGATGACAAAAACGGTAATGAGCGCGTTGTTGTGGATCAACCCTTCGAGCCCATAGCCCCGGGACAAGGCGATGAAGGTCCCGCAGGCCATCATGATCGTTGAAATGAACGATATGAGGTTGCTGCACCCCATGCGCTGAAAGCCGATGATCAAGGAACCGAAAACACTCATCGTCATATTTACAAAAAAGAGGGCTATGGCAATGGAAAAAACGTAGGCGGCTTTTTGGGCGTGTTCAGGAGGGATGCTTAAAATAGTAGATATTATGTGCGGCAAGACCAGGATAAGGATCGCACCAAAAACGGTACTCATGAGTATATATATGACAAAAGCGGTATTGATGAGCCTGTTGAGCTGTTGATGATCGTTCTTGGTCTTGTACTCGGCCATAAACTTGATAAGGCTGTCCGTAATCCCGAAATCACTCAACTGGGCATAGGAGGAGATGACGCCAACCAATGCCCATATGCCGAACTCTTCTCTCCCCACGTGCCTGATGATAAAAGGGGTTATGAATATCGTTATCGGGATGGTGAGTAATGTTCGAGCAAAGTTGAAAATAGAATTTTTTGCAATTCTGGACCCTACTTCTGAACTCAAGCCTTGCTCCAAGATGTGGGATGTTTATTTCTTGTTTTTTGCTGAAACGTTCTTCTGCTGTTTAAACAGCAATGACTTAAGATATTCATTATCTTTATCTGTAAGAGATTGAGGTATCGCCTTGTTTGAACAAGATAGCTTATTGTAAATCTTATAAATAATCTTAATCAATCTATTACTAAACTTGTGTCCGTAATTCAGATCATATGTTTGTTCAAAATCAACGTTATTTATATTTTTTTTAGAAAAAAGATGCGTATCTATATTATTAGTATAAAAATTATAATTATAGTTATTTGCAATTATTTTCAAACTTTTTTGAGAATAAAATGATATATGCTGCCCATTGTACTCACCAAGATACCACCAATCCTTCAATTCGTTCACTGTTAAATTGTCATTCAAAAAGGTGGTAAATAATATATTGTCACTCATGGAAAACATTTTTGAGATTTCTTCAAGAGGATTTTCAAAATGCTCTATTACTTCAATACTCGTCAGCAATTCGAACCGGGCAACCCTATCCTGCACATCTGACAAATCGAATCCAACAGAATATACGTTCCCGGCATATTTGTCATAACGGTAGAAATCAAAACCTTTATCGCGCATCATCCGCACGAACACACCATTGCCGCCGCCATAATCCAAAAAAATTCCGAATGGGTCGAACCACCTCATTATCACGCCTTCAGCAACCCTACTGAAGTTCATGGGCCTCATGATGAGGCCGGTATCGGTAGCTGACAATGGCGACGAATAGGCTTCGTGAATCCAATACGGCTCCTCTGTCTGCATGAATCCGCAATTCGTGCACCTGAAAAATGCAACGTCGTACTTGAAAAGTACTGTTTTATTAAAGACGTGTTCAGACGAATTGCAGCAGATTTTGCATTTAGTTTCTAGCAGAGGCATTTTGTATCCAATCGAACAAATGTCAGCGAACCTAGGAGTTGGATAGGTCGCCCTATTTTCGTATAGCCTCAGCAGGAACAGCGACGTAGGGCCCTTCACTGTCAATTGCCCATGGATTATTAAGTAAGGCTTGGCGATCTTTGCGCATCATTATCAGGAGCGGTCCTTTCGTGACGGAGCCTTCTTGCAGCAAGCGACGTGTATCGCTGACAAGAGGTGCTCTCATTTGCCAGTGCAGATCGGGTTCAAAATGGAGGGAGTATCCTCTTTGAAGTTGCCGGCGCGAAAGATTGACAAGATCGTCAGTATACCAAGGCACCTGTGATAGGCCATACTGTAGCGACAGAAATTGCCCTAGAGCCAATTCTCCTAGTATTATGGCAATAAAGAACTTGTGAATGGCTTTTTGCCGCACTAGCAAACGAGCACATGGGAGCATGCAGATGATCAGTACCCAAGGGGCAAACGTTGAGAGCGTCTTGACAAAGGCGTGAGATGCATTCGGTACATGGTTCAGGTATTTTAAAAGTGCTGCCATTGTCAATAATGCTGTGGTGGAGACAACTGTCAACGTCGCTACGCGCAACCGACTGAGCAAAACGCCATAGAGAAGCAGAACGAGCAGACTGAAACTAAAAGCGTAATCAAGAAATTTTAGGCCATCACTACGCGGCTCGGGCAAATCATAGCCCAGTACCGGGCGAAATCCTGTAAATTCAAGCGAGCCGATCAGGGACCGCCAATCCCATCCAGGCAGTTGTGAGCCGGACTTCACAAGGGAAAGCTCTTGTATGATCTGTGGCAGATAGTAACCACACGTGAAAAGAATCGCCGCAGCCCACAGAAACCGATTACGCAGGGTTACAGAACGAATTGGCGTGCCGAACAAGAGTAACATACTGATGATAACAGCTGGTAGTATACTTGGATAATGGAGTACTGAGGCCCCGGCAAGAACACCCGACAAAACCATGTGGGTCGATTCTTTCTGGGCTGATTCTGCGATATCGGTTTTGCCGATCAGCAGCAAACTGGTTACAAAAAGCAACACGCCGGTAGCCTGGCTTGCGTAAGTGAAATAAAGTAGGAAATAGAGATAAGGGTACAGCAGCAAAGGGAACAACAGCCAATACTTGGGAACTCGTTCAAGCTCAAGCCACCTGTATGCAAGGCCAAGCATAAGAATGATAGCGGCTACTATAGAAGGGTTGATAACATGATAAATGCTTTTTGAGGAGAGCACCGTACCAAGAAATGAAAGACAAACCATGCAACCGAGCCGTGCATGTTTATTCAAGTGATCTTCAATGTCTGAGGCGAAATATTTGTTTTGATGCGCATAACTGTCAATATTTGCGCCATTGTCCTGTAAATACTCGGCTACAATCCAATAGGCACCATAGTCCCCACTTCCCCAAACATCATGCACATGCGCGCCACGCGCGCCGGTAAGGAGATATGTGGACACCAAAACAGGCACAAAAAATATGATCATGATTATCAGGCATCGTCTTTGAAAACAGGAAAACAGGAGGCGGCGGCCTCGAGCAGAACGTAAATGGTACAGCAGTACCATGATCCCCGCCCCTCCCCCTGAGCATACGAATGGCAGGGCCCATCGACCTACGGGGAAATTCATGAGCGTCAGCGGCAGCCCCACTATCGTCAGTA
>Ga0207857_1000276_pt1 | contig 14645 bp, 12 predicted proteins | sample LuqExpMetageno22_FD_187780 | JGI IMG/M metagenome (GOLD analysis project Ga0207857, IMG submission 187780) | Tropical forest soil microbial communities from Luquillo Experimental Forest, Puerto Rico - Sample 22 (SPAdes) | ecosystem: Environmental > Terrestrial > Soil > Tropical forest ... | reverse complement strand
AACCACGGCACCATCAAGATCGGCGACACCTTCACCCAGGGGGAGGAGTTGAAATTCACCGGCATCCCCAGCTTTGCCCCGGAACATTTCCGCAAGGTCAGGCTGCTCAACCCCATGAAGTCGAAGGCCCTGGAAAAGGGCCTGGTGCAGCTGGCCGAAGAGGGCGCCACCCAGGTCTTCAAGCCGCTCATGGGGGCGGACTGGGTCATCGGTGCGGTGGGCCTCCTGCAGTTCGAGGTGGTCATGCACCGCCTGGAGTTCGAATACGGCGTCAAGGTCGCCTTCGAGCCGGTCAGCTACGTGACCGCCCGCTGGGTCACCGGCGAGAAGAAAAAGATCGAGGAGTTCGAGAAGAAGGAGGTCATGCACGTCTACATCGACGGCGAGGGAAAACTGACCTACATGGCCGGCAGCCAGTGGCGCCTGGACAACACGATCGAGAACTGGAAGGAGCTGGAGTTCCACGAGACCAGCGAGCATAGCTAGTGCCGGGAGCCGCCGCAGCGACAAGGAAGAAGGGAAAATACCGGGTGGGGGCGACCTGGGACGCCATCAGGAGGCTTCCCCTGGGAAACTTCCCGTTGCTGCTGCCCCATGTCCACCCCATCGCCGCCTTCTTCATCCTGCGGCGCCTGAAGCGGCTGGGGTTTTCCAACTGCAAGGTGGTGACCACCCCCACAGGGCTGGTTGTCCACGCCCAGAGATAAGACGACACAGGGCGGCCCCCATCGGGGCCGCCCTGTGTCGTTTTCCGTTTTTCCCGAGAAGGGGCCGTGCGCCCTACCCCATGAACTTGGATATCTCGAACCCGATCTGCCCCAGGGGCAGCACCTCGTCGGCCACCCCCCCTTCGACGCAGGCCTTGGGCATGCCGTAGATGGTCGATGTGGCTTCGTCCTGGGCAATGGTCAGCCCCCCCTTGCTTTTGAGGAGCTGCATCCCCTTGAAACCGTCGTTGCCCATGCCGGTCAGGATGACCCCCAGCATGGAGCCGTTGGTCGCCTCGGCCATGGTGGACATCATCAGGTCCACCGAGGGGATGTACACGTATTGCGGATAGGCGCTGGTGGGGGCCGTCCTGACCACGACGCTCGCCCCCTGGCGGACCAGGGTGGTGTGCATGCCGCCGGGGGCGATCAGCGCCAGCCCCGGCTTGAGCACATCGCCATCCACGGCCTCGCGGATGGTCATGGAACATTTGGCGTTCAGGCGGTCGGCGTAGGGGCCGGTAAACGCCTTGGGCATGTGGATGCCGACGATGATGCCGTAGGGGAAGTTGACGGGGATGCGGGACAGCACCTCCTGGAGCGCCACCGGTCCCCCGGTGGAGGCGCCGATCCCCACGTAATTGATCTTTTTGCCCGTGAACCGCGATGCGGTCGGCCGGGGCGGAGGCGGGGCAACGGGGACGGCGGCGCCCGGCCGTACGATGGTGGGCGTTATGCTGCGGCCCACGTGCGACTTTCCGGCTTCCCGGACCTTGCGGAGCAACTCCTCGCGGAAGACGCTCTGGGCCTCGGTCGAGTCGGTGACGTTCTTGGGGATGTAGTCGATGGCGCCGGCGTCCAGGGCCTCGAAGGTGGCCTTGGCCCCTTCGTTGGTCAGGGTGGAGACCATGAGCACCTTGGTGGGTGCCTTGGCCATGATCTGGCGCAGGGCCGCGATGCCGTCCATGCGCGGCATCTCCACGTCCATGGTGATGACGTCCGGCTTGAGGGCGATGGCCTTCTCCACCCCTTCCATGCCATCCGCCGCCGTGCCGACGATGTCGAAGGCAGGGTCCTTGGAGAGCACGCTGCGGATCGCCATGCGCATGAACGAGGAGTCATCGACGATCAGTACCCGTATTTTTCCGGTTCGGGAAGTCAGCATCAAGCCCCCGCCTGTTCCTGTGAATTGAAGATCGACCTGACCAGTTCCTTGACGTCGGGAATGGCGTCGTCCAGTTCGTAGCAGAAGCGTTCCACGTCGAGGTTCGCCAGGTTCGGAGCCTCGTTCCTGAGTATCTGCCAGGCATCCTCTTCAAACAGATTGAAGCTCACCCACTCCCTGCCGCCGTAATTGAGCTCGCGCACGCTGCAGAACAGGTCCGACAGGTTGACGATGGCGCACAGGACCGGGTCGATGGTCGCCTCGGCCGGCGCGTGATGGCAGGAGATCAACTCGCAGTACACCTCGGGGAAGTTCCATTTCCGGGCCATGCACAGGCCGATCTCGCAATGGGTCGTGCCCAGCCGTTCGGCCTCGGCATCCACCAGCTTCACCGGCTTGTCCTTGATGCTGTCCAGCACCGCCTGAAATTCCTCCCGCTGAAACTGGCTCAGGAAGACCACGCCCAGGTCGTGGATGATGCCGCCGATATAGGCCTTTTCCAGATCGGGATACCCGATCTTTTCGGCGATGATCTTGGAGACCATCCCCACTCCGAAGGAGTGCTCCCAGAAGGCGCTGATCTCGAAATTGCCCGTATCGGCATCAAAGGCGTTGATGAGGGACGTGGTCAGGGCCACCTCGCGGATGTGCTTGAAGCCCAGGTAGACAAGGGCCAGCCTGAGGGAGGAAATCTCGTGGCCCGGCTTGAAGACCGGCGAGTTCACCATCTTCATCACCCGGGCGGTCATGACCTGGTCGGTCAGCATCAGGTCGGCCACATCCTCGACCCGCGCCTCCGGCTTGTCGAGCAGAAGCAGCACCTGGGTGGCGACCACCGGGATCGTCGGCAGATCCTCGATGGTGCCGACCAACTCTTCGGCTCTTTTTATCATCGCGTGCTTGTCCATGTCATATACCTTTCAGGCTATTTTTTGTAGGTGAAGCCGCCCGGGAAATGGACGGTCTTGAACTTGTCGTTGACCCCGTGCAGGGACTCGGATTGGCCTACAAAGAAGTAGCCGTATGGCTGCAGGTTGTTGTAAAAGTGCTGGACAACCTTGGATTTCGAAGCAGTATCGAAATAGATCAGCACGTTGGCGCAAAAGATGAAGTCAAAGCTCTTCATGAAGATCATCTTGGAATCGTCGTACAGGTTGAGCTTGTTGAAGGTGACGAACTTCTTGACCTCGGGCGACAGGAGGAACTTGCCGTTCTCCTCCTTGATGTACTTGCGCTTGTAAACGTCGGGGATGTTGCGGACCGAGTAGGCGTTGTAGATCCCTTCCTTGGCCTGGGAGATGACGGTCTCGTTGATATCGGTGCCCACGATCTCGATGATCCAGTCCTTGAGGAGCGTCGAACGCTTCTCCAGCAGCATCATGGACATGGTGTAGGCCTCTTCGCCCGAGGACGAACCGGCGCTCCAGATGCGCAGCTTGCGGAATCCCATCTTGTTCTTGGTCTCGACGATTTCCGGCAGAAGCTTCGTTTCCAGCGCCGTCAACTGGGGCACGTTGCGGAAAAAATAGGTTTCGTTGGTGGTGATCTCGTCCATCAGGTACTTCAACTCCTCGGCGCCGCGGGGCGACTTCAGGAGCTGATAATATTCCGCGTGCGCCTTGGTGCCGGTGGCCTCCATTCTGCGGGCAAGGCGGCTCTCCAGGAAGTACTTCTTGGTGGTATGGAAGTACATGCCGCAGATGTTGTAGATGAAGTCGCGCAGTTGTATGAAATCATTATCTGATATTGACACGGCCCGTCCTTTTGAACTTGTGGTTGTGGCTACTCCGGAACGCCGGCAGGCCCGGGGCGGCGTTCCGATGGAACAGCTTCCCCGGCATATCCGGTTCCGGCTCCTCCCCGGCGCCGGCATGCCCCGGCGGCGGAAAAGGCCGCGATGGCCGCCGGCCTATCTGCCCGAAGCGCTCTCGCCGTCGTCGATAAGCCCCACCGGATCGACGATCAGGGTCACCCGGCCGTCGCCGAGGATGGTGGACCCGGCGATGCCCGGGATGTTGGCCAGGTAGTTGCCGAGGGACTTGATGGCCACCTCCTGCTGCCCCACCAGGCGCGTGACCACCAGGCCCATGCGTTTGTCCGCGGCGCCGACGACGACCACGTAGCAGAAATCGTCGTTTTCATGGCGCTGCTGCACGTTGAACTTCCGCTGCAGGCGCATCAGCGGCAGCACCGATTCGCGCAGCTTGAGCACTTCCTGGCCCCCGACCATGTGGAACATGCGCTGCTCGACCCGCAGGGTTTCCAGCACGGAGGAGAGCGGAATGGAATAGATCTCTCCCTCCACCTCCACCAGAAGCGACTGGATGATGGCCAGGGTCAGGGGGAGCCGCAGGATGAATTCCGACCCCAGCCCCTTCTCGCTCTTGATCTCGATCAGGCCGTTCAACTTCTTGATGTTGGTCTTGACCACGTCCATGCCGACCCCCCGGCCCGAGAGGTCGGAAGCCTTCTCCTTGGTGGAGAAGCCGGGGAGGAAGATCAGGTCGAAGAGTTCGCGCTGGCTCATGGCGGCCAGTTGGTCCTCGGTCACCAGCCCCTTTTCCAGGGCCTTGCGCCCGACCCGGTCGGTGTCGATGCCGCGGCCGTCGTCCTTGATGCTGATGATGATCTGGTTCCCCTCGTGGACGGCCGCCAGGATGAGGGTGCCCCCCCGCGGCTTCCCGGCGGCGACGCGTTCGTCGGGGGTTTCCAGGCCGTGGTCCATGGCGTTGCGGATCAGGTGGATGAGCGGGTCGCCGATCTCGTCCACCACCGAGCGGTCCAGCTCGGTTTCCTCGCCGAAGATCTGCAGGTCCACTTCCTTGCCCAGGTCGCGGGCCAGGCTCCGGACGATGCGGGGGAATTTCTTGAAGACCTTGTCCACCGGAATCATGCGCATCTTGAGGACCTGCATCTGCAGTTCCGAGGTGACGAAATTCATCCGCTTGGTGAGCTTGCCGAATTCTTCATTGAAGTCGAGCCGTTCGGCGTCGCCCTGTTGCAGGTCCTGGTTGAGCTGGATCATGCGGTTGCGCTCCAGCACCAGTTCCCCCACCTGGTTCATCAGGTCGTCCAGGCGCTTGACATCGACGCGCACGGTGGAATTGTCGGAGAGGTCCTCCCCCTTGCCCTCGGCCGGCTTGGGAACCGGGGCCTTCTTGGCGACCGCATCGCCGGCAGGCTTCTGCGGCGCCACCGGCGCCACCTCCTGCTTCGGGGATGGCGGCGCGGGGGATTCGGGCGACGGGGCCGCCGCGGCATCCGGCGACGGCGCGGCATCCGGCGCAACGGCCGCTTCCGGGGTTGCGGCCGGAGCCGGTTCCGCCGCGGCCTGGGCGGCGACGTTCTCGGACAGAAGGGGCAGCAGCTTGGCGATGGTGCCGTCGATCTCGCGCTCCTGGATCTCGCCCGCCTTGATGTCGCTCACCAGGACCTTGACCAGGTCGGTGGCTTCGAGGATGACGTCCATGATCTCGGGGTTCACGGCCAATTCGCCCTTGCGCAGGCGGTTTAAGACATCCTCCGTCTTGTGGGTCACCTTCACCAGGAGGTCGAACCCCAGGAAGCTCGAAGCGCCCTTGACGGTATGGATCGACCGGAAGATCCGGTTGAGAAGCTCGGGGTCGTCCGATGCCTTCTCCAGGGCAACGAGGTCATCGTCGAGTTTTTCGAGCAACTCGGTCGTCTCGGTAAGAAAGCCTTCGATCAACTCCTGGTCTTCACTATCAAACGGTGGCATTAAACTCTCCTTGAAAAGAACTGAACACGACAACTACATCGATGCGAAAAGCCGCCGCTCGTCGCCGGAGAACATCTTCTCCAGGTCGAGCAGCACCAGCAGGCGTTCGGCCTGGTTGATCACGCCGGCAATGCATTCCTGGTCGATGCCGCTGGCGACCACCGCGGGAGAGGGCTGGATCTCGCTGCCGGAAATGCGGATGACCTCGGAAACCGCATCGACGATGAACCCCATCAGCTCGCCCTCCACGTCCATGACCATGATGCGGGTCTGCTTGTCGTTTTCCACCTCCAGCAGGCCGAACTTCTTGCGCATGGAGATGATCGGGATGACCTTGCCCCGCAGGTTGATGACGCCGTCCACGTAATGGGGGGTATTGGGAACGCGGGTCACGTTCGGCATGCGGATGATTTCCCGGACCTTGAGGACATCCACGCCGTACTCTTCCTGGTCGAGATTAAAACTTACCAACTGGATCAGTTTGTCGCGGGACTCATCGGACTTCACCGGCACGAGTGCATCGTTCATTACTCCCTCCTCTTATGTGGAAACATGCACGAAAACAATCAAAAACGCTGGGGGAACCTTATCGGGGCGACGCCCCTCATGCAAAATTAGAATACTAAGTTATGCCTAATATTTACCATGCAGATCAGTATTTATCAAGCACGATAAACGTAAACATCAAGACAAAGCTGTCGGGCGATTCAAGGGGCCCGGCAAGCGCGGGAAAACACGAAAGTCATTTTCTTGACTTTCGTGTCAATACTGTCTATTATTCGCCATTAATATCTTCCGCACGCACCCCGGACGAACCCGACACACCTGCGCAGCAATGGATCAATGCATGGATACGCCTGGCACCATCTTCATAATCGAGGACGACCGCAAGACCCGGGATCTCGTGTCTGCATTCCTGAAATACCAGGGATACGGCATCGTCCACGCCACGCAGACCTCCAATATTTTTGACACCGTCCGTGAAAAACATATCGGCATAGTGATCGCCGATCTGAAGCTCCTGGCCGATATTGCCCCGAACTTCATCGAACAGGCCAAAGAGACGGCCCCCCTGCTCGTCGTGATCGGCTACAGCGACAACGCCCATATCGGCTCGGCACATGACGACAACGTCTTTCTCATGTCCAAGCCGCTCAACCTGGATGAACTGGAAAGCCTGGTCATGCGCGCCAGGGAGTTCCAGGCCATGAAACTCCAGAACGCGGCGGCTGCGTCGCACCATCCCCACAGGCTCTGCTCCGCCATAATCGGAAAAAGCAGCAGAATGGTTGCGCTTTTTGAGCTCATCGAGAAAGTGGCCGAGTCCAGCGCCACGGTACTGATCCAGGGGGAGTCGGGCACTGGCAAGGAACTTGCAGCCAGAGCCATACACCAGTTGAGTTCCCGGAGCGACAAAAATTTCGTCCCGATCAACTGCGCGGCCATCCCCGAGGACCTGATCGAAAGCGAACTGTTCGGCCACGTCAAAGGCTCCTTCACCGGCGCGTACGCCAACCGCGTGGGACGTTTCGAGATGGCGGACAAGGGGACCCTGTTCCTGGATGAAATCGGCGACATGAAGGCCAACCTGCAGGTCAAGCTCCTGCGGGTCCTGCAGAGCAAGGAGTTCGAGCCGGTCGGATCGACGAAGTCGCAGAAGGTGGATGTGCGCATCATCGCGGCGAGCAACAAGAAGCTGGAAGCCCTGGTGGAATCCCAGGACTTCCGCGAAGACCTCTTTTACCGGCTTTCGGTCATCCCCATCACCATCCCGCCCCTGCGGGAACGGCGCGAGGACATACCGCTTCTGATAGAGTCGTTTCTGAACCGCTTCAACAACGAAAAGCGGCATGCGGTGACCGGCTTTTCCAAGGAGACCCTCGGCATCCTCTGCGCCTACGACTGGCCCGGGAACGTCCGGGAGCTGGAAAACCTGGTGGAACGCCTGGTGATCCTCAAGGACAGCGGCCTCATCGCCCCGGCGGACCTGCCCGAGAAATATCTCTCCCGGAAGGTCCAGGTGCAGGCGCCGGCGCTGCCGGTGGGGAACGAATTCCCGGAAACCGGCATCTGCCTCAATTCGGCCCTGGAAGAATTCGAAAACCGCCTGATCCTCCAGGCCCTGGAGAAGACCGGGGGGAACAAGAAAGAGGCGGCCATATTGCTGAACCTCAAACGGACAACCTTGATCGAGAAGCTGAAAAAAAAGAACCTGGCCGCCGCTCGGGAGCACGAAACGCCATGACCATCGATATCAACGGCAACCTGTCACTGCTCAGGTCGGTCCTGGAACTGGAAGCGCGCAAGAGCGACCGCCAGGGCGCCGCAGGCCAGCCCGACGGCGTCTTCGCCGAACGGCTCGACCGCGCCCTTGAGGGTTCGACGGCAGGGCAGACGGAACAGGCCAACGCCCAGAACCTTGCCGAGGCGCTCAGCCTGCAGATGCTCCATACCACCCTGAGCCTGGCGGGAGACGGTTCGGCCGACGCCCCGCCATCCCCGGTGGCCGCCCAACAGCCCTCCGTGCTCCAGCCCCTCATCAAGGCCTACGCCGACGCCGCGGCGCAGGCGACGCAGGCAACGCAGGCCCGGACGGACCACGATGCGGCGGAACAGTCCGCCTCCGGGTATCATGCCCCCCCACAGCCGTCAGCCCCGCTGGGGAACGGCAAGGAGCTGGAGCCGATCATCGCCAAGGCATCCAGCCGCTATGGGGTCGATACGGGGCTCATCAAGGCCGTCATCAAGGCCGAGAGCAATTTCAACCCCACGGCGGTCTCCTCCGCAGGCGCCCGTGGCCTGATGCAGCTCATGCCCGGAACCGCCCGCTCCCTGGGGGTCAACGACTCCTTTGATCCGGAACAGAACGTCATGGCCGGGACCCGCTTCCTGCGCGACCTGCTCGACCGCTACAACGGCGACGTGGACTCGGCCCTGGCCGCCTACAACTGGGGGCCGGGCAACGTGGACCGGCGGCCGGAGCGCATGCCCCGCGAAACGCAAAATTATCTGGTACGGGTCAAGCAGCTCTACGCATCGTACAACGCCTAGTGCCCGTCACCTGAATCCGTGACGCATCCTTGCCTCCGCTGGTCCGGAAAGCCTCTGCCATTGCATCTGAAGAGTGTGCGACCATCAGGCGGAGGACGGGCCTCGTGCGTGAGCTGTTACGACGCGGCGGCGGACAGGCCCCGGCTCTTCCGGACACTGCGGCACTCCGGCGTCACGAATCCCGGTGTCATCTTTACCGCACACACTACCGTGCGGCATCCACCCCAACCTTTAACAGATTGTTGAAAACCCGGGTTGTTCAAAAATAGTCAGATCGTCGCACCCGATAGACAAGCCACGAGGAGGCGTAGCAGGCCTACTCCGCCGAAGCAGCTTTGGCTGCGAAGGCCGGGCGCTACGCCGCACGAAGGGGATTTCGAGGATGAAGGCCTGATGGCTGTTTTTCAACAACCTACTACAGCCCCAGGTTGTTCAAAAATAGTCAGATCGTCGCACCCGCAGAAAGACCCGAGGAGGCGTAGCAGCGCTACGCCGCACGAAGGGCCTTTCGAGGATGGCGGCGAGATGGCTGTTTTTCAACAACCTGAGATAACAGGTGATCCCATGCCCCCCCTGTACATCATCGGCACCGGCCCCGGCGACATCATCCACCTGACCGACGCCGCCCGGCAGGCCCTTGCCGAAGCCACGACCATCATCGGGTACGACAGTTACCTGGAGCAGATCAGTCCGCTCATCGCCGGAAAGACAACAGTGGCGACCGGCATGATGCGGGAGATGGAGCGCTGCCGCGCGGCCATCGCCCGGGCGCGCGCCGGCGAGGCGGTCGCCCTGGTCTCCGGGGGCGACGCCGGCATCTACGGCATGGCCGGCCTGGTGCTGGAGCTGCTGGAGAACGAAGCCGAAAGCGGCCTGCCCCAGCCGGACGTCCGCGTCATACCCGGCATTTCGGCCATCCAGGCGGCGGCCTCCGTGCTGGGCGCGCCGCTCATGCACGACTTTGCCGTCATCTCCCTTTCCGACCTGCTCACCCCCTGGGACCTGATCGTCACCCGGCTGGAAGCGGCCGCCCGGGCCGATTTCGTGATCGTGATCTTCAACCCCCGCAGCACGAAGCGGGTGACCCAGATCCAGGAGGCCCGCCGCATCATCCTGGCCTCCCGGCCGGCCGGGACCCCGGCGGGCATCGTGCGCAACGCCTGCCGCCCGGACGAGCGGAGCACCGTCACCACCCTGGGGGAGCTCCTGGAGCACCACATCGACATGTCCACCATCGTGGTCATCGGCAACAGCCAGAGCTTCGTGGACAGCCGCGGCCGCATGGTCACGCCCCGCGGCTATGCCGGCAAGTACGGCGGCGCCGGTTCCCCATCGGCGAAGAATGTGCCGGCGCAGACATCTGGCAGTCTGTTGAAAAACTCAGGTTGTTCAAAAATAGTCAGATCGTCGCACCCGCAGGAAGCCCTGAGGAGGCGTAGCAGCGCTACGCCGCACGAAAGGGCTTTTGAGGACGGCGGCGAGATGGCTGTTTTTCAACAACCTGCCAGGCCGGCGGCGGTCATGTTCTGCGGCACCGCCTCGGACGTTGGCAAGTCGGTCATCACGGCCGGGTTCTGCCGCCTGCTGGTCAGGCGCGGCATCGGCACCGCCCCGTTCAAATCCCAGAACATGTCCCTCAACTCCGGCGTCACCCCCGAGGGGGGCGAGATCGGCCGGGCCCAGGCCGTGCAGGCCCAGGCCTGCCGCATCGACGCCCACACCGACATGAACCCGGTGCTTTTGAAACCCAATTCCGACACCGGCAGCCAGGTGATCGTGCAGGGGAGGCCGGTGGGCACCATGAACGTGGCCCAGTACGACGCCTACAAACCCCGGGCCTTTGAAAAGGTCGCCGAGAGCTTCCAGCGCCTGAAAAGCCGCTACGAATTCATCGCCATCGAGGGCGCCGGGAGCATCGCCGAGATCAACCTCCGGCACAACGACATCGCCAACCTCCGGGTTGCCGCCATGGCGGGCTGCCCGGTCATCCTGGTGGCCGACATCGACCGGGGCGGCGTCTTCGCCCAGATCGCCGGCACCATCGACCTGCTGGAGCCCCACGAGCGGGCCATGATCCGCGGGATCGTCATCAACCGGTTCCGGGGGGACGCGACCATCCTGCAACCGGGCCTGGACTTCATCGTTGCGCGGACCGGCATCCCCATCATCGGCGTCCTCCCCTGGCTGGCGGACCTCAACCTGCCGGCCGAGGACAGCCTGGCGCTCAGCCGGCCCGCACACCCGGCCCCAGGCGCACCCGCGCCGGGGGGCATCCGCATCGGGGTCGTGCGGCTGCCGCGCATCTCCAACTTCACCGACTTCGACGCCTTCCGCGGCGAGCCGGACTGCAACCTCACCTATCTGGAAGCGCCGCACCAGATGGACGGAGTCGATCTCCTCATCCTCCCGGGCAGCAAATCCACCATCCCCGACCTCCGCTTTCTGGAGGAGCGCGGCTTCTTCGAGGCCATCAGGGGCTTCACGGGACAGATCGCCGGCATCTGCGGCGGCTACCAGATGCTCGGCCTGCGGGTGTCGGACCCCCACGGGGTGGAATCGGAGGTGCGGGAGATGGCCGGGCTCGGCCTGCTGCCGGTGGAGACGGAACTTTTGCCGGAAAAGAGCACCCACCAGGCCGTGGCCCGCCTCGACGCGGCCGGGCAGGCACTGGCCCCCGGCTGCGCGGGCGACCTTGACGGCTACGAGATCCACATGGGCATCACCACCGCCGTCGGTCCGGGCCGCCCCTTTGCCCGCATCGCCCGGCGCGGGGCCGCGCCGGTCAGCGTCGAGGATGGCGCGGTTTCCCCGGATGCCAGGATCTTCGGCACCTACCTCCACGGCATCTTCGACAACCCCCGCTTCCGGGAGGCCTATCTCAATCGCATCCGTCGCGGCAAGGGGCTCCCCCTGCGGCACGACACCCATGTGCCGGACCAGGGCGATCCCTTCGACCGGCTGGCCGATCACCTGGAGCAACACCTGGACATCCCGCTCCTGCTGGATATCTGCGGGCTGGGACGGTGACGCCGCCGGAGCCGGCAGTACTGATCCTGGCCCTGGCCCTGGACCTGACCCTGGGGGACCCCCGCTGGCTGCCCCACCCGGTGGTCCTGATCGGCCGGCTGATCGCCCTTCTGGAATCCGGCCTGCGCAAGGCGACCAGCCATGAGCGGGCGGCCGGCATCTGCCTTGTGCTCCTCACCGCGGGCGCGAGCGCGGCAGTCGTCTGGCTGGCGCTGTACGGCCTCGCGGCCCTGCATCCCCTGGCCGGCTTCCTGGCTGCGGCGTACCTTTCCTCCACCTGTCTGGCGGTCCGCTCCCTGCACCGGGAATCCGCCCTGGTCGCCCGCGCCCTGGCTGCCGGAGACCGGGAGGCTGCGCGGCGCAACCTGTCGTATATCGTCGGCCGGGATACGCACGATCTTTGCGATGCCGATATCTGGCGGGCGCTGGTGGAGACCGTGGCCGAGAACACCGCCGACGCCATCGTGTCGCCGCTGTTCTGGCTGACCCTCGGCGGGCCGGTGGCCGGTATGGCCTTCAAGGCGGTCAGCACCCTGGACTCCATGGTGGGGTACAAGAACGAGCGCTATCTGCGGCTGGGCTGGGCATCGGCCCGCGCGGACGACCTGCTGAATTTCATCCCCGCCCGCCTGACCGCCCTGCTGATGGTCATGGCCGCGCCGCTCGCGGGGCTGTCGTGGCGCAATGCCGCCCGCATCGCGCTGCGCGACCGCCGCAACCATCCTTCCCCCAACAGCGGCCACCCGGAGGCGGCGGCGGCCGGGGCGCTGGGGGTGCGCCTGGGGGGGGCGGCCACCTACAACGGCAGGCCGTCCTGGAAGGAGCCCATCGGCGACCCGCTGGCCCCCCTTGACGGCCGGGCATACCGGAGTATGATCAGACTGATGTACGCCACCACCCTGCTCATGGCGGCTGTGTGCCTTGCCGCTGCCTGGGCGCTGAAAGGCTTCCATGTCCCGCAGTCATGACCACGGCGGCACCGTCTTCGCGACGGCGCGCCGGCTGGGCGTCCCGTTGTCCAGCCTGACCGATTTCTCGGCCAGCATCAACCCCCTGGGGCTGTCGCCCCTGGTGCGGAAGGCCATCGACGGGGCGCTGGACAGCCTGGTGCACTACCCCGATGCCGGCCATGCGGACCTGAAAGAGGCCCTGGCCCATTACCACGGGCTCCCCCCCGACCGCTTCGTCGTCGCCAACGGCTCCACGGAACTCATCTACCAACTGCCGGCGCTCCTCCCCGGAAGACGCGCCCTGCTCGCCGCCCCCTGCTTCAGCGAGTACGAACGGGCCCTGGAGCGGCACCAGTGGGAGGTGCACCACCTCCTGCTCCCGCCCGAAGACGGTTTCCCCCTGGACCTGGACCGGCTCAAAGCGGGGCTTGCCGAGGGATACGACGCCTTCTACCTCTGCAACCCCGCCAATCCGGGCGGAACGCTCTATCCGCCGCACCTCGTCGAACAGGTCGTCGAATTGTGCAGCGCCGCGGGCACCTTCCTGGTGCTGGACGAGGCCTTCATGGATTTCTGCGAGGAGGCGTCCGCCAAGCACGCCATCGCCCACGGCGGCAATGCCCTGGTTCTGCGCTCCATGACCAAGTTCTTCGGCATCCCGGGCCTGCGCCTGGGGTATGCCGTGGCAAACGGGCAGGTCTGCCGGAGGATCGAGGCCCGCGGCGTCCCCTGGAACGTCAACACCCTGGCGCTGGCGGCCGGCGCGGCTGCCCTGCATGACCGGGAGCACAACCGGCAGACCCTCCTCCTCATCGACCGGGAGCGACGCTTCCTTGCCGACCGGCTGGCCGGCTTCCCCGGGCTCAGGGTCTACCCCTCCGCCGCCAATTTCCTGCTGGTGGAGATTCTCGGCCCGATGACGGCCGGGGAACTGGCGCAACGACTCCTGGCGGAACGGGTCATCATCCGCGACTGCGCCACCTTCAACGGCCTTACGCCGCACTTCTTCCGCGTCGCGGTGCGCACGCGGGCGGAAAACGAACGTCTCATTGCATGTCTGGGAAATATCCTGCATTAACAGGCTTTTGAAAAACTGAGGTTGTTCAAAAATAGTCAGATCGCTGCATCCGCAGAAGGCCCTGCGGAGGCGTAGCAGCGCTACGCCGCACAAGGGGGCCTTCGAGGACGGCAGCGAGATGGCTGTTTTTTAACAACCTCTTAAGGGGGGAGTGATGGGAGAGACCATACGTTTCGGCATATCCATCGACGACGGTCTGTTGGAGCGTTTTGACCGGCTGGTTACGGAGAAGGGCTACGTCAACCGTTCCGAGGCCATCCGCGACCTGATCCGGGACGCCCTGGTGGAACAGACCTGGGAGGCGGGCAACGAGGAAACGGTCGGCACCGTAACCCTGGTCTACGACCACCACGTCCACGACCTGGCCGACCGGCTGACCGCCATCCAGCACGACCATCACGACCGCATCATCTCGACCCTGCACGTGCACCTGGACCACCACAACTGCCTCGAAGTGCTGATCGTCAGGGGCCAGGCCAGCCAGATCAAGGCCATTGCCGACTCCCTCATCGGCGTCAAGGGGGTCAAGCACGGCAAGCTGGTGATGACGACCACCGGCCGGGAACTGGGCTAGTTTCCGCCCGGAAAGGGTTCTTTTCCGCCCATGCGGCGTCAACCTTCGGGCTTGCTTGTGACTTCGGCCGTTGGCCTCACCCTTCGGGCGCCTTCGCGGTCCAATTTTGCAAACAAAATTGTGCGGCGTACCGATGTACGCCTCCGCGCAATCCCTCGATTTCCTTGCCTGGACGAAAAATCCCTCCTTTCCGAACCGGAAACCGCTTGTCTCCGCTTACGCAAAAAGGGGAGGCGCGAGGCCTCCCCTTTCACTTCATTCTCTCCACCCTGCCGTCAGCTTAAAGGACCTCCGGCGAGTTTCCTCAACCGTGGGAGTCAGTATGCTGCTTCAGGCAAATCCCGCGCAATGGGG
>Ga0207857_1000274_pt1 | contig 14759 bp, 13 predicted proteins | sample LuqExpMetageno22_FD_187780 | JGI IMG/M metagenome (GOLD analysis project Ga0207857, IMG submission 187780) | Tropical forest soil microbial communities from Luquillo Experimental Forest, Puerto Rico - Sample 22 (SPAdes) | ecosystem: Environmental > Terrestrial > Soil > Tropical forest ... | reverse complement strand
CCAGAAGGGCCTCGTCCGAGTGGACGATGGTCGCCACGTTGAACGCCCAGCCGGGCAGGAACATGCCGAAGAACTCCGGGAACCAGAGCATCAAGCCTGAGCCGCCGATGGCGAACATACCCCAGAAGACCGCGACAAAGTCGAATTTTTCCCAGTAGGTCCAGCGCTCGAAGGTCGGCTTCGGCCCCCGGAAGAAGAACCACCTGACCATGCGGGTAACGTCCAGGATATCCCGCAGGTTGAAGCAGAGGGAATCAGGCCCGAACAGGCGCTGGATCGGGTTCCCCGGGATGTCCTTCTTGATGAAGAGGAAGTTGATGCTCATGAACAGCGCCATGCCGAAATAGACAAAGGTGATGCCGGCGCAGATCCGGTGGATGAAACCGGCGTTGGCCGAACCGCCATACAGGTTCATCAGTGAGATCGCCCAGTGCTGGGTGCTGAATTTGAGCGGCAGGCCGGTCAGGGAGAGCCCCAGGAAGCTGGTGATGACCAGGATATGCATGAAGATGTGGACGCGGTTGAAACGGCGGTACTGTTTGTGGGCATCCGGCATGACATGGTGGTGTTCGCCGTTGGCCAGTTTGGCCGCCTTTTCCCGGTTTTCCACGAAGCCGCGGAACATCCAGAGCAGGGTGTGGATCCAGAAGATCGTAAAGGTGCTGAGCAAGAGCCCGGTCATGGCGAGGAAGGTGTAGTACAGGATCGGATACTTCTCCCGGTCGCTATGCTCGCCATGGGCGTAGAACTTGGTGAAGAGCACCGTTGCCTTGCTGTGGCACTTGGCGCAGGTGTTTACCAGGTTGGCTGGATTGACGCTTGAATTGGGGTCGTCCTTGGGGAGCACCGAGTGGGCCGTATGGCAGTCGGCGCAGCCTGCGACCCGCTCAGGGAAGCCGAGGCGGTAGTTCTTGCCGTGGTAGCTCTCCATGTAGGTCTTGACGGCAACGTTGAAGACGTTGTTGCGCTTCATCATCTCTTCGTCGCTGTGGCATTTCAGACAGACCTTGGTGTGGAACTCCCGGTTGGTGCGGCTCTTGGGGTCACCCAGCGGTTTTATCTCGTGCAGGCCATGGCAGTCATTACAGGCGGCCGAGTCCTTGTTGCCGGCAGCCACCGCCTTGCCGTGGACCGATTTCTGGTAGACCGATTCCTTGTCGTGACACTGGATGCACTTGGCGACGACGATGCGTTTGTCGCCCTTCCAGTATTTGTGGACGTGAATATCGGTATGGCAGTCGGCGCACATGACACCCTTGGCAATGTGGACGCTGGCATAATGTTCGGCGTTCTGCTTTTTGTGGCAACGCTCGCACTGGACTTTCTGGACCTTGATCTCTTTCCTCATGTGCTTGGCGAGATCGGTGATGTCCACATGGCAACTGGTGCAGGCGTTCTTGCCATGGACCGACTCGGCAAACGCACGCACGGGAATCTTGTCGCCGTGGCAGCCCAGGCAGGTGGCCGGGTCGATCGCCATTCCCTGCTCGGCCAGTGACGGACTGGCCCAGGCTATTAGCAGCATCAGAAACGGCAGCAAACGACAGAAAACAAACTGCATGACAGTACTCCTCCATACCATGGGATTTTAATGAAGATGGGGGTGTATAAATTTGATATACACTACACGAACAGACAAGGCTAAATCAACGAAAATTGCATACTGCATACATCCTTTCGGATGAATTTTGCATCGAAACAAGGCGAAAACATAAACAAGATTAAAAAGGTCCTTAACGGTCTGTTGCGAAATTTGCTACTTGTGCGGCCCAAGTAGTGATTTTCAACGCTTCAGGCGCATGGCAGGTTGCGTCCGCACGGACCATGGCATTCCGGGTTCACTGCCGCCGTGCGTGGAATCATAACCTCCCGAATTCACGGCCCTTGGCAGCGCTGGGTCCTTGACTTTGCCATGGGCTTTTGTTAGCTTGCCAGAGTAGTACCACGGTTTTTGAATAAACGCTGCCGCTGAGCATGTTGCACGGCACATCAGGAGCACCTTCAATGTACAAAAAGTTGTTTATCCCCGGCCCCGTACCGGTTCACCCCGAAATTCTCGCCGCCATGGCGACCCCCCTGATCGGCCACCGCATGAAGGAATATGCCGAGTTGCATGAACGTGTGACCTCCGGCCTGCAAAAGGTCCTGATCACGGAGGGCAAGGTCTTTCTCGCCACCTCCAGCGCTTTCGGCGTCATGGAGGGCGCCATCCGCAACCTGGTGGGGAAACGGTGCGCCAACTTCTGCAACGGCGCCTTCTCGGACAAGTGGCACGATGTCACGCGCCGTTGCGGCAAGGAGGCCGACGCCATCAGGTTCGACTGGGGCAAGCCGGTCACCCCCGAAGTGGTCGAGCGAACCTTGTCCACTGGCCTCTATGACAGCATGACCATGATCCATAATGAGAGCTCGACCGGAGTGATGTCGCCCCTGCCCGAGATTGCCGAAGTGATGCGCAAATTTCCGGATGTCATGTTCATCGTCGATACGGTTTCCTCCATGAGCGCCCTCAAGATCCCGGTGGACGAACTGGGCATCGACAGCTGCATCTTCGGTGTGCAGAAGGCCTTTGCCCTGCCGCCAGGCCTCGCGGTCTTCACCGCCAGCGACAAGGCGCTCCAGCGGGCGGCAACCATGGAAGGACGCGGCTACTACTTTGATTTCATGGAGTTCGCCGCCAACGACGCCAAGCACAATACCCCCTCCACTCCCTGCATTTCCCAGATTTTCGCCATGGACCGCCAGTTGGAGCGGATCTTTGCCGAAGGGTTGGAGGCGCGCTGGGCGCGCCACCGGGACATGGCCGAGTATGTCCGCCAATGGGTGACCGACCGCGGTTTCGGACTTTTCCCCGACCGGGAGTATTGCTCGCTCACCCTGACCTGCGCCCGCAACAGCCGTGGGATCGATCTGGCTGGCCTGAAAAAAGGGCTGGCTGAAAAGGGCTTTGCCTTTGACGACGGCTATGGCAAAATTAAAGGCGAGACCTTCCGCATCGCCCACATGGGTGATATGACCCGTCATGATCTGGACGGACTCTTCGATGCCATTATCAGTGTTATGCCCGACCTGGCCTGAAATCCTCCTGTTGGAACGGCCCGGCGGCGCACACGGAATACCAGGAGGAACAAACCATGAAGTGCCCAAATTGCGGTAACAGGACATCGTTGAATCTTGATATGCATTCCGGCGGTTTTTCTTCCGACGAATCGCCACTCAAGGAGTGCGGCGCATGCGGGCTTGTCTGGCGGGTCAAGACCGAGGGGGGCGAAACGAAGATCGACATCATCAAGCCTGCCGACAGGAAAAAATGAAAAAACCCTCCTGGCGGAGGGTTTGAGGATGCTTTTAGGTGACGCGTGGGGGCTGCCGGCGGCGTGCTATTCTTTTTCGAACGCATCCTTGCCCGCGCCGCACAGGGGGCAGGTCCAGTCGTCGGGCAATGATTCGAAGGGCGTTCCGGCGGGGATACCCCGGTCAGGGTCTCCGGTGGCGGGGTCGTAGACATACTGGCAGATGGTGCAGATCCAGCGTTCCATAGCAATGCTCCTTTGTGAGAGAGATTATTCCCAGCTGATGCACTGGACGGGACAACCGTCGATAGCCTGTTGAATGTCCTTTTCAGGCGCGCCGGCGGGGTCGTAGCACTCCGACTTTCCGGCACTGTTGAAACGAAAGACCCCGGGACAGGTTGAAATGCAAAGACCGCAACTGATGCAGCTTTCCTGGTCCACCACCGGTCGCTTCATGGCACATTCCTCCTGAAATCGCTGGGAACGTATTGTAGCAGCTTCATGCCGGATGTCAACCAGACGGGAGAAAATGATGGTATTTGAGGCGGTTGTTGTCGGGCCCCTGTCGGTCAATTGTTTCATCCTGGGATGCGAGGGGACCCGCGAAGGGGTGGTGGTCGACCCGGGCGGCGACGTGGAGCGTATCATCCAGGCGGTCCAGGGCCATGGGCTGACCATACGGTATATCATCAACACCCACGGGCATTTCGACCATGTGGGGGGCAACCGCCAGGCAATAGCCGCGTTCGGGGCGCCGCTTTTGATCCACCAGGCGGACGCCCCCATGCTCGACCGCGTTGCCGACGTGGGACGCATGTACGGCATCCGGAGCGAAAATTCTCCCGCGGCCGACGATTTTCTCGCCGACGGGATGGAGATCGGGTTCGGGGCGTGCCGCATGAAGGTGTTGCATACGCCGGGCCACACCCAGGGCGGCTGCTGCCTCTACCTGGCCGAGGAGGGGAGGGTCATCACCGGCGACACCCTGTTTGCCGACTCCATCGGCCGCACCGACCTTCCCGGCGGTTCCCACGACCAACTTCTGGAGTCCATCCGCAGCAAGCTCTTTGTCCTGCCGGACGATGTGGCCGCCTATCCCGGCCATGGGCCCGAGACCTCCATTGGCCATGAAAAGCGCCATAACCCCTACTTCTGAGGACCATGATGCCATGTTGAAGGATATGCGGATCGTACTGGGTGTGACGGGGGGCATTGCCGCGTACAAGGCGGTGGAGTTGCTGCGCCTTTTGACCAAGGCAGGCGCCGGTGTGCATGTGGTCATGACCCGCGGGGCCCAGGAGTTCGTCACCCCCCTGACCTTCCAGACCCTTTCGGGCAATCCGGTGCACAGCGACCTGTTCAACCTGATCGCCGAGCAGGAGATCGGTCACATCTCCCTGGCCGACCGTGCCGACCTGTTCGTCATTGCCCCGGCCACGGCCAACGTGATCGGCAAGATCGCGGGCGGCATCGCCGACGACCTGCTCACCACCACTGTCATGGCCACCAAGGCGCCGGTCCTGGTCGCCCCGGCCATGAACGTCAACATGTACACCAACCCGCTCTACCGGGAGAACGAGGAAAAGCTGCGCCGCCTCGGGTACCTCTTTGTGCCGCCTGAAAAAGGCGCCCTGGCCTGCGGGTGGGAGGGGGAGGGAAAGCTGGCTGCGCCGGAGGCGATCTTCGCGGCGGTCGTGGCGGCGCTCAGGCCCCGGGACCTGGCCGGGCAGACCGTCATGGTCACTGCCGGCCCGACCCGCGAGGAGATCGACCCGGTCCGTTTCATCAGCAACCACTCGTCGGGGAGGCAGGGCTATGCCATCGCCCAGGCCGCCCGGCAGCGGGGTGCGCGGGTGATCCTGGTCAGCGGCCCCACGGGTCTTGCCGTGCCCTTTGGCGTGGAGCAGGTGTGCGTGGAAAGCGCCCGCGACATGCAGGCGGCGGTGATGGGACATGTCAGGGAATGCACGGTGGTCATAAAGGCCGCGGCGGTGGCCGACTACCGGCCGGCCGAGCGCAAGGGAGCCAAGATCAAGAAGCAGGCTGCCGAGATGACGCTCGCCCTGGTCAAAAACCCGGATATCCTGGCGGAACTGGGGCGCCTGAAAAAACGGCCGTTCCTGGTGGGTTTTGCCGCGGAGACCTCCCGCCTGGAGGAATTTGCCGCCCGAAAGCTCGCCGAGAAGAACCTGGACATGATCGTGGCCAACGACGTGAGCCAAGGTGATGCCGGCTTCAACGTGGGTACCAACCGGGCGCTCCTGATCTTCAGGGACGGTTCCCGGCAGGAGTGTCCCCTGATGTCCAAGGACGAGTTGGCCAACCTCATCCTCGACCAGATCGTCCCGCGCCTTGCCGCCCGGCGGCGCAGCCAGGATACACCGTGAATCCGTGACGCCTCCATGCCGCAGTGGCCGGAGGGCCTCAGCCTTTGCCTTTGAGAAGATGCCGGCAACCCGTCGGAGGACCGGCAGAGCAAGTGACGTGTCACGATACGGGCGGCGTGCGGGCTCCGGCTCTTCCGGCCGCGAAGGCTGTCGGCACCACGGATCCAGGTGCGTCCCTACCCGCGGTGCAATCCCTTCAAAAGCTCCGGCTTCCGCAGCGCCTGCCGCAGCCTGTCCTTCAGCAACTCCACCTGTTCCACCCCCTCGGCCCGGGATATGCGTCCATTCTTGTACAACAGCCGCAGGTTCTTCCGCAGGGCGTCCGCGGCAGCCAGGGCTTTTTCCCCGGTCGGGTCAGTCAGCAGGCATTCCGAGTCCTCGGGGTGGCGCAGAAAATCGAAGACCGCCTCCTCGGTCAGGGTCATGTATTCGTCGCGGTCGCTCTCGGCCAGGGTGTAGCGCGAATTGTCCGACAGGGTCTGCATGACCTTCTGCCATTTTTCCAGGCGCGACAGGAGCATGATGGAGTTGAAGATACGCTTGTTGGTGCCGAAGGAGAAGATGGTGTTGGTGAGAACGCCGCGCAGCATGGCGTCGTTGGCGCGCTGGTCGGAACGGCAGATCTCCCGGGCCCGCTCCCAGACCACCTTGTCCGCGAAGGTTTCGAAGCGCATCTCCCAGTAGGTATGCTTCATGGTCACCGAGGCGAAGGAACGCATGATCTTGTAGGGGACGAAGTAATTGTGGGCGATGCCGTCCGCCGCCAGGTGGGAGAGGTAGCCGTAGGCGCAGGCCTTCTCGCCGTCGCTTTTGGCCGCCTGCAGCACCTTCTTGCCGATGCGCCAGCGGTGGCAGTTGAGCAGGTAATGGGTGTATTTCTTTCCCACTATGATGTCGGCCGCAATGCAGCCGTAGAGGTAATCGCGGGGGTACGCCGCCAGGTATGCCGCGACGTTGGGCGGCAGGGTGTCGAGAGCGTCCAGCACGCTCAGGCCCGCCTGGAGATGAATGCCGCCGCCCCAGGCATGGGCCGCACCGGGGATGAACACGCCGCACACGAGTATGAACAACGTTACGAGAAGCATGGTCTCTTTCGCTTTGACATGGCTTTACGGGAACTGGTACAGTTCGGAAGATATAATGTTACCCCAGAATGGGAAATGATACAATAAAGGGAACGGGATGGCTCAATCGTTCAAGGCAGTGGCGGCATCGTCCCTGCAGGAATATCTGCTGGCCCTCCAGGAAAGCGGTCTGGACGGCCTGCCGGAGACCGTGGCTTCTCCGGGGGTGTCCCCGGCAGCGCCACCGCCGGCAGCGGTTTCCCCGACAGGTGCGGAATCCGGCGAGACGCCCCACGACCAGAAGCACGAATCCCTGGAAAAGATCAGGAAAAGCCTGGGTGACTGCCAGCGCTGCAAGCTGGCGAAAGGAAGACAGAACCTGGTGTTCGGCGCGGGCAACCCCCGGGCGCGGCTCGTGTTCGTGGGCGAGGGGCCGGGGGCCGACGAGGACCGCCAGGGAGAGCCGTTCGTGGGCGAGGCCGGGCAGGTCCTGAACCGCATCATCACCGCCATGGAGCTCAAGCGGGAAGAGGTGTATATCTGCAACGTGGTCAAGTGCCGTCCGCCGGGCAACCGGGACCCGGAAGCGGACGAGATCGCCGCCTGCGCGCCGTTTCTCCTGCGGCAGCTGCAATCCGTCCACCCCGAGGTCATCGTGGCGCTGGGCAGGTTCGCCGTCCAGACCCTGCTGGGGACAAAGGAGCCGATTTCGCGGCTGCGCGGCAAATTCCGCGATTACCACGGCGTTCCGGTGATGCCGACCTATCACCCGTCCTATCTGCTGCGCAACCGGGCGGATTCGGGACCCTTCTGGGAGGTGTGGGAGGATATGACCCAGGTCCTGCGGCTCCTGAAACTGCCGGTGCCTGAAAAAACGCGGAGGAAATGACCTGGCCGGCTGTGGCCAGGGGAAGGGGAATCCCTGAAAGGAGCCTGATATGACAATGCAGCAACAGATCGACCAATTCCTCGCCTCTTCGGCCTTCGGGGTTGTCGGGGCATCGACAAACCGCTCCAAATACGGCAACAAGGTCCTGCGCTGCTACCAGCAGCACGGGTACCAGGTCATACCGGTCAACCCCAATGAAACGGAGATCGAAGGCGTTGCCTGCGTTGCCGCCCTCAGCGATCTTCCCGCGGAGGTCAAGAGCATCTCCATGATCACGCCCCCCCAGGTAACCGCGCAACTGGTGCCGCTGGCGATCGAAAAGGGGATCGAGAACATCTGGATGCAGCCGGGGGCGGAACATCCCGAGGCCGTGGCCCTCTGCCGGCAGCGTAACATCAACGTCATTGCCGACGGGAGCTGCCTGCTGGTGGTGATGGGGTATCACGACCACTAGCAGCAGGTTGTTGAAAAACAGCCATCAGGCCTTCGTCCTCGAAAGCCGCCTTGTGACTGAGGCCTTTGGCCCCACCCTTCGGGCGCCTTCGCGGGGCTTGCCTCTCGGGTGCGACGCTCTGACCGTTTTTGAACAACCTTCGAGGAATTTGTCTGCACATAAAAAATCGTCACACGATATTTACTTGCCAGCCGCATGAAAAGCTGACATAGTAGATACTAATCTGGACGGGCGTCTGCCCGTCCTTTTATTTTGAATAATCAGGAGCTTTACCATGCAGGAACGCATCAGAAACATCGCCATCATCGCCCACGTCGACCATGGCAAGACCACCCTGGTGGACGCCATGCTGCGCCATTCCGGCGTTTTTCGGGAAAACGAGGCCATCACCGAGCGGGTCATGGACTCCAACGACCTGGAGAAGGAGCGCGGCATCACCATCCTGGCCAAGAACCTCTCCATCCATCACGGCCGCTACAAGATCAACATCGTGGACACCCCGGGCCACGCCGATTTCGGCGGCGAGGTGGAACGGGTCCTCAAGATGGTCGATTCGGTGCTCCTCCTGGTGGACGCCCTGGACGGCCCCATGCCCCAGACCCGTTTCGTGCTCAAGAAATCCCTCGACCTGGGGCTGAAGCCGATCGTGGTCATCAACAAGATCGACCGTCCCGGCAGCCGCCCGGACGAGGTGCTGAACATGGTGTTCGACCTGTTCTGCGAACTGAACGCCAGCGACGAGCAGCTGGATTTTCCGGTGGTCTACACCAGCGCCAAGCTCGGTTTCGCCAAACTGGACGTCAATGCGGAATCCAGCAGCATGGAGCCGCTCTTTGCCGTGATCGAGAGTAACGTCCGTCCGCCCCAGGGGGATGCCAAGGCACCCTTCCAGATGCTGGTGGCCAACATCGACTACAACGACTACATCGGCCGCATCGCCACGGGCCGCATCTTCAACGGCAGCGTCGCCTCCGGCGAGACCGTGGCCATGATCAAGCAGGACGGCACGATCCAGCGGGGACGCATCTCCAAATTGTTCGGCTACGAAGGTTTGAAGCAGGTGGAGATCAGCGAGGCGGGCACCGGCGATATCGTGACCGTGGCCGGTTTCGACGAGATCAGCATCGGCGAGACCCTGGCCTCGGCCGAAACCCCGGTCGCCGTGCCCTACGTCTCCATCGACGAGCCCACCCTGGCCATGAACTTCATGGTCAATGCCTCGCCCTTTGCCGGCCGGGAGGGGAAATGGGTCACCTCGCGCAACATCCGCGAGCGCCTGGCCAAGGAGTTGCGCACCAACGTGTCGCTGCGGGTGGAGGATACCGACTCCCCGGATACCCTGAAGGTCTCGGGCCGCGGCGAGCTGCACCTGTCGATCCTGATCGAGAACATGCGCCGGGAAGGTTTTGAACTGGCCGTGTCCAAGCCTGAGGTCATCATCCGCGAGAAGGACGGCCAGAAGATGGAGCCGATGGAATACCTGGTGGTGGACGTGGCCTCCGAGTTCCAGGGCGCCATCATCGAGAAGATGGGGCCGCGCAAGGGGGAGATGGCGGCCATGAGCCCCATGGGCGACATGGTGCGCCTGGAGTTCATCATCCCGGCCCGCGGCCTGATCGGCCTGCGGGGCGAGGTGCTGACCGACACCCGTGGCACGGCGGTCATGACCCACACCTTCCACGAGTACGCGCCCTACAAGGGCGACATCCCGGGCCGCAAGAACGGCGTGCTGATCGCCATGGAGCACGGCGAGACCACCACCTACTCCCTGGACGCCCTCCAGCCCCGCGGCATACTCTTCATCGGGGCCGGGGTCGAGGTTTACGGCGGCATGATCATCGGCCAGCATGCCAAGGACAACGACCTGGACGTCAACCCCTGCAAGGGCAAGAAACTGACCAACGTGCGCGCCTCCGGCTCGGACGACGCCATCAAGCTGACGCCGCCCCGCCTCCTGACCCTGGAGCAGGCCCTGGAATTCATCGACGACGACGAACTGGTGGAGATCACTCCCGTCTCGATCCGCCTGCGCAAGAAGGAGCTGGACCCCACCAAGCGCAAGCGGGCCTCAAAGGGCTGATCGCCGCGTATTTCGGCCGCACACATGAAAAAGGGATGGAATCGAACGATTCCATCCCTTTTTTCGTATGGGCGCGGCGTCAGAACGCCATGCTGACCCGGATGCTGATGCCGCTGATCGCCGGAACCTCCTGCTTCTGGGCAATCCTGATGTGGTCCTGCGACCTCTGCAGCTCTTCGGGGGGGCTATACGCCATGGTCAAGGTGACTTCCCGGCAGCGCACCTCCAGATCGCCGTTTCGGTTGATTGCGACATCCAGCGTTCGGTGCGGCGAGTCCCGCAGTCCGCCCGGAGGTTTCGGAAAAGGGATTGCGTCCGTGGTACGCAGGAGATGGACCGGCTCCGCCAGGGCAGCCGCCGCAGAGGAGGCGATCATCGCCAGTGCGATCGCAATGGCCCTCCCAGGTGTCACGCCCCCCCTGCCTGCACGCGGACTGTTCATGGTCTCTCCCTTTTCCGGGCTTGTTGCCGCCCATGCCGCGGCCCGAAAAAACAAAAAACGGGTCGCCTATCTCGGAGAGATATTTCGGCGACCCGGCTGTCTCGGTGAGACCCTTAGGCTTTCCGTCCCATCCTCGCGGATGGTTTAGTATTATCGTGTATCCCGTTATGTAACTGGTCTTTTCGCCAAAGCACAAACTATGCCTCATATCGTATAATGTATAACACGTTATAAATATTGATGTTAAATTGGTAGCCGAATTTTATTGGTACGCTAATTGACGTTTTGCGACATCGGGGTCGCGTGGGGTGACGATTTTGGTACTGCTGTATCAGGAAACCTCCCGCGCCGTGTAGAACATGCTGATGCCTATAAGTTAGTCATCGGCAGACTCCCCGTATGCCCCTTACGCAACAGGCAGATGCATAAAAAAGCAGCACCCATCTCACGCCGAGGCCGGCACTATATCCTGCCAATAGTATAATTAGCTAAAATTACTATATTAATTTGTTTGGCACATAGCGTGCAGAGTGGATGCATAGCTGAAACAACCGAGCAGTGCAACCGGAAACAGGAACGATACGTGGCAAAGGCGCCAACCATCCTTCGGGATGGAGCGCCTTTTTTCATTGGGGCGCCCCACAGGCCGCCCCCGGGAAGGTGAGGACATCATGGCAAAACCCGACTGGTACGATACGACCGACTGCGAGACCAACGACAAGGGCGCGCCGAAGTTCTGCAAGAAATCCGAACCCGGCGAGGGCACCGAGCGCTCCTGCGCCTACGACGGCGCCCGCGTCGTATTGATGCCCATCACCGACGTGATCCACCTGGTGCACGGCCCCATCGCCTGCGCCGGCAACTCCTGGGACAACCGGGGTGCCCGCTCCTCCGGGTCCCAGCTCTACCGGCGCGGCTTCACCACCGAGATGCTGGAGAACGACGTGGTCTTCGGCGGCGAAAAGAAACTTTACAAGGCCATCCTCGACCTGGCGGAGCGTTACCGCGGGCAGGCCAACGCCATCTTTGTCTATGCCACCTGCGTGACCGCCATGACCGGCGACGACGTGGAGGCGGTCTGCAAGGCTGCCGCGGAAAAGGTTGCCATCCCGGTCATCCCGGTCAACACCCCCGGCTTCATCGGCGACAAGAACATCGGCAACCGCCTGGCCGGCGAGATCCTGTTCAAGCACGTGATCGGCACGGCCGAGCCGCCGGTGCTGGGGGAGTACCCCATCAACCTGATCGGCGAGTACAACATCGCCGGCGACCTGTGGGGCATGGTGCCGCTCTTCAACCGGCTGGGCATCCAGATCCTTTCCTGCATCAGCGGGGACGCAAAATTCGAGGAGCTGCGCTACGCCCACCGGGCCAAGCTCAACATCATCATCTGCTCCAAGTCCCTGACCAACCTGGCCAAAAAGATGCACAAAAACTACGGCATGCCCTACCTGGAAGAATCCTTCTACGGCATGACCGACACAGCCAAGGCGCTCAGGGACATCGCCCGCGAGCTGGACAATATCGTCAACGGCCTGGAGAAGCGCACCATGCAGGACCGGGTGGAGCACCTTCTGGCCGAGGAAGAGGAATCGTGCCGCCGGCGCATCGCCCCCTACCGCGCCCGGCTGGAGGGGAAACGGGCCGTGCTGTTCACCGGCGGCGTCAAGACCTGGTCCATGGTCAATTCCCTGCGGGAGCTGGGGGTGGAGATTCTGGCCGCCGGCACCCAGAACTCGACCCTGGAAGACTTCTACCGCATGAAGGGGTTGATGCACCAGGACGCCAAGATCATCGAGGACACCTCCACCGCCGGCCTCCTGGGGGTCATGGCGGAGAAGATGCCGGACCTGATCGTGGCGGGGGGCAAGACCAAGTTCCTGGCCCTCAAGACCAAGACTCCGTTTCTGGACATCAACCACGGCCGCTCCCACCCGTATGCCGGTTACGAGGGGATGGTGACCTTTGCCCGCCAGTTGGACCTGACGGTCAACAACCCGATCTGGCCGGTGGTGAACGAGCCGGCGCCGTGGGAGAAGAGCGACGACCAGTTGGCTGTCGATGTGGCCGCTGCCGCGGGCCATGCCGCCGCGTTCCTGGCCGAGGAACTCTCGGCCTCGCGGGTCAGGGTGCCCACCAAGTGCGCCACGGTCAACCCCCAGAAGAACTCCCCGGCCCTGGGCGCGACCATGGCCTACCTGGGGATCGACAACATGCTGGGGCTGCTGCACGGGGCCCAGGGGTGCTCCACCTTCATACGCCTGCAACTGTCGCGGCATTACAAGGAGTCCATCGCCCTCAACTGCACCGCCATGAGCGAGGACACGGCCATCTTCGGCGGCTGGGAGAACCTCAAGAAGGGGATCAGGCGGGTCATCGACAAGTTCAGCCCCCGGGTGGTGGGCATCATGACCTCCGGCCTGACCGAGACCATGGGGGACGACGTGCAGAGCGCCATCGCCCACTTCCGCCGGGAAAACCCCGACTATGCCGATGTGCCCATCGTCTGGGCATCCACCCCGGACTACTGCGGTTCGCTCCAGGAGGGGTACGCCGCCACCGTGGAAGCGATCCTCGCCACCCTGCCGGAGGGGGGCCCGGCCATCGAGCGCCAGGTCAACCTGCTGCCGGGCGCGCACCTCACGCCGGCGGACGTGGAGGAGATCAAGGAGCTGGTGGAATCCTTCGGCCTGACCGCGCTGACCATCCCAGACATCGCCAATGCCATGGACGGGCACGTGGACGACGTGGTCTCTCCCCTCTCCACCGGCGGCATCGCGGTAGACGACATCCGCAAGGCGGGGCAAAGCGTGGCGACGCTCTACATCGGCGACTCCCTGGCCAAGGCCGGCATGAAGCTGAAGGAGAAATTCGGCATCCCGGCCTACGGTTTCAATTCACTGACCGGCCTGGCCGAGACCGACCGCTTCATGGAGACGCTCGGCGTCATCGCCGGGCTCCCCGTACCGGAAAAACACCGCCGCTGGCGGAGCCGCCTCATGGACGCCATGCTGGACAGCCACTACCAGTTCGGCGCCAAGAAGGTAGCCCTGGCCCTGGAATCGGACAACCTGAAGGCGCTCACGACCTTCCTGCACGGCATGGGGTGCGAGATCCAGGCGGCCCTCAGCGCCACCCGTACCCGGGGGCTGGACGGCCTGCCGAGCGAGAACGTCTTTGTGGGCGACCTGGAAGACCTGGAAGAGGCCGCCCGGGGCGTTGATCTCCTGGTGGCCAACTCCAACGGCCGCCAGGCTGCCGCCAAGCTCGGGATCGGTGCGCACCTGCGGGCGGGCGTGCCGGTCTTCGACCGCCTGGGTGCCCACCAGAAGGTCTGGGTCGGCTACCGGGGGACCATGAACCTGGTGTTCGAGGTGGCCAACCTGTTTCAGACCAATGCCAAGGAAGCGCAGAAGCTGGCGCACAATTAAATCAGGGAAGAGCGGTTCACCACAAAGACACAAAGAGCACAAAGGATTCAAAGCGTTAGTGGCAAAAAGGCATTCACCCCAAAGGCGAGCCCAGCCACGTATGAAATTGTCATATAACTAACCGAATCATTCTTTGTGCCCTTTGTGTCTTTGTGGTGAATAACTGTCGTCTTTGGATGAAAAGATTTTTCGCCGCGGATTGATGGGAGAACAGCTGCGGCAGCAAAGGAGTTGACCATGAAGATAGCATTCACCACCTCAACCGGCGAGATGATCGACCAGCACTTCGGCCAGTGCCAGAGCTTCCACGTCTGGGAGGTCGGCCCGGACGCGGCGGAATTCCTCACGACCGTCAGCGCCATCACCACGGCGGAGGACGAGGAGGACCGCATCATGGCCAGGGCCACCGCCATTGCCGACTGCGCCATCGTCTATACCATGCAGATCGGCGGCCCGGCGGCGGCCAAGCTGGTCGCCCAGAAGATCCACCCCATGAAGACCGGCGCCGAGGTAAGCCTGAAGGAGACCGTGGAACGGCTTCAGGAGGTGCTGCGCACCAACCCGCCGCCCTGGCTCAGGAAGGCCATGCATAAAGAACAGGCCACATCGTTCTTAGAGGATTGAAAGGTTGTTGAAAAACAGTCATCTCGCCGCCGTCCTCAAAAGCCTCCTTGTGCGGCGTAGCGCTGCTACGCCTCCGCGGGTCTTTCTGCGGGTGC
>Ga0207857_1000271_pt1 | contig 14862 bp, 15 predicted proteins | sample LuqExpMetageno22_FD_187780 | JGI IMG/M metagenome (GOLD analysis project Ga0207857, IMG submission 187780) | Tropical forest soil microbial communities from Luquillo Experimental Forest, Puerto Rico - Sample 22 (SPAdes) | ecosystem: Environmental > Terrestrial > Soil > Tropical forest ... | reverse complement strand
CCGCCGCGGACATCGGCCTCACCGCCCCCGCGACCGTCGCCGCGTGGGCCGCCCAGATGGGCCTCGTCGACGAGGTCCGCGCGTCGCTCGACGTGTTCCAGCCGCTCGTGTTCGAGCGCACCGCCGCCGACCTCGTCGCCGCCACGGCGACCAAGGCGTGGCGCGCCGACCGGGGCATCGAGATGAGCCGTCTCGTCCGGCGGCGGCTGCGCAAGCAGGCGCGCGACATGGTGCGGCCCGGCCGCCCGGTCGCCGACCTGCACGCCGCGCTGCTCGACGTGCAGCGGCGGCGGGAGCTGTGGCTCGAGCACTGCCCGGGCGGCGGCTGGCCGCGCCTGCCCGATGGGCTCGAGGTCGTCGAGGAGGATTTCCGGTCCGTGAGGGGCGACCTCGACGCGCTGGACGAGGTGCTCGCGGCGACGCCGGAGGGCGCCGGGCTCGCGGCTCTCTCGATGGATGGCCTCACCGACCGGCTGACCCGGCTGAAGGCCGACGCCGCGGCGCTGGAGACGCTGCCGGTCCGCAACAGCGTGGTGAGCCACCTGCGCGGCGCGGGCCTCGGCGCCTTGGTGGATGACCTCGCCGAGCGGCGCGTCGCCCCCGCGATGGCCGCGGCGGAGCTCGACCTCGCGTGGTGGAGCACGGTGTTCGAGCTCATCCTCACGCTCGACCCCGCCCTCGCCGGCTACGACGGCGCCACCCTCGACACCCTCTCGAGCCGCTACGCGCAGCTCGACCGGGCGCACGTCGCGGGCCTCGTCGGGCCCGTCCGCGGCGCGGCGATCAAGGCCTTGGGCTCCGTGATGCGCCAGCAGCGCGAGCAGGCCGAAGGCCTGTTCAGCGAGCTCATCGAGGAGCGCGTTACCTCGCTGCGGGATGTCATGGTGAGGTACCCCGACGTCGCCCGCAGGCTGCGCCCCGTCATCGCGGCGAGCCCCATGCTGGTACCGCAGGTGCTGCCGCCGTCGCGGACGGTCGACCTCGTCGTGCTCGACGCCGCCACGCGGACGCCGATCGAGGTCGTCGTGCCTGCCATCGCGCGCGGGCGCCAGGTCGTCGTCGTCGGCGACGCGCGGTGCGCCTCCGGCAGCGCGGTCCGCGAGCTGGCCGAGGTGCTGCCCCACCTGGAGCTGCACGCCGACGCCAGCCGCCGCGACCCGTGGCTGACGGCCTTCCTCGTCGCCCATGGCTACGAGGGCGCGCTACGCCCGACACCACTGCCGTCGAGCGCGCCGCTCGTCCGGCTCGAGCTCGTGGACGGGACGGGCCTGCCCGGCGTCGAGTCCGGCATCGTCGACTCCACGCGCGAGGAGGTCGACCGGGTCGTCGAGCTCGTCCTGGACCACGCGATGACGCACCCGGACGAGTCGCTCGCCGTCGTCACCGCGACCGTCCGGCACGCCGACGCCGTGCGCGACCAGGTGCTGGGCGAGGCGCGTGCCAACCCGTCCGTCGCCGGGTTGTTCGACGAGGGCCGCGCGGACCCGTTCGTCGTCGTCGACCTCGCCTCGGTGGCGGGGCTGCGGCGCGACGCCGTGATCCTGTCGCTCGGCCTCGGCCGGACGCCGCACCGGCGCGTGCTGCACTCGTTCGGCCCGATCAGCGCGCCGTCCGGCGGTGCCCTGCTGCTCGACGCGTTCGGCAGCGCCCAGCACCGCCTGACCGTCGTCGCGTGCTTCGGCGCCACCGACGTCGATTCATCGCGGCTGCGCGGGCCGGGGCCGCGGCTCCTCGTGGATGTGCTCGCCTTCGCCGAGCGTCGCGGACGCGGCGACGCGGACCCGCTGGCGCCGATCGTCCGCGCGGACGACGGGGATGCCCCGGCCGACGGGACGGCCGCAAAGACCGACGAAACGACCGCACCGGCCGACGAGACGACCATGGCCGATGGCGAGGCACCCGCGGGGCCCGACGACGAAACAGCCGGCGCGCCCGGCGACCCCGTTGCGGAGCCCTCGGACGCGGCGGCGCCGAGCGCGGCGCGCGAGTCCGACAACACCCCGTCACGCCGTCCGCGGGCGACGGGCGCGATCGCCTCGTCGGGCACGACGGGGGGCGACAGCGACGGGGCGACGGGCCCGGAGGACGCCGCGCCCGAGCCGGACCGCCTGGTGCTCGACCTGGCCGAGCGCCTCTGGCGGCACGGCCTGACGGTGGACGTAGACCACGGCATCCCGGGCGGGACCCGGATCCCGCTCGTCGTCGGGCACCCCGACGCCCCCGACCGGTTCCTCGTCGCGGTTCTCACCGATGACAAGGCCTACGTCGACGAGCCGAGCATCCGCGTGCGCGACCGGCTGGTGCCCGAGCGGCTCGAGCGGCTCGGCTGGGCGGTGCTGCGCGTGTGGTCGGCGGCGGCGTTCGTCGACCCGCAGGCGGAGGTCGACCGGATCCGCCGCGCGGTGCACGCCGCGGTGCCCGCGCCTGTGGTGGCGCCGGCGGCGCCGCGCGTCGTCCCGGTGGTGGACGACGAGGCCGACGGCTGGGCCGCGTCGGGGGCGGTGCCGGTGGTGGGCGCTCCGACCGGGGCGGTGCCGACGGTGGCCGCGACGAATGGCGAGGCGAACGCGTCGATCGACCTCGACGCGCAAGACGTGGTCGCGGCGTCGTCGCCGGCCGACGGCCCTGCAGAGGAGGCGGGTGACCTCGACGTCTCGGCGATCGTGCCGAAGGGCGACCTCCTCCTGCCGCGGCAGCAGGACGGCGAGGACGGCGACCCGCGCGCGCCGATGAGCGCGCCGGTGCGCGTCTCGTCGGGCGTGATCCCCAAGGTGTCGAAGCAGCCGCGGACCGGCGAGGTCCAGCTCTCGCTCGCCGTGCCGTCGCGGCGACGCCCGGACATCCGCAAGGGCCTGCCGATCGGCGCCTACAGCGACGACCAGCTCGACGAGATGGCGGCGTGGCTCATGTCCGACGGCCAGGAGCGCTCGAGGGATGAGCTCGCCGACGCCCTGCGGGGTGAGCTCGGCCTGACCCGCCGCACCCACCGGGTCGACACCGCCATCCGCGCTGCCGTCACGCGCGCGCTCTCCTGAGACGGCGGGTGTGCCCGTCCGGGGGGCCTAGCCTGAACCGGTGACCGAGGAGCAGCGCCCGCGCCGCCGGCGCGCCGTGCGCCCGGCGGGGACGGTCGGCGGCGACGAGGCGAACCTCCGCTCGTCGTTGCCCGCGCCCGCGCCCGACGACGTCACGTGGGGCATGCCCACGAAGGGCTCGTCGCCCCGGCCGAAGACGACCCGTGCGCCCGACGACGAAGACCTCGGCTGGGGCACGCCCGCCTCCGACTCGAACGACGACCGCCTGACCCGGGACCGCCCGCCGCACTGGTGAGGCGGGCTGCGTGCTCGGCTGCGCCGGCGTCGTCGGGCCCGTGCCCGAACCGCCCGCGGCCTGCGCGGCGAGCAGGTCGCGGATCTCGCGCAGCAGCTCGACGTCCTCGGCCGGCGCCTCGGGCACTGGCTCCTCGCCCCGCGCCCGCCGCCGCGCGAACGCGTTGAGCCGCAGCACGATGAGGAAGTAGATCGCCGCTGCGGTGATGAGGAACTGGATCAGCGCGTTGAGGATCGCGCCGACCTTGATGGGCGAGATCGGGTCCTGCGGTGTGCTCGGCCGCCAGCTGTACGGGCCGATGTCCCAGAGGTCCGTCAGGTTCGGCTGGCCGAAGACCCACCCGATGAGCGGGCTGATGAAGTAGTTCTGCAGCGACGAGACGATGGCCCCGAACGCGGCGCCGACGACGACGCCCACGGCGAGCTCGACCGCGTTGCCGCGGGAGATGAACTCCTTGAACCCGGCGAACACCTTCGCGGTCCCGTGGAGCCCCGCTCGTGCGTGCTTCGTGAGCCGCTCGGACGGGCGGGGTTCGGGGGTGGTGGCGGCCATCGGCTGTCCTCTCGGACGTCGGCTGAGACCTTCGCGATCATGACACGACCACCGCGAACAGGACATCGGAGACACCCGCGCCCGCGAGGGCGGTGGCCTCGTCGGGCAGCACCGCGACCAGGAGGGGTGCCGGGTCCGCGCCCGACGAACCGAGCAGGCCTCCGCCGCCCTCGCGGGGCGGCGACGGCAGCACCAGCGCGCCCCGCGCGAGCCTGACCCCTGCGCCGCCCTCGGCCGGTGCGGCCAAGAGGTCCACGCGGTCGCCGGGAGCCAGGAGGGTGGCCATCGCGTCGTCGGCCAGCCGCACGGCGGCGACGACGGTGCCCGGCGGACCGGTGAGGTCCACGCCGGCGAGCAGCTGCGGCACCAGCGGCATCCCGGCCGGCACGGGCACCGCCGTGGTGTGCCCGACGAGGGCCGCGCGGGCCTCGCCGGACGCGGCGGCCGCGCTCACGGCCGCCGACCCGGGGAGGGTGACGATGCGCAGGTCCGCGGGGGCGAGCTCGAGCCCCGCGGGGAGGTCGCGCGCGGCGACGATCACGTCGACCCCGGTCGGCGGCGTCGGCCGCAGCGCGTCGACGGTCAGGGTCGTGGCGAGCCCCACGCACCCGGCGGCCGCGACGAACCGCCACCGCCAGGCGAGCACCCGCACCCGCCGGCGCAGGGGTGCTGCGACCCGGGGGAGAGGCGGAGGGAGGGAAGGCGCGGTGCGGCGGCTCACGCGCGCACGCTACGAACGACGAACCCGCGTGCAGCGCGGCCCGGGGCCGCGGACGGTTGCGTACGGCGGTGAGCGGGGCTGTGGGCGCCTCGCGGCTCACCGCCGCTTCAGGAGCTGGCGGCCTTCGCGTGGCTGGCGGCCGGGGCGGAGGAGGCCGGCGCGCTCGTCGTGGTCGACGTGCTCGAAGGCGTCGACGTCGTCGGCGGCGTGGTCGAGGTCGTGGCCGGGGTCGACGAGACGGTGCTCTTGGAGGAGGACCGAGCGTCGTTCCGGTAGAAGCCGGAACCCTTGAACACCACGCCGACCGGCGAGAACACCTTGCGGAGCTTGCCGGAGCACTCCGGGCACACCGTGAGCGGCGCGTCGTCGAAGGACTGGTGCACGTCGAACGAGTGCCCGCAGACGGTGCACGTGTAGGCGTAGGTGGGCACGGGGTGGCCTCCCTGGGTCACATCGGAACTACGCCGTACAGCGCGCATCTGGCACTCGGCATTCCCGAGTGCCAGATGGTACCCCGCCGTGCGGAACCGTCTCCGGACGCCTCAGCCCGTGACACGCGCCGCAGGCTGACGTCAGCCTTGTGGGGGTGACCTGAACCACGTGACGCCGGCGGGCGTCGCCACGGCGTCGACGGCGCGGTCGTGCGGCGCGCGCGGGAGCGGCTCGACGGTGGCGTCGTGCACCTCTTCCGCGTACGTCAGCGCGATCACCGGCGTGCCCGGCCGGGCGTCGCGAAGCGCGCGGTCGTACCAGCCCCCGCCCTGACCCAGCCGCGTGCCGGCGGTGTCGACGGCGAGCGCCGGGATGAGCAGCACGTCCGCCTCGGCGATCGCGTCGGCGCCCAGCGTCGGCCCGCCCGGCTCCGGCGGCCGTCCCGGTGCGCGCTCCTGCAGGTCGTCGGGCCCCGCGTAGTCCGCCCAGTCCCGCTGCAGGCTGTGGCCGAGCACGGGCAGCAGCACGCGGATGCCATGACCCGCGAGCGCCTCCAGCAGCGGCCCGGTGATCGGCTCGCCCGGGCGCGCGGCGTAGGCGGAGACGCAGCGCGCGGCGGCCACCTGCGGGATCTCGAGCGTCACCTTGGCGAGAGCGCGGGCGTCCGCCTCCCGGGAGCGTGCCGACCTGGCCTGGCGCGCCTTACGGATCCGCTGCCGCCACCGGTCCTTGAGCTCCTCGATCTCGTCCTCGTCGGGGACGTGCGAGTGCTCGCGGGCCACGCTGCTCATGGGGTCCAGTCTCACACCTCGGGCAGCCGCAGGGGCTGCTCCTCGTGCCCGAGAGTCGCACCGTCCTCGACGGACACCGGGCCCTCGACGGTCACATCCCCGTAGATCGTCACGCCGGCCCCGAACGTCACGTCGCCGACGACCTTCAGCCGCGTGGCCTCGCGCAGCGACGGCGCCCCGGCGCCGAAGCGCTCGTCGAACGCCGAGATCGTCTGGAAGTACGCCGGGTCGAGCTCGACCAGGGGCGCGTCGTCGACCGTCAGCGACAGCGTGTCGTCGTCGTGCAGCGCGTAGGCGTCGGACCGCAGCAGCAGGAGGTCGTTCGTCGTCTTCACGGGCAGGAAGCGCCCGCGGGGCACGACGATCGCGGTCGCGCCCTCGAACACCTCGATCGCCGCCCCGAGGGCGCACTCCAGCTGGACGACCTCGGGGGACGTCTTGTCCGACGGGTCGACGTGCTTCTCGTTGCGGATGAGCGGCAGGCCGAGGACGCCGCCGCGCTCCTCCAGGGTGTTCCGGAGCACCCGCAGGTCGAACCAGAGGTTGTTCGTGTGGAAGTACGGGTGGTGCTCGGTGTCGGTGAAGTAGTCCATCTCCTCGGGCGCGGTCTGCGCGGTGTCTCTGAGGATGAGCCGGCCGTCGGACGTGCGGATGGCGAGGTGCCCGCCCTTGCGGTCCGCGGCCGTGCGGCGGCAGAGCTCGGCGGCGTAGGGCGCGCCCGAGGCGGCGAACCAGCCGGCGATCCGGGCGTCGGGCGCCGCGCCGAGGTTGTCGGCGTTCGAGGAGCAGGCGTAGCGGAAGCCCTGGTCGAGGAGCGCGTCGAGGACGCCCGACGACAGCAGCGACGGGTAGATGTCGCCGTGCCCCGGCGGGCACCACTCGAGGGAGGGGTCCTTCGGCCACGTCACCGGCGTGAGGTCGTCGGCCAGCAGCTTCGGCTCCTGGGACTGCAGGAAGTCCAGCGGCAGCCCGTCCAGCGCCAGGTCCGGGTACGACGACAGAGCGGCGAGCGTGTCCTCGCGCGTGCGGAAGGAGTCCATGAGGACCAGGGGGAGGCGCACGCCCCAGCGCGATCGCGCGGCCCGGACCTGCCCCACGATGAGGTCGAGGAAGGTCCGCCCGTCCCGCACCGGCAGCAGCGACTTCGCGGCGTGCATGCCCATCGACGTGCCGAGGCCGCCGTTGAGCTTGATCACCACGGTCCTCGCGAGGGCTTCGCGCGCCTCGTCGTCGGTGACCTCGACCGCGTCGAGCCGCGGCGGGTCGAGCAGCGGGTCGATGGTGTCCTCGCGGATGAGGCCGGTCGCACCCGCCTCGAGCTGCCGGTAGTAGTGCTCGAACACATCGATGGCCACCGGGGCGACACCCGCGGCGGCCATCTTGTCGCGCGCCTGGCGCAGCCCCTCGTCACTCACGGGCCCCAACGCTACCGACTCCCGCGCGCTCCCCGCCGCCCGCCCGAACCCCACCCCCGGATGCTCGGTTTCAGGAAACTGAACCAGCGAGGGGTCGGTCGGGGGCGCGCGGGCCGGGATAGGCGCTGGTCGCGGGTGGGGGGTGGCACGATGACGGCTCGTGAGATCGGTGCAGGACCACCTGGCGGCCGTGCTGGCCGTGGTGGCCCCTGTGCCGCCGCTCGACGTGGTGCTCCACGACGCGATGGGTGCCGTCCTGGCCGAGGACGTCACCGCGGCGCTCGACGTGCCCGGCGTCGCCGTCGCCGCGCGCGACGGGTATGCCGTGGCCGCCGACGACGCCGCACGGCTCGTCGTGCACCTGCCCGTGGTCGACGACCTGCGCGCCGGCGCCCTGCCCGGCCTGCGGCTCGCGCCCGGCCAGGCGGTGCGGGTCGCCTCGGGCGCGCCACTGCCGCTCGGCGCCGACGCCGTGGTGCCGGTCGAGGAGACCGACCGCGGCAGCGCGACGGTCGCCATCGCCGGCCCGGTCAAGGCCGGCCAGTGGGTGCGCGCCGCCGGCGGCGACGTCCGCGGCGACGACGTGGTGCTGCGCACCGGCACGCGCCTCGGCGCCCGCCAGCTCGCCCTCGCGGCGGCCATGGGCCGGGGCCGCCTGCGCGTGCACCCCCGGCCGCGCGTGGTGCTGCTGTCCGTGGGGGACGAGCTCACCGAGCCGCCGACGAAGGGTGCGGCGGCGCCCGGGGGCCGCACGTTCGAGGCCGACGGCCACGCGCTGGAGGCCGCGGTCCGCGACGCCGGCGCGGTGCCGGTGCGGGTGGGCATCGTGCCCGACGACCACCGGCGCCTTCGGGAGACGCTCGCGGACCAGCTGGTGCGGGCCGACCTCGTCGTCGTCTGCGGCGGCCTCTCGGAGCTCTCCGGGGACACGGTCAAGGACGTGCTTGCCGGCGCCGGTGACGTGCGACTGGACCAGGTGGCGATGACGCCAGGGCGCCGGCACGGATTCGGCACGCTGGGCCCCGAGCTGGGCCGCGACCGGGAGGTGCCGGTGTTCGCCCTGCCGGGCCACCCGGTGGCGGCGCAGGTGGCGTTCGAGGTCTTCATCCGCCCCGCGCTGCGGGCCATGGCCGGCCACGCGGAGCTGTACAGGTCCTCGGTCGCCGCGACCGTCGACACCGGCTGGGAGAGCCCCGCCGGGCTGCGTCAGTTCGTCCCGGCGACCGTCCTGGGCACGCCCGACGAGGGCTACGCAGCCACTCCGCTGGGCGACCCGGCCGCGCCGAGCATCACCGCGCTGGCGCAGGCGAACGCGCTCGCGGTCGTCAACGAGAAGATGACCCACGTGCGCGCCGGTCAGGTGCTGCACTGCCTGGTGCTGGAGGGGTGAGGGTGGCGACCGGTTGGCCCGCGGTGCTCACCGAGGGGAACGTCACGCTGCGGCCGCTGCGCCGCTCGGACTCCCGCGCGTGGCTCGCCCTGCGCGCCGACTCGTCCTCCTGGCTGGAGCCGTGGGACGCGACGAGCCCGCTGCCGATCGCCGGTCCGCGGCCGACCTTCGGCCAGTTCGTCCGGTCGCTCGCCTCCCAGGCCCGCAGCGGAACCACGCTCCCGTTCGCCATCGAGTACCGGGGCGAGCTCGCCGGCCAGCTGACGGTCTCGTCCATCACGTACGGCTCGCTGCGGTCCGCGGCAATCGGCTACTGGGTCGGCCGCCGGGTGGCCGGGCTCGGCATCACGCCGACGGCCGTGGCCCTGGCGACGGACCACTGCTTCTTCGTCCTCGGCCTGCACCGGATCGAGGTGAACATCAGGCCCGAGAACACCCCGTCGCTGCGCGTCGCGGAGAAGCTCCAGCTGCGTGACGAGGGCGTTCGCGAGCGCTACCTGCACATCGCCGGCGCGTGGGCCGACCACCGGACCTTCGCACTCACGGCCGAGGAGGTGCCCGACGGGCTCCTGGCGCGTTGGCGCCGGCTGCGCCCGGCCGCGACGTAGTCTCGCCCGTTCGGCGACACGCCCGCGAGCGTCACCGGGACCCGTCGGCCCCACCCCTACCGTCGTCGTGTGCACCAGATCGCAGCACCGGTGGCATGCGTGCTCGCCGGGCTGTGGCTGGCGTACCTGGTGCCGTACAAGCTGCGGCACCGGCAACAGCTGCTCGAGTCGCGGGCCGACGACCGGTATTCCGAGGCGCTCCGTGTGGTCGCTGTGACCAGGCGGACGACGACGAACGTTCGCCCGGCCATCGGCCCGGCTCACGCGGGAACGACGGGGCTCCTCACCCCGGGCAGAGGGCTGGCGGTCACGACCGCCGGCGGGACAGGAGGCGAGACCGTGGACCGACCCCACGCCACCCCGGAGCGCATCACGGCCGAGGCCGCGCGCCGCGCCGCCCAGACCCGCGCCGCCCGAGCCGCCGCCTCCGCTCGTCGTGCCGCCGCGGCACGCCGCCGCGCGCTCCTCGCCGTGCTCCTGCTGGTCGCCAGTGTCGGCGGCTGGGTCGCGGTCGGCCTGGTGCCCGCCGCCTCTCTGGTCTTCGGCATCGCGCCGACCGCCCTGCTGGGGCTCGTCCTCGTCGCCGGCCGCCGCGCCGTCGTCGCCGGCAAGCGGAACGACGAGGCGATGGCGCGCCGGATCCGCGAGTCGGAGGAGATCGCCACCAAGCCTCGGACCGGCGTGATCCGGGCCGTGGCGGAGCCGTCCGAGCCGAGCGCGCCGCCCGTGTCCGTGCCGACGGCCCCCGCCGTCACCGCGCCGGTGCGTGCCTCCGCGAAGGCGTCGAACCGCGCGGCCGCGCCGGTGCGCACGTCCGCGACCGCCCGCGCCGAGTCCCCGTCGGTCCCGGTCGCCAAGGTCACCGGCCGCGCCGTGCGCCCGTCCGACGACCGCACGGAGGTGTTCCAGGCGATCGTGGCGGACCGCGGCGAGAAGGGCGTCTCCGCGCGTCACCAGACCGCGTCGACCGACGAGGCCACCGAGCACGACGCCTGGGCGCCCGTGCCCGTACCGCGCCCCACGTACGCGATGAAGCCGGCCGCCCCGCGGCGCGAGCCCGTCCCGCTCGGCGAGGTCGAGGGCTCCACGACGGCACGCCCGGCGTCGGTCGAGGCGCCCGCGTCGTCGTCGGACGACGAGCTCATCACCCCCGAGCCTCCGGCCGAGGTCTCGGCGAGCATCGACCTCAACGCGGTGCTCGCGAAGCGCCGGGCTGCGGGGGAGTAGTCGGCGGCCGCCTGACCGGCAGGACCATGGTCGGGTGACCCCCGCGCGGGGTGCTAGCCTGATCCCCGCCGTTTGGGGCTGTGGCGCAGCTGGTAGCGCGTCTCGTTCGCAACGAGAAGGTCGCCGGTTCGAATCCGGTCAGCTCCACCCAGACGCAGGTCAGAGGCCGTTTCCCCACGGGGGAAGCGGCCTCTTCGCCTGAGCGGGCTCGATCGGACGCTCTGTCGCGGCGGGCCGAAAACTCACCCATGACAATCCGCCTCGGGTGCGGCAAACCCCGGACAGCTGTGGCTCCGCGATGCCATCATCCGGCGTATTGCGGCCACCGACCCAACGGCGGGTCGGCGGCCGACCTCTCGAGTCCTCTTGGAGATCGACATGAGCTACCCCACCGGTCCGGAGCAGCCCCAGTACGGCGCCCCGATGCCCCCGGCCGCGAGCTACGCGGCGCCCGGCTATGCCCAGCCGGGTGTCCCGACGGCGCCGCCGAGCAAGAACTTCGGCTGGGCGATCGCCTCGCTGCTGCTGTTCTGGCCGCTCTGCATCCCGTCGTTCATCAACGCGGCGAAGGTGTCCGACCTCTGGTACGCCGGGCGCTACCAGGAGTCGATGAAGGCCTCGGAGGACGCGAAGAAGTACGGCCGGATCGGCGTCATCATCGGCGCCGTGTTCGTCGTCATCTGGCTCGGCATCACGGTTCTCGGCGCGATCTTCGCGACGTCTCAGAGCTGAGCCCACTCGAAAGGGCCCCTGACCTCGGCAGACGCCGGGTCGGGGGCCCTTTGGGTTGCTCGAGACCTCCGGTTCGCGGTGGCGTCGAGCCGAAGGCTTCGGGCCTGGCACGGCGTGGCGTCGTCGCGCCCTCGACCGGAGAACTCCCTGTTCAGCGTGCCGGAATGCAAACCCCTCGCTAGCGTCCAGGGCAAGGACATCGGCAGTCCGAGAGGTCCATGCCTACAGGGGAGGGTGTCATGACGTTCGGCCAAGCGTTCTGGCTCGTAGTGGAGATCTTCTTCTTCGTCGCCTACTTGGTGATCCTGTTCCACATCTTCGGCGACCTGTTCCGCGACAAGTCGATCGGCGGCTTCGCGAAGGCGATGTGGGTCCTGTTCCTCATCATCGTTCCGTGGCTCGGTGCGCTGATCTACCTCATCGCCCGCGGCAACGGGATGGCGGAGCGCGCTCAGGCGGCGTACGCGCAGCAGCGCGCGGCGACCGACCAGTACATCCGCGAGACCGTGTCGTCGTCCTCGCCGGCGGACGAGATCTCCAAGGCGCAGCAGCTCCTGTCGAGCGGGGCGATCACGCCGGAAGAGTTCGCCAACATCAAGGCGAAGGCGCTCGCCTCGGCCTGACCTGAGGGGCTCACCAAGGGGTGGTCGTGTCGGACGCCACGCTGAGCCTGGTGGTCCTCGCGGGGACGCTCGTCCTCTTCGTGTGGAACCGCCTGTCAGTCGGGCTCGTCGCGGTGATCTCAGCGCTCGCCCTGTACGCAACCGGTCTGGTGGACGCGACGACGGCGGTCTCCGGGTTCGGAGACCCCGTCGTCGTGTTCATCGCGGGGCTGTTCGTCATCGCCGAGGGACTCGACGCCGCGGGCGTCACCACCTGGGCGGGCCGAGCGCTCGTCGAGCGCACGGGGGGAGCAGGCGCGCGCTGCTCGTCGGGCTGATGCTCGTCTCGGCCGTCCTCGCAGCGTTCGTCACGCCCAACGGCGCCGCGGCCGCGCTCGTCCCGGTCGCGGTGGTCGCGGCACGACGAGCGGACATGCTGCCCTCGAAGCTGCTCATGCCGCTCGCGTTCGCGGCGAGCGGCGGCGCACTGCTCGTCCTGTCCGGGAGCCCGGCGAACGTCATCGTCTCCGAGGCGCTGCTGCGGGTGAGCGGCCGCGGCTTCGGCTACTTCGAGTTCGCGGCCATCGGGCTGCCGCTGGTCGCGGTCACCGTGCTGGCGTGCGTGCTGCTCGGCCCACGACTCCTGCCCCGGCGGAGGCCCGACGAAGACACGGCCGACGTGTCGGGTCACGCGGACACCCTCGTCGAGCACTACACGCTCGAGCAGGGCTTCTACCGTCTGCTGGCGCCCGTGGACTCCAACCTGCTGGGCGTCGCCCCCGAGGACGTCCCGTTGCCGGAGGGCCTGACGCTCGTCGGCGTCCAGCACGCCGACGGCGAGCCGGGCCTCGTCGGGCAGCAGGTGGCGGCCGACGACGTGTTCGTCGTGTCCGGTGACTCCGAGCGCGTCACCGCCTTCGTCACCGCCCACGGCCTGCGGGTCGTCGCGACCCCGTTGACGCGCGCGACCCGGGAGGCGTTGCTGTCCCGGGACGCGGGCGTCGCCGAGGTCGTCGTGCCACCGCGCTCGCCGATGATCGGCGACCGGCTGTTCCCCGGGCAGGCTCGGTCCGGGCTGACGGTCCTCGAGATCCGCCGGTTCGGACACAGCACCGGCCCGCGGCCGACCGACGTCGACGAAGGCGATCTCGTGCTGCTGCACGGCCCGTGGGGCGCGATCGAGGCCCTCGCCAAGGAGGACGGGCTGCTCCTGGTGAACGACCCCGAGGCGGTACGCCGCCAGAACGCGCCGCTCGGTCGCAAGGCGTGGCTCTCGCTGGGCGTGCTCGCGACCCAGGTGGCGTCGCCGGCGATCGCCACGCTCGTGGGCGCCGGGCTCATGGTCCTCACCAGGGTCGTGACGCCGAACCAGGCCTACCGCGCCGTGTCGTGGCAGACGATCGTGCTCATCGGCGGCCTCATCCCGCTGTCCACGGCGATCAGCACCTCGGGGGCCGCGGACCTCGTCGCCGGCCGCATCGTCGACGCCGTCGGCCGGAACGGGCCGCGGGTGCTGCTCGCGGTGCTGTTCCTGGTGACGCTCGGGCGGGGCAAGTGGTGAGCAACGCCGCGACCGTGCTGATCATCGCGCCGATCGCCGTGGCGGCCGGCCAGGCGTCAGGGGTCGGGCCGGCGCCCGTGCTCATGATGGTCGCCGTCGCCGGGGCGGCGTCGTTCCTCACGCCGATCGCGACCCCGGCGAACATGATCGTCATGGGGGCCGCCGGCTACCGGTTCGGCGACTACTGGAGGCTCGGCCTCGTGCTGTCGGCGGCCTGGTTCGTCGTCGCGATCAGCCTCATCCCGTTGATCTGGGGCACGTGAGAGGAGTGGTCATGGCGGTCCCGGTCGATCGGCTCATCCCGTCCTGGTACGACGAGGTGGACGTGCGTGTCGGCGATCCCGGCGACGCAGCTGCCGCTGGTCGAGTCGTACCGATCGCAGCTGGACTCGCCGATCGCCGACATGACCAACATGGGCGGCCCCAACGCCGGCGCCATCACCGCGGGGCTGTTCCTCGAGCACTTCGTCTCCGGCACGCCGTGGGCCCACATCGACATCGCCGGCCCGGCGCAGGCGGTGATCCCGTCGGGCTGGGTGAACCGTGGCCCGACCGGGTTCGGCGCCCGCCTGCTCGTCGAGCTCGCGATGGCGTTTCACACCTGACGCCGGGCCCACCGAGTGCGTCCGGCCGCGCCGCGAAGTTCACGTGCACGGACTCGCCCGTCATCGTGTCCGCGTCGCCGGGCGACCGCTAGCGTGCTTGCGTGGCACACCCCGGGCGCACGGTTCTCCTGATCGTCGACATGCAGGAGGGCGTCATCGGCGGGCTGTTCGACGCCGACGGCGTGCTCGCGCGCACGGCGGCGCTCATCGAGCGCGCGCGTGAGGGGGGCGTCCCCGTCGTCTGGGTGCAGGACGACCGCGTCGATCTCGGGACGCCCGCGTGGGAGCTGGCCGCGCCCCTCAAGCGGCTGGACGACGAGCCGCTCGTGCGCAAGCGGTTCCGCGACTCCTTCGCCGGGGAGGGCCTGCCCGAGGTGCTGCGCCGGCTCGGCGCCACGCGGCTCGTGATCGCGGGCGCGCAGTCCGACTACTGCGTCCGCACGACGACGCAGCGGGCCGCCGCCGAGGGCTACGACGTCGTTCTCGTGAGCGACGCGCACACCACCGAGGACGCGGAGTGGGACGGCGTGGTGATCACCGGCGAGCAGATCGTCGCGCACACCAACCTGTACTTCAGCGGGCTGCGCTACCCCGGCCAGGTCATCGGCATCGCGCGGCACGACGAGGTGCGGCTGGCGTAGGTCATCACGCCAGGTGCTCGTCGAACCACATCAGCGTGCGCGCCCACGCGTCCGCGGCGTCCGCCTCGACGTAGACCTCGGGCCGCTCCCAGCAGTGGAAGCCGTGCCCGGAGGCCGGGTACCGCGCCACCTGGGTGGGGACCGCGCCGGTCGCGGCCGCCGCGCGGAGCGCCTCAACCTCCTCGGCCGGGATGCCCTTGTCGAGGTCGCCGTAGAGGCCGAGCCACGCGCCGTGCAGCCCGGGGGCCAGCGGCG
>Ga0207857_1000265_pt1 | contig 14948 bp, 3 predicted proteins | sample LuqExpMetageno22_FD_187780 | JGI IMG/M metagenome (GOLD analysis project Ga0207857, IMG submission 187780) | Tropical forest soil microbial communities from Luquillo Experimental Forest, Puerto Rico - Sample 22 (SPAdes) | ecosystem: Environmental > Terrestrial > Soil > Tropical forest ... | reverse complement strand
TGCGATCCACAAAATCTGCCGCAGTGTGGACGCCTTCCTGAGCGACTATTCCGACGATGCCGCCTGTGAAGAAGGCCCTGCCTACTGGGGTGAATCAGGCGCGGCCTGCTTTGACGTTTGCAAACTGCTCAGCGACGCTGTGCCCGATGCGCCCAAAATCCTGGCCGATCCTTTTATCCGGCGCATGATGCACTACATTGCCGACGTTCATATTGCCGGCCGTTACGCGGTCAACTATGGCGACTGTACCGCCCTGGCGGGCGAGTCGGGAGCGCTGGCCTACCAGATTGGCAAAGCCACCGGCGATACCGGTCTGGCCACCTTTGGCGCATTCACGCTGCCCAAGCCGGGCACCGAAGAGTACCGCCACTCCAATTCCCAGGCAGGCCTTACCCGCCGCGGACTCACAGCATTGTTTCAGCAGGCTGAAGCCCGCACCGCACCGAAGGCCGACGCACTGGTGCGCGACAGTTGGTATCCCGCTCTGTGCCTGATGACGGCGCGGCATCAAGCTGCGACCTCCGATGGCTTTTACATGGCTCTGCAAGCCGCCCACAACCTGCGCAGCCATGGCCACAACGACTCGGGAAGCTTCATCGTCTTCCATAACGGCGAGCCGGTCTTTGTCGACGCAGGTACGCAGGCTTACACGGCGCAAACCTTCTCCAAAGACCGCTACAAGATCTGGATCATGCAATCGGCCTATCACAACCTGCCTACCGTTGGCGGCCACATGCAGACAACCGGAGCGCCGCGCTACCGGGCCACGGGCGCAAAATATGCAACCGATGATGCGCACGCGCAGATCGCATTGAACCTTGCACCGGCATATCCGGACGAAGCCGGTATTCAGCACTGGAACCGCACCCTCACGCTCGACCGCAAGGCGGGATGCATCCGCCTGACGGAAGAGTTCGCGCTGGCGCGGCGCGTTCCTGTAGTACTGAACTTCCTGACGCCGCGTACCCCTGCCACAGACAAGACCGGCGTTCTCACGCTCACGTCTTCCAATCCGCAAGCTAAACCCGTGACGCTGCGCTTCGATGGAGCGCAACTGAAGCCCTCCTTCGAAAAGATAGAACTCTCCGACAACGGCCTGAAAGCCGCATGGGGACAGCTCTATCGCGTTCAGCTCACAGCCACGAATGTTGCCCGCGGCAACTGGACCCTGGAGATGGTGTAGGCGAACCGCGCACGCAAAACAGCCCCGGAACTCGAACGAGTCCGGGGCTGTTGCATTCTGCGACGATGAGCGTAGATCTGCTCTAGTCGCGACTATAAACCGTGCGCGCCTTGTCGGCATGGCGTTCGAGGGCGAGCTCGATCAGCCGCGTAATCAGGCTGCGATAGGTGATGCCGCTAGCCTCCCAGAGCTTCGGATACATACTGATGCGGGTAAAGCCAGGCAGCGTGTTGACCTCGTTGATATAGATCTTGCGCTTCGGTCCAGGATCCATCAGGAAGTCCACGCGTGCCAGCCCGGACAGGTCGCAGGCGCGGAAAGCGGCAATCGCCATCTCGCGAATCTGCTTGCTCTCCGCGCGCGTCAGCTTGCCGGGAATGATGGGCACAGAGCCTTCGGAGAGATACTTGGCCTCGTAGTCGTAGAACTCCTTACCAGGAACAATCTCGCCCACCACACTGGCCTCAGGCGCATCGTTACCCAGCACAGCCACTTCAAATTCGCGGGCGCGCACCTTCTTGCCGCCCACTCCCTGCTCAATCACCAGCTTGCGGTCAAAACGCGAAGCCTCGGTGAGAGCCGTCTTGAGTTCCGCGCGATCATGCGCCTTGCTGATGCCCACCGACGAGCCAAGATTCGCGGGCTTAACAAAGACCGGATACTTGAGTGCCGCCTCGATGGTGGCAATCGCCTTGCGCGGGCTCTTCTCCCACTCCGAACGCAGGACGGTGACATGCTTGACGATGGGCAGGCCTGCCTCTTTGAACAAGCGCTTCATGGCGTCCTTGTCCATGCCGGCCGATGAGCCCAAAACACCTGATCCCACGTACGCAATGCCTGCCAACTCAAACAGGCCCTGCATGGTTCCATCTTCGCCAAAGGTCCCGTGCAGCACGGGGAACACCACATCGACCGCAAGGCTAGAGCTCGACTTTGCCGAAGATTCAGGCGCAAGCAGCGTGGGAATGCCCTCATGCAGGAGCTTGGCGCCGGGAGTCGCCTTGGGACCGCTAGTGCGCAGCGATTTGCTGGTCTGGGCCAGATCCCCTTCCAACAGGTTGCGGGCATCGGCCGCAGCCAGCCAGCGTCCTTCCTTGGTGATGCCAATTGGCACCACGTCGAACTTGGTCCTGTCGATGGCTTCGAGAATCGATGCGGCTGAAAGCAGCGAAACCTCATGCTCGCCCGAACGGCCGCCGAAGAGAATGCCCACACGCAGTTTCTTATTCATAGCAGTACTATTCTAATCGCGTGCGCGCAGAGTCTTCCCGCCATCCGGCCCGCCTGGAGCTATGCCGCCCCAGAAGAAGCAATGCACCTACGCTTTTGCCGCATCCGCGGCCAAAGCCGCTTCCACCTCTTGCGCGCTGGGCATGGAGGGTTGCGCTCCGTGGCGCGTTACAGAGAGCGCGGAGGCCACCGAGGCCAGCCGCGCACTGGCGGCCGCATCCGATCCACGCGCCAAACCAACGGCAAAAGCGCCATTGAACACATCGCCGGCCGCCGTGGTGTCCACCGCCGTTACTGCGTGCGGAGCAATGCGTATACGCGCTCCTGCCGCATCCGCCACCAGCGCGCCCCGTTCTCCCTGCTTCAGCACAACCCGCTGCAGGCCCATGGCAAACAGGCGCTCCAACACCTCTTCCTCCCCGGTTGCACCACCCGCATAAAACGCAGCTTCAGTTTCATTGGGAGTAAACCAACTGATAAGCGGAAACAGGCTGGCTGGCAGCTTGCGGGCAGGAGCGGGATCCAGCATGAACGGCACACCCGCCTCATGACAGAAGCTGGCTAGCCATTCCACCGAGGCAAGAGGAATTTCAAGCTGCGCGAGCACCATACCGGCTTGACGCAACAGGTCAGCCTTCGATGCAAGGTAGACCACGGTCACATCGGCATTGGCTCCAGGCGTTACAACAATCGAATTCTGGCCATTATCCGCCACCACAATCAATGCCGTGCCGGAGGTTGAAGAGGCAGGTTCAACATGCTCGGTGTTGACGCCGGCTGCTTGCAAACTCTGTACCAGTTGCGGTCCGAACAGATCCGCGCCACGCCGCGATAGGAAGGTGCAGGGCGCGCCAAGACGGCTTACTGCAACCGCCTGGTTGGCGCCTTTGCCACCGGAATGAATGGCAAACTGGCGACCAGAAACCGTCTGCCCTGGCGAGGGAATCTGCTCCACCTGCGCCACGAGATCGACATTCATACTGCCTACAACAACTACAGGCTTCATGCCTCACTGCCTCCGGGATGCATCTCCCGAACGATAGTTCCGACGGTTTCGCCATGTCAATGTGCGCGCATGGAAGGACGCTATGCGACTGAAGCCACACTGTACAGCCATCCTGTCCGCTAACCGCCAGCGGTGCGGGCCGGCTCGGCCACAGGAGTGGTGGGGGTACGGACAAAGCCCATGCTCAACGTCTTGCCCAACCGGGTTGCCGGCATCTCCACGAACTTGTTGAACAGGTGCGATACGGCAATCGTCAAGGGCAGATAAATTGCCGCAATAGCGGCAACCGGAAGCTTGCCATAGAGCAGATGCAGCAAGGCAAACAGGATGGTTCCATGCACCAGATACATGCTGTAGGAAATCTGCCCCAGATAACGCGGCAGGCTATGATTCAGCACACGGCTCACCCGCGGCGAGTACATGGCAAACAGCATCAGACCCACGGCTCCGATTCCGATCAACGTGTCATGCGGCGCAACATTGGGGATGTTGCCGTTGATCCAGGTCAGGAAGTAGGAGTAGTAAAGCCCCACGCTCAGCAGAAACAGAAGTACGCGCGTCCTTGGCCCGATCCGCGCAAATATGGCCGCAATGGCCTGTTGCTTCATGGAAAGGATCGCGCCCATCATAAAAAATTCCGACCAGCGCAAGGCCGTCATCCACTCCGCTTCGTAGCCATGCTGCAGGTGCGTAATGACGCGCAACGAAGCCTCCAAAGCGGCAATCAGAACCAGGCCGCCCCACCAGCGCAGCCGCAGCAGCAACCAGCAGATGACGGGAAACAGGATGGACATCTCCATCTCATAACGCAGCGACCAGAAGGCGGTGTTCAATTGGCCATCTTTGGGGATCAACAACTGTGCCAGCAGCAGACGCTGCGTGACCGGCTCACTCCAGGTGTGATGAAACCAATCCGTGAGTGGCACCTGGGACTGTCCGAAAAACCATGAACCCACTGCAGCCAGTGCGAGTGCCGCCAGAAAGGGGACATAAATACGGAAGGTGCGGCGCACCAGGTAGCTGGGATAGGCCGGCTGCTTGCCCCTCCAGATGGGAAGAGCCAGGACAAAACCACTCAGGATGAAAAATAGGGTCACCGATTCATGCCCAGCAAACAGAGGCCGAACTAACTGCGAGAGTGGAGTGTTGGGAATCACGTCCTGAAAAGCAAAGCGGAAATGGCACCAGATCACCACGAAGGCGGCCAGACCGCGCAACGCATCCAGTTCGTCAATTCTTCCGCGAGCTGCAGCGCCAGGCGCGTTGTTGTTCTGTTCCGCCATCCATTCCCTCCACGCCCCTCTGCGGGACAGCACGTTTTTACTGCGTCAAGTTGATCAGCATGGCGCTTACCGCAGGCACCGTCACCGAGAAGGTGCCGTTGGTTGCGGTGAGAGCAGTGGTCGACAGCGTCCCTTGAATAGAGCCGTCCGTGCTTCCATCAAAGGTTTGCCCCGCGTAGCGCACACCGGTGGTGGCAGTATAACTGCTGGCGGTTAGCGGATATGCGGTTCCGTTGGCATACCCCGGCACCGAGAACTGCACGCTGCCAGAAGCCGATTCGTCCTTGTTGATGAGAATCAGATGCACCACGCCACTCGCATCCACAGTGGCCCATGCATCCAGATTCGCGTTCGTCAGGGTTGTCACCGGCAGCAATTGCGCGCCGTTGCCCGCGGCTTGGGCAAACATCAGCAAGCCATAGTAAAGCGGATTCACCTGCGATAGCGTGAAAACATTCTTACCAGACTTGGTGGTGGCCGTAATGTTGAACGGGTTGTAACTGGCGCCGGAAGCCGTATGCCAATTCACACCGTCGATGCCCGCGTTGACAAAGGCGAACATGGTATCAACGCTCCAGAGCGCGGCGGTAAAGTTGTTGCTCAATCCGGTTTGCCCGCCGTTGCAGATGGAGTTCATCTCGCCCATGCGGAACTGCATGCCGGCCTGATGGGCAATAGTGGCGTAAGGTCCGTAGAGCCGCGGCGCCGAGGTGGTTGCGTAAGGCTGCAACAACAGATCGAGCGCCGAGGGATTGGTCTTGTTGTTGCAAGTGATGTAGCTGTGCTGGGTCACCAAAGTGGCCGGCAGTTGCCCTGCCTGAATGCCAGCTTCAAGACCCGTCATCCAGGTGGAGCCTGCCAGGGCCGGGCCAGCAAAACGCGGCAGGGCGGGAACGGCGGCGGCCGCCGCCTGTTGATAGGAAGCAAAGTCGGCCAGATAAGGCTGCACGCCGTAGTTGCTGCCGCGCGCGCCGTTAATGATGTAGTTGTCCGGTTCGTTGCCGATTTCAAATGCATCGATCCGGTCATTGGGAATTGCCGCCGCGTAGGTTTGCGCCTGGCTCTGTGTCAGGCTCGGCGTCGCCAGATCCAGATTGATTCCCATGATGTAATGCACGTTCAGATTCTGCGCCAGCGTGGCAAACGGCGCAGCCGTCGTGCTCGACACGGTTCCGGTGGCAATGCTGTCTCCCGCAACCCGCAGAACCAAGGGGCCAGAGTTATAGGCCATCAGATTGTTCAGTAGCTTCTGGAAGGTGGTATCCCATCCTGCGCTGGTGGTGCCCATCCAGCTTTCGATGGTGTTCCAGTCAAAGGAAAATCCGAGGAAGTTGGTTGGAATGGTACGGCTGGGCGTGAGGCTGATCTGCGTAGTTGCCAGCACACCGGCAGGCAGCGGTGTGGTGCCAGTCAGCGCAACCTGCTGCGTGCTGCCTGCAATGCTGCTGTCGTTGTCGGTAATGGTGAGCACCGCACTCTCCAGCGCGGTGCTGGTGGGTTTAAAGGTGACGCTGATGGTGCAGCTTGCCCCAGGGGCCAGCGAGGCAGGCAGAGCGCCGCAATAGTTGCTCTGAATAAAATCGCTGCTGGCCGTATTGAACGCAGGCGCAATCGAGATATCGGTAATCACGAGCGGTGCCGTGGCGGTTCCGCTGTTGGAGATGGTAACGCTCAGCGGCGCGCTGGCCGTGCCCACAGTCTGAGTGGGGAAAGTCAGCGCAGAGCTGGAAAGCGAGGCCTGCGGAACCTGCAACAGCATCATCAGGCTGTTGGCTGCCGAATCCGCCACCAGAAGATCTGGACGGCCGTCACTGTTGAAGTCCGCTACGCCCAGTGCCATGGGACGATTGCCCGCTGCCACAGCGGACTGGATGGTAAACGTGCCGCTGCCGGAACCAAGTGCGACCTGCAGGTAATTGCTGTAGTAGCTGGCAACCGCAAAGTCCATGTGCCCATCGCCGTTGAAGTCGGCAACAGCCAACGATCCGGGAGCGATGCCAATCGGCACGGAAGTTGCATAGCTGAACCTGCCATCGCCCTGTCCGCTCCACATGGTCACGGCTCCGGCGGCTCCGGCTCCGGTCAGATAATTATTCACCACGATCAGATCGGCGATGCCGTCCTCATTGAAGTCCGAAGCGGCAATGGCTGAAGCCGTAGCACCGGTCTGAATGCTGGTGGCCAAGGTGAAGGTGCCATCGCGATTGCCCAGGAAGATGCCTACCGTTCCGTCACCATCGCCAACGGCAATGTCGAGAGCACCATCGTTGTTCAGGTCCGCGATGGCTATCCCAAACGGAGATACACCCGTATGCAGCGTGTTCTGGTAGGAGAAGCCGCCTGCGCCATTCCCCAGAAGAATCGCAACGTTTTGCGACGCCGTGTTCACGACTGCGGTATCCAAATGCCCATCGTTATTGAAGTCGGCCGTGGCAATTGAATTACCGGCTGCAGCCGCCGTGGTTACGTCGCCTGCGCTGAAGTTCCCTGCCCCATCGCCAAACCATATCTGATAGGCGCCTGTTCCAGACAACACAGCCAGATCTTGTTTTCCATCTTCATTGAAGTCGCCACTGGCGATGGAAACCGGGCCGGTAGCAACGTTCAAAGTCGACAGCAGAGAAAGCGCGCCGTTGGCACCTGCGCGATAAACCTGGACCTGATTATCCTGCGTATCCACCACGGCCACGTCCGCGCTGCGATCGCCATTGAAATCGGCCACGATGAGAGCCTGAGGTGTGGGAACAGCCGTAGGCGTCAGCGCACCGGAGTTCAGCGCCACGCCGGAAGTCGCCGTGGTAACCGGCAACAACAGAGCGTTAGAGATCATCACGCCACTGGCTCCTGGATTCACAACTGCAACCTGTGCCGTACACGCACTCGTCACGCTGCCGGCCGGGACCGTGGCCACCAAAGTAGAAGCATTCATTCTGGTGGTGGGCACGCTGACGCCATCCAGCGTAATCACGGCATTCGCGGCAAAGCCGGAACCAAGAACCTTGAAGCTGAAGCCCTGTGGAGCAGAGGCCAGCGCAATGGCAGACGGTGTGAGATTCAGCAGGTACGGCGTGGCATTCGTCACGCCCACTCCACTCAATGCCGCTGCAAGCGTGCCATTCGCGGAGTTATTGGCCACCAGTAGCGTGGCGCTCACGTTGCCCAACGCCAGCGGCTGGAAGAGCAGATCGACGGTGCACGTGGAACCCGGCGCCAGGCTTCCTCCCATATTGGAGCAGGAAGAGGCTGGAGCAGGAGCAACAAACTGGAACGATCCGCTTCCCGCATCACTCAGGGAAATGCCGGTCAGCGCCACCGGAGTACTTCCGCCATTCACCAGCAACACGGACTGCGCGGCGCTGGTTGCGCCTTGCACCACCGAGCCGAAGTTGACGCTTGTTGGAGCTAGGAACAGCGAACTGGTGGAGACCACGCTGAGCGTATTTGTGGCTGTGGCCTGTGTATAGTTGGCCGTGTCCGTCGGCGTGAAGGTTGCATTCAACGTAGCCGTTCCAGCACTCAACAGGGTTCCAGCGGCGGGGCTGTAGACAAAGTTGCCCGTCACCGGTGCGCTAGCATTTAGCTGAGCGGAACCAAGCGGCGTCCCCACGTTGATAGCGACTGGGGTGGGCCAGGTAATCGCCGGAGTCGCCTGCTGCACCGTGATGGTGCCCGCCGCCGCGCTGGCTGCGAACTGATATTGCGCCTGGAAACTGGCAGTCAAGGGATATACGCCAGCCGGAAGCCCCGTAACCTGGAAAGTTGCCGTACCCGTAGCCGACAAGCGTTCCGTCAACACAGCATACGAACCCACCGCAAGCGTCACCACACCGTTCGGAACAGAAACCGGAGAACTGACGCTCACGTTCACTGGAATCGATGCGCCATAGGTAGCAGTGGCCGGAGCGGAAAGCACGATGCTGGTAGGATCGGCCAATCCCGTGCCGGTCAGGCTCACATAGTGTGCGGTGTTGGGAACATTGTTGCTGTTATCCACCACCTGGAAGGTTGCCGCCTCCGCGCCCAGACGCGTTGGCGTATAGGTGACCGTCACCCAGCAACTGGTCTGTGGATTCATCGTCATGGGTGCAGTGCCGCAATTGGTAGTCATTGCGAAATCCTGCGAGTTGTAGCCGGGATGAATCTGGAAGCTGGTAATGGCCAGAGGGCCAGAGCCCACGTTGGAAACCGTAAAGGTCTGCGCCACACTGGTCTGCCCGTACTGCATGGAACCAAAACTGAGGGTACTGGTGGACACGCTGGTCAACGGCGTTTGCATCAGCACAGAGAATGCGTTCGTGCCGCCGCTGGAAACCGCAATGTCCACGCGGCCATCGTTGTTCATGTCAGCGGAGGTAATGGACAACGGTGAGGCAGCCACAGCCAGTGTTGCCTGCGGAGCAAAGCTGCCCGCGCCCGTTCCGAACAGGAAGGAAACCGTGCTATCCGCGTTGTTCGCCACTACAACATCGAGATGACCATCGCCATTCAGATCGCCCACCGTCATGGCCTTGGGCGAGTTGCCCACGCTTGTGGTGGCAGTCAGATTGAACAATCCGGTGCCGGTGCCCGTCAGCAGGCTCAAAGTGCCATTACTGTTGAGAACCGCGAGATCGGTAGTACCATCCTCATTGAAGTCTCCTATCCCGAGAGCTACGGCGCTTGCACCGCTGGTCGGCATGGAAGAGGGAATGAACGTCCCTGCAGAGGTTGCAACAAACACCGACACGCTGCCATCGTTATTGCCGATGGCCAGATCCGGCAAGCCGTCGCGATTGAAATCCGCCGCCACCACGCCATAGGGCGTGGGACCAGTGGCCAGCGTGGAGGCAGTTGTAAAGGTGCCGGTACCGGAACCGATCAGAACCGTTGCGGTATTCGAAGTGGGATTGGTCACAACCAGATCCCAATGGCCATCACTGTTCAGATCCACCGCGGCCAGATCACTGGCGCTGCTGGATGCGCTGAAAGGAGACAGAGCGCTGAAGGTGCCGCTTCCAGTGCCGAGCAAGATGGTGATCTGCCCATCCGCGCCAGCCACGGCAAGGTCGACCTTGCCATCCTCGTTGAAATCGCCGGACACTACAGCTACTGGCGTTGAAACCAGGCTCACCGTGGAGGCAAGGGCCACACGGCCCGAGGTGGCATTCACGTAGGAGACCAGCGTGTTATCCGTGGCGTTGAGCGCAATCACGTCGGGATAGCGGTCTCCGGTCAAATCAACGGCCAGCACCTCGACCGGCTGCTTGACGGAGTTAGCCGAAAAAGGCCCAAGGCTGAAGTTGGTGGTGGTGAGTGGATTGGTAAAGGCAATGTTCCTGAGATTCGAAACCAGTCCGGTAACCTTCGGATTGGCAACGGATACAACGCCGGTAGACTCCGCGGTGATCAGGCTTGCCGGAACCGTTGCCTGCAAGGCGGGTACACCATTGTTGGTTGTCAGTTGGGTGGTGAGCGCCTTGCCATTCAGGCTCACAACCGAACTGGAGGTAAGACCTGCTCCGTTGACAAAGAAGTTGAAACCACCTGCCGCGGTGTCCGGAAGCACAGCGGAAGCCACTACCGGCGACACCAACGGGATGGGATAGGCCATACCGGATCCAGCCAGCGTCACCGTCTGCAGTATCTGTGTTGTCGACGTGCCAACGGTATAGCCAACATTCAGCAATCCTGTAGCCGCGCCAACTGCCAACGGCTTAAAGCGTATCTGCACCGTGCAGCTTGTCCCGGGCGCCATGGCCACGCTCTTCACACAACTTCCGGTTCCCGTCACCATGGAGAAATACAGATAGGTGGAGTTGGAGTTGCCGGATGTGATGATGGAAAGAGTTTTCAGGGTAATGGATGCCGTGCCCGTATTCTGGATCAGCACATTCTGCGTATTGCTATAGACGTTGTAGGTTTGGGTATTGAAATTGAGCCCCGCAGGCACCACCGAAACAGGAGTTGCCAGCGCTACCACGCTGATGATGGTAGATGCAGGAACAGAGTTGTAGTCCGCTGTATCCGTAGGCGTGAACGTAGCCGACAAAACCTGGTTATTCCCCACTGGCAGTACCGTGCCGGCGGCGGGCGAGTACGTGAAGAAGCCCGCCACAGAAGCCGTGGCATTCAATTGCACCGCGCTCAACGCTGTTCCCGTTGCAATGGCTGCAGGCGCGCTCCAACTGGCAACCGGTGTTGCCTTGTTGATGGTGATCGAGCCTGAGGCTGTGCTGGAGTTATAGGATCCCTGATTGGCAAAGGTGGCGGTCAGTTGATGCGTACCCGCGCCAAGTCCTGTGAGCGCGAAGACTGCCGTCCCGTTGCTCAGAGTCATCGTCATGGCAGGATAAGAATCCACACTCAGCCGGACTTTACCCGAGGGCGTTCCTCTGGAAGAACTCACCGTAACCGTGGCATTGGTGGTACCGCCAAAGTCCACCGCGGCGCCTGGCGTCAATACCATCTGGGTTGGATAGGAGGTTGAACCGTTATCAGCCAGCGCAACCGTCAGGTTGCTTCCCGCCACTAACCCGGAGTTGCTGGTAATGGTCAACGTTGCCGCTTCCGCAAGATTTGTAGAAGCAGTCAGCGACACGTTCACCGCACAGGAGCCACCTGGATCGAGTACAGCAGGCAGAGTCCCGCAGGTATTACTCTGCGCAAAATCGCCGGCCAATGCATTTGAGCCCGGCGCAATGGCGATCCCAGTAATGCTCAACCGCGCGCTGCCGGTATTGGTCAGCGTGACAGCTTGCGCATCCGTTGCGACACCCGTCACCGGAGAACCAAAATTCAAACTGGTGGTTGAAACCGCCGACGACGGAACCTGGAAGTAGGTGGCAATCGTATTCGCGCCACTCAGGAAGGCAACCAGATCAACGCGTCCGTCCTTATTCATGTCAATGGCTTCAACCGCGGTAGGCGCGGCAGACATACCCAGCGAAGCAGATGAGGTAAACGATCCATCGCCCACGCCTGTCAAAACAGTCAGCGTATTGCTCGCCTGATTGGCTGCCACCAGATCCAGATGACCATCGCCGTTGAAGTCGCCGATGGAGAGCTTCTGAATTCCCGTGGCCACCGTCAGAGGCGCTGCCGCGGTGAAGCTTCCCGTTCCACTGCCGAGGAGAATCGAAACCGTTCCCGTGGTATTCGCAACAACCAGATCGAGAATGCCATCCTCGTTCAGATCTGCGGTGGCCAGCGCGGAAGCCGCAGCACCGGTTGCCGGCGAAGCAAACAAGCTGTAGCTACCTGAGGTGCTCCCCAGATAGATGCCGACAGTGCCATCGCTGTTCCCAACCGCCAGATCCGGAATGCCGTCGCGATTGAAATCGGCCGCCAGAATCCGGTAAGGAGCGGCACCGGAGCTGAGCGTACTCACCAGCGTGAACGTGCCGGTTCCGTTGCCCTGCCACACCGTGACCTGACTGGAATTCGCGTTCAAGACCGCCAGATCCAGATGGCCATCCTGATTCAGATCGGCAACCGTCAGATCGGCAGCGTTGGTTCCGGCAGTGAAGCTGCCCAGCGCACTGAAGTAGCCCGCGCCATTGCCCTTGAGCAAGGTAACTGTGCCGGTGGAACCCGCAATGGCCAGATCGAGCTTGCCATCTTCGTTGAAGTCACCCGCAGCCAAGGCAACCGCGTTGGAGGCAATACCGATGTTGAGATAGAAAGTGAACGCGCCCGTGGCAGAGCCAAGGTAAACGGCAATCTGATTATCCTGCGTATTGAGGACCGCCAGATCCTGATAGCCATCCGCATTGAAGTCTCCCAGCGCATAGGCAACCGGGCGATTCACGGCGAGCGTGCGGCTGCCAGCCAGAGCGAACTGCAGACTGCTCCATGCATTTGTGATCGGCAACAGAACAGGATTGGCCACACCTCCCTTGGAGGTTTCAGGGTTGGCGATTTGAATCGTCGCCACACCTGGCGCCGTCAACAAAGACGGCGGAAGCGTAACCGCTAGTTGCGTGGTTCCGGAAGCAGTCGCAGACACAACGACACCATTCAGAGTGGCCGTGGTGGCAGGACCAAACCCTGTTCCACTCAAATTGAGAACCGTTCCTGCGGTGGCAACCGCCGGCGTAATAGCCGAAGGCACGAGCGGATTGATGACGGGAACCGGATTCGCCGTCACATTGATGGTGGTGGTAATGGTTGCCGTGGTGTAGTCCACCGCATCATCCGGCGCAAAGGTAGCGGTGAGAGTTTGATTGCTCCCCACTCCCAACGTGGACCCCGCTGGCGGCTGATAGGTAAAGGTTCCTGGAATATTGGCTGAAGCATTCAGTTGTGTTGCGCTCAACACGGTTGCGGTGGCAATCGCGGTCGGCTGGCTCCACTGCAACAACGGTGTCACCTTGTTGATAGTCAGCGTAGCCGTGGCTGTTGTTGTTGCATAACCATTGGTCCCGACAAAGGTGACGGTGATGGGATAAAGGCCCGCGCTCAGTGCCGGCACAGTAAAGCTGGCCGCTCCGTTCACCACCACTTGCTCGTAATTGCTGCCGGCAATGCTGAGCGTCACGGAACCCGTGGGCGTTCCTGCCGGCGATGTGACCGACACAGCGATTCCTGCCGCATCACCGTAGTTGACCGTAGGCGCGGTAATTGCAACCTGCGTGTCCAGATGCAGGCCTGCCCCGGTCAGAGCGATGCTCTGGGTAGATCCAGCCTGGCCATTGGAATTATCTGTAACGGTAAGCACCGCGCTTTCCGACCCGGCCACCGATGCCGTGAAGGTGAACTGCAAGGTGCAGGAACCACCCGGCGTCAGAACGGCAGGAAGCGAACCACAGGTATTGCTGAAGGCAAAATCTCCCGCGCCTGTACCAGAGCCGGCAACTAAGACAAGCGAGCTCACCGTGAGTGGCAGAGGCCCATTATTGCTGAGCGTAATGCTCTGGGGCGCGCTTGCTGTTCCCAGCGCCGTTGTTCCAAAGTCCACGGCATTCGCTGAAAGTGCCGCCAAGGGCGACTGCTCCAGCACCACGACGCTATTGGCTGGGTTCTCAACCAGTACCACATCTTCGCGGCCGTCACGATTCATATCGGCCAGAGCGACAAACTGGGTTGCAGGAATTGCAACCAGCGCTGCAGGCGTACTGAAAGCGCCACTGCCATTGCCATACAGTACTTGCAGGTTGCCGGCTGCACTGCCTGCGACGATGACATCCTCATGCCCGTCGCCATTCATATCGGCAACGGCCAAGGTTGCCGCTGGCGAAGCAAGCGTCATGCTGGAAGCAGAACCGAAGCTTCCATTGCCCGCGCCCAGCAATATTTGCAACGTGCCATCGCTCTTGGCCAACAGAAGGTCTGCGTTCCCGTCCTCGTTGGCATCCATGGCTGCAAGCGCAACCGCGGTGCCGCCTCCCGATGCCACCGTCGAGGAAGTAAATCCACCCGCATGGTTGTTGCGATAAATAGAAACCGTGCCATCGCTGTTGCCCACCGCTGCATCCACCCAGCCGTCGCCATCAAAATCATTCAGCAGGAGCGCATAGGGAGCGGTGCCGGTTGCCAGTTGCGCTGCCTGAACAAAACCGCCTGCGCCATTCCCAGCAAGAACGGTCAGCGTATTCGATACTGAGTTCAGAACCAGAAGATCCAGATGGCCATCGCCGTTGACATCCGCGGTACGGAGTGCAATGGCAGAACTACCGGCGCTTGCCGTAGCAAGCTGCACAAAGTTGCCCGCACCATCGCCACGAAGAATTGCGATGCCTCCGCTGCTATCCAGGACAGCCAGATCAAGCAATCCATCCTCATTGAAGTCGCCACTGACCAGAGCTACAGCATTCGCAGAAACCGGCGTAGTTGATTGCAACAACCAGTTGCCGCTGGCACTGCCGGCGTAGAACGACACTGCACCGCCGCCAAACACCACAAGGTCTGGAATGTTGTCCTGATTGAAGTCCTGCGCCAGGGTGGCGACAGGCTGGGCAACTGAAAGCGTAGCGCTTGCCGCCAGATTCAAATTGTTGGATGGGGAGCTGACATGAACCGCGCGGACGTTCGAGACCACACCGCTGGGCGCAGGATTAGTCACGCTGATTTGCGCTGTGCTCATACCTGTCGCCAGGCCGGCCGGGACCTGAACCGTCAGTATCCCCGGAGCAGTAAGTGTCGATGTAAGCACCGTGCCGTTCCAGCGCACCTGCGAATTGCCCTGCAGATTCGATCCACGCGCGGTAAAACTAAAGCCTGCGGCGGCTTGACTGGCGGACAGAGTTAACGGGCTCACTGTACGAACAAA
>Ga0207857_1000256_pt1 | contig 15207 bp, 15 predicted proteins | sample LuqExpMetageno22_FD_187780 | JGI IMG/M metagenome (GOLD analysis project Ga0207857, IMG submission 187780) | Tropical forest soil microbial communities from Luquillo Experimental Forest, Puerto Rico - Sample 22 (SPAdes) | ecosystem: Environmental > Terrestrial > Soil > Tropical forest ... | reverse complement strand
ACGTCTGGGCCCCGGTGTGGACGGCGGCCTGTGCGTCGTCGTCGACCGGCGTTTCGCCGAGTTCCGTCGCTGGCACGGCGCACGCAAGGAGCGGGGTGTCCGGCAGTGGCACGAGATGCTTGAGCACGCGGGCGCCCACCGCTGGCGCGCAGCGCGCCGGGACGACGGCTCGTTCCGACCCGACCCGCTGCGCGAGACTCACCTCGTCGCCGATCTCGAGCGTCGCCTCGGCCAGAAGGCGCCACCGTTCGTCCTCGACCTCGTTCTGCTGCCCGTGCGCGACGACGTCGTCCGCGAGGTACGCCCGGACCGCTACCTCGTCCCCGAACGCGTCTACGACGGGGCCGACTGGCCGCGCCTCCTCGAGCCGCTGGTGCTCCAGCAGTTCACCTGATGCGAGACCGGACCCGCTACCTCGTGGCGCCGGCGACCGGGATCCAGACGCGCATCTGCGTGAGCCCGGCCTCGCCCCACTGGTAGTACGGCCGCACGACGACGTCGAGCGCACCGTCACTCCCACCGGACGGCTCGCCGTATGGCCACGCAGACGCCGTCCCGGGCATGCGGAGCACGCTCACGCGCGCCCCGGCGCCCTCGGCGACCGGCGGCCACGCGAGGTCGATCTCCAGGTCGTGGAGGTCGAGGCCCTCCGGCAGCGAGGTGCTCTCGAGCGCCATCACCACGGGACCCGCCTCGACCGCCACGCTGCCGCGGATGCCGTCGACCCGGCGGTCGGGGAACGTCCAGCGCGGGGCGACGTCCAGCTCGAGGACGACGCGGGCACCGGCCCGCACCGCGGCGACCACGACCGAGTCGCCGGCCACGGGCAGCTCCCGCCCGTCGACGCTGGCGCGGGTGCGCGCCGACCACGCCGGCACACGGAGCCGCAGCCCGGCGCCGCCGGTCGCCTCGACGACCTCGATCTCCACGCGCCCGTCGACGGGGTATCCCGTGCGGACGTCCAGCGCCAGGCGCGCACCGTCGGGGCTCGTCGTCGCGATCCGGCACCCGGCGCGGACTTTCCTGAAGTCTGGGTCGTGAGTCGCGACCCACGGTTCAGAGGAGTGAACTGGGCGCGAGGTCACGTGGCCTGCCGGACGCGGGCGCGCCCGGCAGGCACGACGATGGCGCAGGCACGACGAAGGCCCGGCCGAGTCCGACCGGGCCTTCCCCTACGCGCCGCCGATGGCGGCCGACGTCACTTCTTGTTGCGACGCTGGTGACGCGTCTTGCGCAGCAGCTTGCGGTGCTTCTTCTTGGCCATCCGCTTGCGGCGCTTCTTGATGACGGAGCCCATGGTCGTCCTCGATCGTTTCTCGTTCTGGTGGTCGGCCGGCGGGGCCGGAAGCCCACGCAGAAAGTCCGGGGGCCAACCTTACGCCCTGACTGGCCTCAACTGGAAAGGCGGCCTTCGCCGCGCTGCTCGGGCAGGGGCACGGTGGACGACGAACGGAGATAGGCCTCCAGCGCGTCCTGCGGGACGCGGAACGAGCGCCCGACGCGCACCCCGGGCAGCTCACCGGAATGGAGGAGCCGGTACACGGTCATCTTCGACACGCGCATGACCTCGGCGACCTCCTCCACGGTGAGGTACCGCACGCGGCCGGCCTCCTGGCTCATCATGCGCTTCTCTCCACTAGTCCCGTCGGCAACCAGTGTCGCCCCACCGGCTCGCGCCGTCAGCGTAGTGCCTGATGGGACGCGTGTGAAAGGGGTGACGAGAGTGGCCAGTGAGACGTGCTCAGTCGTAATCGGGATCCAGTCCATGGTGCGGGAACACCGCCGTCCGCGTCGCCCGGATCGCCCGGTCGACGTCGTCGGCCGGGTCCCAGCCGCCGGACCACTGACGGAAGGCGCCCGACGAACCCTCCGTCATCGTCGTCGCGTCCAGCGACCCCGGTCCGTACCTCTGCAGCACCGCGTCGCACCACATCTCAGGCAGCGGGGTCGAGGGCTCCACCGGCCGGTGCGTCGCGAGCCCGATGACGTGCGCCCACACCCGCGGCACCACCTCGACCCGGGCGTACCCGCCCCCGCCGAGCGCGAGCCATCGCCCCGCGGCGAACGCGTGCGCCAGGTCGTGCATCATCTCCGCGGCCACGCGCTGCCCGTCCACCGAGGTCCGCAGCGACGTCAACGGGTCGAGCCGGTGGCTGTCGCAGCCGTGCTGCGTCACCAGGAGGTCCGCCCGGAACTCGCGCAGCAGCGGCGGCACCACCGCGTCGATCGCCCGCAACCAGCCTTCGTCGGACGTCCCGGAGGGCAGGGCGACGTTCACCGCGGACCCCTCCGCGCCCGGCCCGCCGATCTCCCCGGGAAACCCGGTTCCGGGGAACAGGTGCGCGCCGGTCTCGTGCAGGGAGATCGTCAGCACGCGCGGGTCGTCCCAGAACACCGCCTGCACGCCGTCCCCGTGGTGGGCGTCCAGGTCGACGTACGCCACCCGGGATGCCCCGGCGGCGAGCACGGCCCGGATCGCCACCGCGGCGTCGTTGTAGACGCAGAACCCCGACGCGGCGCCGGGCATGGCGTGGTGCAGCCCGCCGCCCACGTTCACCGCGTGCTCGGCCGTGCCGCTCCACAACGCCAGGGCCGCGTCGGTGGTCCCCGCCACCACGTGCGCCGCGGCCGAGTGCATGAGCGGGAACACCGGGTTGTCCTCGGTTCCGAGGCCGCGGGCCAGGTCCACCGTCCCGGACGACGCAGCCGCCCGAACCGCAGCGACGTAGGCCGGCTCGTGCACGGTGGTGAGCAGCTCGTCGGACGCCTCGTCGGACGCGACCACCGCCACGTCCGGCTGCTCCAGCAGGCCCAGGCCGGCGGCGAGCGCGATGGTCAGGTCGATCCGATCGCTGGACATCGGATGCCCGGGGCCGAAGTCGTAGCCCAAGAGCTCGGTCGACCACACGACGCGCCCGACCGTCTCCGACATGGGCCAACCGTGGCATCCGTCGCGCCGTGGTGTCGACGGCTCGGCCGGTCGGCACGCCGAACTGGTGCGATCGTTGGCCCTGGGCAGTGCGGTGACGTGCACGACGAGGCCAGGAGGTGGGATGGCTCGGCCCCGTACTGGGCTCGCCGGGCGCTGGCGGGAGTTCATCGACCGCTCCGCCCGGCAGTCTCCCGCACGCCTGGTGCTCGGCGTCTTCGCCGTGGTCATCGTCGTGTTCACGGTGCTGCTGTCCGCGCCGTGGGCCACTGCGACCGGGACCCGGGCGCCGGGGGTCGACGCGTTGTTCACCGCCACCTCCGCGGCGACGGTCACCGGCCTGACCGTCGTCCCGACCGGGGTCTTCTGGTCCACCTGGGGCCTGGTCGTCATCCTCGTCGCCATCAAGCTCGGCGGCCTCGGGGTGATGACCCTGGCCTCACTCCTCAGCCTCGCGGTCTCGCGCCGCCTGGGCCTCACCCAGCGCCTGCTGGTGTCCTCCGAGACGCGCACGACGAAGCTGGGCGAGGTCGGCTCGCTGGTGCGGATCGTCATCGTGACGTCGACCACCCTGGAGCTCCTCGGCGCGCTCGTCCTGCTCCCCCGGCTGTACATGTACGAGCACAGCTGGGGTACCGCTGCCTGGCACTCGCTCTTCTACTCGGTCTCGGCGTTCAACAACGCGGGCTTCGTCCCGACGCAGGAAGGCCTGGCCCCGTTCACCACCGACTGGTGGGTGCTGATGCCGATCATCGTCGGCGTCTTCATCGGCGCTCTCGGGTTCCCGGTGATCCTTGACCTCCTCGGGCACCGGCGGTGGCGGCGGCTCACGCTGCACACGAAGCTCACCGTCACCACGAGCCTCGCGCTCGTCGCCCTCGGCACCGTTCTCATCGGCGTGTTCGAGTGGACCAACCCCGCGTCGTTCAAGCCGCTCAACGTCCCGGGGACCGTGCTCAACTCCCTGTTCGCGGCAGTCATGCCCCGCACCGGCGGCTTCGACACGATCCCCACGGCGAACATGCACCAGGGCACGTGGCTGATCACGGACGCCCTGATGTTCGTCGGCGGCGGCTCGGCGTCGACCGCCGGCGGCATCAAGGTCACCACGCTGGCGGTCATGCTCCTGGCGATCATCGCCGAGGGGCGCGGCGACCGGGACGTCGAGGCGTTCGGCCGCCGCATCTCCCCCGCGACGCTGCGCGTGGCGATCGCCGTCTCGCTGGTCTCGGCGTCGATCGTCCTCGTCTCGTCCCTCCTGCTGCTCGGCCTGACCGACCTCTCCCTCGACAAGGTGGTGTTCGAGGTGATCTCGGCCTTCGCCACGACCGGCCTGTCCACCGGCATCACGCCGACCCTGCCCACCGCGGCGAAGTACTTGGTCGCCGGTCTCATGTTCGTCGGACGTACCGGCACCATGACGCTTGCGGCCGCGCTCGCCCTGCGGGACCGTCGTCGCGTGATCCGGTATCCGGAAGAGAGGCCGATCATTGGCTGACGCCCCCGCCCCGCGGTCCGCCGGCGCCGTGCTCGTCATCGGGCTCGGCCGGTTCGGCGCGGCGCTCGCCACGACCCTGGACGCGCTGGGCCGGGACGTGCTCGCCGTCGAGCGGAACCCGGAGACGATCACGCAATGGGCCGGCCGCCTCGCGCTGGTGGAGGCCGACGCGACCAAACCCGAGGCGCTCGACCAGCTGGGCGTCCACGACTTCCCCACCGCCATCGTGGGCGTCGGCACCGCGCTCGAGGCGAGCGTGCTCATCACCGGCAACCTCGTCGACGCCGGCACGCCGCAGATCTGGTCGAAGGCCATCAGCAACGAGCACGCGCGGATCCTCCAGCGCATCGGCGCGCACCACGTGATCCTCCCCGAGGCCGACGCCGGCGCCCGCGTCGCGCACCTGGTCTCCGGCACGATGCTCGACTACATCGAGGTCGAGGATGGCTTCACGGTCGTCAAGATGCGCCCGCCGAAGGAGACCCAGGGGTTCACGCTCGCCCAGTCGCGCATCCGCACCCGGTACGGCGTCACGGTGATCGGGGTCAAGTCCCCGGGGCGTGAGTTCGTGTACGCCAGCCCCCAGACGCGCATCTCGGCGACCGACCTGCTCGTCGTCGCCGGCCACGGCGACCTGCTGGAACGGTTCGCCGAGCGTCCGTGACGCCCGTGCGATAGGACTTGCCCGACGAGGTCCGGCATCGAGGTCCGGCGAGTCTGACGGGGGAGGACGACCATGTCGGAGCGGCCTTGGAAGTTCGACGCGGACGCAGGGCTGCGGCCGGGCCCGGGCTTCTCGCTCGAGGACTTCGACACCTCGGCGACCCCGGGGTTCACGGACGGCGACACAAAGGCCGGCGAGCTCATGGAGCAGATCGGCGAGGCGACGTCCGACCTCCAGGAGCGCCTGTTCGCGCACGGCCGCACCGGCGGGACCAAGTCCGTGCTCCTCGTCGTGCAGGGCATGGACACGGCCGGCAAGGGCGGGATCATGCGCCACGTCGTCGGCATGGTCGACCCGCAGGGCGTCGCCATCCACGCGTTCGGCGTGCCGACGCCCGAGGAGCGCACGCACCACTACCTCTGGCGCGTCCGCAACGCGCTCCCCGGGCCCGGCCTCATCGGCGTGTTCGACCGCTCGCACTACGAGGACGTGCTCGTCGCGCGCGTGCAGAACCTGGTCCCGCAGGAGGAGTGGGAGAAGCGGTACGACGAGATCAACGAGTTCGAGGACGAGGTCGCCACGAGCGGGACGACGATCGTCAAGGTCGCGATGATGATCTCCCGGCCCGAGCAGTTCGGGCGCCTGCGCTCCCGGCTCGAGCGGCCGGAGAAGTACTGGAAGTACGACCCGCACGACATCGACGCCCGCAGGAAGTGGCCCGACTACAGGGAGGCGTACCAGGCGCTGCTCGACCGGACGTCGACCGACGTCGCGCCCTGGCACGTCATCCCGTCCGACGAGAAGTGGTACGCCCGCCTCGCGGTGTCGCAGCTGCTGTGGCAGGCGCTCGAGGGCCTCGACCTCGACTGGCCGCCCGCCGAGTTCGACGTGGCGGAGGAGCTCCGCCGGCTCGACGCGTCGGGCGAGGACTAGCCGCTACTCGGTGCGGCGCCGCAGCGTCGTCGTCGCCAGCGCCACGGCGCCGACGATGAAGAGCACGAGCACGCCGATCGCGCCTCGCGTCTCCTCCCATCCGCCACCTGCGGCGATCTTCTGCATGGCTTCGACGGCGTAGGTGAGCGGCAGCACGCGGGAGATCCACTGCAGCACCTCGGGCATCTGGTCGCGCGGCATGATCAGCCCGCACAGGAGCAGCTGCGGCAGCAGGAACGCCGGCATCAGCTGCACGGCCTGGAACTCGGTGCGTGCCAGCGCCGAGGCGGCCAGCCCGAGCGTGCAGCCGAGCACGGCGCTGAGGATGGCGACGACGAAGAGCAACCACACCGGCCCGGCGACGTTCATGCCGCACACCCAGATCGCCCAGAGGACGACGACAACCGACTGGACGAGGGCCATGACCGCGAAGGCCAGGGCGTAGCCGACGACGAAGTCGCCCTTGCCGAGCGGCATCGTCATCAGCCGCTCGAGCGTGCCGCCCGTGCGCTCCCGCAGCGTCGCGACGCTCGTGACGATGAACATGACCAGCAGCGGGAAGAAGCCGACGAGCACCGGGCCGAACTGGTCGATCACCGGGGCCGGGCTGGAGTGGAACATCCAGGCGATGAGCCCCAGCAGCACCATCGGCACGACGATGAGCAGGGCGATCGTGCGCCGGTCGTGGCGCAGCTGGCTGAGCACGCGACGCATGGTGGCCAGCGTGAGATCGGGAGTCATGCTGCCGCACCCCCCTTCTCGGCGGCGACCGCCTCGTCGACCAGGTGGAGGAACGCGCCCTCGGCGTCGACGGCGCCGGTGCGCTCGAGGAGCTCCGGCAGGGTGCCGTCGGCGAGGATCGCGCCGCCGCGCATGAGGAGCAGGCGGTCGCAGCGCACCGCCTCGTCCATCACGTGGCTGGACACCAGCAGGCTCGCGCCGCCGTCCCTCAGCCGGTGGAACAGGTCCCACAGGTCGCGTCTCAGCACCGGGTCGAGGCCGACCGTCGGCTCGTCGAGCACCAGGAGGTCCGGCCTGCCGAGCAGCGTCACGGCGAGCGAGACGCGCGACAGCTCGCCGCCCGAGAGGGTCCGCACGATCCGCTTGCCGAACCCGGCGAGGTCGACCTCCCCGAGGGTCTCCGTCACCCGCTCGTCGTCCACGCGCAGGATCGCGGCCGCGTACCGCAGGTTCTCCCCGACCGTCAGGTCCGGGTACACGCTGGGCGTCTGCGTCGTGTAGCCGACGCGGCGGCGCAGCGGCGCCGTGCCCGCCGGCTGGCCGAAGACGTCGATGGTGCCGCCGGCGACGATCTGCGCGCCGACGATCGCCCGCATCAGCGTCGTCTTGCCGCTGCCGCTCGGGCCGAGCAGCCCGACGACCTGACGCGTCGGAACGGTCAGGTCCAGGCCCTCGATGACGTGGTTGGCGCCACGGACGATGCGGAGCCCGCGGACCGCGATCGCGGGAGCGCCCTCGCTATTCCCCATGCGAGGAATAATGGTCCTCTCGGGGCGCGCGCGCAAGGACCTACGGCCCCGGCCTGGGCGAGGGCAGCGTCGCGGTGAGGTACCGGTCGAGCGTCGGGCCGACGAGCGCCGCCACCTGCGGGATGGGCATCGAGCCGATCGGCTCCATCCGGATGACGTACCGCACCATGAGGAGCCCGGCGATCTGCGAGGCGAGCAGCCCGACGCGCAGCGGGACCTCGTCGGGCGCCACCAGCCGGCCGATGCGCTCGAAGACGGTGCGGCCGATGTAGGCCACCAGCGCGCGCGGCCGCTCGACGCCCCCGGCCATGAGGCCCACGGCCGCCCGGAAGGCCTCGCCGTCGTCGTCCGCCCAGACCGTGAGCACCTCGGTGACGAGCCGCTCCCCCAGGCCCGGCAGCCCGCCGGCCACGACCCGCTCCGCGACCTCGACCGGGTTGGCCGTCTCCGGGAGCACCGAGACCGCGAACAGCTCGGTCCGGTCGGGGAAGTAGTGCCGGACGAGCGCGGGGTCGACGTCGGCGCGCCGCGCGACCGAGCGCATGCTCGCCGCCTCGAAGCCGCGCTCGGCGAACTCCGTGCGGGCCGCGGCGAGGATCGCCCCGCGGGTGTCGGTGCCCGCCGGGCGCCGGCCCCTCGGCCGCGTCGGCTCCATGCGCGCATGGTAGGCCGAATTCCCCACGCGGGGATAGTGATCGTGCTGGTCAGTGCTGCTTCGGCGCGCCCAGCTCGGCCGACCGCGCCGCGGCGGCCTTGGCCGCAGCCACCACGCCCGCGCGCACCCCGTGCGCGTCGAGCTCGGCTACCGCCGCGACCGTCGTCCCGCCCGGGGACGACACGCGCTCGCGCAGCACGACGGGGTGCTCCCCGGTGCTGAGGACCAGGGCCGCGGCGCCCTCGACCGTCGCCGCCGCCAGCTTCGTGGCCAGGTCGCGCGGCAGGCCCAGCAGCACGCCCGCCTCCGCCATCGCGTCGACCAGGTAGAACGCGTACGCGGGGCCGGAGCCGGAGATCGCGGTGACGGCGTCCAGGTGCTTCTCGGCGACGCGGACGACGAGCCCGGTCGGCGCGAGGATCGTCTCGGCCAGCGCGAGGTGGGCTTGCGTGGCCGACGACCCGCCGGCGATCGCCGCGGCGCCCTTGCCGATCACGGCCGGCGTGTTGGGCATCACCCTCACGACGGGCGTGTGCCGGGGCAGCCGCTCCTCGTAGAACGCCAGCGGCACCCCCGCCGCCACGCTCATGACGGGAGCCCCGCCGCGGAGGCTCGGGCCGATCTGGGCGAGCACGTCGCCGACGACGTCCGGCTTCACGGCGACGAGCACGATGTCCGCGCGCGCCGCCGCGGCGCCCGTCGACGCGCTCGTCTCGACGCCGTGCGCGCGGCGCAGGGCCTCCGCGCGGTCCGGATCGGTCTCGACGACCTCGACGTCGCGCGCCGACCAGCCGGCCGCCAGCAGCGCCGTGACGAGCGTGCCGCCCATCACCCCGCCGCCGATGACGAGCACCCGCGCCCGCGCGCCACCCTGCTCCGACATCACGTCCTCCAGCCCTCGGACGCCGCCCGGCGCCTCGCCGCAGCGAGCCTATTGCGCGGAGGCGGCCCGGGAGGTGGGGGCACACCTCCCGGGCCGCCGGTCCACGGCCGACGACGCGTTCGTCGTGCGGCGCGTTCCGGGACGCGGCACCGGGTCAGGCCGCGTCCCGGCGTCAGTGTCAGCCGCCGGGCCCGCGGAACGAGCCGCCGCCACCGAAGTTGCCGCCGCCGACGCGGGTCGTCGAACGGTTCGTCAGGCCGGACAGGCCCGAGTTCTGGTTGTTGTTCGAGGTGTTCGGAAGTGCCTGCGTGCGGTCGGCGAGCACGACGGTCTGGCCTACGGTCAGGCCGGACGTGATCTCGGTCAGCTGGGCGCCGACGGCGCCGCGCTTGACGGTGACCTGGTTCACCTGCCCGTTGTCGAGTACCCCGACGGTCGCCGTCTGGCCGGTGACGTGGACCGCCGACGTCGGCACCGTGATCACCTGGCCGGTCCCGGCGACGGCGATCGACACCTGGGCCGACGAGCCGTCGAACAGCTTCTGCTGCACGGGGTCGAGGGCGACGACGAGTGAGTACTCGGGGGTCGACGTCGAGGAGACGTCCAGGATGCCGATGTTGCTGACCTTGCCGGTGAGCTGCGTCGCCGTGCTCGGCACCAGGACGGTCGCCGACTGTCCGACCGCCAGCTTGTCCAGCGAGGTCAGCGGAATGGTGATGTTGACGACGTAGCCGGTGGTGCCCAGCACCGTGATGACGGCCGACGTCGAGGATGCGGACACGTGCTGGCCGACGATGATCGACACCGCACCGACGGTCCCCGCGATCGGCGACGTCAGGTTGACGAGCGCGAGGTCCTGGGTCGCCATGTCCGCCTGCGACTGCGCCGCGTCGATCGCCGCGCGGTCGGAGATGATGTCCTCCGCGGTGGCGACCTTAGCCTGCTGCGACGCGCCCGACGAGGCGGCCGACGACGAGCTGGAGCGGTTCTGGCTCGACTGGCTCGACCCCGTGCTCGACGAGGACGACGTGGACGAGTGCGTGCTCGACGAACCCGTGCCGGATGAGCCGGTGCCGGTCGAGCCGGTGCCTGACGAGCCCGTCCCGGTCGAGCCGGTGCCGGACGACGACGACGTGGCCAGCGCCTGCTGCAGCGCCGCCACGGCCTTGTCCAGCGCGGCGGCCGCGTCGCTGACCGCCTGCTGCTTGGTCTTGGTGTCGGCCTGCGCCGTCGAGGCGTCCGTGAGCTTCTTCTGGCAGGCGGCGATGAGCGCCTGGACGTCCGAGACCGTCGGAGCGGTCGGGGCGGCCGTCGCAGAAGCGGTGGGTGACGGCGTCGGGGTCGCGGGTGCGGTCGGCGGGGGGGTCGGGGTGCCGCCATCCGGCACCACCGTCGACGGGTCGAGGCCCGTGATGCCCGTGCAGGCGGTCTGCGCGTCGGCGAGGGCTTGCGTGCTGACGCCGATCGCCGTGTGGGCGGCGTCGTAGGCCGCGAGCAGCGCTTGCTGCGCGGCGGCGACGCCCTGGCTCGCCTTGGCGACCTCCGGCGAGGTGCCGGAACCCTGGTCGGCCTTCCCCGTGGGCGAGGAGCCCGACGGCTGGGTCGGGGTGGCGGAGCTCGTCGGGACGGACGAGGTCGTCCTGGTGCTCGCGCTGGTCGTCGTGCTGCTGGTGCCCGCGGTCTGCGACTGCAGGTCGTCGGACAGCTGCTGCTGCGCCTGCTGCAGCGTGGTGTTCGCCGTGTCGAGCGCGCTCTGCAGCGAGGTCGGGTCGAGGCTCGCCAGCACCTCGCCGGCGGTCACGGTGTCGCCGAGGCCCACCTTGACCGACGCGACCGTCCCGGCGACGGGGAAGGACACGTCGCGCCGCGAGGCCGAGGCGACCGTGCCGGTGGCGGAGACGGTCTGTTGGACCGAGCCCATGGCCACTGTCGCGGTGGTGAAGCGGTCGACGGTGCGCCCGGACATGGCCCAGGCGACGCCGCCGCCGGCCGCGACGAGCACCACCGCCGCGCCCACCCCGAGAGCGAGGGGGCGGCGCCACCGAGGCCGGCGCCGGCGGGAACGGTCAGGCATTCGAGCCGCCCTGCGTGCTGGTCGAGCCGCCGTTGCCGCCACGGGTGCGACCCCCGCCGGTGCCACCCCGCCCGGCGAAGCCGTTGCCCGCGCGGTTGGTCCCGAACGACGAGCACTGCCCGTTGGTCGGCGCGGACACGGTGATCGAGGTGGCGGTGACCTTGCCGGAGTTGTCCGACGGGCCGAACACCGCGGCGCACTGCCCGACGACGATGGCGCTGGCGTCGGCCGTCACGGTCTTGGTGTAGGTGGTCGAGGCGTCGACCGTGAACGTCGACGTGCTCTGGGTGCCGTCCTGCGCGGTCGTCTGGAGGGAGACCGTGTCACCGGACACCCCGGTGACCATGCCGTTGTGCACGCCGCCGAACCCGCGGGCGCCGCCGCCGAAGCCGCCGGTCGGCGCGCCGCTGGGCCGGGCGGTGGGCGCGCCGCTGGGCTGCTGGCCGGGCGTCCTGCCGGTGCCGCCGCCGCCGAACCCGCCGATGCCGGTGCACTTGCCGCTGACCGGGTCGGTGATGATCACGCGGGTCGCCGGGGCGTTCGGGTCGACGGTCGGCTGGGCGGTGGGCGCCGCGGTCGAGGTGCCGCCGGCGCCGCCGGTGCTGACCGTGAAGCTGGTCGCGACGACGCACTTGCCCGCCGCGACGTCCGCCAGCGTGCCGGCGGCCTGCTTGCTGATGGTGGTGGTGCCGGTCCACGTGACGGCGGTCTGCATCGAGGTGTCCTGCACCTGCATCAGCTGGCCGGAGACGTAGGCGATGGTGCCGCTGACGCCGCCGCGCGTGGGGTCCTGTGTGCCGGAGGGTGCCGGCGCGCCCTGCGCGGCGGCCGCGGGCGTCGTGGCGGCCGCGCTCGGCGTCGCCCCTCCGCCACCGCCGCACCCGGTGAGCAGCAGCGCGATCCCGAGGCCGAGTCCGAGCGGGGCGTAGGTACGCAGTGTGGGCATGGGGAGTCTCCTGTTGGGAAGCACGCTCACTCCGAGCGAAGCGCGTCGATGGGAGCGAGCCGGGCGGCCCGCGTGGCGGGGTAGACGCCGAACACCAGACCGATGCCGACGGCGACGACGATCGAGGCGGCGATCGCGGCTCCGGACACGATGATCGTGGAGCCGACGAGCGTGGGAAGCGTGCGGGCGGCAAGGATGCCCAGGCCGGCACCGAGCACGCCGCCGGACAGGCCGAGGATCGAGGCCTCGGCCAGGAACTGGCGGCGGATCGCCCACGGCGGGGCACCGAGCGCCTTGCGCAGGCCGATCTCCCTGGTCCGCTCGGTGACGGACACCAGCATGATGTTCATCACCCCGATGCCGCCGACCAGCAGCGAGATCGCCGCGATGCCCGTCAGCAGCACGGTGAGCGTCCTGGCGACCGCCGTCGCGGTGGACACCAGGGACTGCTGCGACGCGATCGAGAAGTCCGCTGTCGTCGACGACGTGATGCCGTGGAGGTTGTCCAGCGTGCTCTGCGCCTCCTGGTAGGCCGCCGACAGCTGGCTCGTCCCGGCCGCCTCGACGTAGATCCGGTTCACCGAGCTGCGCGACGAGCCGCCGACGAGCGTCTCGGCCTCGGTCGACAACGGCACAACGGCCAGGTCGTCGAGGCTCGTGCCGCTCGCGGAGCCGGCGCTGGCCAGGACGCCGATCACCTCGAACTGGACGTCGGAGATGGTCACCTGCTGGCCGACCACGTTCGTCGTGCCGAACAGCTCGTTGGCGGTGTCGGAGCCGAGGACGATCACCGCGTTGCGCCCGGTGTCGTCCTGGTCGGTGAAGAACGTCCCCGACGACAGGGCGCGGTTGCGGACCGACAGCCAGTCGGCCGTCGTGCCGGTGACGGTGGTGGTCCAGTTCGTCGAGCCGTTGTCGATCTCCAGCGAGGTCGACTTCTCCGGCGCGACGGCCTTGATGTCGGGCGCGTTGGTCGTGGAGGCGAGCGCCTGGGCGTCCGCCCGCGTCAGGCTCGTCGCCGAGCCGAAGCCGCCGCGGATGCCGCCGGTCGTCGCCGACCCGGGCGTGACGATGAGCAGGTTGGAGCCCAGCGCGTCGATCTGCGCCGACACGTCGTGCTGCGAGCCCAGGCCAAGGCCGACCGTGAGGATGACCGCGGCGATCCCGATGAGGATGCCCAGCACCGTCAGCGAGGACCGCATGACATGGGTGCGGACCGCCGACCACGCCGTGCCGAAGGTCTGGTTCCAGGTCATCACGCCACCCGCTCGTCGACCGTCACCAGGCCGTCACGCACGTGCACCACACGGTGCGCGTGGGAAGCGACCTCGGCCTCGTGCGTGATGAGGACCACCGTGCGGCCCTGCGCCTGCAGCTCGTCGAACAGCCCGAGCACCTCCTCGGTGGACGAGGAGTCGAGGTTGCCGGTCGGCTCGTCGGCCAGGATCAGCGCGGGGTCGGTGACCAGCGCCCGCGCCACGGCGACGCGCTGCTGCTGCCCGCCGCTCAGCTCGCCGGGGCGGTTGTCGGTCCGGTCGGCCAGGCCGACGCGCTCGAGCGAGGCCATCGCCCGCTCCCGCCGCTCGCCGGCCTTGACGCCGGCATACAGGAGCGGCAGCTCGACGTTGCGCCACGCGGGGAGCGACGGCAGGAGGTGGAACTGCTGGAAGACGAACCCGATGCGCCGGTTGCGGATCGCCGCCAGCTCCACCTCGTCCAGCTCCTCCACGTCCTCCCCGGCCAGCCGGTACAGGCCCTCGGTGAGGATGTCGAGGCAGCCCAGGATGTTCATCAGCGTCGACTTGCCTGAACCCGACGGACCCATGACCGCGACGTACTCGCCCGCCTCGATCCGCAGGTCGACCCCCCGCAGCGCCTCGAACTCGATGCTGCCCGTCGTATAGGTCTTGCGGGCACCCACCAGCTCGATGACGGGCGCCGACGCGTCGATCACCGCCGGGCCACCGACCACGATGGGCGCCGTGAGGTCAGCCATTGCTGCCGCCCTTGCCCTGCTGGATCGTGAAGCTGCCGTTCGAGTTGCGCTGGACCGTCGTGCCGTTCGGCAGCTGGAAGGAACCGCTGCCGCCACCGGGGAAGTTGCCGCCCTGGAAGCCCTGCTGGTTCTGGTTCGAGCCGCCCGTGCCGCTCGTCGAGCTCCGGGTGTACGTGATCACCTGCACCTGGTCGCCCTCGGACAGGCCGGCGGTGATCTCGGTCTGGCTCCCGGAGGACTCACCGGTCGTGACCTTGACCGTCGAGAGGCTGCCGTCGGAGGCGACCTTCGTCACGGTCGTGGTGCCGTCGGCGGCCTTGGTGATCGCCGCCGTCGGGATCGTGAGGACGTTGCTGCGCCGCTCGTAGACGACGCTCGCGTTGACCGAGATGCCGTCGTGGAGCTTCGAGGTGTCGCCCGTGACGTCCACGACCACCGGGTAGGAAGCGACGCCGGTCGACGTCGACAGGGGGCCGACCGTCCGCACGACGCCGAAGACCGTCCCGGACAGGTTGTCGGACGTCATCTCCACCTGGTCGCCGGGCTGGATGAGGGCGACGTCGGTGTCGTTGACGGTCAGGCTCACGTCGTAGGCGTTGGTGCCGACGATCTCGAACTGGCCGCTGGACGACGAGCTGCTGTTGCTGCTGCTCGAGGAGTTCGCGCTCGGCGCGGAACCGTTGCCCGAGGTACCGGTCGACGACCCCGTGACCTTGTCCCCCACCTCGAGGCTCACGCTGGTGACGAGGCCCGCGACCGGCGCGGTCAGCGTCGCCCCGCTCATCGCGGTCTCGGCCGACGTCTCCGCCGCCTGCGCGACGTCCACCCGGGCCGACGCGGCCTGGATCTGGGCGACGGCGGTGGCGCTGCCGCTGCTGGTTGCCTGGAGGTCCGAGAGCGTCGCCTGGGCGCTGGCCAGGTTGGCCTTGGCGGTCAGCAGGTCGGCGTTGAGCTGGAGCGTGTCGACCGTGGCCAGCGTCTGGCCCACGGTCACGGCGTCGCCCACCTTGACGTCCACCGCCGTGACGGTGCCGCTCACCGGGAAGCTCACCGCCTGCTGCACGGTCGGCGTCAGCGTCCCGGTGGCGCTGACCGTCTTCTGCAGCGTCGTGAGGCTCGCCGCGACGTCGGTCGTCGTC
>Ga0207857_1000252_pt1 | contig 15490 bp, 13 predicted proteins | sample LuqExpMetageno22_FD_187780 | JGI IMG/M metagenome (GOLD analysis project Ga0207857, IMG submission 187780) | Tropical forest soil microbial communities from Luquillo Experimental Forest, Puerto Rico - Sample 22 (SPAdes) | ecosystem: Environmental > Terrestrial > Soil > Tropical forest ... | reverse complement strand
TGGCGAAGCCCGCCGCGAACAGCGCCAGGGCACCCACCCCGAGGATGTAGGCGGGATAATAGCCGTAGAGGTACAGGAAGTGCCACGGCTGGGCGTCCCCCACGGGCCAGGCACCGCTGATGTGGAACAGGGCCGAGACCTTCAGGTCGGCCCCGGTGAGCGCGATCAGCGCGGTCGCCGCCGCCAGCACGGCGAGCGGCGCCCCGAAATCCACGAGTTTGCTGTTCAGCATGACGGCTCCCCGGCCCGTTTCCAGCGGCGATGCACCCAGTACCACTCCGTCGGGTGCGCGACGGCAAAGTTCTCCACGTAGCGCGACAAGGCCTGGACATCCTTCCGGATGCCCTGTTCGGACGTGTCGCCGGCCAGTTCGTATTCCGGGTACAGGGTGATGACGTTCTTTTCGCCTTCCCGGTGGATGAAGGCCGGGACCAGGGCCGCCCCGGTCTTGCGGCCGATGACCACCGGCGCCTTGCTGGCCCAGGCCTTTCTGCCCAGGACGTCGATCAGCGTCCCGTCTTCGGGGAACACGGCCTGGTCCGCCAGGATGCCGATGATGCCATCCCTTTTCAACACGCTCAGTATCTGTCTCAGGGCGCCCTGTTTGTAAATGATCTGGTTATGGTAATGCAGCCGCATCTCTTCCACCATGACGTTCAGGTAGGGGTTGTTCTGGCGGCGCGCCACCACCGAAATGGGTCGGTTGCAGGCGCGGGAAAAGGCCAGGGCCAGCAGCTCCCAGTTGCCGCAATGGCCGGTGACGAAGATGACCCCCTTGTGCCGTGCCCGTGCGCGTTCGTAGTTCTCATACCCCCTGACCTCGACGCTGTCGAGGATGGCGTCCCCCCTGCCGTGGTAGAGCCGGCAGGTCTCCAGCAGCGATTGCCCCAGCTGCCGGAACAGCTCCCGGGCGATCTCCTCGGGGGTGCCCAGGGGGCACGTCCAGTCGGGGTGCCGCGTCATGAAGGGGAGGGCCTGGCGGATATTGTCGATGGCGATGCGGCGCCGTTTGGCCAGCAGCCGGGCCATGAGGCCGCCCACCGCCGTGCCGGCCGGAGGAACGGCCCTCTCGGGGATCATTGCCGCTGCCAGGGTAAAGAGGTAGAACAGGGCTGCCTGAATCCGCCAGGCGAGGCGTTTCATGGCTCGCTGCCGGGGTCGCCGGCGCTGCGGTCGCTGAATTGCAGGGCGTGCAGCCGGCTGTAGAGACTGCTGTTCTTCAACAGGTCGTCGTGGGAGCCGCTTTCCACGATGCGCCCCTTTTCGATGACGACGATGGTATCGGCGTGCAGCACGGTGGAGAGGCGGTGGGCGATGACAAAGGTGGTGCGGTTGACCATCAGGTTGTCCAGGGCCTTCTGCACCATCTGTTCGCTTTCCGTGTCCAGGGCGCTGGTGGCTTCGTCCAGGATCAGGATCGGCGCATTCTTGAGGAGCGCCCGGGCGATGCAGATGCGCTGGCGCTGTCCGCCGGACAGGCGCAGGCCTCGGTCGCCGATGTTGGTGTCGTAGCCGCCGGGCAACTGCAGGATGAAGTCATGGGCAAAGGCCGCCCGGGCCGCCTCCGTCACCTCGTCCAGGGTGGCGCCCGGTTTCCCGTACCGGATGTTGTTGGCGATGCTCTCGTTGAACAGGGTGGTTTCCTGGTCCACCAGGGCGATCTGGGAAACCAGGGATGCGACGGATACGTCGCGGATGTCGCGGCCGTCGATGAAGATCGCGCCGGCGCTTACGTCGTAGAAACGGGGGATCAGGGACACCAGGGTCGATTTTCCGCCCCCCGAGGGGCCCACCAGGGCGACCATGCGGTTGCTCTCGGCAATAAGGGAGATACCCTGGAGGATCGGCTCGCCGCCGTAGCTGAACGAGACGTCGCGGAACTCGACCCGGCCGGACGAGCGGCCTATGGCCACGGCCCCGGGGCGATCGACGACGGCCCGGCGCTCGTCCAGAAGATTGAAGACGCGCTCCGCCGCGCCGGCCGAGCGCTGGACCACGTTATATGAGCCTTGCAGCTTCTTGATCGGGTTGAATACCATGACCATGGCGGCAATGAACGAGAAGAATTCCGAGGGGGTCATGCGCCCCGACATGACCTGGCTGCCGCCGAAGTAGACCACGCCGGCCACCCCCAGGGAGATGATGGCCTCGGACACCGGCATGGCCAGGGATTCGTACTTTATGAACCGGCGGATCTGGCGGAAGAACTCCAGGTTGGTCGCGTGGAAACGGGCGATGGTCTGGTTCTCCAGCCCGAATGCCTTGATGACCTTGATGCCGGAGAAGGTCTCCTGGAGGATGGCCGTGAGCCCCCCCATGACATTGAGGCTCCGGCCCGAGGCGTTCTTGATCTTTTTGCCGATCAGCTGGGCCGGATAGGCCGTGGCCGGGATCACCACGAACGAGATGACGGCCAGCTGCCAGTTGCGAAAGAAGATGACCCCCAGGAGCGAAACAGCCGAGATCAGGTCGCGGAACAGCCCGCTGACCACCTGGCCGATCCCCTCCTGCATCTGGGAGATGTCGTTGGTCATGTGCGACATCAGCTCGCCGGTGGCCTGGCGGTTGTAAAAGGCCATATCCTGGCGAATCGTGCCTTCGTACAGGGTATTGCGGATATCCTGGATCGCCTTCTGGCCGGCCAGCTTGATGGCCGTGTCGTAGGTAAAGCGGGCAAACCCCCTGACCACGAACAGGATGATGATCCCCGCCGGCACGAGCAGGAAGATACCGGTATCCTTGCCGGCGAAGATCTTCTTCAGGACCGGCTCCACCAGATAGGCGAAGGCGCCGTCCATGCCCCCCACGATTGCCGAGCAGAGCGCGGAGATGAGCAAAAGCCCCCAGTAGGGCTTGAAAAATCCGAGGGTGCGAAACAGTGTCGATTTCATTGATTGTCCATGGTTGCCAGTATCAGTCGCGCCACATTGGCCGATGCGCCGCCGCCGCCCAATCTCTCCCGTATGGCGGCCAGTTTTTCCCTGATGGCCCCGGCGTATCCCGCATCCGTCAGGATCAGGCCGATCTCGTCCGCGATCATGGCCGGGTTGGCCTCTGCCTGGATGAGTTCCCGGACCACAGTTTCCCCGGCGACGATATTGCAGAGGCCGATGTTGTCCACCTTCACCAGGCGCTTGGCCAGCTGGTAGGTGAGGGGCGACAGCTTGTAGATGATGACCATGGGCGTGCCCACCAGGGCGATTTCCAGGGTGACGGTGCCGGAAACGGAGATGACGGCGTCGCAGGCCCGGATCAGGTCGTGGATCCGCTCGCGGCTGATGGTGGCCTCAAGGCCGGCTGCCGCGAGGTGCGGGGCTATATCCTCATGGCGCAGCGTGGATGCCAGGGGAAGCAGGAACTGGATATCGGGAAAACGCCGCTTCAGCAGGACGGCCGCTTCGATGATCGCCGGCAGGAGCCGCTCGATCTCGTTCCTGCGGCTGCCGGGGAAAAGCCCGACGATCCTGCGCCCGGGATCGAGCCCGAAGCTCGCGGCCGCTTCGTCCCGCCCCCCGGCGACCTTGACCAGGTCGATCATGGGGTGCCCCACGAAGGAGACCGGCACGCCGGCGCGTTCGTAGAAGGGGGCCTCGAAGGGGAGGATCACCGCCATGTGGTCCACCAGCCGCGCGATCTTCCTGACCCGTCCCTGGCGCCAGGCCCAGATCTGCGGGCTGATGTAGTACAGCACCTTGACGCCGGCCGTGCGCGCCGCCTTGGCCAGGCGCAGGTTGAATCCGGGATAGTCGATCAGGATCAGCAGGTCCGGCGGGTCGTCGGACAGGATGCGTTTCAGCTTGAGGAAGGCGCCCGAGATGACGTCGAAGTGCTTGAGCACCTCCACCAGCCCCACCACGGCCATGTCGGCCGAATCCACCAGGGTCTCGACCCCGGCCTCGCGCATGCGCGCGCCGCCGATGCCGAAAAAGCGCAGCCCCGGGTCCAGCCTGAGCGCCGCACGGGCCAGGTCGGCGCCGTAGATGTCGCCGGAGGCCTCGCCCGCCACGATCATGATACGCCGCTGCGTCGTTACCGGAGCAATGTCGGCCATCACGCGCACATCCCTTCGACAGCAGGAGAAACAGAGAGGCCCGGATCAGCCAACCAGTACCTCTTTGACGGTTTCCGCCACCAGGCGCACCGACGCCTCGGGCATTTCGGGATACACCGGGAGCGACATGCAACGGGCGGCCACCGCTTCGGCCACCGGCAGGCTCACGCCGGCGCAGGCCTGGGCAAAGACCTCCTGCTTGTGGAGCGGGATGGGGTAGTAGACGGCCGAGGCGATCTGCCGTTCGGAGAGTTTGGCCATGACGGCGTCGCGCCGGTCGGTCAGGATGGTGTACTGGTGGTAGACGTGTACGCCCCTGCCGTCCTCGTGGGGGACGGTCGCCACATCGGCCAGGAGGGAGGAATAGAGGTGCGCCACGCGGCGGCGGCCGGCGTTGAATTCGTCGATCCGCTTGAGCTTCACCCGCAGAATGGCGGCCTGGATGTCGTCCAGGCGGCTGTTGAAGCCGATCATGCTGTGGTGGTAGCGCACCCGGCTGCCGTGGTTGCGCAGCACCTTGACCTGCTCGGCCAGCTCCGCCGTGGCGCAGGTGACCATGCCGCCGTCGCCGTAGCAGCCCAGGTTCTTGCTGGGGAAAAAGCTGAAGCAGCCCAGAGGCCCGAGGGTGCCGGTCATGCGGCCATCGACCGCGGCGCCGAAGGACTGGGCGCAATCCTCGATCAAGAGCAGGTTGTGCTTGTCGCAGATGGCGGTGAACGCGGCCATGTCCGCCGGCTGGCCGAAGAGGTGCACCGGGATGATCGCCTTGGTGCGGGGGGTGATGGCCTTTTCCGCCAGGGCCGGGTCGAGGTTGAAGGTCTGGGGGTCGATGTCCGCGAACACCGGCGTGGCCCCGGCGTAGCAGATGGCCTCGGCCGTGGCGATGAAGGTGAACGGTGAGGTGATGACCTCGTCCCCCGGGCCGATGCCGGCCGCCAGGATCGCCAGGTGCAGGGCGTCGGTGCCCGATGCGCAGGTGACGGCATGGGGGGCGCCCAGGTAGGAGGCGGCCTCCTGCTCCAGGGCGGTCACGTTGGGGCCCAGGATGAACTGGCTGCTTTCCAGGGCGGCGAGGACGGCCGCGTCGATCTCCGCCTTCAGGTCGTGGTATTGGGTCTTTAAGTCTACCATCGGTATCATGGGTGTGTCCTTTTCAGGCTTACGTTGATTTTGAGGGCTGTTTCCAGCGCCTGCTTCCCTTCCCTGCCGCTCACCTTGGGCTGCTTTCCTTCCCTGATGGCCGCGATGAACGATTCGATCTCGTTTTTGAGCGCGTCGGCCTGCCCCAGTTCCCGCTCGTCCACCTTTACGTTGGGGACCCCCGGGAACAGCTCGCCGCTCCCCTTCTTGGCCACCAGCAGCTTGCGGTTCTGGAAGTCCAGGGTGATGTAGGCGTCCCGCTGGAAGATGCGCATCTTGCGCTCGCTCTTCAGGCTGATGCGGCTGGCGGTGACGTTGGCCACGCAGCCGTTCTCGAACACGATGCGGGCGTTGGCGATATCCTCCTCGCCGGTGAAGACCGGCGCGCCGATGGCGTCGATGCGTTCCACCGGCGAGCCCACGATGTACTGGATGATGTCGATATCGTGGATCATCAGGTCCAGGACCACGTTCACGTCCGTACCCCGCGGCTTGAAGGGGGCGATGCGCACCGATTCGATGAAGAGCGGCTCGTGGAGGATGTCCCCCAGCGCCACCAGGACCGGGTTGAAGCGCTCCAGGTGGCCGACCTGGAAGACCAGCTTGCGCGCATCGGCCAGGGCGATCAGTTCGTCGGCCTCGGCCGTGGTGACCGTGATCGGCTTCTCGATCAGCACGTGGACGCCGGCGGCCAGGAAATCACGGGCAACCGCGTGGTGATACTGGGTCGGGACCACCACGCTGACCGCATCCACTTGGCCTATGAGGTCGCGGTGGTCGCCGTAGGGGGTCGTCCCCAGCGCCGCCGCGATCTCGGCGGCCCGCTTCGGGTCGCTGTCCACCACGCCCACCAGTTCCACGTCCGGTATGGCGGCATACTTCTGGGCATGGAAGTTCCCCAGGTAGCCCACGCCTATGACGGCCGTCTTGAGGGCGCTCATCCGCGACAGATCCCCCGCTCGGAGCGCTCGATGAAGGCCAGCAGGTAGTCCACTTCGGGGCACTCCCTGATCTCCGCCCGGATGCGGGCGAGGGCGTCGGCCTGTTTCAGGCCGGCCATGAACAGAGTCTTGTAGGCCTTTTTCAGGTTGGTGATCGCCTCGTCCGTGAACCCGCGCCGCTTGAGACCGATGAGGTTCAGCCCCCGCAGCTTGGCATCGCGCTTGCCCGAGGTGGCGATCATGTACGGCGGGATGTCCAGGCCGATCAGGGTGCCGCCGCCGATCATGGCATGGGCGCCCACCGTGGCGAACTGGTGCACCGCCACCAGCCCCCCCAGGATGACGTGATCCTCGACGGTGACATGGCCGGCCAGGGTCGCCACGTTGGCCATGACCACGTTGCTGCCGATGCGGCAGTCGTGGGCCACATGGGAGTAGGCCATGAAGAGGTTGTTGCTGCCCACCACGGTTTCGCCGTGGCCGGAGACCGTGCCGCGGTGGATCGTGGCGAACTCGCGGATCGTGTTGTTGTCGCCGATGCGGGTCCAGGTTTCTTCGCCCCGGTATTTCAGGTCCTGGGGCGGAGCGCCGATCGAAGACTGGTGGAAGATCTGGTTGTTCTCGCCGATCTCGGTCCAGTCGCCGATCACGGCATGGGCGCCGATCCTGCTCCCCTTGCCGATGGTGACCTGTTTGCCGATGATGGCGTAGGGGCCTACCTCCACGTCTGACGCGAGTTGTGCGCTCGGTTCGATTATTGCGCTTGGATGTATCATGGGAACTCCTGTGGTACTGCCAAAGAGATTTCTAATAGCTTATTGAAACCCCAGGTTGTTCAAAAATAGCCAGATCGTCGCACCCGCAGAAAGCCCCGAGGAGGCGTAGCAGGCCTACTCCGCCGAAGCAGCTTTGGCTGCGAAGGCCGGGCGCTACGCCGCACGAAGGGGTTTGCGAGGACGGCGGCGAGATGGCTGTTTTTCAACAACCTGTTACGCCGCCTTGTCGGCGAAGGTGGCCTTGAGGGATGCCTCAGTGACCAGCGTTTCGCCCACGTATGCCTTGCCGTCAACCCCCCAGATGCCGCGGCGGTTGAGGGTCGTTTCGATCACGATGCGCAGCTGGTCGCCCGGGAATACCGGCCTTCTGAACTTCGCATTGTCGATGGACATGAAATAGCTGACCTTTTTCTTCGTCTCGTCGTCCGACGCCAGATAGGCCATGATGCCGGCCACCTGGGCCATGGCCTCGACGATCAGCACCCCCGGCATGACCGGATGGCCGGGGAAGTGCCCCAGGAAAAAAGGCTCGTTGATGGTGACGTTCTTGATTCCGACGCAGCGTTTGCCGTGCTCCAGCTCAACGATCCGATCGACCATGAGGAAGGGGTAACGGTGGGGAAGAATCTTCATGATTTCATTGACGTCCATTAGCATGGGAAACCTCGTTGGAATTGAAATGGTTATTTTTTATTATTCAGTTGTTCTTCCAGCTCGACAATGCGTTTCTCCAGCGCATTGACCGTTTTCTTCAGGCTCGGCAGGTTGGCGACGACCGCCATGGACTTGAGCCATTCCTTGTGCGGCTGGGCCGGGTACCCGCTGTAGCCGGCGTTGGCTTCCAGGGAGTTGGGCACCCCCGACTTGGCCCCCACCATCACGTTGTCGCCGATGGTCAGATGGCCGACCACCCCGACCTGTCCGGCCAGGGTCACGTGGTCACCGATCTTGGTGCTGCCCGAGATCCCCACCTGGGAGACGATCATGCAGTCGCGCCCGATCTGGCAGTTGTGGGCGATCTGCACCAGGTTGTCGATCTTGGTGCCCTTCCGGATCAGGGTCACCTCCAGGGCGGCCCGGTCGATGGTCGTATTGGCGCCCACCTCCACGTCGTCCTCCAGCACCACGATGCCGATCTGGGGAATACGGTAGTAGCCGCGGCCGTCCGGGGCATATCCGAACCCGTCGCTCCCGATGACCGCGCCGGGCTGGATGATCACCCGGTTGCCGAGGCGGCACCGTTCGCGGATCACCGCATTGGCATGCACCACGCAGTCGTCGCCGATCACGGCCCCCTCGTAGACGACGGCGCCGCTGTGGATGACGGTCCGGTCGCCGATGGCGACGTTGTTTCCGACGCAGGCGCCGGGGTAGATGCTGATCCCCTCGCCCAGGGTCACGCCGGTGCCCACGTTCGACTCGGGCAGTATGCCCAGGGGAGGATGGGGGAAGGTGTAGAAGAGGGTCAGGAGCTTGGCGAATCCCAGGTAGGGGTTGGCCACCTCGATCACGTTGCGGCCGAAACTCTCCCCGCCGGGCGCCATCAGCACCGCCCCGGCCTTGGTCTGGGCGACCTTGGCGGCATATTTGGGGTTTGCCAGAAAGGTGATCGTGTCGGGGCCGGCCGTCTCCAGGGGGGCAAGCCCGCCGATGCGCACCGTTTCATCTCCCCTGACCGTACCCCCCAGGTAATCGGCCAACTCCTTCACTGTCTTGCTCTGTTGCATGTCTCTGCCCCGCAGCGGCGCCCCCTGAAGTCCAGCCGCGCGGCGGCCGGGCTTCAGGGGTACCCGCTATTTCTTTTTGGTGGCGTTGAAGAGCTTCAGCACTTCCTCGGTCACGTCGGCCTTGTCATCCACGTACACCATCATGCTGTCGTTTTTGGCAAAGATAAAGGCGTACCCGTTGGAGTGGCCGTATTCCTTGATGACCTTTTCCATCTCTTCCAGGATCTTGCGGGTGAACTCCTCGTCCTTGCCCTGAAGCTCGTCCTGGGCGTCCTTGGTGAAGCGCTGGAACTCCTTCAGCTTCTGCTGATAGTCCTTTTCCTTGGTGGCCCGGGCCGTTTCGGACAGGAGCATGCCCTGCTTTTCGAGCTCGTCCTTCAGCTTCTTGAGCTCGTCCTGCTTGCCGTTGATCTCGTCCTGGTATTTCTTGAGCCGCGCCGCCAGCTGTTCCTTGGCCTCTTTGCCCGCCTCGGAATTGTTGAGCGCCCGCTGCATGTCCACGTAGCCGATCTTGACATCGGCGGCGGACGCCGTTCCCGCGGCAAGGCCAAGCGCCATGATTCCCGCCAGTATAACCCTTCTCATGATTGACGTTCTCCTTTTTTTTGGTTGTGAGGCAGCCTAAAAGAGGCTGCCGATCGAAAACTCGAACCTGCCGCTGGGGCTGTCCAGGCCGGGACGCGGGTTGACGGGAATGCCGTACTCCAGGCGGAGCGGCCCCAGGGGCGAAGCCCACCTGATCCCCGCGCCGTAGCTCATCAGCAGCGAATTGAACAGCTTGTTGTACTGGTCGTCGGCGTTGCCGTAATCGAAGAACACCACCCCCTTGACCCCCACGTCGGAGAGGATGGGGAAGGTGAACTCCGTGTTGCCGTAGATCTCCTTGTTGCCCCCCAGGTAGACCACCTGGTCCGACTGGGAAATGGTGGGGTGATCGAGCAGCCCCAGGTGCTTGACCGGGGAAACGGTGCGGGCCTTGTAGCCGCGGAGCGAGAAGATGCCCCCCAGGTAGAACTTCTCGTCGATCGGCACCTTCGCCCCTTCCACCTCCTGGACATACCCCAGGGCCAGCTTGGTGGAGAAGATCAGCTTCTTGTAGAGCGGGTGGAACCAGCTGTTCTCCAGGGTATAGCGGGCGAACTTGTTGTTCCCCCCCAGGCCGGCGTACTCCGCCGTGAACGAGTTGATGAAGCCGGTGGAAGGATCGAGGCGGTAGTCGGTGTTGTTATGGGTGATGCTGGCCAGGATGGAACTGGTCGTGGTCGTGCCCAGGGGATAGTTGTCCGGGTCGTCGTTATTGAGCCTCGAATAGGCATCCTGGGGATTGTAGATATCCTTGATCTCGTACTTGTACATGAAGAAGGTGCCCACAAAGTCGTTGATCGGGTACCCCCCCTTGATGTCGCCGCCGGTCAGACGCCGGGTATAGTCGCTGTAATCGCGCTGCGACCGGTAGACGTCGGCCCCCAGGGTCCACTTGGTATCCAGGAAGTAGGGATCGGTCAGGCCCAGGGAATAGGTCTGGGACTTGCCGCCGATGGAGCCGGAAACATTCGCCTTGAGCCCCAGGCCGAGGAAGTTCGCCTGCTGCACCGACCCCTGGCCGATGATGCCGTCCAGGGAGCTGTAGCCGCCGCCGACGCTGAAGGAGCCGGTCGGTTTCTCCTTGACGTCCACGTTGACGTTGAGCTTGTTGCCGGCGCTCCCCTTGGCCGTGGCGATGTTCGCTTCCTCGAAATAGCCGGTGTTCATCAGGTTCTGCTTGCTGCGCTTGATGCCGGTGGCGCTGTAGAGCTCGCCCTCGGTGATGCGCAGCTCGCGGCGGACCACCTTGTCGCGGGTCTTGGGGTTGCCGGCGATGTTGATCCGTTCGAGGGAAACCAGCTCGCCCTTTTCCATGTCAAAGGTCAGGTCGATGATCAGCTTCGCATTGTCGGGCTTTGTCAGCGGGTTGACGTTGACGAAGGCGTACCCCTTGTCGGCGTAGACATCGGTCAGGGTGGCGATATCGGTGCGCAGGGTGCTCCGGCTGAAGATCTGCCCCGGTTCGGCCTTGATCTTCTTGCGCAGTTCGCTCACCGGCTCCAGCAGGTCCCCCTTGAAGTCGATGTCGCCGACCCGGTACTGCTCCCCTTCCGTGACGCCGATGAACACCTCCAGGGCATCCTTGGCATCGGTCAGCTTGACCACCGGCTCGCCCACCTTGACGTTGATGTAGCCGTTGTTCATGTAGTGGTCGGCAATCAAAAGGGCGTCGTTTTTCAGCACCTCTTCCTTGTAGGTGCCGGCCCCGGTCAGCCAGGACAGGAACCACTTTTCCTTGGTTTCCATCACCTTGCGCAGCTGGCTCTCGGTGAAGGCCTTGTTCCCGTCGAAGCGGATGGTGCGGATGAGGATCTTCTTTCCCTCGGTGACCTTGAAGGTAATGGCGAATTCCGTGGGCGTGCGTTTTTCCACCACCGGCTCGATCTCGGCCAGATAGTACCCCTCGTCGCCGTAGAGCTTTTTCATCTTGGCGACGCTCTTGGCGAGGTCTTTGGTGGAAAGTATGGAATTCTGGCGGAACTCCAGGGCTTCCTTGAGCTTGTCGGTGCTGATCTCCTTGTTGCCCTCGAACTTGATGTCGCGCACGACCGGTTTTTCCAGCACCGTGTAGACGAGGACCGTCCCGTTGCCGGTCTCCTCCGTCGTCACCCGGATATCCTGGAAATGGCCGAGCTTGTAAATGGCCCGGACATCGGCGTCGGTCCTGTCGTCATGCAGGGTATCGCCGGCCTTGATCGAGACCACGTTGAGGATGGCGGCCGATTCGATACGGTGGTTGCCCGCGACCCGCACCTCGACGATCTTTTCGCCTTCAGCCCGCGCCATCCCGGCAACCATAAGCTGCAAGGCACAGATAATCGGCACTAACACACGAAATATGGGCACTCTTCCCCCGAAGCTCACAAAGATTGTTCAAGCCGTCCGTCAACCAGCCGCACGGTTCTCCCCATGGCGGCGGCCAGACGTTCGTTGTGGGTGACCACCACCAGGGTCAGCCCCTTTTTCCGCTGCAAATCCGCCAGCAGGGTGTGGACCCCTTCGCTGGTCTTCATGTCCAGGTTGCCGGTCGGCTCGTCCGCCAGGAGCAGCTCGGGCGACAGGGCCAGGGCGCGCGCAATGGCCACCCGCTGCTGTTCGCCGCCGGAGAGCTCGCCGGGGCGGTGGCTCAGGCGGTGGGCCAGCCCCACATCGTCCAGCAGCTCTTCCGCCGTTGCCCGGGCCGTGTCCCGGGCCACCCGGGCGATCAGGGCCGGCATCATGACGTTCTCCAGGGCCGTGAACTCGGACAGGAGGTGGTGGAACTGGAAGACGAAGCCGATGCTTTTGTTGCGGAAGAACGCCAGTTCGCGGTCGCTCTTCCGGAAGATGTCCTCGCCGCGGAAGCTGACGCTGCCCGCCGACGGCCGGTCCAGCGCCCCCAGAAGGTGCAGGAGCGTACTCTTGCCGGCGCCCGACGCCCCCACCAGGGCGGTGGTGGTTGCGGCCTCCAGGTCCAGGTCGATGCCGGCCAGCACCTCGACCTGGTTCGGGCCGGGCGCGTAGGTCTTGCACAGGCCGCGCACCTCAAGCAGGTTACTCATAGCGCAGCGCCTCCGCCGGCAGCATTCTCGACGCCTGCCACGACGGGTACAGGGTGGCGACGAACGAGATCAACACCGCGGTGACCGATATCAGGACCACGTCGGACGGCACCACCAAGGACGGGAAATGGTCCAGGTAGTAGACGTCCTTGCTGAAAAAATTCAGGCCGGTGACCTTCTCGGTGACGTTGATGATCGGCTCCAGATTGAGGGCGATGAGGAGCCCCGAGGCGACCCCCAGGATGGTGCCGGTGACGCCGATGATCAGCCCTTCCAGGACGAAGATCTTCATGATGCTGAGGCCGGTCGCCCCCATGGACTTGAGGATGGCGATGTCCCTGGTCTTCTCCATCACCACCATGAACAGGGTCGAGGCGATGCCGAAGGCCGCCACCAGGACGATCAGGGTCAGGATGATGAACATGACCACCTTCTCCGTCTTCAGGGCGAAGAGGATGTTGCGGTTCATCTGCATCCAGTCCCGGGCATAGTAGTCGGGCGCCATGGCCTCGTTGATGGCGACCACCAGGTTGCCGGTATGATAGACGTCGTCCACCTTGAGCTGGATGCCGGTGACCGTGTCCCCCAGGTCGAAAAAGGCCTGGGCCTGGGCCAGGCTGATGTAGGCCAGGGTCGAATCGTACTCGAACATGCCGGTATTGAAGATCCCCGCCACGCGGAACGGCTTCATCCGCGGCATCATGCCCAACGGCGTGATGTTCCCCATGGGAGAAACCACGTTGACCGTGTCCCCCACCAGAAGGCCGAGGCGCTTGGCCAACTCCTTCCCCACCACCAGTCCCGGCTTGGCGCCCGGACCCGCGGCCGGGTCGAGCTGGTCGAGAGACCCCTCGACGATCGACTTGCTCAACTTGGTCACCAGCCGGTCCGTCTGGACGTCGATCCCCCGCAGCACCACGCCGGAGACGTTCTTGCCCGAGGAGAGCATGACCTGGTTGTAGATGAACGGCGTGGCCGCCACCACCCCCTTGAAGCCCTTGAGCTTCGCCATGACCTGCTGGTAATCCTCCATGGGCGCGCCGTTGCGGATGACCACCACATGGGCGTTGGTCCCGAGGATCTTCTCCTTCAGGTCTTCCTCGAAGCCGGTCATGACCGCCAGCACCACGATCAGCGCCATGACGCCCAGGGCGACCCCTGCGGTGGAAATGAAGGTGATGATCGAGATGAAGGTTGACTTGCGCTTGGCCTTCAGGTAGCGCAACCCGATAAAAAGCTCGAAGGGCATCGCCTATTTCGTTTCCTTCCTCAGCTGGGGGAACAGGATCACGTCGCGGATCGAGGCGGAGTCCGTCAGGAGCATCACCAGGCGGTCGATGCCGATGCCTTCGCCGGCCGTGGGGGGCATGCCGTACTCCAGGGCGCGGACATAATCCTCATCCATATAGTGGGCTTCTTCGTCGCCCTTGTTCTTCTCGGCCACCTGGGAGAGGAACCGCTCCTTCTGGTCCACCGGATCGTTCAGCTCCGAGAAGGCGTTGGCGATCTCGCGGCCGCCGATGATCAACTCGAAACGGTCCACGATATCGGGGTTGTGGTCGTTCTTGCGCGACAGCGGCGACACCTCGGTGGGATAGGCGGTGATGAAGGTCGGCTGGATCAGCCGGTGCTCGGCCACCTCCTCGAAGATCTCCATGATCAGCTTGCCGTAGCCGATGTCCTGGGACAGGTCGAGGCCGAGGCCGCGGGCGTAGGCCAGGGCCAGGTCCCGGTCGTCCAGTTGCTTGGCGTCGATATCGCCGTACTCCAGGATCGCCTCCCGGACGGTCAGGCGCTTCCAGGGGCGCTGGAAGCTGATGGCGTTCCCCTGGTAGCTGAAATCCAGGGTGCCGAGCACCTCCTGGGCCACATGGCAGAAGAGTTCCTCGGTGAAGTCCATCAGCTCTTCATAGGTGGCGTAGGCCTGGTAGAACTCCATCATGGTGAACTCGGGGTTGTGGCGCACCGAGATCCCTTCGTTCCTGAAATTGCGGTTGATCTCGAAGACCCGCTCCAGGCCGCCCACCACCAGGCGCTTCAGGTAGAGTTCGGGCGCGATGCGCAGGAAGAGCTGCATGTCCAGGGCGTTGTGGTGGGTGATGAACGGCCGGGCCGTGGCGCCGCCGGGGATCGGCTGCATCATGGGGGTCTCGACCTCCAGGAAGTCCCGGCCGGCCATGAAACCGCGGATCAGGTTGACGATGCGGGAACGCTTGATGAACACGTCCCGCGATTCGGGATTGACGATCAGGTCCACGTACCGCTGGCGGTAGCGGGTCTCCAGGTCGGTGAGGCCGTGGAACTTCTCCGGCAGGGGATGGAGCGACTTGACCAGGAGACGGATCTGCCGGGCATGGAGCGACAGCTCGCCGGTCTTGGTGCGGAACGGGAACCCCTCGACCCCGACGATGTCGCCGATGTCGAAGCCGTCGAACTCCTCGAAGGCCTCGGCGCCGACCTCGTCCTTTTTCACGTAGACCTGGATGCGCCCCTTGCGGTCCTGGAGCTGGATAAAGGCGGCCTTGCCGAAGGAGCGCCGGGCGAGGATGCGGCCGGCTATGACGTAGTGCTCGCCGGCGGCGTCGAACTGTTCCTTGTCGCCGTAGGCGGCCACGATCCCGGCCGAGGTGTGGAGCGGTTTGAAGTCATTGGGATAGGGATTGACGCCCGCTTCCCAGAGGGCATCCACCTTGCGCCGTCTCTGGAGCAGGAGTTCGCTGAGTTCTTCCATGGTATCTGTTCAGCCTTTCGTGAAAAACGTATCCGGAATCCGGTGCGGCAGGACTGGTAAAAATATCGCCAACATCCTGTCAGGTCAAGAAAAAAAGGGCGTGGCCGCCAGGCCGCGCCAGGGGCGGCCTACGGGCTTTCCCCGCTCTTTTTTGCGCTGCGGGAACGGCTCGCGCGCTTTTTCGGCGCCTCGGCCTCCGCAACCGGTTCGGGCGCGGGTTTGGCGGCCTTTTTGGCCGGGGCCCGGCGCGGCTTGGCCGGTTTCTCCGGCTCGGGAGCCGGCTCCACCGGCAGCGGCGCCGAAGCGGTCTCGCTCTTTTTCGGCGCGCGCGGGGCCCTGGCCCGCTTGGGCTTCTCCGCCGCCGCGGGCGGTTCCGGGGTGACGACGGCAGGCGCGACAACGGCCGCTGCCTGCTCCTGCGGCGCCTTGGCCCTGCTGCGGCGCGGCTTGGCCTGTTTTCCGGGCGCCGGCTCTTCGCCGGGCGCACCACCGGCGGCC
>Ga0207857_1000251_pt1 | contig 15512 bp, 8 predicted proteins | sample LuqExpMetageno22_FD_187780 | JGI IMG/M metagenome (GOLD analysis project Ga0207857, IMG submission 187780) | Tropical forest soil microbial communities from Luquillo Experimental Forest, Puerto Rico - Sample 22 (SPAdes) | ecosystem: Environmental > Terrestrial > Soil > Tropical forest ... | reverse complement strand
CTTCACCTACTGGAGCGTGCCGGGCGAAGAATTTGACCTGGAGCAGTTGCCCTCCTGGGCCATTGACTCGCCCGCCCAGCAAGCCGCTACGGCTGCCCTGGTGGATGATTACAACCAGCACTACCAGCTAACCAAGCCACTCGACCGGCGTTTTGCCGCCCTGGCGGCGGAACGGCTTCAAGCCCATCCCTGGAGAACCCGCGTCGGCATGCCGTTGGGACGGCTGGCCAACATGTGGTTCAGCCCGCGCACGGAAAATCTGCCTATTGATCTGCGCTGGTGGGAGTACGCGCGGCACCAAGCCGAAACACGCTTCTGCTGGGCATGGATGGCGTTGAACCTGCTCTATATCGCTCTGGCGATTGCCGGACTCAGGCAACGGCCGCGTCTGGCGTGGGCCATGGTGGCCTACATTGTGCTGCGCAGCCTGATGCTGCTGAGCGTGCAGGCCCCGGAATCGCGCTACACGCTGGAGTGCTTTCCCATGCTGTTTGCGCTGGGAGGGGTGGCGTTGGCTGCAGGCTGGCAGCGCCTTGCCCAGCGGCAGGTGGCCCAGGGCGCTGCTATTTCCTAGACTCGCCCTTGCCACATTCTCCTCGCGTTATGCTTTTGATCCATCGCCCGCGCAGATCCTGACGCTGCACTTCTGCAACCTCCCGCGTGGCTGTGGCATCATTGGAACAACGGTTCTCCGCAATGCGGCATGGACAAGGTCCGGATGGCATTTTCCCACGGCGGTCTTACGCTCGCCGTTTGCCTGTACGACCGGCTGATCGACGCTCCTGACGAGCCCACCCACGCGCCGGTAGCCGCACGTTTGGCCCCGGCAACTGATTGACTCCTACGCTGAAGAAAGCTGGTTGCCATGAGCATTTCTCCAATCCTGACCGAAGGCAGCGGAGCCTTGGACCCGGAACGCGCCAATACGCGGCCGCGCACCCGCAAAACTGTGTCCGAGCCTTTGACCCTGCATATGCCGTCGCGCCTGGTGGAGGCGGCCAGCCCCCATCATCAGGCCGAGCTGTTCTACCTGCAGAAACAGATCCAGGCGCAGACCGCGATGGTGATCGTGCTGGACGACAACAGCCGCCTGGAAGGCGTGATCGAGTGGTATGACAAGCACTCGATCAAGGTACGCGGCCGTAGCCGCACGCTGGTGTACAAAAACGCGATCAAGTACATGTACAAGCAGGGCGACCTGGGCCACCAGGCCTAGGCTGCCGCGCTAGCGGGCGGCCTTGCGCAACCGGTCCTCGATGGCGGCTCCGATCCCCTGGCTTGGGGGTAACGGGCACAAAATCAACTGGCACCCAGCCGCATCCAATTGGCGGAGGCCGGCATAGAGGCTGTGCGCCAGTGTTTCCGGCTGGCTCCAGCGGCCCCAGTTGAAGCATTCCGCACCCTCCGGCAACTCCTGAAGCCTGAGCTCCTCGGGGCGCATCACACCCACACGCAGCCCGGGATGCGCCTTGGCGGCCGCCGCCAAAAGCCGGGGCAGTGCGCTGAATTCCCCCTCCAGCAGAATCAGCCGTGCACGCGGCGCGTAGTGGCGGATGCCAACTCCAGGCGACGGCAAACTTTCCGGCGGCTTTTCCTGCGGCGCAGCCCCCGGGCGGTCACTGGGAGCGCGATAGAACTCAACCTCGCCGAGCACTCGCTGAATCTCTTCGCGGGAGACTGCTCCGGGGCGATAGATAAGCGGCGGGGTCTGCGTTGGGTCCAGGACCGTGGACTCAACCCCATGCCTAGCCGGCCCGGCATCCACAATGGCATCGATGCGGCCGTCCAGATCGGCCAGCACATGCTCCGCGGTGGTGGGGCTGATGTGGCTAAAGAGATTGGCCGAAGGCGCAGCGATAGGAAGTCCCGTACGGCGAATCAGTTCCCATGCCACAGGATGCGCCGGCATGCGCACGCCCACTAGCGACCGTCCCGCCGTTACCGCATCCGGCACCTGCGCGGAGCGGGGCAACAGCAGCGTAAGCGGACCGGGCCAGAAGGCCTCGGCCAACCGGCGCGCCGGCTCGGAGATCTCCGTCACCAGGGGGCGAACCCGCTCCAGCGTATCCACGTGGACAATCACCGGATCCCAACCGGGCCTTTGCTTGGCGGCAAAAATGCGCGCCACGGCAGCGGAATCGAGCGCGTTCGCACCCAGTCCATAGACGGTTTCCGTGGGCAGCGCCACCAGTCCACCCGCCCGCAGAATCTCCGCGGCACGGTCCAGGGCACGGCCTGCTTCCGGGGTATCGAGATGAAGGGGATCAACGGTCAAACGAAGGGTCACATCTCTATTTTCGCCCCAGATGGCGCAAGTGGCCAACCTTGGCCCACAATCGGACCCGCATCCCGTATACTCGCTTTTTACGATGGCCATTGAAACCGAGATCAAATTCGTTGTTCCCGATGTTGAGCTGCTGACCGCGCGCTTGACGGCGGCTGGGTTCCGGCTGCAGACGCCCCGCACCTTCGAGTCCAATGTGCTGTACGACTGGCCGGACCGGAGCTTGCGAGCCCGCACCGAGATTCTGCGCATTCGCGACTACGGCGGACGCTGGACAATGACCCACAAGCGGCCTCCCGAAGGCTCGCCCGCCGAGGATCTGCACAAACACCGGGTGGAAACCGAAACCGCGCTGACCGACGGTACAGCCATGGCCGAGATTTTCCGCACCCTGGGGCTGATCGAGGCCTTCCGCTATGAAAAGTGGCGCGCCGAATGGGAAGACGGTCAGGGCCATTGCGTCATCGACGAAACGCCCATCGGCACCTATGCCGAACTGGAAGGCTCCGCCGAATGGATCGACCAGGCGGCGCAGAAGATCGGCGTCCAGCAGGCTGACTACCTGACCCTCAGCTATGGGCGGCTCTTTGACGACTGGCGCAAGGCCACCGGTTCCACTGCCACCGACCTGACCTTTGCCGCCGTGGGCAAGCCAGGGCAATAAATCAGCCCTGGCATCACCGTATCCTCCGGCACGCTGCCCCGGCATGCCGGCAGCTTGCCGCCGCTGGCCGCTTCCCGCGCGCTCCCCTTGCGACTGGGCACAGCTTCTCTGTCGACATCCAGCGTCCCCCTCCGTTTGCAGCCATCCTCCCGGTAAGGCCATGTAAGTAGCGCGGGGGGGTAGCACTCTGCCGCAGTGTCGCAAATCGAGACACCCCGCAAGTACGAATTAAACACCTCAAATCAAAACGGCCAGACAGAGTCGCTTGCCAGGAAGGCAAGGAGCGCTTTGTCAGGATTCGAGACAAAATACAAATTTTTTCCAAACAAGCCTCATGAAAAATTCCTAATTGCCGATAGGGAAAGTGAACGAATGCTCATGTTCGCACCAGCATTGCCTGGAAGCCAGCACGCAGACCTTGGCGTTGCGGGATGATTCGGGTCTTGCAGGCGCGATACAACCCAGATAGGGATGCCGCTAGGCGCAGGCGCGTACGTTCCAACGGATGCTGTTGACCCCGATGTACCCGGTCGGTGGCAATGCCCTTGAGAAAGTTCTAACCAAACCTGCGCAAAGACGCACTCCTTCTGACCTGGAATGCCCTTCGACCGGAGACGGAACACGGCCCGCTTCCTGGCGACGAAAGGCAAACTGCGGGTCACGCATCATCCACCCGAAGGCACGCATGGCGGCCGGTCCGCCAATGCAACACAAAAAGAAAACGTCTTTTTTTTGTATGGCTAACGGGAATTATGCCGGATGAGCGCCACGCTTTTTGACATGGCGCATCAGGGTTGGAAGGCACGACGCAGGAGCGCATAAAACGTTCCTTTGCGTGCGCTCCAAGAAGGCGTTTTTCACGTAACTCGAGTAATAAGAGCCAACATTTAGTTCATGAAGAAGTACCAATAGCCGATAAGCCCAGTGAGTGATTTCCAATCCTCAGGAGGAAGTACAAAATGAACAGCATGGTGAAGGAGACTCGTTACCGCGGTGTGCGGCACGCGGCAATGCGACTGTTCCAGGCCGCCGCCCTGGCTCTGTTAGTTTCGATGGCATTGCCGGCGCGCGCCGCCGATGATCGCCCGGTGAAGCAGCGCGTTCCCCCGGTGTATCCCGAGATCGCCAAGCGCATGAAGATTGGCGGCGAAGTAAAGCTGCAGGCCACGGTTGACGCCACCGGCAAGGTGACGGAAGTGAAGACTGTGAGTGGCAACCACATGCTCTCGGTTGCAGCCGAGGATGCCGTGCGCAAATGGCGCTTCGAGCCCGGTGCGGGTGAAGCTCATGTGGATGTAGCTGTGACCTTTAACGCCGGTCAGTAATCGCCCCCCGCTGCGAGAACTGACGGTGTTCGCTGGGCCGCACCCGGCAGAGGCTTACCCGCCCGCCCTACGTGCGGTCCAGCATACTATTCCGTTCCAACGCAGAAAAGCCCGGCGAGAACTTCTCGCCGGGCTTTGTTGTCTCTGCTTGCTTGTTACTGCTCTACACCGTGGCACTTCTTGAACTTCTTGCCACTGCCGCAGGGGCACAGGTCGTTGCGGCCCACCTTTTCGCCGGCCCGGCGCTGCGAGGGCTGGCTGGTGTCGCTGCCGGAACGGGCCGCTGCCTCCAGTTCACGCTGCTTGGTGCGGCGGAACTCGCGATCAAGCGCATCGATCGTGGTGGAAGGCTGACGGGTGGGAATGGCAATCTCTCGCGGAGCCAACTCCGGAGTACGTTCCTCCGCCGTCGGTACGGCAGGCGCCTCAGGAACCGGGCGGGCAGGCGGCAACTCCACCGGCATGCCGTCGGGACCGATAATCTGCATCCGAAACAGGAAGCGGCAGGTGTCTTCCTGGAACTTCAGCATCATGGCCTCGAACATGTCGAAGGACTCGCGCTTGTACTCCACCAGCGGATCGCGCTGCGCGTAGCCACGCAGGTTGATGCCTTCCTTCAGGTGGTCCATGGAGAGCAGATGATCCTTCCACAGACCATCCAGCACGCGCAGCATGACCATGCGCTCGTGATAACGCATCTGGTCCGCACCGAGCAGGCGTTCCTTGCCTTCGTAGTCGGCCTTGAGCGCCTCAAAGATCGCATCGCCCATTTCGTGGCGGCTGAGATCTTCCAGCTTGATGCCGGCCTTGGCCACAAATAGCCCGAAGTGGTCAATCAGCTTGGCTTCCATCCCCTTGTAATTCCACTGATCGGCCCGGACCTTTTCGTCCATGTTCTCGTCCAGCAGCGAGGAGAGGATGCCTCCCACGTAATCTTCCAGAATGAGCTCGCGCTGCTCGACGCCTTCCAGCAACTGGCGACGCAGCCCGTACACCGCCTCACGCTGCTTGTTCATCACATCGTCGTACTCAAGCAGGTGTTTGCGGCTTTCAAAGTTCTGCGCTTCAACGGCCTTTTGCGCGCCTTCGATGCGCTTGGAGATCATGCGCGATTCGATGGGTACGCCCTCTTCCATGCCCAGGCGTTCCAGCAGGGTAGAAACCCACTGCTTGGCGAAGATGCGCATCAGATCATCTTCCAGCGAGAGGTAGAAACGCGATTCGCCGGGATCACCCTGACGGCCAGCGCGGCCACGTAGCTGGTTATCGATACGGCGTGATTCATGACGCTCGGTACCGAGGATGAACAGACCGCCGGCCTCAATCACCTTGGCATGATCTTCCGCTGCGGCGTCGGCATGCACCTTGTAGGTGGCCTCCCAATCAGGGGTAGCCACCTCGAATTCCTGGCCCTGATAGTAGAAGCGCTGGAAGCCATCGGGAGCCGAAGGGTTGATGGCGCCCTCCGCTACGCTGATCACACGGGCGCGATTGCCCTTGACCAGTTCCGTGCGGGCCATGAACTCGGCATTGCCGCCCAGCAGAATATCGGTACCGCGGCCGGCCATGTTGGTGGCAATGGTGACCATGCCCAAACGGCCCGCCTGCGCAACAATCTCTGCCTCGCGCTCGTGGAACTTGGCGTTCAACACCACATGGCGGACGCCCTGGCGCTGCAGAATACCCGACAGGCGTTCGGATTTTTCAATCGATGTGGTACCCACCAGCACCGGTTGCTGCTTTTCATGCAGCGTGGCAATGTCGTCGGCTACGGCCTTGTACTTTTCCTTCTCGGTGCGGAAAACCACATCGGGATTCTCGATGCGCAGCATCGGGCGGTTGGTGGGAATAACAACAATCTCCAGCTTGTAGATCTTGTCGAATTCCGCAGCCTCGGTCTCAGCCGTGCCCGTCATGCCGCTCAACTTCCCATAGAGGCGGAAGTAATTCTGGAAGGTGATGGTGGCCAGCGTCTGATCTTCCTTGCGGATCTTTACGCCTTCCTTGGCCTCAATGGACTGATGCAAACCATCGGACCAGCGGCGGCCCGGCATCAGGCGGCCGGTGAAGGTGTCCACAATGATGATTTCGCCGTCCTTGACCACGTACTCCACATCGCGGTGATAGAGCGCGTGTGCCTTGATGGCGGTCTCGACGTAGTGCTTGAGTTCCCAGTTTTCCGCGTCGGCAATGTTGTCAATGCCGAGCACCTTTTCGATCGTCACCCAGCCCTGATCGGTAACGCCGATGGTGCGCTGCTTTTCGTCGATGATGTAATCGCCGGAGAAGAACTTTTCCCCCTCGCGGAGGCTGATGCCCAACTGCTCCTGGCGGCGATGATCCTGCCACTCGACCTCTTCGCCCTTTTCCAGTTGCGGGATGATCTTGGTGACCTTCTCGTATTTATCCGTGGTCTGGTCGGTGGGGCCGGAGATGATCAACGGGGTACGCGCTTCATCGATCAGGATCGAGTCCACTTCGTCGACGATGGCATAGTAGTGGCCACGCTGCACGCAGTCGACAATCTCGAACTTCATGTTGTCGCGCAGGTAGTCAAAGCCGAACTCGTTATTGGTGCCGTAGGTGATGTCGGCAGCATAGGCTGCACGGCGTTCTTCATCGCTCAGGTCGTGAACAATAACGCCTACCGTGAGGCCCAAGAACTCATAAATCTTGCCCATCCACTCGGCATCGCGCTTGGCCAGGTAGTCATTGACCGTGACCACGTGCACGCCGCGACCGGCCAGCGCGTTCAGATAGCAGGGCAGAGTGGCAACCAGCGTCTTGCCTTCGCCGGTCCGCATCTCAGAAATCTTGCCCTGATGCAGAACCATGCCGCCAATCAACTGAACGTCAAAGTGGCGCATCTTGAGCTTGCGCCAGCCTGCTTCGCGCACCACCGCAAAAGCCTCGGGAAGAATTTCGTCCAAGGCCTGCTTTTCAGCGGCTTTGATGACATCCTTATCGGTGAGGCCTTCGAGTTTGGCAGCAATGCGCGCCCGGAACTCTCCGGTTTTGGCACGCAACTGCTCGTCACTCAGAGGCTGGATCACAGCCTCGAGTTCGTTGATGGCCTGAACCACCGGCTTCAGCCGCTTGATGAGCCGCTCATTCGCGGTACCGAAAACTTTGGTAAGAGCTTTATCGAAAAACACGACGATCTCCGTATACCAGTGTAAATGGTGGAAATTGTTACGCGAGGGCGGGATTTGCTCCGATCCTCATCAAGTAACCGGGATATGGGAGTCTGCCTACCAGCCAGAAGATGCATCCGCTGCAAGTTGCACAATTAATGTCACATATGCGAGACCAATCAGGGGGTCGAGCCTGATTTTTCTCTAACAATTCTCCGTTCAACGACGCAACAACGTCTGGAAAACTGGCTTCTCCTCTTGCTTTTGCCGATGTCCAGAGGGAGCTAACACTTTGAAAGGTGCCCGGAACCTTGCGCATTCGCCTCAGACTCCTTCCCTCTTGCGTGGTTCTCGTTCTGTTTTGCTGGCTGGCCGCGGGGTGCTCGTCCACTTCTGTGAGCAGCTCGCATACTCTCCCTTCTATCCAGAGCTTTACCGCCAGCCCCGCGGCCATTCGCCTGGGCAACGGCACCAGCCTGACGGCGAATTTTACCGGCGCTACAGGCGTGATCACACCGGGCAATCTGGTTGTCACCAGTGGGCAGGCGGTCAGCCTGACACCTGCTGCCACCACCACCTATACGCTGACCGTAACCAACGCAACGGATGTGCCTGTCACCGCGACGGCTACCGTAACGGTGAATCCCGCAATTGGCGCCTCCTCCAACCTCGGCGTGAATCTTGGTCTGGTCAACGACTGGGACCGGGAACAGATGTTTGCCGATGCCATGAAGCAGGCGCGGCGCTTTGGTAGCGTGGCGGCGCCCTACGACGAGTCGGCCACCGTGGATAATGTGGGCTGGCCTACACAGGATGCAGGCGTACTGGTGATTGCCGGAAATCAGGGCACGTGGTCCGCGGGAAGTTATGCCCTCAGCTTTACCGGGCAGGCCACGGTAAGCTCCTGGGGTGACGCGAATGTAACTGCAGGGACGGTGAGTTACTCGGCATCCAATAACACTAGCACTGCGACGGTAACCGTGGGATCTGGATATCAAGATTTATATCTGGTTTTCACCGCCACCCGGCGCACGCCGAGTAGCTCCACTGGAACCGGAGTTACCAACATTTCTCTGATGCGGCCTGCAATTTCCGGCGCACCGCACACGGCAGGCACGCTATTCACGGACCGTTTTCTCCGACAGCTCAAACATTTTTCCGCCTTCCGTACCAAAGACTTTACGGCCACAGATAGTTCCACGGAATCCGACTGGAGCGCTCGTCCGCTACCAATCCATGCCAGCCAGCAGCAGCTTCCGGCGCATGCCTCGCAGAACCGCGACACCAGCTCTGTGACCGGAGCAAGTTATGAGTATGCGATTCAACTGGCCAACCAGACCGGCAAGGATCTGTGGTTGCATATTCCCCATCTGGCCTTCGGCGGAAGTTACGCTTTCACCTCAACGGCATGGGCGCGCAATCTGGCTCTGTTACTCAAATATGGATCGGATGCCACGGGTACGCCTTACACGGGAGTTAGCGGTTCCAGCGGCGCCAATCCTCAACCTACGACTGGACCAGTCAATCCGCCGCTTAATTCCGGGCGACATGTTTACCTGGAATACTCGAATGAGTTCTGGTCCGGCGTGGGTAGCCAGAGTGCATGGGTACAGCAACAGGCAGCAGCCGCCATTGCAGCGCGCGATACCGATCTGGACTGGGATAACTCCGACGATAACTTTACCGTGCAAATGCGCATTGCCGCACACGGCACCCTACTGATCGCGGATGAATTCGCCAGTGTCTTCGGGGCGTCGGCCTTTGGCACGGTCTACCGTCCAGTTCTGGGAGCGCAAATTGGCAACTGGGGAACCTTCAGCGGGCTTGATTATCTTGAGCAGCGCCATGGCGGCGCCGCGCAATCCGTGTGGGCCGTGGCCGGAGCGCCTTATGTTGACTTCAGCGGCGACAGCAAGGACAACACAATGACCCAAGCCCAGATGATTGCAGGTATGCAGGCTTTTGAAGACGCCAATCTCCAGCCCTGGACAACAGGTTTGAAGAGTCTTGCAACAACCTACGGCTTGGCAGGCGGCACATTGGCCTACGAAGGCGGACAGGGCATTCTCTACAAAACCACCAACGCCGTCGCTGCGCAGACCAACCCTGCCATGCGCACGATTCTTACCACGTTGCTGAACAACTGGACCAGCACAGACAATGGCACGTTCTTCTACTACAAACTTTGCTCAGAGGATATGTGGGGCATCGGGACGGATATCAGCTACGACATTGACTCCGATACCGGATGGAACGCCAATCCTGCCTTGAGCAGCGAAGCCGAACCAAAGTGGGGAGCCATTCTGCAGATTGCCGCGGGGCAGTAAGACGACATAGCGCCCAACAAAAAGCCCGGCCGCGAAGCCGGGCTTTTTATTGGTGAGTGAAACTGCTTATGCGCTGTAGAGCAGGATGCCGGCGGCTTTTTCTTCGCCAGAGTCATCCGGGCTTACGGGACGATAGAACAGTTGGTTGTTCTCCAGGTAGACCTCGAGGAAGGCCGGACGGTCGGTAATCTGGCCGGCGATCAGAGCTTCCGAAAGCGGATCTTCCACGTAGCGCTGCAGTGCGCGGCGCAGAGGACGAGCTCCGTAACTGCGATCGACCATGGTCTTCTCGAGAATCCACTTCTTGGCCTCGTCGGTGACGCTGATGGTGATGGCACGCTGCGCAAGGTTCGCATTCAACTGCTGCACCATAAGCTCCACGATCTGGATCAGGTCCGCATCCACCAGCGGCTGGAAAATGATGACTTCGTCCAGGCGATTGAGGAATTCCGGATTGAAGGTCTTCTTCATCTCCGCCTTGACCAGCTCTTCCACCTTCTCATTCAGGCCGCCATCGCTCTCGTTGCCGAAGCCGAGTCCCTGCTTCTTCTGCATGTGGCGAGCGCCGATGTTGGAGGTCATGATCAGGATCGTGTTCTTGAAGTCGACCGTGTTGCCCAGCCCATCCGTCAGTTGGCCATCTTCAAAGACCTGCAGAAGGATGTTGAACAAGTCAGGATGCGCCTTTTCGACTTCGTCGAGCAGGACAACCGAGTACGGCGAACGCTTCACACGCTCCGTCAACTGACCGCCCTCTTCATAGCCCACGTAGCCCGGAGGCGAACCGATGAGCTTGGAGACGGCATGCTTTTCCATGTACTCCGACATATCGAAGCGGATCAGCGCCTTGTCTGAGCCAAACAGGAATTGCGCCAGCGAGCGCGCTACCTCTGTTTTGCCCACGCCCGTGGGACCCAGGAAGAGGAACGAACCGATAGGCCGATTCGGACTCTTGAGGCCGGCACGCGAACGGCGAATGGCACGAGCCAGAGCCGAGATGGCCTTGTCCTGCGAGATGATGCGCTTGTGCAGCTCTTCTTCCACGCGCAGCAGCTTCTGGGTCTCTTCTTCCTTGATGCTGGTGACGGGCACGCCGGTCCAGCGCGAGACCACGTCCTCAATATCTTCGCGGCCCACAATGCCGGAAGCCGAGTCGTCCAGATGATACTTGTCGCGCAGGGCGCGCAGGCTTTCGCGCTCCTTGCGCTCTTCGTCGGAGTAGAAGCGCGCCTTCTCGAACTCGTGATTCGCAATAGCGGAATCCATGCGATGCACGATGAACTTGATGCGCTTCTGCACCTCGATGATTTCGTCGGGCAGCGAGGTTTGACGCAGCTTGACGCGCGCACCTGCCTCATCGATCAGATCGATAGCCTTATCGGGCAGGAAGCGATCCGGGATGTAGCGGTTGGAGTGCGAGACGGCAAACTCGATGGCGTCGTCGGTGTAACTGACCGCATGGAACTTCTCATAACGGTCCTTGATGCCCATGATGATCTTGATGGCATCCACCTCGTTCGGCGGCGGCACCTTGACGGCCTGGAAACGCCGTTCGAGCGAACGATCCTTTTCGATGGACTTGCGGAACTCACCCGGAGTCGTAGCGCCAATGCACTGGATTTCGCCACGCGAGAGAGCCGGCTTGAGGATGTTGGCCGCATCAAGCGACCCCTCGGCCGAACCCGCGCCCACCAGGGTGTGCAGCTCATCGATGAAGACGATAGAGTTCTGATTCTCCATCAACTCCTTCATGATGGTCTTCAGCCGCTCTTCAAACTGGCCGCGATACTTGGTTCCAGCCACAACCAGGGAGAGATCGAGCGCGAGGATGCGCTTCTCCGCCAGGAAGCTGGGGACTTCGCCATCCGCAATACGCTGCGCGAGGCCTTCCACAATGGCGGTCTTGCCCACGCCCGGCTCGCCAATCAGCACGGGATTGTTTTTGGTGCGGCGGCAGAGAATCTGGATAGTGCGTTCAAGCTCGCCATCGCGGCCCACCAACGGATCCAGTTGGCCATCCATAGCGGCCTGGGTCAGATCGCGAGAGAACTCGGCCAGCATGCTCGATTCGCGCTGACGCTGCTGCGGCGTGGGCTGCGGCACAGCCTTCTCCTGGGTCACACGCGAGAGCTCTTCGCGAATCTGGCTAAGCTTGAGCCCGCGCTCCTGCAGGATTTCGGCAGCAAAGCATTTTTCTTCGCGCAGCAGGCCCAGCAGCAGATGCTCGGTACCAATGTGCTTGTGGCCCAAACGCTCCGCTTCTTCAGCGGCAAAGGCAAGTACGCGCTTGCACTCGTTGGAAAGGGGCAGGTCCACGGAAGTGGAAACCTTCTCCCGGATCGTGGTGTGCGCCTCAATCTGCTTGCGGATTGACTCAATGGAGGCATGCGAGCGCAGGAAGCGGTTGGTCAACGCTTTATCTTCACGCAACAGTCCGAGCAAAAGGTGCTCGGTCTCAATATAGGGCGAGCCGAACTGACTAGCCTCATAGCGCGCGAAGAAGATCACACGCCGTGCCTTCTCCGTATAGCGTTCGAACATGGATTTTCTCCCCATTCAGGACTATCGGCCCTGGTAGCCGTCCGGTTCAATCCGGCCTCAGCTCCGGAGCGCGTGCCCTTGTTTCAACTTCGCCGCCAGAACCAACCAGAAACAGTGCTACGGTTCTGAGCTGCTTGTCTGGATGAGACCGGCTTGAAGACCGGCAAGCCTGCACGAAGAAAGATCACGACAGGCTCTCATCCCAACCCGTCCATCTGCCTCTGGCCTGCTTAGCAGATGGTGTATCTGATAAGACTCCGAGAAGAACCGAAACGGTGCTTTTTCTCGCCAGCCTCAGCCGTTCCCTTTTCCGGACTGGACTTCAACCAGCCGGCCAGCTTCCAAACGCAGTGCCCGGGTACAGGCCCGCGCCAGGTCCATATTATGCGTTACCAGAATCGACGTGAGACCGTGCGTGCGGTGCAAACGTTCAATCAGTTCAAAAACCAGTTGTGCAGTGGCTTCGTCCAGATCGCCGGTGGGTTCATCGGCCAACAGCAAGCGGGGACCGGTTACCAAGGCACGGGCCAGCGCCACGCGCTGCTGCTCACCACCGGAAAGCTCACCCGGACGATGCGCGCCGCGATCCTCCAAACCAACTTCTTTCAGCCATCTGCTGGCCTGCCGCCCGGCTTCAGCCAACGCCACACCCCGCGCAATAAGCGGCATGGCCACATTTTCTTCAGCCGTGAACTCAGGCAACAAGTAGTGGAACTGCCACACATAGCCAATTGCGCGATTGCGGAAGCTTGCCGCCTCACGGGCCGAGAGAGCGCCCACGTCGGTACCGGCGCAGCGCACGCGGCCAGCCGTGGGACGGTCCAATGCCCCGAGCATATGCAGCAAGGTGCTCTTGCCCGCTCCTGACTGCCCCAGAATCGCCACCATCTCACCCGGCTGAACCGTGAGGTTCAGGCCGCGAAACAGGGTCAGCTCGCCACGCGCTGTACGGTAGGTCTTTTCCAGATCTTCCAGTTGAATAGCTGGTTCGGAAGGCTCAACCGGCCGCGTCTCCGCATCCCCTCGCTGAGGGGCGTCTTCCACGGCGGCAACTGGGTTGAAAGTGGTCATCCGGTACAGGCCATTGTACTCGACCAGGGGGTGGGAACCGGATCAGGATGCGGAGCAGCCCAACGCCGGTTTCAATTTGTCCCTTGCCGCCGGTTAGCCGCAGAAAACGGGACAAATTGTTGTACGACCAGCGGTCCACATGCGCCCGGCTCCAACATAATGCTCTTGCTTAGCTACGCATCTGGCGGCCAACACGCGCGCAGCTAGATAGCAATTGCCGCGCCAGGCTATTCGCTTCAGCAAAACCGCGGAAAAGCAATATTCCCATGCGGGAGGAGGCCGTGAAAGGTACCCAGCAAATCCATGAATGCGCGTGCCTTAGGCCCTGCTGAGACGACGCCGGCCGGCGCCCTTTGCCAAACCGTGAATCTTTGGTAAAGTAGACAAGTGGCCCTAACTGGGCTGCTCCCCCGTAGTGTGGCGCTATCGTCTAGGGGTTAGGACGTGAGATTCTCAATCTTAAAACCCGGGTTCGATTCCCGGTAGCGCTACCAAAAGCCTCTTCTAAAATCCAATCCCTTTCCGAATAAATTAAGTTATTTGATTTCAGCGGACTTGTGCCGACATGGCGCGAGCACGTTGATTGACGCAGTAAGCACTGGATCGTCAGGATTTCGGTTCTCTTTCTGCAAGTGCGGCCACGCACATGCGGCGCAGTCTCCCGGCTTGCAGCAGCAAGAAGTCATTCTCCCTCGTTGAGGGATGGCAGTGATCAAAAGCGCTGCGTAACTGCGCGCCACGGAGATTGCCTTACGCTTGCTGCGTAGTGCTGCCGCAAGGTCGACGTCTGCTCCATGCTTTTACCACCCATCTCGCCTGGCTGCCGGACAATCAATATCCTGAGCGACTGCGGTCGTCTTATCGATGGGTATCCCCCAAGAGGGTTTGCATCATTATTTAGAGGCTGGGTCATCCATCCGAGCTTTCGAGCGTGAGGCACCTGAACTGCACAGCATTCGCCCTGAAGAAGGTTCGATATAATCGGCCTGAAAATGAACTCATGAACGATGGAGGCACGAGTTGCGGGCAGTGTGGAAGGTCATTGCGGTCGTCCTCCTTCTGTGTGCAGAATGGTGCGCCTATGGCAACCATTTTCACAACGGGTTTCACTTCGACGATTCCCACACCGTCGTCGACAATCCCGCCATTCGCTCGCTGAGCAATCTGCCGCGCTTCTTCAACGACACATCGACGTTCAGCGTGCTCCCCGCCAACCGGACCTATCGCCCGTTTGTGACCACAACGCTGGCGCTGGATTATGCGCTAGGCCACGGATACAGTCCTTTCTGGTTTCAGCTCTCCACCTTCCTTGTCTTTCTTGCCTTGCTGGTAGCAATGTTGTTCCTGTTCGACGCGATTCTGGCAAGCGCAGCCCACGGGCGCTCTCCACGGACTTTTGCGCTAGCGCTGTTCGCAACTGCCGTATATGGTTTGCATCCGGCCATGGCGGAAACCGTCAACTATATCATCCAGCGTGGCGATGTTTATTGTGCCTTCGGAGTGGTAGTAGCTTTGGCTTTGTATGCATGCAGCCCGGCCTGGCGCCGGACAGGCCTCTACCTGCTTCCTTTCGCCTTCGCTCTGCTCAGCAAACCTCCTGCCATTGTCTTTCCTCTGCTGCTGGCGCTTTATGTCCTGCTGTTTGCGCGGCCTGCACAAGCATCGCGACAAGCGCGCGCGTGGCAACTTATGCAGACCGTTCTTCCCGCTCTGCTGGTCTGCATTCTGCTGCTGGCTCTCCAGGCGCACATGACGCCGCGCAGCTATACGCCCTCAACTCTCTCCACTTCTTCCTATGTCCTCACGCAGCCCTATGTGCTGCTCCGCTACTTCGGCAGCTTTTATCTGCCTCTCCACTTGAACGTCGATACGGACCTTCACCCATTCGCTGCTTGGAACCTGCAGGCGGTTCTCGGGTGTATGTTTCTATTTCTGCTCGTGGCCACGGCCGCTCTTTGTGCAAAGAGCGCACGGCTTCGTCCTATTGCTTTCGGGCTTTCCTGGTTCTTGATCTCCTCGCTTCCCACCTCGCTGTATAAGCTTTCGGAAGTGGAAAACGATCATCGCATGTTTCTTCCCTTCGTGGGCCTGACGCTGGCGACTGCATGGGCGGCAGGGCTGGCACTGGACTGGATTATGGCCCGCATGCCAAGCAGGAACACGGTC
>Ga0207857_1000248_pt1 | contig 15606 bp, 17 predicted proteins | sample LuqExpMetageno22_FD_187780 | JGI IMG/M metagenome (GOLD analysis project Ga0207857, IMG submission 187780) | Tropical forest soil microbial communities from Luquillo Experimental Forest, Puerto Rico - Sample 22 (SPAdes) | ecosystem: Environmental > Terrestrial > Soil > Tropical forest ... | reverse complement strand
CACATCATCGTGGGGGACGGGGAATACCTGAGCTTCGTGGAGCGAGGGCTGCTGTAGGGAGTCGAGCTATGCCATGACAGCGCAGCGCCTGCTTCGTGGCGCATACGCAAAGGAGAACGCCATCATTCTCATCACGACACTGGAAATATTCGCCTTCGCCATCACGGCCGGGATCGTCGGCTCGATCCTGGGGCTCGGCGGCGGCATCATCATCGTGCCGGCCCTGACGCTGCTGTTCGGCGTGCCCATGCGCACGGCCGTGGCGGCCTCCACGGTCTCCATCATCGCCACCTCCACCGGCGCGGCCGTGGCCTTCCTGCACGACCGGTTGACCAACACCCGGGTGGCCATGTGGCTGGAGATGGGGACCTCCGTCGGGGCCCTGACCGGGGCCCTGATCGCCGGGTACCTCGACCAGCGCGTCCTGTTCATCCTCTTCGGAGCCCTGCTGGCCTATTCGGGGTACAACATGTTCAAGGTCCGCACGGTCGAGCTGCCGGCCGAAGTCGTACCCGACCGGGTGTCGCGGCGGCTGAACCTGGCCGGCTCCTACTACGACCGCCTGCTGGGGAAGAGGGTCGAGTATCAGGTGACCGGGACGATCCCGGCATTGATCGTCATGTACTTTTCCGGGGCCGCGGCCGGCCTCCTGGGGATCGGCGCCGGCATCTTCAAGGTGCCGGCCATGGACCAGATCATGCGCATGCCGTTCAAGGCCTCCACCGCCACCTCCAACTTCATGATCGGCGTCACTGCGGTATCCGGGGCGGTGGTCTATTTCGCCCGGGGGGACGTGAAGCCGCTGGTGGCGGGGCCGGTGGTGCTGGGGGTGCTGGTGGGGGCCGTGCTGGGCGCCCGGCTGATGGTCAGACTGAGAACCTCCACCATCCGCAAGCTCTTCATACCGCTGCTCGTCTATACGGCCATCGAGATGATCTACCGGGGGGTTAAGGGATGACGCCCGATACGCACCATGAGGCCCCGACGAAGCACGAGGCGATCGAGATGGTCCTGGCGCGCCTGTTGCGCCTCGGCTCCATCATCGCCGCTTTCCTTCTGGCCGTAGGCATCGGCGCCATGCTGCTGGGGCACACGGTGGTCGCGCCGCGGATCATCACCGCCGGCCTGCTGGCGCTTTTGGCGACGCCGATCATGCGGGTGCTGGTGGCGGGGCTGATCTTTGCCCGGGATAAGGACTGGCGCTTCGCCTTCTTCTGCCTGGTGGTGCTCTGCGCGCTCGTGGCCGGCATTCTTTTGGGGCACGAGCATGTCGGGTAGCGCCCCGTGAGTCCGGCAACCATTGAACAGGTGATCCCATGATCGACAGGCAGAGGATAAGGGCGATCCTCAACAGGGACGGCATCGCCGTTGCCATCCAGAATGCCGTGGTCTGCCTGGTGGCGTACCCCTGCGGGGAATACTCCACCGCCATCTTTCACGGCGAGTCCGCGAGCATGGGCGGGTTATGGTCGCTCATCTCCGGGCTGGTGGTGCTCCAGGCCACGACCCGCGACACCTGGAAGTCGGCGGGGCTCCGGGTGCTCGGGACCTTCATCGGCGCGGTCGTCAGCGGGACGTATCTCTCCTTTCTGCCGTTCGGGCCCGCCGGCATGGCCATATCCCTCGGCGTCACCATCGTGCTGTGCCAGCTCCTGAACGTGCCCGAACACGGCCGCCTCGCCGTCATCACCGTGGCGGTCATCATGGTTATTTCCCACATGAATCCCACGCTCAACCCGATCGTGAACGCGGTGCTGCGCTTCAGCGAGGCGTGCATCGGTTCCGCCGCTGCCGTGGCGATCGTCCTTGTGACGCCGCGGCCCGACACGACATCCCGAACCTGAAACCGACGCAAGGGGGGAGTATGCAACTGGACAAGGCGGAAATCCTGATCGCGGGGGGCGGCATTATCGGGCTGACCATTGCCCGTGAGCTGGTCAAGGCGGGGTACGGCGACATCGTGGTGATAGAGAAGGAGCCGGAGCTGGGGCGTCACGCCTCGGGCCGCAACAGCGGCGTGCTCCACGCCGGGATCTACTATTCCCCGGACAGCCTGAAGGCCAAATCGTGCCTGAACGGCAATTTTCTGATGCGCGCCTACTGCAGGGAAAAGGGGCTTCCCCTGCTGGAGAACGGCAAGGTGATCGTGACCCGCACGCCTGAGGAGTTGCCGGTGCTGGACGAACTGCACCGCCGGGCCGTGGCCAACGGCGCCAAGGTGGACTTGATCGACGAACGACAGTTGGCGGAGATCGAGCCCAACGCCCGCACCGTGGAGCGGGCCCTGTTCTCCCACTACACGGCCGTGGTGGACCCCAAGGCGGTGCTGAAGAGCCTCAAAAGCGACCTGGAGGAGAGCGGCCGGGTGCGCTTCCACCTGGGGTGCCGCCTGACCGGGCTGAAGGGGAGCGGTACGGCCGTGACCGGCAAGGGGGAGATCGGCTTCAGCCGCTTCGTCAACGCCGCCGGCGCCCACTGCGACCGGGTAGCCCGGCTGTTCGGCGTCGGCACGAACTACCGCCTGATTCCTTTCAAAGGGGTCTACCGGCTGTTGAGCCAGGCCGCCCCCTTCACGGTCAACTCCAGCATCTACCCGGTGCCGGACATCAGAAACCCCTTCCTGGGGGTCCACTTCACCCGCAGCGTCCACGGCGACGTCTACCTGGGGCCCACGGCCATCCCCGCCTTCGGCCGGGAGAACTACGGCATCCTGGCCGGCATCGACCGGGAGGGGTTCGGCATCGCCTGGGAGGATCTGGTGCTGTTCCTGGCCAACCCCCAGTTCCGCGGCGTGGCCCTGACCGAGCCGCTGAAATACATCCCCTCGTGCTTCTACCGGGATGCGGCCCGGCTGGTGAAGGAACTTGCCCCCACGGACGTGCTCCCCTCGACCAAGGTCGGCATCCGGCCCCAACTGGTGGATTGGACGACCAAGCAGATGGTCATGGATTTCCTGGTGGTGGCCGACGGCGCCTCGCTCCACGTCCTGAACCCCATCTCCCCGGCCTTCACCTCGTCCATGGATTTGGCCCAGGGGATCGTGGCGGCGCATTTCCGGGGGTAGGGGGGGCAAATTTTTCCCTCGGGGCGCATTGTATGCGCCCCATATGTCTATGCTAAAACCGGGAAATGTCCCTAGTTTTTCTGAAAAAAAGTTCGCAAGTCTGTTTGATTTTACAACTTACTCCGCCATAGATACATCCACAAAAACTGTCTTTGGTTCGTGAGCTAAAAAAACGACTAAAGGACGACGATCCATCGGAACGGCATGTTTCCCAAGTGAACCATGGTATACACAGATTGTCGAATCTATAACATACACCGAAAAGCTGCCTGTTCCTTCATTTAGTAGTAATCCTCGAATGAGATATGGTTTAAGTTTCCCTTTTAGGCCCCTGGCTTTCACTGCCTTTTGCCGGTTTAGTTTTGCAAACGCCTTTATTCCAGAATTACTTGCGAAAAAGGGATCTTTTAATAGCTTTTCACGCTTAATGGCCTCGGCTTCAGCCTCCTGCGCAGCCTGCTCAAGTGTGGCATCTGGATCAAGAGCTTCCACATCAAGCAACTTCTTGGCAGTTTTTAAAGATAAAGGCAAGAGAGGTACTGTTTCTAGAGTAGAAATTGCCTGTTTTCGGTTTTTTGTCGGAACAATGTTTATTAGCTGTCTTGGGATTTCATTCTCCTCAGATAGGGGCTGAGAGCAACCCGTGTACCAGGAATCGCGACTGGTAAACGCATGATGATCATTTGAGCAACCTACAATGGAAAGGCAGACAAAAAAGACAACAATAATTGCTTTGTTCATTTTTTGCCCCCTTGTAACATCTGAATAGACCGCATATTAGCGATAATATATAACTCGTTGTCTTTAGTAACACACTAAAATCCCATCAATAAATTAACAAGGCGAGGTAATGGGGTAAGGTCCCCAAATTCCAAAAATTAAAAATTGGAGACCTCAGCTTTTCACCTTATGCTCCGGCCTGACCGGCGAAGCCGCGTCTTCACCGACGACCGTGGTCCAGGGGCGCACGCGCCAGCCTGTTACGAGACCGTTTTTGACGTAGGGATCGGCAGCCGCAAACCGTCTGGCAACATCATCCGACTCCCCCTTGAACAGCAGCACCGAAGCGTCCACCGGGTCGGCCAGCGCCCCACCGAGGATGAGTTCGCCCCGCGCCTGCGCCTGCCAGGCCAGGGTGAGATGTTCGGCCCGGAACTCGGCCCGGCGCTCCAGATAGTCGGGGGAAACGTCGTAGAACAGTAGGTAGTGCATGCAACCTCCTTGGCTTTGCCCTTACAGGCTTCCGGGGTCCCTTTGATCCCTGCTCTCCCGGGCGGCATCCCGCAGGCTGAGGATGTCGTTCAATTGCATCTTCCAGAGGCCACCCTCATTGAGCAGTCTGAATTCGCGTGTGATGTATTCAACGCTGGTGAATGACTTTGCGACGGTATTGGATTTTCTGGCGATGATATAATCGGTGACTTCAATCCCGATTTTAGCGGTAACAGTGGCCCCGCTACTATTTTCGAACAGTACCTCGAAGCCATCCAGTTTCTGCCAACAGCAGGCCGGGCGGATCGAGGTGGCCTGCAACTTTTCCGCAAACTGTGCCTTGGGCATATTCCCACGATTCACGAGACGATCATAGAGCTGATCGACCCGATTATCACGCCAGAGGTCAAGGGTTGCAGACGTGGCATTCTGCAACACGAACGAGTCGGTTTGGACATCGGCAGGGGCGGCGGACACCGGCGCATCTTTGGCTTTTTCCGTTTGTATTGTGTGTTCCGGCTTATTGGGTACATCAGTTGCTGATGAAGTGTCTTTTTTACTGCTGTTCCTCAATTTCGCAGGGACCTTTCCCGGATCGTCGGTAAGATGGACCACACCTTCATTGTCGGTGTATTCATACATATCTGCGAAACATCCCAGAGGGAGAATAAGCGTGATAGTTATCGCAAGCAGGCAGCTAGTTCTATTCATATGCGTTTCATCCTTTGCAATACCCAAATTTAATAAATAAATTAGCATGTTGTAATAACTGTTCGGCGTCCCGCTATGGGACCATATACAGGTTTTTATGGGAAGAGTCCATCGCAAGTTTTGCAACTTCACCCCCCCCTAACCCCTTTAGGTCCTTTGGGTCCTCCCGTCAAGGGAGGGGGAATTTTCAAGGTGCAGGGTACTAGCCGCGCAGGGCCCCAAACGCGCCCGTGAAGAACGCGGCGTGGTTGGAGGTGAACAGGGGCGGGTCGTTCCTCAGGATCGCCCCTACGGCCGGGTCGCGCTTGAACTCCTTGTCCAGGAATCCCCGCACCTGCTTGCGGTCCCAGCCATGCGGGTGGCGGAACGCGGTGTAGAGGGACAGGTCCCCCTCGTAGAACGGGTCCATGCCGTAGTCGGCCGCCTCGTCGCCGCAGATGGGCATGTTGAAGATGGCCAGGTTCATGAAGGTGATGGCCTCGTGGTGGCGCACCACGAACTCCAGGGTGTGCCGCGCCTCGGCCTCGGTCTCGGCCGGGGTGCCGAACAAGAGATACAGGTAGACCCCGATCCCCGCCGCGTGCAGATTTCGCAGCACCACCGACGCCTCCCCGATGTCGATCCCCTTGTGCAGCCGATCCAGCACCCCCTGGTCCCCCGATTCCAACCCCAGCTTGAGCATCACGCACCCCGACCGTTTCAGGGCGCGGCAGAAATCCGGGTCGGCCAGTTCCGGGCCGAAGCGGGCGAAGCCGTACCAGGGGACGCCGGGCGGGTCCGCGGCCAAGGCCTTGAGGAAGGCCGGGCTGACGGCGTTGTCCAGCAGGTGCAGCAATACCGGCCGGGTGCGGGCGGTAAGGGCATGCAGGTCGGCCAGGGCCTGGGGGACCGGCAGGGGGGTGTAGCGGTTCCCTTCGGCCCGCTCCGGGCAGAAGGAGCAGCGGTTCCAGTAGCACCCCCCGGCGGTGCTGAAGGGGAGGATGAAGCCGGGGGCGAGGTAGTCGTGCATCGGCAGAAGGGTGTAATCCGGCCCGATATGGTCCCGGCCTGCGGCATCGCTGCCCAGGAGTTCCAGCAGGGGGCTCTCCCCCGGTCCCGCCACCAGGTGGTCCACCAGTCCGACAAAGGGGTTCGTCCAGCCGGGCTGGCGCAGCCAGGAGGTGACGAGCCCGCCCCCCAGGACGATGCGCACACCGGGGAAGCGTTTCCGCACGTGGCCGATCATGGCAAAGGTGGTGAGCGCCTGGCTCAGGTAGTTCAGGGAAAAGCCGACCGTGGCGATCCCGTCGAGCCATGCCGGGAACCGTTCGCTGAACCAGGGATAAAAGGGGTTTTGCTCGGGATGTTCGGCGCAGAAGAGCAGATCGGCGCTCCGCAGGGGGGAGAGGCGGGGATGCTGGTAGTCGGCCAGCCCCACCACGGCGCCGCTTGCCTGACCGGCCACGGCCAGCAGCCGGTTCAGGTCGTTGACGGCCCGGCTGTAGCGGTCGGGGGAGCGGTACAGGTCGCCGCCCCGCAGGTCGGCCAGGTGGCGGGCGCGCCCCTTGACGGCCCGGCGGGTCCAGGTGTCGGAGGCTTCGGCCGGCTGTTCCAGCAGCCAGAGCATCCCTTCCAGGTTGGCGTCCAGGACGCGGCAGGGTATGTCGTGGCTGTGCAGGGCGGCCGCCAGTTGGGCGATGCCGGCCGGCGGTTCGCACGCCTTGGCAATGGGGGGGAAGATCAGGAGCATGGGGACATTATGAGGAATCGCGGGCCCTATGGCAAGCTTGCAGGTCTCCTCCTCCAGCGGGGGGGAGACAGCTACCACCCCCGGCCCCTCCTGAACCAGGAGGGGAGGAGTTCTTCCCCCTCCTCGATAAGGAGGGGGGCAGGGGGTGGTTGATCCCTCTGAGCGATGAATCCTGAACCCCCATAACCAACGGTTATATCCTAACCTTCGGTTATGAAAGTAGCTATCCCCTTGAAATCACAATGTCTACGTTATGCCGGGCGTTGTCGCCATAACGAAAGGTTATGACGGTTCATCTCGCGCACATGGCGGCGGTGTTTACAATTTTGTAATAATATCCATGCGTTGTTAGATAATCGTTGCGCTGGCATTGGCCGTGCTTAAGGAAGGGTGGAGTTTAAACGCGGGTTCATGCAATCCCGCCAATCTATCCCTCAAAGTGGAGGTTCGTCATGGCAATGTTCTGGATCCAATTCGTGCTCGTGCTGGGTGCCGTTCTCATCGGTATCCGCAGGGGCGGCGTCGCGCTCGGCATGATCGGCGGCCTGGGCGTATCGCTCCTGGTGCTCGGCTTCCGCAGCTCGCCTTCCGAACCTCCCATCGCCGTCATGCTGATCATCCTGGCGGTGGTTACGGCGTCGGCGACCCTGCAGGTGGCGGGCGGCCTCGATTACCTGGTGCAGTTGACGGAAAAACTGCTGCGCGCCCATCCCAAGTACGTGACCATCCTGGCGCCGCTCTGCACCTTCTTCCTGACGGTCTGCTGCGGCACCGGCCACGCCGTGTACGCGCTCTTGCCGGTCATATCCGATGTGGCCCTCAAGACCAAGATCCGTCCCGAACGCCCCATGGCCATCTCCAGCGTCGCCTCCCAGATGGGGATCACCGCCAGCCCGGTTGCGGCGGCCGTGACCTTCTTCCTGGGATTCGCCGCCAAGGCGGGCCACCCGGTCACCCTGATCGACATCATCATGGTCACCATGCCGGCCGGCATCGTCGGCGTCCTGGCCGCCGCAGCCTGGAGCTTCAACCGGGGCAAGGACCTGGACAAGGACCCCGAGTTCCAGGTACGGCTTCAGGATCCTGATTTCAGAAAGAACCTGGATGCCGATGTCACGACCCTGGACAAGGAAATCTCCCTGACCGCGAAGACCTCGGTGCTCCTGTTCTTTGCCGGCGTCGGCTCCATCATCCTGTTGGCAAGCTGCCCCCAACTGCTCCCCCTGGGGATGGACAAGAAGCCGATCCCCATGACCACGGTGGTCCAGTTCGTCATGCTCGGCTACGGCGCCTTCATCATGTTCTCCGCCAACGTCAAGGCCAAGGAGATCGCCCACTCCAGCGTGTTCATCGCCGGCATGATCGCGGTCGTCTCCATCTTCGGCATCGCCTGGATGAGCGATACCTTCATCTCCGCCAACAAAAAATTCCTGGTTGAGAACATCGGCATCATGGTCAAGATGGCGCCCTGGACCTTTGCCATCGCCACCTTCTGCATCTCCGCCTTCGTGAAGAGCCAGGCGGCCACCCTCGCCATCACGCTCCCCCTGGGCCTGGCGCTCGGCCTGCCGGTCCCGTTGCTCCTGGGTCTGATGCCGGCCAGCTACGCCTACTTCTTCTTTGCCTTCTATCCCAGCGACCTGGCCGCCATCAACATGGACCGCACCGGCACGACCCACATCGGCAAGTACCTGCTCAATCACAGCTTCATGATCCCCGGCCTGATCGGCGTCTCGGTATCGACCGTGGTGGCCTATACCATATCGCAGTTGATGTTCTAGCAGGTTGTTGAAAAACAGCCATCTCGCCGCCTCCCTCGAAAGCCCCTTGTGCGGCGTAGCTCTGCTACGCCTCCACGGGGCTTTTCTGCGGGTGCGACGATCTGACTATTTTTGAACAACCTGAGTTTTTCAACAGCCTGCTTGGGCGGACAACGTTATCGTCCCGGAACGGGGGCGGCCAACCGGCTGCCCCCGTTTTTTGTTGCGCGGTGTCCATGAGGGGGGCGCAATCCCTCTCCCCGTCGGGTGCGTTCGGCAAAAAAAATCCCCGCGGCCAGGAGGGGACCGCGGGGTGCCTTATAGGCCAGTCGTGTTATGAAAGAGGAGACGAATGAAGCCTCGATTTGGTTACAGTCGGAAAATTTTTTTTGCCGGCCCCTGAAAAACCGCCGGAAAAACCCACGAGACAGTTGCCGGGTCGCCGGTTATGCTCTACTATGAACATATGTTGAAAGATAACGGCTTGTTTCCGACGCGCCATCCCGGGAGCAGGCGAAAGGATACGATATGGGCGAAAACGAAAAGAGCGACAAAAACGACGTGGTCATAACGCCACACGACACGCGATACCTCTTCGTGCTCCCATTCTCCACGGACCGGGTGCTGGCGCGGCGTTTTCTCGCCAGTGACCGGCAGGTGGCCGGCAACATCCGTTTCGGCAAGATCCTCGAGACCCTGGACAAGGTGGCCGAGAATACCGCCCTGGCCTACGTCAACCGGTTCTACCCGGAGGCGAGGGTGGTCACCGCCGCCATCGACAGCGTGGTGGTGCGGAACCTCGCCGACACCAGCCATGACCTGGTCTTTTCCGCCCAGATCAACCACGTGGGCCGCTCTTCCATGGAGGTCGGCATCAGGATCGAATGCCTGGGGGCCGGGTGGGGGCACCTCGCCACGTGCTATTTCACCATGGTCGCCCGGTCCACGGAGGGGGGCGAGGCCAGGAGCCTGACCCTGCCGCCGCTGACCTATGCCCAGGAGATCGAGGTGAAACGCTACAAGAAGGCTGAACAGCGCCGCCAGGCGTACCGGGACAGCCTGGCAAAGGCGGAGGAGATGCCGTCCCTGGACGAGTACCTCTTTCTCAAGAAACTGCACAAAGAGCAGGAGGCGGCGGGGTTTTGCGGAACGCGCGTCGGCCAGTTGGTGCTCGAATCGACGCAGCGGGCGTATCCCGAGCAGGAAAACGTGCCCAAGACCGTGTTTGGCGGCTATCTCATCCGCAGGGCCTACGAACTGGCCGCCCTGGCTGCGGAGATGGTCGCGCCCGACCGCGTGGTGCCGTGCCAGGTGAACCGGATCAATTTCAACCAGCCGGTGTTCCTGGGCGACCAGCTCAAATTCATCGCCCGGGTGGTCTACACGGGCAACACGACCATCACCGTCCAGTCCGACATCGAGCGCTTCAGCCGGGGCGCGGACGACAAGGCCCTGTCCAACTCGTGCCTGTTCACCTTCCGCAACGTGGACAGCGAGCTGCAGCCGCAGCCCGTGCCCCCCATCTACCCGGTCACCTATGCCGAGGATGCGCGCTACCTGAACGCATACCGCCAGCGCGTGGACTGACCCCGGCGCAGCACTATCCCCAACAGCCAGGAGGCATGGCGCATATGAATACGACGATCACCCGTACCGTGAGGGGCATGCTGGTTCCGCTCCTCGCCCTGGTCCTCCTCTGCCCGGCCCTGGCCGGCGCGGCCGGTGAGGTGAAGCCGCTCTCCATCACCATGGAGGAGTACGAATATCCGTACCCGGTTCAGTTTCTCCCCCTTACCATCGAGGGGCAGGACCTGCGTATGGCCTACATGGATGTGCCGCCGGAAGGGCGGCCCAACGGCAGGACGGTGGTGCTGCTGCACGGCAAGAATTTTTCCGGGAGCTACTGGAAGGAGACCATCCGCGTCCTGGCGCGAAACGGCTTTCGGGTGGTGGTGCCGGATCAGCTCGGTTTCGGAAAGTCCTCGAAGCCGAATATCCACTACAGTTTCCACCTGCTGGCCGCCACCACGAAGAAGCTCCTCGATACGCTGGGTATCGGGCGGATCGACCTGGTGGGCCACTCCATGGGCGGCATGGTGGCGACCCGCTTCACCCTGATGTACCCGGAGACGGTCGCCCATTTTGTCCTGGAGAACCCCATCGGCCTGGAGGATTACCGCGCCTTTGTCCCCTACGTGACGCTGGAGGATGCCTACCGGGCGGAGTTGAACGCCACCGAGGAGAGTATCCGTACCTACCACCGGACCTACTATACCGCCTGGAAGCCGGAGTACGACGAGTACGTCATGATCGCGGCCCGCTGGAGGCTGAGCGGCGAATACCCGCGCCTGGCCATGTCGTCGGCGCTCACCTACCAGATGATCTACGAACAGCCGGTCTGCCACGAATTCGCCAACATCAGGGCCAAAACACTCCTGGTGATCGGACAGGCGGACCGGACCGTGGTGGGCAAGGCCCGGGTGAAGAAGGAGCTGCTTCCCACGGTCGGCCAGTATCCCCGGTTGGGCAGAAAAACGGCCGCGCTCATCCCCGGGGCGGTGCTGGTCGAACTGCCCAACGTGGGGCACATCCCCCATTTCGAGGCCCGGGAGCGCTTCCATCAGGAGTTGCTGTCGTTCCTGAACCGCTAAAACAGAGAGAGCCTCATGTGGCGCGTTGGCCGGTAAAGGCCTTTTTCGGGGATTTCACGATCTTCTTGCCGGGGATGACATACCAGAGGAAGGTGGCGGGCTTCGCAAGCGCCGGGCTGGTCCCGTCCCTGTCGATGTCCAGCTCCAGTGCGACGCAGCTCCCCTTCTTCAGTGCGACCGGGGTTGGGCTGTCCAGCAGGGCCGTCACCAGGGAGCCGAGCAGCGGCTCGTGTCCCACGATCATGACCCGCTTTGCCTCCTTGTGTTGCAGGATATACCGGATAACGTCATCCCTGTCGCCACCCGGTTGGAGCAATGCGGTGACGATCGTCCTGTTCTTCCGGCAGGCCCGCCGGGCCGCGATCTCCGCCGTCTGGACCGCGCGCACCAGCGGGCTGGAGAGTATGAGGCGCGGTTTGTGCCCGTATTCGGCCACCCTCTCCACAACCTTGCCGATGTCGGCTCTCCCCTGTTCCGTCAGGTAGCGCCATTCGTCGCTGCCCCCGTCCGACTGCTCCACCGCCTCCCCATGTCTGAGAACGTACAGAATCATTGCCCCTCCCTTGACACGTAGTCTGTAAAGTATAGATGCAACGAGGTTTTTTGCAACTGCATTCGTCGTTGTAACAGGACGGTGACACTGGCTGCCGACCGGTTGTCCTCCCCGAAAAGCCAACAGTGCCGCCGCGATCCATTCCCCACCCCGCCGGGCGCCCGGGCCGGAATGTCGCAAACATATTTCCCCGTTGCAACCGGATTGTAGCAATTGCAGGGTATGGTTTGTCACGAAAGCGGGTTTTGATGCCGGCGGCGGCACCCGAGTCGGGGCCGGCCGGTGACCCTATGGATGGATTCATGGCAGTTCAGGACAACCAGCATATCCCCACCCTCGGTGAGGTTATGAAAAGTGCAACGCCGGTCCTGGCCGATACGACGGTCAGGGATGTGGTCGCCATCTTCCAGGATGATCCTGGCCTGCTGATGATACCGGTCGTCGGCGCGGACGCGTTCAAAGGTGTCATCAGCCGGAAGGACCTCTTTACGCGCCACCTGTCGCGGCCCTTCGCCATGGACCTGTTCGGCAAAAAACCGATCAGTTCCCTGATCAACGGCTCCATGCTGGTTTTATCCCCCGAGTGCGACATCAACTCCGCCCTGGCCCGCCTGCTGGAGCACGACCCCGAGCTGGATGCCGATTCCTTCCCGGTCGTACTGGCGGAGACGTGTGTCGGGATCGTGCCGGTCGCCGAACTCCTCATGGCCATATCCAAGTCCCAGGCCCGCCTTCTCGATACCCTTGAGACCCTGAGCGCCAGGATCCGCGAAGAGGTTGAAAAGGCCCGGCAGATTCAGCGGGACCTGCTGCCCCCCTCCACCTGCAGCTACGCCGGGCTGGTGCTGGATGCGGTGCTGCTCAACTCCTCCGAGATCAGCGGCGATGTGTACGATTACTTCTTCATCGACCAGGACCGGCTGGGGGTGATGGTGGGGGATGTGAGCGGCCACGGCGTCCAGTCGGGCATGGTGGCCACCGCCGCCAAGGCCGGGCTGCACCTGCTGCTGGACGGGGGGGTGACAACGCCGGGAAAGCTGCTCGCCGGGATGAACAAGGCCGTCTGCGCCACGGCGTCCAACGCCCTGATGATGACCGCCGTTGTTGCCGTCATCGACCGCGCGGCCGACAAGGTGTTCCTGGCCAATGCCGGCCATAACTATCCGTTCCAGTACCGCTCGTCCGACGGAACCGTCGCCATGCTGGACGCTACCGGCGGTTTTCCCCTCGGCTTTGACATGGCCAGCGAATACGAGGAGGTCGCCATTGATTTTACGTGCGGCGACCGGCTGTTCCTGTACAGCGACGGCATCGTGGAGGCCCACGACACGGGGGGGGAAGAGTTCGGCTACGAGCGTTTCTCCCGCTATGCCCGGCAAAACTCCGGGAACAGCCCGGAAGCCTTCCGGCTCGGCCTGCTCGACGCGGTGCGCACCTTCAGCGGCGCAGAATGCTTCGAAGACGACGTGACCCTCCTGGTCGTCGCCGCGGAGCCGGCTCCATGATTGGAATACTTCAAAAAAAATACCAGAAAGAGACCATCAACATGTTCAGTCTGAGCAAGCATGGCAGGGTCATCTGTTCCCCGACCCCTCCGGCGTCATGCAGCGAATTTCACGAAATACATGAATGGCCGGTCCGGTCTTCCGAGGACAAGGAGGAGATCATCGGCCGGGTGGAGCGTCTCATCGAGGGGGGCGACACGTCCCACGAGTTCCTGCGGCAGCGTGCCGCCCTGATGGCGGACGAGATGCTGGAAAACGCCCTGTATTGCGCGCCCCGCGATACACACGGCAGGCAGATCTACGCCAAAGGCGAAAAACGCAGCCTCTCCCCCGGCGAGGAGATCGTGCTGCGCTGCGCCTTTGACGGCGAAAAGCTCTTTCTGGAGGTCAGCGACAGTTGGGGGAGGCTTTCGCCCGAAACCGTGCAGGGCTATATCGCCATCAACCTGGCCCACAACACCTCGGCCGACCGGGCCGGCCGCGGACTCTTCTTCATGTGGAAATTCATGAAGGACTTTTACGTAAATTTTGCGCCGGGCCTGAAAACCTCAGTGGGAGGGTATCTCCTGCTTAATCCTGATTCATACGAATATGGAGCGATCTGACATGGAACAGAAATTCAAGATTGAAATCAAAAACGGCAGCACGAGCGACACGGTTCATTTTCACGGCAACATCGACAGTCATGCCGACAGTCACTTTGAGGAGCTGGGCAGGAAGATCTCGAAGAAGATGGTGGTCTTCGACTTCAGCAGCGTGGGGCGCATAAACTCCATGGGCATCGCCCTTTTGCTCCGTTCCATCAAGAGTCTCAAGACGGAACAGGATGCCCAGATCAGTATTCAGGGCGCCAACCAGATCAATGCCATGCTCTTCAAGATGACCGGTATCTATCTGCTGGCCCCCGAGGCAAAGCGGTTATAATCAGGAGTCAATGCCATGTGGAATCCCAAGAGAGTATGGCGGGTTTTCGATTATTCGGAGCTTGACCGGCAGATCGAGAAGTTCCGGGAACTGGCCTCGGAGTACAAGAAAAACAACACGAGCTATTACGGCGAATATCTGGCGAGCATCCTGTTCGGCGACTAGCAGGGGCGGACTGCGTTCGCCCAATCAGGGCGCAGGCAATGCGCCCCTGCATCGCGATTCGCTCCTTTGTCCGCTGTCATTCGCCCGCGGGCCCCGCGCACCGGCATGTCCCGCTTCCATCTTTCATCCCGCCCCGCAGCATCCGCTCTGTCCGCTATGGCGCCAAAGACCCCCCGGCGCCGCACCCTTCCCCAATCAGCAGAGGCGTTGTATTCGCTGCCCGCCCGTGGTATATGTACCCCTTCGGCAGCGCTCTATTCATTTCGGGAAAAGGTGTCCCATGTCCCTGGCAGATCAGGTCCTAAGCGGCGACATCCGCGCAGCGGCGCGGATGATGCGCGATATCGACGATAACCGCCCCCATGCGGTCGAGGAGTTGAAGCGGCTCTACCCGCACACCGGCAAGGCCTATATCATCGGCATCACCGGGCCGCCGGGGGCCGGTAAATCAACCCTGGTGGACCAGTTGACCGCATCCTTCCGCAAGAAGGGCAAGAAGGTCGGCGTGGTGGCCATCGACCCCACCAGCCCCTTCACCGGCGGGGCCATCCTGGGGGACCGCATCCGCATGAACCGCCACGCCTCCGACGAGGGGGTCTTCATCCGCAGCCTGGCCACCCGCGGCGCCCTGGGCGGCCTGTCCCGCTCAACCTCCGATGTGGCGCTGGTCATGGATGCCCTGGGCATGGAGGTCATCATCATCGAAACCGTCGGCGTCGGCCAGGACGAGGTGGACATCGTCAAGACCGCCCACACCACCTGCGTGGTCATGGTGCCGGGGCTGGGGGACGATATCCAGGCCATCAAGGCCGGCATCCTGGAGATCGGCGACGTGTTCGTGGTCAACAAGGCCGACCGCGACGGCGCCGACCGCACCGCCCGGGAGTTGACCACCATGCTGGAGATGCGCAACGCCCCCGAGGGGAGCTGGAGCCCCCAGGTGCTGAAGACCGAGGCCCAGCGCGGGGCCGGCATGGAGGAGTTGGCGGGGGAGATCCTGGCCCACCGGGATTTCCTCTTTACCAGCGGCCTGATCGACGGTTTCGTCAGGGAGCGCAACCAGCGGCATTTCGTGGACATCCTGCGGGACGGCCTCTACCGGCACGCCATGGCGTTCATGGAGCGTGACAACATGCTGGAGAAGATCGTGGACGCCCTGGGGGACACTACCCTGGACCCCTACTCGGCAGCCGAGGACGTGATTGCGCGCATGCAGGGGTGGGCGCCCGATCCCTGAGGCGCGCCGGCTGCGGCTTCGGCCGCCCCTGAATCTACACTATCCGGAGTTTCCGTGGACCGAAAATCGCTGGAATCGCTGTTTAACCGCATAGG
>Ga0207857_1000247_pt1 | contig 15666 bp, 16 predicted proteins | sample LuqExpMetageno22_FD_187780 | JGI IMG/M metagenome (GOLD analysis project Ga0207857, IMG submission 187780) | Tropical forest soil microbial communities from Luquillo Experimental Forest, Puerto Rico - Sample 22 (SPAdes) | ecosystem: Environmental > Terrestrial > Soil > Tropical forest ... | reverse complement strand
CCGTCTAAACTTGGTCGCACGACCCACCCCTCGTCGAGGGGCCAATGATCGAACGGGCCACCTAATCACGTCGCATCTCATTGATCGCGTAAACACGGGATCGCCTAAACGGGTGCCTCTCCGGCAACCCTTAAGGCGACGGAGCCGCCATAGTAGCCAAAGGCCCGGGGTAATGCCCGGGACAGCCATCCACGGATGGATGCGCATGGGTGAAATTGACCGGGCAACCGGACGAGGAATCCTCTCTGCGTAGGTGAAGGGCGACGCGCTTGCTGGGTCTTTCAACTTCATAACGGAGGTCTGCTGATGCAACCGCAAACCGTAGAGAAGAGACTGGACTCAATCATGTACCTGTCACGCCAGGGAAAGCGTATCAACGGTCTGTTCCGCCTGCTCGGCTGTCCGCTCCTGTGGGAGCGGGCCTATGAGCAGGTCGCTCCTAATAAGGGAGCACTTACGCCCGGCATCGATCCCGACAATACTCTCGACGGCTTCTCGCTCGAAAGGATGGAAAGGATCATGGCGGCCGTGTTGGACGGTTCGTATCGCTTCTCCCCGGCCCGCAGGCAATACATTCCAAAACCCAATGGGAAGAAACGTCCATTGGGCATTCCCACTGCCGACGACAAGCTGGTGCAGGCGGCGGTGAAGATTTTGCTCGAACATGTGTATGAGCCGGTCTTCGCCGATCAATCGCATGGCTTCCGCCGGGGGCGGTCATGTCACAGCGCCCTGACTGAAATCAGGCGCACATGGCATGGCGTGAAGTGGCTGATCGAGGTCGATATAGTCGGTTACTACGACAATATCGACCATGACATCTTGCTCGGTCTCCTACGCAGGCGAATCGATGACGAGCGCCTGATACGGCTGATCGGGCGGATGCTCAAGGCAGGCTACCTCGAAGACTGGATGTTCCACCGGACGTTCAGCGGCGCCCCTCAAGGTGGCGTGATCTCGCCGATCCTCGCCAACATCTACCTTCATGAACTCGATGGGTTTATGGCGGAAATGAAGGCACGGTTCGATAAAGGACAGACGAGAAGGCGCAGCGACGCCTATCTCGAAATCTCCAAGCAGATCCAGATCCGACGCAGGAAGATTGAACGGCGACGGGCCAATGGCCAAGAGGAGAAAATCCCGGCGCTCGTCGAAGAAATCGGGGAATGGGAGCGGCGACGGCTCGAAGAGCCGGCCGTCGATCCGTTTGATCCCGACTACCGCAGACTCCGTTACTGCCGCTACGCCGACGACTTTGTGATTGGTGTGATCGGCAGCAAGAACGATGCCCGCAACATCATGGCTGAAGTCAGAACCTATCTGGCCGAGACCCTGAAGCTTGAGGTGTCCGAGGAGAAAAGTGGTATCAGGAAGGCGGACGAAGGCGCCATGTTCCTTGGCTATCAGTTGAAGACATATGGTGATGGGCGAACCAAACGTATGATCAAAGGCGGCCGTGCCGTCACCATGCGCGTGCCCGGTGACCGTATGCAGCTTCATGTGCCAGTGGACAGGCTCGCCCGGTTCGCAGAACGGCAACGTCTCGGCAATATCTTCACCAACCGGGGCGAAGCACGCTGCGAATTGATCAACAACTCCGACGTTGCGATTCTGACCGGATACAATGCGATAATGCGAGGGCTGGCCGAGTATTATAAACTCGGCACGCTCTGGAAAGATGAGGTCGGACGGCTTCACCATCTTTGGTGGTGGAGCTTTATGAAGACCGTCTCGCGGAAGCATAAGTGCTCGGTCAAGAAGACAGCGGAGAGGCTCCGGAATGGGGATCGCCTCGGCCTGTGGTATGAGGGCCGCCACCAGCGGCGCTTCAAGCCGATGTTCCGCCTCAAGGATGTTTGGCCAACACCGGCATCTGAGCACGTTGATCGCCAAACGTTGACCTATGCCCACTTCAGCGGCCGAACTGACTTTGTCGATCGGTTGCGAGCAAGGACATGTCAGGCGTGTGGCGTCGAAAACGTGCCTGTGGAGGTGCATCACGTTCGAAAGATGAGCGATATGCAGGGGACCACGTTGTGGACCCAAGTCAAGGCGGCCCGGACGCGAAAGCGGGTGGTGCTTTGCTTTGACTGTCATGTCGCCCACCACGCCGGACGGCTACAGGAACGACTGGATCACATGACTGCAAGCGTAGGAGCCGGATGATGGGAAACTATCACGTCCGGTTCCGTGGGAGGGACAGAGGATTATCCCACTGGGAACCCTCATCCCTACCCGACGGCGTTGAGGATTTCGAGGAAATCTCCATCCGCCACTCCAAATATGCTGCTTCGCGCTTTGTCCATGAGGCTGCTCCCGCGTTGGCAAATTTCGCCAATTCTTCACCACAGCCGTTTATCAATGGCATCAGGGCGGCGCGGGCGAAAATCGTTGCCCGCACCGATGAAGACCGCACCGAGTTTCTGCGGAAGCGCGGGTTTTTCAGAACCGAAACGACGAAGATCATCGAGACCGTGCTCAATGAAGAGGGCCATCCTCCGGTGAGCGTCTTTGACTTTGTCCAAGGCATTACCGCTGTTGCACGCACCAAGCCACATCAGGATGCACGCCTCGATATGGAGGGAAAGGCAAAGAAGCTCCTCGGTCAAGCCTCCTGATACGCGAGACTCCGGAGGTGAGGGATTCCGCTTCTCCGGTATGCTGCTTTCCGTCTGATCCATTTGTCCAGCCCGTGGCGCTGCCCTCCAAGAGGTAGAGGGCGGCGCTGCGCTGCGTGGCGGGTTCAGGTCGAGAGAGAGGCTCTCGGCACCCGTCGCGGAGTAACGAACATGGCGAATGCCGTTCAAAAGATCACCCTGGCATCCTCACGCGATATCCCCTTCAACAAACTCGTCCTGAGTCAATCGAACGTCCGGCGCGTGAAAACCAGCGTTTCGATTGAGGAACTAGCCGAATCCATTGCCCGCAGAGGGCTTATCCAGAGCCTTCATGTCCGCCCGGTACTGGACGCCGATGGCAAAGAGACTGGCATGTTCGAAGTGCCCGCCGGTGGCCGGCGCTACCGTGCGCTAGAGCTGCTCATTAAGCAGAAGCGGCTCGCCAAGGCAGCACCTGTCCCCTGTGTTGTGGGCAATGCACAGAGCGATATTTTGATTGATGAGGTGTCTCTGGTCGAAAACATCGATCGTGCGCCGCTGCATCCGCTCGACCAATTCCGGGCGTTTCAGGTCATGCGGGAGAAAGGCATGACCGAGGAAGCTATCGCCGCCGCCTTCTTTGTCGGCGTGAATGTCGTGAAGCAGCGCCTGCGGCTTGCGTCCGTTTCGCCCAAACTGCTCGATGTCTATGCCGAAGACGGCATGACACTCGAAATGCTCATGGCTTTCACCGTCTCGCCGGACCACGCCCGCCAAGAACAGGTCTGGGAAATGATCAGCAACGGCTGGCAGAAGGAGCCTTGGCAAATCCGGCGCATGTTGACCGAAACCTCCGTTTCTGTATCCGACAAGCGCGCCGTGTTCGTGGGCGTCGATGCTTATGAGGCGGCCGGAGGCGTCGTACTGCGCGATCTGTTTGAGGAAGACGAGGGCGGGTGGCTTCAGGATGTCGTCTTGCTTGATCGCTTGACGGCAGAGAAGTTGAAGGCTGCTGCTGACGAGATCGCCGCCGAGGGCTGGAAATGGGTTGAAGCGGCTGTCAGTCATCCTTATGGAGCCTCTCACGGCTTTCGTGCGTTATCCGGCACAATCATCGATCTGACCGACGAGGAGCGCGTCACCCGCGAAGCTCTGCGTAGCGAATATGACCGTCTCGAGGCCGAATATGCGGAAGCCGACGAACTGCCTGACGAGATCGATCAGCGGCTGGGTGAGATCGAGGCCGCCCTTGATGCCTTCGAGAAACGCCCCGTCCGCTATGATCCAACCGATATCGCGATCGCCGGCGTTTTCGTCAGCATCGATACTGACGGTCTGCTGTTGGTCGAGCGCGGCTTTGTCCGTCCCGAAGATGAACGGCCGGACGGACACAAAATCGGCGATCTCAAGGGCGAGGCGCAGGACGTGGCCGGGGAGCCGATCGAGACTGTCACCCAGCACGCGATCGTCACCATCAGTGGCCAATCCGCCGAACTTGAAGAGGAGGATGATGGCATCAAGCCGCTTCCTGATCGGCTGATTTCCGAGCTGACCGCATATCGCACGCTGGCGCTGCAGAATGCGGTGGCGGGCAATCCTGGGATTGCAATGACGGCCTTGCTGCACAAGTTCGCATCCGACACATTCCGGCACCATCCGGCAACGGGGGCGCTTGACGCCAATATCAGACAGGTATCGTTCCCCGCTCAAGGAGATGATCTGAAGGACTGCCCCGCGGCGAAGTCCGTCGCTGATCGTCATGAGTATTGGGGTAATCGTGTTCCCGCCGATAACGAGGGCTTGTGGGATTGGCTGACTGAGCTCGATAACGACAACCGCATGGCGCTACTTGCTCATTGCGTCAGCTACGGTGTCAACGCGCTTTATGAACGGCCAAATCCTTATAGCGGTTCAGGCCTCAACGAACAGGCACTTAAGGTCCGTCGTTTGCAGGCTGACCGGCTGGCGCGGACGACTGGACTCAATATAATCGAGGCCGGTTGGCGGCCGACGGTGAACAACTATCTCGGCCGCGTCACCAAGGCGCGTATCCATGATGCTGTCCGTGAAGGAGCGGGAGCGCGCGCAGCGCAACTCATCGAGCATCTCAAGAAAGGCGATATGGCCAAGGAAGCGGAACGCCTACTGGCCGACAGTCACTGGTTGCCTGAGCCGCTCCGCACGCCGCAAGAAGCTGAGGTCAATGATACGTCGGCCAGCGAAGCCGCCATCGTAGAAACGGCTAATGCCGAAGGTGAATCGGCTATGGGCGATGACGACGGTATCGCCAATACTGATGAGGCTGATGACGTCCCCCACGTCGTCACAGCCGAATAGCCGTAGGCTTTTAACACGGCACTTCGGGCCCGCTGGCGACAGCGGGCCTTTTCTTTTGGAGGGACATCATGCCAGAGAAGGCACATAATTTGGCGAGCCGTTGGCGGATCAAGCTGAGGCGGTATGCCGATATTACTTGTCCGCCGGGCGGCGCCAGGGGCACTACTGGCAGGTTGGCGATGTTCGCAACACACCTGGCCACTCGATGTTCGTGCGGCTGAAAGATTCCCCTAAAGGACCGGCCGGTAAATGGACTGATGCCGCGACTGGTGAACACGGTGATCTCCTGGACGTGATCCGTGGCGCACTGGGTTTGATCGACTTTGCCGATGTCGCTGAAGAGGCCCGGCGCTTTCTGAGCTTGCCACATCCTGAGCCTGAGCTGTCGTCGACAAGACGCGTCAGCGCGGTCGCGCCGTCAGGCTCCGCAGAGGCAGCGCGGCGGTTGTTCGCCATGGCGCAGCCGATCGCCGGCACACTCGCAGAGTCGTATCTTCGCAATCGTGGCATTACGGCTTTGCGCGATACGGCGTGTCTGCGTTTCCATCCGCGTTGCTATTATCGGCCGGGCGATCATGAACCAACCGAGGTATGGCCGGCGATGATCGCCGCCGTCACCGATCTTTCCGGCCGTCTGACCGGCGCGCACCGCACTTGGCTTGCACCGGATGGTTCTGGCAAGGCCCCAATCGATACGCCACGCAAGGCGATGGGGGACCTCATCGGACACGGTGTCCGTTTCGGCATGGCGGGCGAGGTGATGGCCGCCGGAGAAGGCATCGAAACCATACTGTCACTCCGGCAGGTGCTGCCCGGCATGGCGATGGTGTCAGCGCTCTCGGCTGCGCATCTCGCTGCCATCTTTTTCCCAGGCATTCTGCGAAGACTTTATATCGTCCGCGACAACGACCCGGCTGGAGACGGCGCAAAGAATATATTGATGGACCGGGCCAACGCCGCCGGTATCGAGGCACTCGTCATCACGCCCGTGCTCGGGGATTGCAATGAAGATATAGCCACGCTTGGCCATGATGCCCTCAAGGCCTGCACCCGGGGACAGCTCGCCTCACAGGATGTCGCCCGTTTCATGGTTCCGGCGGATTGATCGCAAATGGGTGTTGGTGTCGGTTCGCATGCGGCGTGTCTGCAGGATGCAAGTGCCATCGGAGGGGATGCGCGCCTTGGCCTTCGAGAGGGCGATCGGCCCACAGGCTGGCCGACCAGGCAATGGCTGCAGCCGGCTATTTTCCGCCGGCAGGCAAAGCCTGCCTTTGCAGCGCGAAGCAAAATAGCCAGCCTTCGCCATCCTCCGCTGTGCTCCGGCCCTGACGCTGCGCGTCAAGGTGCAAGGTCGTCCCGCCTGTGGGCTTCGTCGCCATAAAGGCCGCGACGGTCGCGGTCCTCCCGATGGAGCATCCCTTGTACGACCACGACGACGAACCGGAACACGGCACATCACCCACCGATCAAGTTATCCAGGACCTGCGGCTTTACGGCTATCATCCCAATGACGGCGAGACAGATCCGCGTGAATCCCCCGAGGATAGCACGATCCTGGACGCAGTTGCCGATATCTTCGATACACTGATCGGGGCCGTGGCAGAGACCAGCCTCGAACCAGATCTCAATGATCTCATCTGGTCGACAGTCAATATCTTTCATCGCGCTGCAGAGCGGATCGAGCGCAAACTGGACGATAACGAGCAAGCGCAGAAGCATCTGCAGCAGGAGCAAGATGGCAGTGAGATAAAGTCGGTCCAGCTCGAAACCTTGATCACCGCCGGGCAAAACCTGATCTCCCGGCGCGACAGTATGGAGCTCTTTCGCGAGACGGCCGCTGACATCTACCTGCGTACCACCGGCCAGCCTTGGTCTCCGCACTCGGGCTCACGGGTCAGCCATCGCCATCTGACCGCGGCCATGATCGATAGCCGTGATTTCCTGGCCGCAAAACACCGCTCCGAAGCCGAGGTGATGCTCCCAGCCGGTCCCAAGGTCGCTCTCACCGGTGGTCTCGACTTTAACGACTATCACTTGATCTGGGCCAAGCTCGATCAGGTGCATGCTAAGCACCCCGATATGGTGCTGCTGCACGGCGGCTCGCCTAAAGGTGCCGAACTGATTGGCGCAAAGTGGGCCGATACTCGCAACGTGGCGCAAATCGCCTTCAAGCCCGATTGGACCAAACACGGCAAAGCAGCACCGTTCAAGCGCAACGATGCCATGCTTGACGCAATGCCTGTCGGTGTCCTGGTCTTTCCCGGTACGGGCATTCAAGAAAATCTCGCCGACAAAGCCAAGAAGCTCGGTATCCCGGTCATGAAATTCGACAACGGCGCTTAGAACGCGCCGTCAACCGGGCGGCAGACCCGCCCGGTTGCAATTGATGGCGGCACCTTAGCTGTGATCGAATGCATCACCTTTGCAGAACCGGCGTAGCAGCATAAGTCGCAGGCGGAGCGTTTCATCTGGCAGCCTGACGTGATCTCGAATGCGCAGATCTGTGGAGGCTTCCATGCAGCTGGTTCTCTTGGCCATTCTTGTTGTCGCGCTTTTGGCCGCGCTTTGTGCGCTCGCATTTCATTTGGCGATCTATGCCCTGCCGTTCATGGTGGGGCTGATGGCATTTCGGCTCGCTTACGGAGCGGGAAGTGGCTTCCTGTTATCCTGCCTTGCCGGTATCGCTGCCGCCTTGGTCTCGATCACGCTCGTCCTGATGGCGCTGCGGATTATCAAAAATCCCTTCGCGCGCCTTGTTGTGCTGATACTGTCTGCTACGCCATCCGCCATCGCTGGTTACATGCTGGTTCATGGCGTAGCGCACGCCGCCATCCCGTCAGCTTTGATGCTTAACGCAACGTGTGGTGCGGGTGGTCTCCTGGTTGGGTTGGCGGCTATGCGAAATCTCAACGGCCTCAGCCAAACGTCACCTCTGCAGGGCTAATGCGATCGCGAGCCCTTTCTGTCGGGCCGCTTGTAGTGCCGCGGCTTCTGCCCTTTAGAAACGGAATGGTGGTCTTGTGTAGCGCTGATCCGTCGTCAATTCGAGGCTATCGGTTCCGGCTGCGGGACCATCGTCGCGCGATATCGCACAAGGCGCGCGCGGCCGCCGCATCGGTCCATGTCTTCGTTGTTTCAGACCCGCGAACACCTTCATCTTCCGCTCGCAATGCTGATTGCCTCAAACCGTTGACGAAAGGGTGATGCGGTAGCATGCGCCTGGAGTATGCATCCTTCTCGCGCTTGCCTGCTCGTCCCGTGCTGAGGCCAGGTGTCATGGAGCGGCTGCATATATGCCTCTGGTGCTGGATTTGGGCTGTCACGCATCGCAACCGGCAAGAACGGATATTCTGCGGTGTGTCTCCGTACTGCTTCTTGAGGAGACAAATCCCTCCGACTGACTGATCCCCTAAGCCCGTTCGGGTTCCGCCAGCAACCCCCGCGGCACCGGACCGTGTTGGCGCAAAGCGCCGGCCCGCACCACTCCGGGTCTTGGGGGTCTCGCTGACGCCAAGGCGTCAGTGCAAGCGTCCCCCGACGGTCTTTTTGCGGGTCTCGTCGGAGGGACGGTCCCTCCGAACGAAGCAACGGAGACTTAAAATGCAGAATATCGTCATTCTCGCGGGCAATATCGGTCAGGCCCCGGAAACCCGCGCCACGCAAGGCAATACCAGTATCACGCACTTCACCCTGGCGACCTCTCGCCCCCGTTACGCGGACGGCAAGGTTCTTCGCGATGAGAAGGGCTTCCGTGTCCAGGACACCGAATGGCACCGCATCACCTGCTTCAACGGTCTCGGCAAGACGGTCCAGCAGCATTGCGAGAAGGGTATGAAGGTCCTGGTTCGCGGCCGCATCCACTACACAAAGTGGACTGATGGCGAAGGCGTCGACCGCTACGGTTGCGAGATCATCGCGGAGACGGTCGACTTTTTGAGCCGGGCCAACAAAGCCGAACCCGGCGACGCAGCGACCACCAATGACGACGACATTCCGTTCTAAAGCGGGGTGCAGAAGGCCCGGCGGTGCACTAGCCGCCGGGTTTTCATTGTCGGCGGCGATCGCATCATCTGCTGGCGAGCTTCGCTAGGCTCTTGTTAGAGAACAAAGAATTCTTACGACCGACGTCGGCTGGGTGGCCTTTTCAGCAAATCTGCGGCTTCGATGCCCAGCGCTGTCGCGAGCCGGTCGACGACATCAATGCTCGCGTTGTAGATGCTACGTTCCAGAGAGCTGATGTACGTGCGGTCAATGCCGGCGCGATCGGCCAAGTCCTCTTGGGAAATTCCCTGCGCCTGGCGATGAGTCCGCAAATTGCGTGCTAAGACCTCTCGTATCTCCATGGACGAGAAGACAGCGCCTTGCGGTGTATTTCACCACGGAGTATTCTCTACAAATGGTTCTGCCGTGAACCACAGTAGGTATAACCATTACGAACACTGGCGATATTGATTCGGCCTACGCGTCTCTTTGTGGTTGTTTAGAACCCTCATAAGATGGGGCTAGATGGACCAGTGGTACTTGAGTTTTGTGTGTAGCTCAGGTTTGGTCTAGGTCCGTTTGGCATGTGATTGATCGGCTTGGCGCACGCGTTTATCCTTCTAGCTCCAGATCTCGAGACAACGTTCATGCAGCGTCCACAACTTGACCCTTCTGTTGACGATTTTGCGCCGACTGATGAGGCGCTGACAAAGTATGACGAACTGCACCTGATCACCTATTTGCGTTTGCTCGATGCGGAAAAGGCGCATGCCGACTGGCAGGAAGTTGCCAAAGTCGTTCTGCATATCGACCCAGTGCAGGAATGTGAGCGTGCCAAACGTGCGTGGGAAAGCCATTTGGCGCGCGCGAGGTGGATGACCGAACACGGCTATCGCCACCTGCTCGAAAGCGCTGCACCTTAAATCGAATTCTAATTTTTGCGCGAGCAACAACGCCCTTTGCGGTTTGTCTGTATTGCGGCCCACCATCTGTGCGTGCATCAATTCTTCAGTCACGTGTAAGGCGTGTCGTGTGTTTGGAGGATCTTCGCCATGAGGTCGGCTGATTGGCGATCGCCGGATGAATACAAAGAGGCACTGCAGTTTGATGCTCCCGAATTTGCCTGGGAGTTCCTTCGCCGTAACGCGGATTACCACAAGGATCACGCAAGCCTTCGACATTTAGCCGGCAGCGGCGGGGGAACCCCAGAAGAGCAGAATGGATTTGCTCTTCGCTGGGGAACACGATTTTGCGAAAAGTATCGAGAGCGTGCCGGTGTGGACGCCGAACGTTTTGCCGAGCGTCGTCTGCCTCACCGAATTGGGCTCAAAGTTCGCCAATCCCGACGTTCGGTTGTCCCCCAAAGCCGCGCGCATGCTCTCGGCATTTTCGTCGGGCGATCATATCTTCCGCGTTTCAGGAGCCGTGCTGCGGTTGCACATCATAGCCTCCGGGATCGAAACCTTTGGCTTTCTTTTGCCACTCGATCGGCTCCTAGACTATCGTGTCGCCGCCGCGCTCAACGTCCGGCGTTGGCTAAATGGAGGGACGCCCGCGCCGCTCCAGATGATGCCTCTTCACCAGCGAAAACACCTCATATTGGCACTTCGTGCTCTCGACGGACGCTTTGCCAAAGTCAGCTATCGTGAAATCGCCAGTGTCCTGTTCGGACTTGGCGATGCTGCCGGACGCGCTTGGAAGAATCATGATCTGCGTGACCGCACTATTCGTTTAGCCCGCCTCGGCGCCAGCTTGATGGCTGGCGGCTATAAGCGGCTCTTGCTCTACCCTTACCGCCGCAAGCCGCTTTAGCAGCATATGGGCCGCACCCGTGCTGCCGCCGCAGTGCGCCCGTGGTGTTCATCTTCTCCCACCAAATGTGCGATTTCCGCCGTTGCTGCGCATGCCGAGCGCGCCATCAGTTCCCTGCAGAAATCCTCAACTCAACTCATCCTCGCGAGAAGGCGAATAGCAGCCTTCTGCCTCTCGATCACGCTACGCTTCGGCGCCTCGGGGGTGGCGATCTCGCGCCCTCCCGACATCACCATCCCTCTAGCGGGAAACCATGCACCAAGGTGATCGGCGCTAACCGTTGCTCTTCGGCGGTTACCTGAGACCCACTGAGGTGATTATGTCTGCCAGCTATACCGATCAGCCGCCACGCTACCTACGCACGCCGGAAGCTGCCCGCATGGTCGGGCTTTCTATCCGCACCCTCGAAAAGCATCGCATCTATGGAACGGGCCCGCGCTATTCGAAGCTCGGTGGTCGTGTCGTTTACAGCGTCGAAGATCTGCGGGCCTGGGTCGCCCAAGGTGCCAAAACATCGACCTCGGACCCAGGCCAGGGAACCGTGTTGCCCGCCAAGCGACAGTCGCAGATGTCGCCATTGGCGCCCAAGCCGACGCGCCGGTGAGGGACGTCATGGCACCCTCAAACAACGTCAAAGCTGCAGCTGGTGCGCTCGATATCTTCCGCGCTTTGCCAGGAACATTTGCACCGCGCGATGCGCAGGACCTGATGACCTATCCGTTTTTCAGCCTCGCCAAATCACACCGGGTTGTGCCGATAGATTACCACCAGAACGACATCGCTATCCGTGTTGAAGCCGTTCCGGAACACGGCATGGCGACGATCTGGGATGCCGATATTCTGATCTGGATAGCCAGCCAGATTGTCCAGGCGCGAGATGCCGGCTTTGCGACATCGCGCCTTTTGGTCGCCAGGCCATATGAGATTTTGACGTTCATCGGTCGCGGCACCGGTGCGCGAGATTATCTCCGTCTCAGGGCGGCTATGGACCGACTGCAATCCACGTCTGTGGCAACGACTTTGCGGCATATCGGCGAACGGCGGATGCACCGCTTCTCCTGGCTGAATGAGTGGATGGAGCGCACCGATGCTCGCGGTAACCCCGATGGTGTCGCACTCATCGTCCCGGATTGGTTCTATCGCACCGTGTTGGACGAAACGCTGGTATTGACCATCGACCGGGAATACTTCGGGCTGACAGGCGGGCTGGAGCGCTGGCTTTACCGTCTTGTGCGCAAGCATGCTGGGCGCCAGAAGCGCGGGTGGCGGTTCGATTTCCGCCACCTCTATGTCAAATCGGCGGTGCTTTCGCCGTTCAAGCGTTTTGCCTTCGAGTTACGCGATATAGCCCGCCGACAGGCTCTACCCAATTGCCGCCTCGTCATCGAGTGTGATCGCCACGGCCGAAACCTTCTCGCATTCACCTACGAAGGACGTGCAAGCTGTGCACATACTGTGGATCCCGTCGTGCTATCGGGAACCGATGAAGACGTGCCATCAGGAACCGGAGGCTCGTGCTATCGGGAACTGAAACACCGAAATTCCTCCGCCTACTCAAATAGTTCAGTGGCGCCTAACGTAGAGTCTAACCAGATAGAATCTAACGTTACTGATGATCGGTGCATAAATGCCCCCACGTCAGCGCCAAACGGCATGGGAGGGCCGTCCCATGATTGAGAGGCTGCCCGACATCCTGACTGAGATTGAGCTGATCTGGCAGGAAGAGCGGATTGAGTATTGGCTTCGCTTCGGTCACGCAGCGCAAGAGCACATCATCGATTCTCATCGGCGCATCCTTGTGTTCCGGCCAAACGCTGTGCTCGCCTTTGTCCGCTGGGTTGCGAATGACTTCGGGACCGTTGTTTCGCGAGTTGATATTCTGCGTACCGTCAAGCCGGGCGAGGCCTACACGACTCTGCCGTTCGTGCGACCGGGTGGCGAGATATTCCTGCACATTTCTGGTTGGCCAAAAGTCGAACAGGTGCTCCAGGCAATCAGCGCTATCGAGAATATCGGTATCGATCCGGCCAACGTCGCTCCGGACTATTGGCGGCATGTTCACAACCGTCTTACGGCTGGTGAAGAACCTCGTGCTTACACCCGCCAGCAACATTTGGCGTGGCTCCAACGCAAGGGGTTGGTCCGATGACGCGCTTTGGTTACGTGATGACGACGTATTTTGCAGCGCTCGGTTTCTCCGTCCTGGCAGTGGTTTCGCCGGGGCCGAGGTTCATTTGGAACGCCAGCGCCAGCGTGCCGATCGGTCTTTATGCCCTTAATCCGGTTGGCCCGTTGCATGTTGGTGATTTGCTCGCCGTCCGTCCGCCAAAGTCCTTAGCGGTATACCTTGATCGGCGCCGGTATCTGGCAATCGGCGTGCCGATGTTGAAACGCGTTGCGGCCCTTCCGGGACAAAAGATCTGCCGCCTGGGACGTGTGGTGTCCATCGATGGAATGTATGTCACCGAGGCGCAAGAGCGCGATCGGTTTGGCCGGCCACTGCCCGTTTGGCAGGGCTGTCGCGTCATCGCCGACGGCGAAGTGTTTCTGCTGAATGCACGCTGGGATTCGCTCGATGGGCGATACTTCGGTCCGATTTCCGCTCGCACCATTATCGGTCGCGCAACGCCACTCTACGTCAAACTGGGCGGCGATGGCCGCTACGTCTGGTTCCCGGCGGTACGCTAATCGCCAGGAAAATTCCAATCAATCGACAACCACAGAGGTTTTTATGTCTCAAATCGGTTTGTTCACACGCGAGACGACAGGTTTCGTCGGCCGTATTCAGACCTTCACGCTGTCTCGCGAAGTCACCCTCATTCCCGCTGAACAATCCGGTACCGAAAATGCGCCAGACTTCCGGCTGCACGTCGGCAATGCAGATGGCCCCGAGATCGGCGCCGGTTGGAAGCGCACCGGCGAAAAAGCCGGCGAATACATCGCCCTCATCATCGACGATCCGGCACTTCCGCATTCTATTCATGCCAACCTGTTTCGTGATGATGAGACCTCCTGGTCGCTACATTGGAACCGGGCTGCGAAGCGCGAAGCCAAGGGCTGATCTATGCGCTGCGCCGCCCTTCTTCTCTCTGCCGGTTTGTCATTCATCTGTGTCCCGCTTGTGTCTCTCCATGCGGAGGTCCTAGCAGCCCCAGCACAGCCGATCCGCGAACGCTACGCCAATTATGTGAGCGAAGCAGCTTCTCGTTTCGGTATCCCAGCGCAGTGGATTGACGCCGTCATGCGAGCTGAGAGCTTCGGTGAAGCCTCGATAACCTCCCCCAAAGGAGCGATGGGATTGATGCAGATCATGCCACGGACCTGGGCCGAATTGCGGGCCCGCTATAGTCTGGGTGCCAATCCGTATGACCCGCATGACAACATTCTGGCCGGAGCTGCGTATTTGCGGGAACTCCACGACCGCTATGGGCCTGACGGCTTTCTAGCTGCCTATAATGCCGGTCCTGGGCGCTACGAAGCATACTTGGCAACCGGTCGGGCACTGCCCTCCGAAACGCTGACCTATATCGCTCGGGTCAATCAATGGACCGGTCTGAATGCTTCCGGCGGTACAGTTGAAGCATCCTTCTTTCCTTCCAGGCCCAGTTCTGCGCTGTTCTTAATCTCAAATGGCGGCGGCCGAACTGCCGCTTCAACTGCCGTCCCAGTGCAGGATCTGCGCGCGGTTTCTGCTCGGGGTCCGCAACCCCGTTTCGATCTCGCTCCTCAATCGGAAGGGCTGTTTGTGGCGTTGTCGCACAAAGGTGACCAGCCTTGATCCATTTCGGGGTGAAGGATGCCCGCGCCTGCTCTGGTGGGCGGGGGAGGGTATGTGGCCGGACGTTCAGGAAGGTACGGAAGGGATGGCCAGATAAAAAGGGCGCCGTCGGTTCGGCGCATGTGGTTGGTTGGATTGAAGAATTTCGCCCGAAGGGCACTTGGGCCAGCCAGCCGTTCTTCGAAAAACGTGAATGTATTCAACGCAAGGAGCGCCATCGCTCACTTTATATATGTGCGGGGCGATGATGGCCTCACGCGACGACGATTTCCGCATCCGTCCGGGCCGCATCAAATCCGGCAACAAAGGTGTTCGCCGGCCTAAGAGCTTTGTTGGCGAAGTCATGCAGGCCGCCCGTAAGGCAGGCCTAACGGGGCGGAAGTTTGGTCAAGTCAAAGGAATGAAGGGGCATTCGACCTTCGGCCGAGGCAGAGGGGCTGGGCTGGCATTCGGCGCTCGATCCACCGCGCGGCGTGTTGTCGTCAAAGCGCGCGTTGTCCGTCATACCGGCAAGCGTTTTACCGCGGCACCACTCGCCCGGCACATCTCCTATCTGAAACGCGATGGCGTGACACGGGATGGCCAGGACGCACGGATGTTCGATGCCAATTCGGATAACGCCGATGCCAAAGGCTTTGCCCAACGCTGTGAAGAGGATCGGCACCATTTTCGGTTCATCATCTCGCCGGAAGATGCGGCCGAGATGGATGACCTCAAGGCCTTCACTCGGGATTTGATGCGAGATATGGAGCATGATCTCGCCAGCAAGCTCGACTGGGTCGCTGTCGATCATTGGAACACCGATAATCCGCACATCCATGTGCTGGTGCGGGGATGTGCCGATGACGGCGAAGACCTCGTCATCAGCCGCGACTACATTGCTCGCGGGTTAAAGGATCGTGCCACCACTCGGGTGACCTTGGAGCTTGGTCCGCGCAGCGAGCAGGAAATCCGAGCCTCCTTGGCGCGCGAGGTCGAGGCCGAGCGCTGGACCAGCCTTGACCATGCTTTGCGCCGGATTGCCGATGAGCATGGCGGCATCGTCGATCTTCGCCCTGGGGCTGGAGGAGAGCGCGATTATAAGCAGCTTCTGGTGGGGCGTGCGGCAAAGCTGGAACGGTTGGGGTTGGCGGAACCTTTGGGGCCAGCCCAATGGACACT
>Ga0207857_1000245_pt1 | contig 15699 bp, 17 predicted proteins | sample LuqExpMetageno22_FD_187780 | JGI IMG/M metagenome (GOLD analysis project Ga0207857, IMG submission 187780) | Tropical forest soil microbial communities from Luquillo Experimental Forest, Puerto Rico - Sample 22 (SPAdes) | ecosystem: Environmental > Terrestrial > Soil > Tropical forest ... | reverse complement strand
TGATCGTCGACGCGGGCGACGCCGCCGGGCTCGGCGCGGTCGACGCCGCCGGAGGGCCCGCGCTCGACGCCGACGAGGACCTCCTCGCATCGCTGGGCGACGACCGGCTCGAGGGCCTGAGCGTCGACGTGCAGGCGGCAACCCTCGTCGACGGGTCCTCGGACGACGAGGCAGCGGTCGCGGTCACCTCGGCGATGAGCCCCTACTCGCGGGTGGGGGAGTCGGGGACCAGGGCGATCGCCGGCACCACGCCCCGCACCGTCGTGCTGCGCCTGCGCTGGACCGACGCCGGCTGGCGGGTCTGGTCCGTCGAGGAGCCGCCGGCGACGCCGTGATCGGCGTGAACGCGCGCCGACTCCGGCAGCGGGTCATGCATGCGTCGGGTTCCGCGCATCCTCGGCACGCCTGAGGCCGCGTCAGTCGTCGTGCGATGCGGCCCACACCCAGGCGGCGGCCGTGGTGATGTCCGGGTGGTCGGGCTCGAACCCCGACGCGGTCAGCACGGCGGGAACCGCCCGGGCCGAGCCGAGCACCTCCGACGAGAAGTCGCCCAGGACGAGCTTCAGCGCCGGCGCCGGCACCGCGACCACGGCCGGGCGATGCCACGTCGCCGCGAGCGCGCCGACGATGTCCGCGTTGCGATCGGCGCCGGCCACGAGGTTGACCGGCCCGCTCACCTCCGAGTCGAGGAGGTGGGCGATCGCCCGGACCTCGTCGTGCAGCGTGATCCAGCTCCAGAACTGCCGACCGGAGCCGAGCCGCCCGCCCACCCCGAGCTTGATCAGGGGCAGCAGCCGGCCGAGCGCCCCGCCGCGTGGCGACAGGACGATCGACGAGCGGAGGTGCGCCACCCGCACGCCGGCGGCCGCCGCCGGCGTGGTCGCCGCCTCCCATCGCCGCACCAGCTCGGCGAAGAAGGTGGTGCCGTAGGGCTCGTCCTCGGTGAGCTCGTCGTCGCCCCGATCCCCGTAGGCGCCCACGGCGGAGGCCTGGAGCAGCACGCGCGGGGAGGTCGGGTGGGACGCCAGCGTGGTGGCCAGGAGGCTCGTCGTACGCAACCTGGACGAGACGACGGCGCGCTTGCGGGCGAGGGTCAGCGGGCGCGACCCCGCGTTGACGCCCGCGAGGTTGACCACCGCGTCCGCGCCGATCAGGTCGGGCGGGTCGAGCAAGCCGCGGTCGGGGTCCCACGCGATCTCGTCGGGCGCCGCGGGCGCGCCGCGGACCAGGCGGACCACGTCGTGCCCATCACCACGCAGGTGCGCGACGAGCGCGCCGCCGATCAGCCCATGTGACCCGGCGACGACGACGCGCATCGCGCCATTCTCGTCGGGCCCACGCCCACCGGCTCGTCGTCGGACGGGTGGGAAGGCACCGACGGCCCGGGTACGACGAAGGGGCGCCCCGGACGGACGCCCCTTCGTCGAGACAAATCGTGACCAACGGTCAGAGGCCGAGCTCGGCCTCGAACGCGCCCTCCTCGATGCGGGTCTTGATCGCCATGAGGTAGCGCGACGCGTCGGCGCCGTCGACCAGGCGGTGGTCGTACGAAAGCGACAGGTAGCACATCTGGCGCACGGCGATGACGTCGGAGCCGTCCTCGTCGGTGGTGACGACCGGGCGCTTGACGATCGCACCGGTGGCGAGGATCGCCGACGTGCCGCCGGGGACGATCGGCGTGTCTATGAGCGCGCCGCCCGAGCCGGTGTTGGTCACCGTGAACGTGGCGCCGGACAGCTCGTCGGGCCCGACCTTGTTGGCGCGCGTGCGGCCGGCCAGGTCGGCGATCTTCCGCGCGAGGCCGGCGAGGTTGAGGTCGCCCGCGTCCCGGATGACCGGCACGAGGAGCCCGCGCTCGGTGTCGACCGCGATGCCGACGTTCTCCGACCCGTGGTACGTGATCTGGTTGCCCTCGAGCACGCCGTTGACCTTCGGGTACGCCTTGAGCGCCTCGACGGCCGCCTCGATGAAGAACGGCAGGAACGTGAGGTTGACGCCCTCGCGCGCCTTGAACCCGTCCTTGGCCTTCGCGCGCAGCCGCGCGACCTTGGTGACGTCCACCTCGACGACCGTGGTCAGCTGGGCCTGCGTGTGCAGGGCCTCGACCATGCGCTCGGCGATGATCTGGCGCAGCCGGCTGGCCTTCTCGGTGGTGCCGCGCAGCGGGGACACCGGCTGGACGGGCTTGGTGCCCGACGAGGCCGGCGCAACCGCGGGGGCAGCGATCGGCGCGGCGGCTGCTGCTGCCCGTGCCGCTGCCGCCTGGCGGGCGGCCTCGGCCTTGGCGGCGGCGTCGAGCACGTCCTCCTTGCGGATGCGGCCTCCGACGCCGGTGCCGGCGATCGACGAGGCGTCGACGCCCTTCTCGGCGGCGAGCTTGCGGACCAGCGGCGTGAGGTAGGCGCCGGCCGTCGGCAGCGCCACCGCGGCGGCCTGCTCGGCGGGGATCGGCGTGGGCTCGGCGACCGGTGCCGGCACCGGGGCCGGGGCGGCCGGAGCCGGGGTGGCGGGGATCGGCGCGGGCGTCTCGACCACCGGGGCCGGGGCGGGGGCGGGCACCGGGGCGGGGGCCTGCGGCGCAGCGGCGGGCGCGCCGCTGCCGACGATCGCCAGCACGGCGCCGACCTGGGCGGTCTCGTCCTCGCCGACGAGGATCTGCTGGACGGTCCCGGCGACGGGCGACGGCACCTCGGTGTCGACCTTGTCCGTGGAGATCTCGAGCAGGGGCTCGTCGACCGCCACGGTGTCGCCGACCTTCTTCAGCCAGCGGGTGACCGTGCCCTCGGTGACCGACTCGCCGAGCGCCGGGAGACGCACCTCGGTGCCACCGGCGGCGGGGGCCGCAGCAGGGGCGGCCTCGACGGGGGCCGGCTGCTCGACCGGCGCGGGAGCCTCGGCCGGCGCCGCCTCGGCGGGGGCAGCGGCCTCGACGGGCGCGGCTGCGGGCTCGTCGTGCGACGCCCCAACGCCATCGCCGATGACGCCCAGCACGGCGCCGACCTGGGCGGTCTCGTCCTCACCGACGAGGATCTGCTCCAGGACGCCCGCGAACGGCGACGGGATCTCGGTGTCGACCTTGTCGGTCGAGATCTCGAGCAACGGCTCGTCGACGGCGACGGTGTCCCCGACGTTCTTCAGCCAGCGCGTGACGGTGCCCTCGGTGACGGACTCCCCGAGGGCGGGAAGCTGCACGTTCTGCGACATGACGACTCAGATCTCCTTCGGTTCTCAGGCGTGCGCGTGCAGCGGCTTGCCGGCCAGCGCGAGGAACGCCTCGCCGAGGGCCTCGTTCTGGGTGGGGTGCGCGTGGACCAGGCTCGCGACGTCCTCGGGGTAAGCCTCCCAGTTGACGATCAGCTGGCCCTCTCCGATGAGCTCGCCGACACGCGCGCCGATCATGTGGACGCCGACCACGGGGCCGTCCTTCCGGCGGACGAGCTTGACGAAGCCCTGCGTGGCGAGGATCTGGCTCTTGCCGTTGCCGCCGAGGTTGTACTCGATGGTCTGCACGTCGCCGTACAGCTCGCGGGCCTTCGCCTCGGTGACGCCGACGGACGCGACCTCCGGGTTGGAGTACGTCACGCGCGGGATACCGCTCTCGACGATCGGCGCCGGGTTGAGGCCGGCGATGTCCTCGGCGACGAAGATGCCCTGCGCGAACCCGCGGTGCGCGAGCTGCAGGCCGGGGACGATGTCGCCGACCGCGCGGATGGTGCCGACGCCGGTGCGCAGCCGCTCGTCGGTGAGGACGAAGCCGCGGTCCATCGGGACGCCCTGCGCCTCGTAGCCGAGGTTGGCCGTCGCCGGCCCGCGGCCGACGGCGACGAGCAGCAGCTCGGCGTCGAACGTCTTGCCGTCCTCGAGCCACACGTGCACGCCGTTCTCGTTCTGCTCCACGCCGCCGAAGCGGACGCCGACCGAGAAGGTGATGCCCCGCTTGCGGACCTGGCGCTCGAACGCCTTGCTCAGCGCCTCGTCCTCGTTGGGGAGCAGGTGGGGCAGCGCCTCGACGATGGTGACGTCGGCGCCGAACGACTTCCAGACCGAGGCGAACTCGGAGCCGATGACGCCGCCGCCGAGGATGATCGCGCTCTTCGGGATGAAGTCGAGCTGCAGCGCCTGGTCCGAGGTGATGACCCGGCCGCCGATCTCGAGGCCCGGCAGCGACTTGGCGTAGGAACCCGACGCGAGCACCACGTGCTCACCGGTGAGCGTGCGGTCGCCCACCTGCACGGTGTTCGGCCCTGTCAGCGTGCCCCAGCCGTTGACAACCTCGATGCCGCGGCTCGAGACGAGGCCCTGCAGGCCCTTGTACAGGCGCCCGATCACCGAGTCCTTGTACTGGTTGACCTCGCCCATCTCGATCTTCTCGAGCTGGGTGTGCACGCCGAAGTGCGAGCCTTCGCGGGCGTCGTCGGCCAGCTCGGCCGCGTGCAGCAGCGCCTTGGTCGGGATGCAGCCGCGGTGGAGGCACGTGCCGCCGACCTTGTCCGCCTCGACGAGGGCCACCGACTTGCCCAGCTGCGAGGCGCGCAGAGCGGTGGCGTAGCCCCCGCTCCCTCCGCCTAGGACGACGATGTCGAAGGTGCCGGTGTCGGCCACAGCCTGCTCCTGAACGTTCGGGGATGTGGGATCAAGGACCAAAGTCCATCTTGTCATTCCCGCACGTCGCGGACGAACCAGCCCGCCTGTGATGTGCGAGACATTCATCCCACCACTTCGGCCCCTGGTCGCACAGGGATCACAGTTAGGCTCGAACACATGGCGTGGTTTCGGTTTCGTCGGCGCAAGCCGGTGGCAGGGGACGAAACGTCCGCGCGCGAGGCCCGCGAAGCCACGCTTGCGCACATCAAGGACTTCGTCGCGACCCGGGTGGGTGTCGAGGCCTACGTCGAGCCGGCGACCTCGATGACGGCCACGACCGTGATGCTCGTCGCCACCGACGGGGAGTGGACGCGGCGCAAGGTGCCGGACGAGCGCACGGCGGTCCAGATCGCCCGCGACCTCGGCATCCCCGTCTACGACGTCCAGCGCGTCGGCTACCCGCAGCGCGTGCGCGACTGGAACGCGCGACAGCGCATCCTCCACAACCGCGACCGCACGACGATCGACCCGGCTTGACCCCTCGCCGTCCGCGGGGCAGCCCGAACACGGCAGTTCGGTTCGAGCACGGCAGTTCTGCCTGCCGTGCTGGGCGCGAACTGCCGTGCTCGGCGAGGGGTCAGCGGGTTGCGCGGCCCTCGACGAAGGACAGCAGCGTCCGGACGCCGAAGCCCGTACCGCCCTTGGGCGTGTAGTCGTGCTCCCCGCGCTCGTTGAACGCCGGGCCGGCGATGTCGTAGTGGGCCCACGGCGTGGTGCCGGCGAACTCCCGGAGGAACACGCCCGCGACGAGCATGCCCGCGTCCCGGTTCCCCGCGACGTTGGCGAGGTCCGCGACCTTCGACGAGAGGCTCGCCTTGAGCTCGTCGGGCAGCGGCATGGGCCACGCCTGCTCGCCGGAGCGGTCCGCCGCGGCGACCATCTCGGCGCGGACGTCGTCGGACCCCATCACGGCGCCCACCCGGTCGCCGAGCGCCACGATCTGGGCGCCCGTCAGCGTGGCGATGTCGATGACGACGTCGGGCTTCTCCTCGGTCGCGGCGACGAGCCCGTCGGCCATGACCAGGCGGCCCTCGGCGTCGGTGTTCAGCACTTCCACGGTCTTCCCGCCGCGGATCGTGATGACGTCGGACGGCCGCTGGGCCGTGCCGGACGGCATGTTCTCCGCGAGGCACAGCCAGCCGGTCACGGCGACCGGCACGCCGAGCTGGGCGGCCGCGACCACGGTGTGGAGCACGGCGGCCGCACCGGACATGTCGGACTTCATCGTCTCCATCGAGTTCGCCGGCTTGATGGAGATGCCGCCCGAGTCGAACGTGATGCCCTTGCCGACCAGGGCGACCTTCGCCCGCGCACGGGCGGGGGAGTAGGCGATCTTCACCAGCCGCGGCGGCCGGGTCGAGCCCTGGCCCACGCCGACGAGCCCGCCATAGCCACCGGAGGCCAGCGCCCTCTCGTCCAGCACGGTGATCCGCACGCCCTTGATGCCCTTGGCCGCGGCCTTGGCGGCGTCGACGAACGCCTCGGGGTACAGGTGGTTCGGCGCGGCGTTGACCAGGTCGCGCGTCGCGTGCACGGCGGCCGCGAGAACCTCGGCGCGCGCGACGCCCTGCGTGGCGTTGGCGTCCTTGGCCTTCGTGGTGACGACCTCGATCGAGGCGACGGGCTTAGTGACGCCGTCGGAGGCGCGGTACCGCGTGTACGTGTAGGCGCCGATGAGCGCGCCCTCGGCGACGGCGATCGCCGACGCGGCGTCAGCCGCCGGAAGCGCGAGGGCGACGGAGCCGACGCCCGCGAGCTCCCGCGTCGCGGCACCTGCCGCGCGCCGCAGCCGCTCCGGGGTGACGGCGCCGGTGCCGAGGCCCGAGAGCACGAGAACCTTCGCCTTGAGGCCGGTCGCCGGCACCCGCCGCACCTCGTCGGCCTTGCCGGTCACGCCCAGCGCCGCGGCGTCGCGGACCAGTGCGGTGCGCAGCTCACCGGGCAGCCAGTCGGCGCCGACGAGCTCGACCCCTCCGTCCGTGGGCGCGGTCGCCACCACGAGGGCATCGACGGGGAGCTTGGCGGGGTCCTTGCTGGTCAGGGCGATCACCCGCCCAGGGTAGCCCGGACGGTAGGTTGTGCCCCCGTGAGCACCCCCCTGGTCTGGGTCGGCGTCGTCCTGAGCCTCGCGCTCGCGGTCTGGGCGGGGTGGTACGTGCTCCGGAACAAGCCGGTGGTCCTGCGCCAGCTGCTCGGCGGGGCCGTCGTCGAGGTCTATCTCCTGATCCAGCTCGTCGTCGTCCTGGTGCACCCCGCGGGCGGTGGGGCCCCGAGCGGCCTGTTCTGGATCTACGTCGGCACCCAGCTCTTCATCCTTCCGCTGGCGGCGACGTGGGCGTTCGCGGAGCGCACGCGGTGGAGCTCGGTGGTGCTGCTCATCGCGGCGCTCGTCGTCGCGTTCCTGCAGCTGCGCCTGCTCCAGGTGTGGGGGAGTTGAGGTGGACAGCGTGAGGCGCACGAGCGAGGGCCCCGGGCGGGCCCTCGTCATGACCTACGGGATCCTCGCGCTGGCGGCGTGCGCCCGCGGTGGCTATGAGGTCGTCGTCAAGTTCGACAAGGCGCCGCTGGCCTACTCGCTGTCGCTCTTCGCGGGCGTCGTGTACGCGGTGGCCACCTTCGCGCTGGCGACGAACCGCCGCTGGCTGGCCTGGCCCACCGTGCTCACCGAGATGGCGGGCGTGCTCGTCGTCGGCACTCTGTCCTTCGTCGCCCCTGACCTGTTCCGGCTCTCGTCGGTGTGGTCGTGGTTCGGGGTGGAGTACCTCCTGGTCCCGCTCGTCCTGCCGTTCCTCGGCCTCGCGTGGTTGTGGCGGTCCGGGAGGGCGCCCGACGAGGCGTCCGTCCCGGTGGACCCAGCCGGCGGGACGGACCGCCCGATAGGTTGAGCGCCGTGTACCGGCTGCTGTTCGACAACGTCCTGCGGCACACGGACCCCGAGCGGGCCCACGCCGGCACCTTCGCCCTGATCCGCGGGATCGCCGCCGTGCCGGTGCTGCGCGACGTGGTCGGCGGCATGCTCGGCGCCCCTCCGGACTCCGCCTTCGGCCTCTGGGGTCGCAGCTGGCCGTCCCGGCTGGGCCTGGCCGCCGGCTTCGACAAGGACGCCCACGGCGTGCTCGGCATGGCGATGATGGGCTTCGGGTTCGTCGAGATCGGCACGGTCACCGCGCTCCCGCAGCCCGGCAACGAGCCGCCCCGGCTGTGGCGCCTCGTCGACCGGCGGGCGCTGCGCAACCGGATGGGGTTCAACAACGCGGGCGCCGAGGCCGTGGCCGCACACCTGAAGAGGCTGCGCTCGTCCCGCCGCGGCCGGGCCGCCGTCGTCGGCGTCAACATCGGCAAGTCCCGCGTGACCGCCCTCGACCACGCAGCGGACGACTACGCGACGAGCGCCCGGCTGCTGGCGCCGTATGCCGACTACCTCGTCGTCAACGTCTCCTCGCCGAACACCCCGAACCTGCGCGACCTGCAGGCCGTCGAGTCGTTGCGGCCGATCCTCGAGGCGGTCCGTGTGGCGGCCGACCAGGCGACGACGCAGGCCCACCGGAAGCCGGTCCCGCTCCTGGTGAAGATCGCCCCGGACCTGTCCGACGAGGACGTCGACGCGGTCGCCGACCTCGTCGCCGAGCTCGGCCTCGAGGGCGTCGTCGCGGTCAACACGACGATCGCGCACGACGAGGGTCCGGGCGGCCTGTCCGGGCCGCCGCTGCTGGCCCGCGGCCTCGACGTCGTCGCGCGGCTGCGCGACCGGCTCGGCCCGGAGGCCGTCATCATCGGCGTCGGCGGCATCTCCACGGGCGCCGACGCTCGCGAGTACCTCGCCGTCGGTGCCACGCTGGTGGAGGCCTACACGGGTCTGATCTACGAGGGGCCGTTCTTCGCGCGGCGCATCACGCGCGCGCTGGCGACCGACGAGCGGAGGGCGGGGTGAGCATGCGACCGCGCTGGGAGTGGCGGCTGGAGGACGAGGCCGGCACCGCGCTGGACCGGCCGACGAGCCCGGTGTTCGACGCGCGCTACGACGCCGAGGAGTGGCTCGGCGACCACTGGCGCGCGCTCGCGGAGCAGCGCGTGCGCCGAGCGGTGCTGCTCAACGAGGGCGCGCCGGTGCTCCCGGCGCTCCCGCTGCCGGCGCCCTGAGCTACTTCTTCGGCGCCTTCGGCGTGATCGGCTTGCCGCCGCGCCCGACCATCGGGCGGGGGAGGCGGGTGCGCGGCAGCTGCGTGGCCCGCAGTACGCCGTACATGAGGTTGCCCCTCGTCGACGTCGGGCCGAACTTCGCCGTGAGCGCCTTCTTCAGGCCGAACCAGATGAACACCGAGTCGACGAAGACGGCGAGCACGTACACGTAGAGAGCCGCCACGGTGATGAAGAAGCCCGCGCTGCCGAGCTGGGTCGACAAGAACGAGAGGATCAGGAACGCAACCGCGAGGGGCAGGAAGTACGAGCCGAGGTGGAAGCGCGAGTCGATGTAGTCACGGACGAAGCGCTTGACCGGCCCGGCGTCGCGCAGGGGCATGTTCTTCTCGTCGCCGCTGCGCATCGCCTGGTACTGGGCGTCGCGCTTCGCCCGCTCCTTGAGGCGTGCGTCCTTCTGCGCCTGGCGGCGGTCGTCGACGACGAGCGGCCGCTTGTTGGCCGCCTCGGCGACCTTGCGCTTCGGCGTCGGGTGGTCTTTCTTGCTCGAGGGGAACTCCTCGACGGGACCCTGCTGGATGGACCCGGGGGTCTCCGCGTTCTTGTTGCGACCGATCACCCCGTAAGGGTACCGGCGCTCAGACGGGAGGTTCTGGGTCGTACTGGATGCCCCGGCGCACCCGGCGCGCCATGTCCGTGGACTCCAGCCGGTCGACGAGGTGCAGGGCCATGTCGATGCCGGCGGACACGCCGGCCGAGGTGACGGTGTCGCCGTCGTCGACCCAGCGCGCCTCGGTGTCCACGAGGATCGACGGGTCCAGCTCGACGAGCTCGTCGAACGCGTTCCAGTGCGTCGTCGCGGGTCGCCCCGCGAGCAGGCCGGCCGCGGCGAAGACGAGCGCGCCCGTGCACACCGACGCCAGCACGGGGGTCGTCTCGCGCATCTGGCGCACCCAGCTCAGGTGCTCGGGATCGGCCGCCAGCGCGCGCGTGCCGCGGCCTCCCGGGTAGACGAGCACGTGGAGCGGGCCGACCTCGGCGGCGGAGGTGGCGGGGACCAGCCGCAGCCCCTTGGCGCACCGCACCCCCGCTCCGTCGGCGGAGAAGGTGACGACCTCCGGGTGCAGGTCCGAGTGGAGCTCCCACGACGCGAGCACCTCGTACGGACCGACGACGTCGAGCTCCTCGGCGTCGTCGAAGACGAACAGCCCGACCCTCATCGGGTTGCCCGTGCCCATGTCAGTAGCCCGGGAGCGCCAGCATCTGGTCCAGGGCGACCCGCGCCCAGTGCGCGTCGTCGGCGTCCACGACGATCCGGTTCACCACCCGCCCGGCGGCCAGCGACTCCAGCGCCCACGTCAGGTGGGGCAGGTCGATGCGGTTCATCGTCGAGCAGAAGCACACCGTCGAGTCGAGGTAGTGGATCGTCTTGTCCGTGTAGGTCTGCGCCAGGCGCCGGACGAGGTTCAGCTCGGTGCCGATCGCCCAGTGCGAGCCGGCAGGGGCGGCGTCGAGCACCTTGATGATCTTCTCGGTCGAGCCCACCTCGTCGGCCGCCGTCACGACCTCGTGCGTGCACTCCGGGTGGACGATCACGCGGACGTCGGGGTCGGCCGCACGGATGTCGGCGACGTTCGTCGCGGAGAACCGCCCGTGCACGGAGCAGTGGCCTCGCCACAGGATCATCCGGGCGTCCCTGAGCTGCTGCGCCGTGAGGCCGCCGTTCGGCTTGTGCGGGTCGTAGACGACGCAGTCGCCCAGGCTCATGCCGAGCTGGAGCACCGCGGTGTTGCGGCCGAGGTGCTGGTCCGGCAGGAACAGGACCTTGCCGCGCCCGTCCACGCCGCCGGTCTTGTCGAACGCCCAGCGCAGCGCCACCTGCGCGTTCGACGACGTGCACACCGTGCCGCCGTGGCGGCCGGTGAACGCCTTGATCGCCGCCGTGGAGTTCATGTAGGTCACGGGGGTCGTGTCCTCGGCGACGCCCGCGTCCGCCAGCACGTCCCAGGCGTCCTCGACCTGGTCGATCGCGGCCATGTCCGCCATCGAGCAGCCCGCGGCGAGGTCCGGCAGCACCACCTGCTGGTGGTCGCCGGTGAGGATGTCGGCCGACTCGGCCATGAAGTGCACGCCGCAGAAGACGATGAACTCGGCCTCGGGCCGCGCCGCCGCCCTCTGCGCGAGCTTGAACGAGTCGCCCGTGACGTCGGCGAAGTCGATGACCTCGTTGCGCTGGTAGTGGTGGCCGAGGACGAAGGCGCGGTCACCCAGGAGGTCCCGCGCGGCGCGGGCGCGCTCGACGAGGTCGGGGTCGCTCGCCGGCGGCAGCGTCCCGGCGCACTCGACGCCGCGTTCGGAGGCCAGGTCGAGGCCGTGTCCCAGAAGGAGCAGGGCGGACGGGGCGGGCTCGACGAACGTGCTCACGGACGGAATCCTCGCACAGGGCTGTCGTGGGACGATCAGGGCTATGCGCGTGCTGCTGGCCCCCGACGGCTTCGGCGGCCTGCTGTCTCCGCAGTCCGCGGCCGCGGCGATGGCGGCCGGCTGGCGCGCCGGGGCGCGTCACGACGAGGTCGTGGTCGCCCCCCTCGCCGACGGGGGTCCCGGCTTCGTCGACACGATGCACGCGAGCCTCGGTGGGCGCCTCCTGCCGGTCGTCGTGCACGGGCCCTGGGGCGACGCGACGCCGGCGACCGTGCTGCTCGTCGGGGACACGGCCTACGTCGAGTCGGCGCAGGCGGTCGGCCTGGCCCTCGTGCCGGAACAGCGCCGCGACCCGACGCGGACCTCGTCGTACGGCGTGGGGGAGCTGCTCCTCGCCGCACGTGCAACCGGTGCCCGGCGCATCGTCGTCGGGCTCGGCGGCTCGGGGACGGTGGACGGCGGCGCCGGCATGCTCGCCGCGCTCGGGCTGCCCGACGAAGCCGGGTACCTCGGCGGTGGCGGCGGCGGCCTCGACGCGCTGACGGAAGACGACCTCGCGGGGCTCCCGGCGCAGCGCGCCGCGTGGTCCGGCGTCGACCTCGTCGTCGCGTGCGACGTCGACGTGCCGCTGCTGGGGCTGCAGGGCGCGGCCGCGGGCTTCTCGCCGCAGAAGGGGGCCACCGCCGAGCAAGCGCAGCAGCTCGAGGTCGCCCTGGCACGGTTCGCGCGGCTCGCCGCCGCGGCGCTGGGGGAGATCGAGCGTCCGAACCTGCTCGCCGAGCCGGTGACGTTCGGCCACCACCACGGCGCGGTGCCGACCGCGCCCAAGCGGTCCGGGGGCGAACGGCTCGCGGCGCTGCCGGGCGCGGGGGCGGCCGGTGGGCTGGGCTTCGGGCTGGCGCTGCTCGGCGCACGGCTGGTGCGCGGGGCGGCCGTCGTGGCGGACGTCGTCGACCTCGACGCCCGGATGGCCGATGCCGACCTCGTGGTGACCGGCGAGGGCCGCTTCGACTGGCAGTCGCTGCACGGCAAGGTGGTGTCCGAGGTCGCCCAGCGGGCGCTTGCTCGCGGCGTGCCGACCGTCGTCATCGCCGGCGAGATCCTCGTCGGACGCCGGGAGCAGGCGGCCGAGGGGATCAGCGCCGCGTACGCCGTCTCCGAGACGCGGGCGCAGGTGGCCGTCGCGCTCGAGGACCCGGCCGGGACGCTTACAGCCCGCACCGCGGCGGTCGCGCGGACGTGGTCGCCGTCGCCACGCTGACGGCCGATTCCGAAGTCCCCCGAAGCTCGTCGTACGCTGACAGGGAACAAGCGCGCGGGCTTGGCCGTTGCCCACTGCGACGGTGAGTGCGACAGGAGAGCGACATGAGCGAGACGATCCAGACCGCCACCCACGGCGTGCTGCTCACGGACGTGGCGGCGGACAAGGTCCGCGCCCTGCTGGAGCAGGAGGGTCGCGACGACCTCCGCCTGCGCGTCGCCGTGCAGCCGGGCGGCTGCTCCGGCCTGATCTACCAGCTGTACTTCGACGAGCGCATGCTCGAGGGCGACGCGGTGCGCGACTTCGAGGGTGTCGAGGTCATCGTCGACAAGATGAGCGTCCCGTACCTCGAGGGCGCCACGATCGACTTCGCGGACACGATCGAGAAGCAGGGCTTCACGATCGACAACCCGAACGCGCAGAGCTCCTGCGCGTGCGGCGGCTCGTTCGCCTGATCGTCGGGCCCGGTCAGCGGGCCTTTGCCGGTCCCAGGAGGACGGTGAGCGCCAGGTGCTCGCCGTCCTCCGTCGTCTCCACCATCTGGTGCCCGCGCATGCGCGCCCACGCCGGCACGTCGACGGCCGCGGCGGGGTCCGTCGCCAGAACCGTGACGCGCGACCCCTCGGGGAGGGCTCGTGCCGCCTTGGCGAGCGCGATGACCGGTGCAGGGCAGAGCAGCCCCCGCGCGTCGACGACCACCACCTCGGTCACAGGTCGCTCACCCCGAGGCGGGAGCGCACCGCCCCGACGATCCCGGGCAGCACGTCGGCGAACCGCTCGACGTCCTCCCGGCGCGTGCCCCTCGGGAGGGCGATCCGCACGTTGCCGTGGGTGAGAACGCCCATCGCCGCCAGCACGTGGCTCGGCTCGAGTGTGCTCGACGTGCACGCGGAGCCGCTGCCGACGGCGAACCCGGCGGCGTCGAGCGCGCCGACCACCGTCTCGCCGTCGACGAAGAGGCACGAGAACGTCAGCACGTGCGGCAGCCGTCCCTCGCCGGGCCCGGCCACGTCGACGTCCGCGATCTCGGCGGGGATGCGCTCGCGCAGCCGCCCGACGAGCGCACGGCGTTGCACGTCGGCGCCGGCCTGACTCGCGAGCGCGGACTCCAGCGCCACCGCCGCGGCCAGCGCCGCCGGCACGCTGACGCCGCCGGGGAACCATCGGTCCTCGTCCTGCGGGCGGTCGGGGGAGCGGCGCACGCCGGCGCGCACGACAAGCACCCCGAGCCCCGACGGTCCGCCCCAGTCGCCCGGGTTGGCGGCGAGCAGGTCCCACGCGTCGCCCACCGGCACGTGCCCGAGGCTCGCGCCGGCGTCGACGAGCAGCGGCACCCCGGCGGCGCGCGCCGCGGCATGCGCCTCCTCGACCGGCTGCAGCGTGCCCACCTCGCCGTTGGCGTGCTGGAGCGCGGCCAGCGCGACTCCGGGGCGTGCCACGGCGGCCGCGAAGGCCTCGTCGTCCACCCGCCCGGCCCGGTCCACGGGCACGGTGACCCGCTGCCCGCCGCCACGCGCGGCGGCGAAGTCCGCGGCGTGGAGCACGGCGGCCCGCTCGACGGCCGAGGCGACGACGTCGGCACCGACCCGCCGCCGGCCGAGCGCGACGGTCGAGACGGCAGAGTGGAGTGCGGCGGTGTGCGACGGCGTGAGGTCGACCTCCTCGGTCCTGGCCCCGACGGCCGCGGCCAGGGACTCGCGCGCGCCGTCGAGCAGGGCACGGGCACGTCGGCCCTCGGAGTGGAGGCGCCGCGGGTCCGCCCAGCCCTCGTCGAGAGCCGCGAAGAAGGCGTCCTTCGCGACCGGCAGGAGGGGCGCCTGGCCCCCCGCGTCGAGCACCACCCGATCGACCGTCACGGGGAGAACCTAACCCGCAATGGTGCACGTCATGACGGTTCGGGACACCGCGTCACGACATGCCAGAACACCCGATACACGGCAGCCCGGGCGCGCTACGCTGGGCCAGCCGGGGACCAAAGTCCCAGATCGGACCCCGGACTCAGCGTCTTCGTCGTCGCCTCCGGGCCCGTAGTGGAAGGCAGGGGAGTGCTCCCGGACCACCGACGCCGTTCCGGTCGTCGCCGAGCCATCGTCGGCTCGGGGCTAGCCGTCGCGGCCACCGTCCTCCTGTCCGGCTGCTCCGACCTGCTCTGGCGTGGCTTCCTGCCGGGCAACTCCGCGCACGAGGTGACCAACCAGACCGGCCGGATCAGCGCGATGTGGCGCGGCTCCTGGATCGCCGCCCTGCTCGTCGGGATCCTGGTGTGGGGCCTGATCCTGTGGTGCGTCGCGGTGTACCGGAAGCGGAAGGACGACGACACCCTGCCGGTCCAGCTGCGCTACCACGTGCCGCTCGAGGTGATGTACGTCGTGCTTCCGATCGTCATGATCGGCGTGCTCTTCTACTTCACGAACCGCGACACCACGGCGATCCTCGCGACCGACAAGCCGGCCGACCTGCACATCCAGGTGATCGGCAAGCAGTGGTCCTGGGACGTCAACTACCTCGACGACGGTGTCTACGACAGCGGCGTGCAGGCGGTGGACGTCGCCAAGCCCGGCGGGCTCGACGACGGCGTCGTCACGCTCTACCTGCCGGTGAACGAGAACGTCCAGTTCACCGTCAACTCCCGCGACGTCGCCCACTCGTTCTGGGTGCCGGCGTTCCTCTTCAAGATGGACGCGATCCCCGGCCACACCAACACGTTCCAGGTGACACCGACGGCGATCGGCAAGTACCGCGGCAAGTGCGCCGAGCTCTGCGGCGACTACCACGCGAAGATGATCTTCAACGTCGAGGTCGTGTCCAAGGCCGACTACGACGCCCACATCGCCGCACTGCGCGCCGCCGGCCAGACCGGCCAGCTCGGCCTCGACCAGAGCCGCGAGCAGACCGTGACCACGATCGGAGGCCAGGGCTGACATGGCGACGCATGCAGAGGTGATCCCGGGCCTGGCGCCGCGCCAGCAGACGCTGGGCCGGACGATCGTCAAGTGGGTCACGACGACGGACCACAAGACGGTCGGCTACCTGTACCTGATCACGTCGTTCGTCTGGTTCATCATCGGCGGCATCCTGGCGCTGCTCATCCGCGCGGAGCTCTTCTCGCCCGGCCTGCAGGTGTTCCAGAACAGCGAGCAGTACAACCAGGCGTTCACCATGCACGGCACGATCATGCTGCTGCTGTTCGCGACGCCCCTGTTCGCCGGCTTCGCCAACGTCATCATGCCGCT
>Ga0207857_1000244_pt1 | contig 15773 bp, 17 predicted proteins | sample LuqExpMetageno22_FD_187780 | JGI IMG/M metagenome (GOLD analysis project Ga0207857, IMG submission 187780) | Tropical forest soil microbial communities from Luquillo Experimental Forest, Puerto Rico - Sample 22 (SPAdes) | ecosystem: Environmental > Terrestrial > Soil > Tropical forest ... | reverse complement strand
TGTGGATGCCCCCCTTGCCGGGGGGGACGCCGGCCACGATGTTGGTGCCGTAGGCGCGGCACTGCTGGGTGTGGAACAGGCCGCTCCGGCCGGTGATCCCCTGCACGACGATCTTGGAGTTCTTGTCGATGAGTATGGACATGACCTATTTTCCCCCCTGTCCCAGCATCTTGACGATCCGCTTGGCGCCGTCCCCCAGGTTGTCGCCCACCTGCACGTTCAGCCCCGATTCCATGAGGAGGCGCTTCCCTTCCTCCACGTTGCTGCCGTCCATGCGCACCACGATGGGGAGGTGGCACTGCACCTCGCTGGCCGCCTCGATGATCCCTTGGGCGATGACGTCGCAGCGCATGATGCCGCCGAAGATGTTGACGAAGACCGCCTTCACGTCGCAGTCCTCCAGGATGATCTTGAACGCCTCGGTCACCTTCTCCCGCGTTGCGCCGCCCCCCACGTCCAGGAAGTTGGCCGGCTCGCCGCCGAATTCCTTCAGCACGTCCAGGGTGGCCATGGCCAGGCCCGCGCCGTTGACCATGCAGCCGATGGAGCCGTTCAGCTTGATGTAGGCCAGGTCGTACTTGCCGGCGTTGATCTCCAGGGGGTCGAGCTGGGAGTAGTCCACCATGTCCGGGTATTCCCGGTGGCGGTACACGGCGTTGTCGTCGAAGGTGACCTTGCCGTCCATGGCCAGAAGCCACCCCGCCTTGGTGACCACCAGGGGGTTGATCTCCACCAGGTAGCAGTCCTTTTCGATGCAGCAGCGGTACAGGTTGAGGATCAACTCCACGCAGTCCTCGCACACCACCCCGGAGAGCCCCAGGGCCAGGGCGATCTTGCGGGCCTGGTAGGGACGCAGCCCCATGAGCGGGTCGATGGTCAGGACGTGGATCTTCTCCGGCGACTTGTGGGCCACCTCCTCGATGTCCATGCCCCCCTCGGGGGAGGCGATGAGGCAGTAGCGCGCCGTGGCGCGGTCCAGGGTGATGGAGAGGTAGAACTCCCGGGCGATCTCCACCGCCTCCTCCACCAGGATGCGGCGGACCTTGAGCCCCTCGGGCCCGGTCTGGGGCGTGACGAGCTTCTTGCCGAACAACTCCTTGGCCACGTCGTTAGCCTGCTCCGGGTGGTGAACCACCTTGACCCCGCCTGCCTTGCCGCGCCCGCCTGCGTAGATCTGGGCCTTGACCACGCAGTGGCCCCCCATCTCCTTGGCGGCCCGCTCCACCTGGTCCGCGGTCAGCGCCACCCGGCTGCGGGGGACCGGGATGCCGAACGTGGTGAAGATCTCCTTGGCCTGGTACTCATGAATGTTCATGGCAAGCTCCGTCCGTAAGGATTTTCGGGGATTATAGCAGGAAAAATAGTGTAGACAAGATAAATTTACCGAGGATGAATTTTTTTATTATGGGTAAAATTCACCGGGATTGGCGGGTGTTCTGGCTGCCTATCTTGGCGTATTCCGCCTCGGAGGGGCGCAGGTAGACCGGCAGCAGGCGGCCCGGCTCCAGGTCCTGACCGCTTCGGTGGGCGTGGAGGGCCAGGAGCGCGCCGTTGCCGGCGTGGCCCGCGTTGTGGCGGGAAGGGGCGAAGAGGGCGCGTTCGCCCATGCGGGCGGCGATGACCTCCCGGTAGCGGAGGGCGCCGTCCCCGGCAAAGATGACCGGCGCGTCGGTGGTGGCCTTGAGCTTGTCCAGGAACGCCTCCGGTCCCATGACGCAGTCGTCGATGATCCGGGCGGGGAGGGGGGAGGAGCAGTCGTACAGGGCGCCGTAGACCTCGCTCTTGCGGGCGTCCAGCAAGGGGCAGACCGGCAGGGTTGAGAGGGGGAAGTTCATGGCAAGGAGGGCCAGGGTGGAGAAGCCGGCGCACGGCCTGCCGGTGGCCAGGGCCAGCCCCTGGACCGTGGCGACGCCGGCCCGCACGCCGGTAAAGGAGCCGGGGCCGACGGCGCAGGCAAAGAGGTCGATGTCCCCGATCGCCAGGCCGGAGGCTGTCATCATGCGCTCGATCTCCGGCAGAAGCCGCGCCGAAAGGGCCTTGTCGGAGCTGAACAGGATTTCGGCGATGACGGTGTCATCGACGGCCAGGGCGATGCTGGCCAGGTTGGTGGAGGAGTCGATGCTGAGGATGTGCATGGTGTGGTTTCCTGGGGGTGAATTGGTACTTGGCCTCTGGCCTCTGGGACTTATAGGACTTATAGGACCTATGGGATTATGGGATTATGGGACCTATAGGTCCTATAGGACCTATAAGTCCCATTGGTCCTATGGGTCCCAGAGGCCGGAGGCCAGGGAAGGAGTTGCTACTCGTCTTCCGGCGGCACCCGGCCGGTCCTCTGGATGAATTCGAGCTGTTCGGTCTTGCGGCTCAGGGCATCCCGGCAGAAGCTCCAGATGCGGTAGCTCTCCACCGCCAGGATGGTGACGCCGGCGCCGAAAACGGCCCAGAAGTTGTCGTCCAGCGCCTTGGCGAAATGGTAGAAGAGAAAGAAGCCGGTGAGGTACCCCACGTGGCAGAAGCTGCTCTTGTGCTCGATGCCGGCCGTCATGCGCGACAGGCTCAGGATGATGGCGGAGAAGGTGTAGAACAGAAGGACGATGCTGATGACATGGGCCGGCGGCGGCGGGCCGAGGGCCGCCACGACGCGGTCGGGCAGGGGGAGCATGGGAAAGCCGCGCCATGCCATCAGGCAGACGACGATGTACAGGGAGAAGGCCCACAGCCCCCTGTTGGAGAAATGGTGGAGGTGTTTGACCTCAGCCCTGAGCTGCCGTTCGAGCAGCTCCGCCTGGCTCTGCTGCGGCGCCAGGCCGGTCGCCGGCTGGTTGTCAATGGTCTGTGTCATTGCATGACCCGATGTGCGCGAAACCAGAACCGGGCTTCGGTTGTGAGTCGCCTGTTGCACTATGAATCCTTCGGGACGGTTCCTTTGTCAATGGCGGCCGGGTCACCCGCGGCGCTGTAATCCTTCTGGCTCAGGTTATAGAGGGATTGGGCGATTCTGTCAAGCTCGCGGGGAAAGTGGGAGGGGTGGGCCTCGGGATGCTCACCGGCCTCCACCTGTTCGGCCAGGCGGCGCAGTTTCTGGAGCGGCAGGAAGACGCTCCTCCTCAGGAGCGCCGTGACTCCCCCCACGGTCAGGACGAGGATCATGACCGTGAAGACGATCATCTGGTTGCGGATGGAGGCCAGGGAGTTGAGCAGCATCTCCCGGGAGAGCCCGATGTCGAGGGTTCCCAGCACCTTTTGCGCCGGCGGGTGGATATGGCAGGGGGCATTGAAGCATTCCGGCTCGTTGTAGATGGGGGCCATGACGGCCAGGACCTCCCGCCCCTCGCCGTTGGTGAAGATGCGGGCCTGCTCCATCCGGCCCAGGGAGGCGGAAGGGATGGCGCCGGCATGGCAGCCGATGCACCCCTCGGCCTTCTTGTCCACCTGGCGGTTCAGTTCCTCCGGCCGGGTGGAGAGGTGGACGATCCCTTTCTTGTTGAAGACCCTGATGTGCTCGACCCCCTTCTGCTGGCCGATGTTCTGGATCATCGTCGCGAGCATCTCCCGGTCGGACTTGAGCATGGCGTAGCGGGTCGATTTGAGGATCGTGTCGGCCAGGTTGGTGGCATACCCGACCGTGTCCCGGTTGACGACGTTCTTGATGACCGAGTAGAGGAGCAGGAAGCATACGATGACGAATCCCGTGACCGCTATCCCGACCGGAACGAGGGCTCGGCCTGCAAGGGTTTTGAACATGGTTCATCTCTCCCTGGGGGTATTGGTTGCTCCAGCCTTCTTCTCCGGGCCCCATAGGACTTATAGGTCCTATGGGGCCCGGGGCTGCTAGCTCGTCTTGTGACAGGTGGCGCAGTTCGCCTTGACACTGAAGGCCGCCTTGCCGTTATGGCACGCCCCGCACGATTTCCCCCGTTCCATCGCCTTCATGGACACCTTCGTCTTGCTGTGGGCGATGGCGTAGAGCTTGGTATGGCAACTGCCGCACTGGTAGTGGCCCGTGTGGGTCGCATGGCTGAAGGTGACGTTGCCGGCGCCCTTGATGGCGTATTTCTGGTCCTTGGTCGGGTGGCACGAGGCGCAGTTGTCGATGCTGAAGGCCGCCTTGCCGTTGTGGCACGCCCCGCACGATTTCCCCTGTTTCATCTCCGCCATGGTGGCCGGCTTGTTGTGGCCGGCGGCGAACAGGGCCGGGTGGCAGGCGTTGCAGTTGGGGTTTGCGGCCAGGTGTTTCTGGTGGCTGAAGCGGGTCACGCCGGTGGCCTTCACCGTGTAGGTGATCTCCTTCACCTGGTGGCAGCGGGCGCATTCCTTCAGGCTGAAGGCGCTCTTGCCGTCATGGCATGCCCCGCACGATTTCCCCTTCTCCATGTCGGCCATGGTGTAGGAGGCCTTTTGCTTGAAGGGGTAGATGGTGTCGTGGCAGGCCTTGCAGTTGTTGGCCATCTGCTTCTGCCGGATGTGGAGCTTGTGGCTGAAGACCACCTTGCCGGCATTGTCGGTGGCGAAGGTGACATCCTTCAGGTCCAGGGCATGTGCGGTCATGCCGGAAACCAGGCTCGTCAGGGCGATGAAAAGGGTGATGTTGCGACGCATGGCGTCCTCCTGTGGATGATGAAGGAAAGGGTTCTTTTCCGCCCATGCGGTGTCAATCTTCGGGCTTGCTTTGTGCGGCGTAGCGCTGCTACGTCTCCGCGCAATCCTTTGATTTCCTTGCCTGGACGAAAAAGCCCTCCTTTCCGGATGGAAACCTGTCTATACCGTTTCGGCCGTACCCGAATGATGCGCGACCGAGTGGGCCGGCGCCGCCTGCTCCGCCGCGGCTGCCTGCTCGTGGTCGCCGTCCTCCACCTCCTCCTCTTCCCAGCCGTTCCACATCGGTTTGAAGTGGGCGAACGGGGTGTGGCCGAGGGTCGCCAGGTAGATGTGCACGAACAGGAAGGCGCAGAAGCAGCAGGCGATCAGGTAGTGGGCGCTCACCAGGGTCTTGATCCCGCCGATCAGGACGAATATCTCCCGCAGCGGGGCGACGTACATCAGGAAGTAGCCCGAAAGGACCACCAGCGGCAGAAGCACGAACATGATCACCAGGTACGCGGCCTTCTGCATCGGGTTGAACTTGCTGTCCGGGGTGCTGTGGTGCGGGTTGGGCCGCCCCAGGAAGTAATAGAAGAAGTAGAAGAACGCCTGGCGGAAGAGGCCGTGCTTTATGTCCTCGAGGGTGGGGACGTAGAGTTTGATCATGGTGCGGGCCACGAACATGTAGTAGATGAGCCAGAGCGCGTAGGAGACGGACACCACGACGCCGGCGGTATTGTGGAGGCGGATGGCCGCCTTGTAGGTGCCGAAGATGTTCACGTGGTCGGGAAACCTGATCTGCAGGGCGGTTACGCAGAGAGTCACGATCCCGAAGGCGTTCAGCCAGTGCCAGATCCTGACCGGCATGGGGGTGAGGTAGATCTGTTCGGTGTGTTTCATGGCTCAGTGCTCCTTCCTGTTTTTCCTGGTCAAGAAACGGAGGGTGCCGTGCCCGATCGGCATCATCATCCCTCCGGCGATGATCAGTGCTCCGGCGATGTTGAGGGCGGTGCTGCGGGTGGTCCCGAGCATGTAGAAGTCGGGCGTGCCGTAGAGAATGTCGAGGATGGCGCCCTTTTCAACCGCCACGCGGGTCACGCCGCCGTTTTTGTCGGGGAACTCCACGTAGCTGGTCTGCATGGCCGTGGGGCCCGAGGCGTGGCAGAAGGAGCAGTCCCAGCATTTCTCGTTGATCTGGTAGGTGTGGGTGACCGTCTCGGGGGTCATCATGCCCCAGAGCCGCATCCCCTTGCCGCGGGCCGCGTGGTTGAACTCCCTCAGCTCCGCCAGGGAGATGACGCCGTCGCCGTTCTTGTCGATCAGCCTTCTGAGATCCCCGTTTATGGGCTGAAGCGCGGAGAGCTCGCCATAGCCGGCGGTTTTGAAATCGCCGTGGGGATCTCCCGGCTTCTTGTTTTCAATGGTCATGTTGATGACGTAGTTTTTGGAACCGGTGTGGCAGGTGATGCAGGGGAGGGAGTCCAGGTGCAGGTCCGCCTGGGGGAGCCACTTGGAATGGCTCTTGACGGTCTTGTTCATGTCGTGGCACTTGGCGCACCTGGTGTTCAGGTACTCGCCGGAGACCGCGGCGCTCGGCTTGACCTCGTGGGGGTTGTGGCAGTCGTTGCAGGTCGCCTTGCTGCCATGGAGGCTCGCGGCGTATTCCGCCTGGATGGGGGCGTGGCATTCCCTGCACCTGGCCTTGGTGGGCCGGGAGCCGTCCTGGGGGTGCTTCGCCGTCACCGAGTCATGGCACGAGGTGCAGCCGATCAGGGCGTGGGTGGTGGAGGCGAACTTGCCCGCCTCCAGGTACAGCCGCTCGCCCCCCTTTTTGACAACCTCCCGGTTGCCGTGGCAGGCGAGGCAGGCGTCATTGCCCGTGCCGGCCGCAAGAGCGGCGGCGGGCAGCATGATGATCGCCAGGCACAGTATCACTTTGCAGACATCCGTCTTCACGTTAGCTCTCCTTCTCCCAGGAGCCCCGCCGCATGCGGGGCAAGGGGATAGTGTTGCTGTCTGGTGCGCAATGTTCCGTTGACGTGGTTCCGGTTCCACCCGAGACGTGGAACCGGTTCAAGTGCTTGATCTGTGCCGCGCTATTTGTGGGTTACGGCCTGCGGTTCGGCTGCTTTCTCCTTGCCCATGGCCTTGGCAAAGCCGAGCATCATCAGTACCGCCGGCATGAGCTGGGCGATGACGATCAGGGCGCAGAAGCCCAGGAAGATCCAGACGAAGAGCCCGCTGTTGTCTTCCCGCGCGCCGCTTGCCGCAAAGGCGCTCGACGCGGAGCCGATGGTCATCATGAGAGCGTTTTTCACAGGTGTGGTTTTCATGGCTGCCTCCTTGAGGGTATAACATTTGCCTGCTGTTTTTTGAAGTGCCTTGTTCCTTGTTCGCGGAATACGCGCATTATTTGTTGGCGCCCGTTTCGTGCGGCTTCTTCTCGCTCGCCGAAAAAATCCCCTTGAGCATTCCGACCAGCAGCATGATGCCCGGGACGAACTGGAACAGGACGATCAGGATACCGAATGCGATGAAGAGCGTGGCGAACATGCTCAGGCCTTCTCCCTCTGCTCCCCCTCCTGCCGCCAGCGCCCTGCCGGCGGTGATCATCAGGGACAATAGCATTGCCGATACGGTTCTCATGGCTCTCTCCTTTCTCGTTTCGCGTGTCCGGCGTGGTTCCTTGCCCATTGCTAAAGCATCGACTGTGCCATAACGTGCCGGCGTCTGGAGAAATGTGTGTAACCGGCTTTAATTAATGGATATTTCGGCTCCCGTTTCCGTGCCCTGCACCCGGGGAACAACGGGAGGGCGCGGCCGCATGTATAGCAAAGACATACAGTGCCGAAAATGCGCCCGGGAACACGCCGGCATACAACTATCCAGAATGATTTAAATTTTATGGGGAGAGGGCGGGAAAGGGACTGTATAGAGAAATTATACGTTTTCAGTTTTTGCGAATTAAAGTATTGTCTTGTTGGAATAAAAAAGTAATTATTGTTCGCGTGGCCGGCATATTCTGAAACCTGGTGGGAAGGGGGAGCGGGATGGGACAGTTCCGGGTGCTCGTGGTGGACGACGAGGCGGTGATCAGGGATGCCCTGAAGCGCATACTCGAGGGTGAGCGCTTCAGCGTGGAGACGTGCGTGAGCGGGCATAGCGCCATCGAGTCCCTGCACGAGCGGGAGTTCGACCTGATCGTCACCGACCTGAAGATGCCGGGCATGAACGGCATCGAGGTCCTGAAGGCGGTCAAGACCCTCCAGCCCGAGGCGCCGGTCATCATGATCACCGGCTACGCCTCCGTGGATACCGCGGTGGAGGCCATGAAGAACGGTGCGGTGGACTACATCGCCAAGCCCTTTTCCCCCGAGCAGTTCCTCGAGAAGGTCGAACGGGCCCTGGAGCAGCGGGTCCTCTTGCTGGAGGAGCTCAGCCAGAAGAAGGATGCGATCTCCGCCCACGGATTCGACCTGTTCGTGGGGCAGAGCAAGGAGATGCAGAAGGTCTACCACCGGATCATGCAGGTGGCCACGACCGACAGCACGGTGCTGGTCACCGGCGAAAGCGGCACCGGCAAGGAACTGGTGGCCCGCGCCATCCACAAGAACAGCCCCCGCAGCGGCAATGCCTTTGTGGCCGTGGATTGCAGCTCCCTGGCGGAAAACCTCCTGGAGAGCGAGCTGTTCGGCCACGTCAAGGGGTCGTTCACCGGCGCCATCCAGGCCAAGACCGGCCTCTTCAAGGTGGCCGACGGCGGCACCCTGTTCCTGGACGAGGTCTCCAACATCAGCATGGCGACCCAGGCCAAGCTGCTGCGGGTCCTCCAGGAACGCATGGTGACCCCCATCGGGGGGACCCAGCCGATCCCCATCAACATCCACCTGGTGGCGGCCACCAACCGCAGCCTCAAGACCATGGTAGCCGAAGGGACCTTCCGCGAGGACCTGTTCTTCCGCCTCAACATCATCCCCATCGAGCTGCCCCCCCTGCGGGAGCGCAAGGGGGACGTCCCGCTCCTCATCAGCCACTTCCTGAAAAAGTTCACCTCCGCGGTGGGCAAGACGATCCGGGGGATCGCGCCGGATGCCATGGCGCTCCTGGAGTCCTACGACTATCCCGGCAACGTGCGGGAGCTGGAGAACACCATCGAGCGCGCGGTGGTGCTGGCGGCGGGCGAGGTCATCCACAAGGAGGACCTGGAACTCTTGGCGGAGGATGGCGGCGGCGCGCCGTCGGACGACCTGGAGGGATATGTGCCCCATACGGCGGACGAGTTGAAGGAGATGAAACGCCACATCCGGGACCATGCGGTGGAGTCCATCGAAAAGGCCTTTGTCATGAGCGCCCTGGAGCGGAACAACTGGAACATCACCCGGGCCGCCGAGGAAACCGGCATCCTGCGCCCCAACTTCCAGGGGATGCTCAAGCGGCTGGGAATCTCGGTCAAGGCGCAGATGGAGAAGTGAAGAAGATAATGGGACTTATAGGACTTATGGGGCCTATAGGACCCATAAAAACCCTATAAGTCTCATAGGTCCTATGTGTCCTATAAGTCCTAGGGGTTATTCCTCCCCGTCGCCCTCCTGGAGCGGCAGCAGGATGGTAAAGGTCGTCCCTTTCCCCACCGTGCTTCTCACCTCGATCTTGCCCGCGTTGTTTTCCACGAAACCGTAGGAAATGGAGAGTCCCAGGCCTGTGCCTTCCGCCTTGGTGGTGAAGAAGGGGTCGAAGATGCGTTGCAGGTCCTCCTCGGAGATGCCGCAGCCCGTATCCCCGATCTCCACGCAGGCGAAGCCGCCGTTGTCCGGCCGCGAGGTGGCGACGCTGATCACCCCCCCCTTGGGCATGGCATGGCTGGCGTTGATGAACAGGTTGACGAAGACCTGCTGCATCTGGTTGGCATCCACGAACACCGGGCCCAGGTCCGGGGCGTAGGAGCGTTCGATGCTGATGTTGTGGAAGCTGGGCTGGTGCTGGAGCAGGCCGATGACCTTGTCCAGGAGACTGTTGAGCGACACCGCCTCCTTGTGGGGCAGGGCCTCGCGGGAGAATTCCAGGAGCTGCTTGACGATGTCGGCGCAGCGGCGGCACTCGGCGATGACCCGTTCCAGGTCCGGTTTGAGGAGCGGGTCGAGGCGCTTGTCGTTGTCCACGATGGAGGCGTAGAGCAGGATGCCGCTCAGGGGGTTGTTGATCTCGTGGGCGATGCCCGCCACCAGGTTGCCCAGGGAGGCCAGCTTCTCCGAGCGGTTGAGCTGGGCCTGCATCTGCCTGATCTCCTGGCTGCGCTCCTCCACCTTGTGCTCCAGGCTGCCGGCCCATTCCTTCAACTCCTCCTGGGCCCTGGCCAGGCTCCCGGTCATGTCGTTGATCGCCTCCGCCAGGTCGCCCAACTCGTCGGCGGTGGTGACCGGGATGCGGGCCTCCATGTTCCCCGCCGACACCTGGGCGGTGTGCCGCACCAGGCGCTGCACCGGCCGGTCCACGAGCCGCTGGGTCATGAAGGTGATCAGGACCCCGATGAGCAGGAGCAGCAGGCAGGTCATGACGATGAATTCCATGCGGTACTCGTGGGACTGCTGCCGCAGGTTTTCCAGGGAGACGGTGATGTCCAGCACGCCTAAGATGTGGTGGTCCTTGGCGTGGAAATGGCAGGCGCCGGTGGAGCATTCCGGCTGGTTGTAGATGGCCTTGGTGTAGCCCAGCACCTCGGCGCCGCCAACGGTCCGGTACAGCCGGCTGCTGTTGTTGGTCGGGGAATAGAGCCGGGTGTTGTTCGGCTGGTGGCAGAAGATGCAGGCCGCGTTCTTCTGGTCGATGACCGTGCCGATCTCGCTCTTGTGGCTGGAGTAGACGACCGTGCCGCCGCGGTCGATGAGGCTGATGTGCTCGATGCTCCTGCTCTGGGCGATGCGGTCGATCATCTGGTACAACTCGGCCTTGTCGTTCTTCATCATGGCGTCGTAGGCACTCTGGTTGATGATCTCCGTCAGCTGGTCGGCGTTGGAGGCGGCATACTCGATGGTGGCCCGTTTGAAGTTTTCGAGGTTGACGTAGTCCAGGAGGCTCATGAAGCCGACCAGGATCAGCGAGGTCGCGAGGGTGAGCTTGACGATGAGGGAGAGGCGCAGGTGCATGGATGACCTTAGGAGGTTGTTGAAAAACAGCCATCTCGCCGCCATCCTCGAAGGCCCTTCGTGCGGCGTAGCGCTGCTACGCCTCCGCAGGGCTTGTCTAGCGGGTGCGACGATCTGACTATTTTTGAACAACCTCAGTTTTTCAGCAGCTTGCGAGTGTGTGGAATGAAGCGGCTATGGAACCTTAATCCTCTCTGGCTACATACTGCGTTTGGCGCCGCAAGTCAAGGGGGAGGTGCCGCCGGCGGGGGGGGACGCTTGCTTTTCCCCCATATGCGGGTATAAGGAAGATATCTGAGCCTGTGAAAGGATTCTCATGTCCCTTGTCCTGTCATCCTACGGCGACCACGTGGGCACCATCATCTTCAACCACGCCCAGACCCGCAACAGCCTCTCCAACGAGCTTCTCCACGAGTTGATCGAGGCCCTGGGGCTCTTTGCCAGGCGCAAGGCCCGGGCCGTGATCATCAGGGCCCACCCGGGGGTCAAGGTCTGGTCGTCCGGCTTCGACATCGGTGAACTGCCGGTGCCGGGACGCGACCCGCTCTCCTACAACGACCCCCTGGAGCAGGCCCTGCGGGAGATCCAGCTCTTTCCGGCGCCGGTGATCGCCATGATCGAGGGGAGCGTCTGGGGCGGGGCCTGCGACCTGGCCTTTATCTGCGACCTGGCCATCGGCTGTCCCGCCTGCTCCTTCGCCATCACCCCGGCCAAGATCGGGGTCCCCTACAATTCCACCGGCATCCTGCACTTCATCAACGTGGTCGGGCCGCGCATGGCCCGGGAGATGTTCTTCACCGCCCGGCCGATCGACGCGGAGCGGGCCCTCCAGATCGGCATCCTCAACCACCTGGTACCCACGGAGGAACTGGAACGCTACTCCTACGGCCTGGCGCACCAGATCGCCGAGAACTCGCCCCTGGCCATCGCCGTCATCAAGGAGCAGTTGCGCCTCCTGGGCAACTCCCATCCCCTGAGCCCCGAGACCTTCGAGCGCATCCAGGGGCTGCGCCGCAAGGTCTACGACAGCTACGACTACCTGGAGGGGAAAAACGCCTTCAACGAGAAGCGCAAGGCGGATTTCAGGGGAGAGTAGGGGGAGGCTTTATGGGAGTTATGGGACCTATGGGACCTATGGGACTGATAGGTCCCATAAGTCCTACATCCTATCAGCCTTATAGCCGACGACCCGCCGGATGAACTCCTCCCGGCGGGCCGGGTCGTCCAGAGGCCCCTCCTCCTCCACCGGCAGAAGCGGGAAGTGTTCCGCCACGGCCGCGGCAAACAGGCCCCTGCCATATCCCACCGCTCCATCGTCGCCGTAGACCTCCACCCGGCACAGGCCGCAGCTGGGCGACCCCTTCTTGAGGATGAAGCCGCACAACGCCTCCCCTTCCAACTCTTTCACCCTCATCCGGCACCAGGCCAGCATCCGGTCGGTCAGGTCGATCCTGCTGTGGCGGGTCACGAGACGGGGGGCGTCCGGGTCCCCCTCCAGTTGCATGGGCTCCCGGGGCGTCGGCATGCCGCACCCGGTCTCCGGGCAGACCGGCACGAACCGGAACAGGCGCCCCAGGGTGTCGGTGACGGCGCGGTGGAGCTTGTGCCCGCCGTCGTACCGCACCCGCTCCCCCAAAAGGCAGGAGCTGACGCCCACGGCAATGGGGACGGCTGGGGGGGAGGGCGGCATTTTCGACGGCCTGTTCATGCTGTGGGTGCGATCCGTGTCATGCTCGGCTCCTTCGGCGCTGTGTGCGGGAAATCATAGTGTTTTGCAGCAAGATGCACAAGCATATTTGCCGCGCCGTCACTTCCCGGTCCCGAACAGGTCCTTCAGTTCCTTCCATTCCGCGGCAGCGAGGGGCACCGGCGGCATGAGGGCGAGGGGGGAGGCCCGGCGGGGGTTGCGCAGGCGCTCTTCCAGCCGCTCCACGGTCCAGGGTTTGCCGTCCGCAGCGGCGGGGGGGGAGGAGGGCGAGAAAAGGCCCGACAGGTTCGGCCCCACGGTCCCGGCCCCCAGGAGGCCGCGCCCCATGGTGAGCATGCGGTGGCAGGGGCCGCACCTGCGGCTGAACACGTCCTCCGCGGCCGGACCGCTCTTTTCGAAATGGACCGCCAACGGTCGCTCCCGCTCCCGCTGCCCCGCTGTCCGGGCCCCGGCGAACAGGGCATTGACGATGGCCGCCGCCTGGGCTTCGTCCAGCCTGAAATCGGGCATGCCCCGGGCCGGCGACAGGACGGCCGCCGCGATTTCTCCCGGTGGCCTGGCAGGTGGGAGGGTGTCCAGGGAGGTGGCCAGGCGGTTCCCCCTGGCGCCGCTCACGTGGCAGCGCCGGCAGGCGAGTTGTTCCAGCAGGCGGTTCCCCCAGCGCACCTCGGGGGTGTCCCCCAGGGTGAAGCGGGCGTAGCGGCCGGGGATCAGCAGGTGGTGGGCCACGTTCTTCCGCTTGGCCAGGGGGTTGCCCCGGTGGCAGCCGGTGCACGCGCCCCGTTCCCGGTAATGGGGCGCATGGCAGCCCAGGCACCGCTCCCCCTGGCCGCCCCGGGCAGGGGGGGCGAGCAGGCAGAGGATAAGGGCTAGGGATGTAAGGAGAGCGACCAATTTGTCCCCCGGAAGAACAGGGCGATGACGGTGAGGCACACGATGGCCAGGAACGCGCCGCATGCCAGGAGGTTGACGGCCCGCTGCTCCCGCGGGAACCAGGCCGCCTGGCAGGGGCGGCCGCTGCCGGGGAGCCAGGGGAGGAGCAGGAACAGGGCTCCCAGGGCCATGACCGGGTAGACCATGAAACGTGAATAGCTGACCAGTTCCTGGATCCAGAGGAGGAACCAGGCCGATTTGACCGGGTTGGGGGTCTGGGCCGGGTCGGCCGCTTCCCGGAGCGGGGCCGGGACCACGGCAGCCGCCAGGAGCAGCGCGGCCGCAAAGAGGAGCCCCGACCGGACGATGAGCCGGAAAAAGGCGGGGGAGCTTTTGACGAATCCCTGTTTCATAGGTAGGGGAGCACCCCCTTGTTCTTTCTGACCCGGTAGAAATGGAGCAGGGAGAGCCCGCCGAGGGCCAGCGGCAGGATGGCGATGTGCAGGGCGTAGAACCGGAGCAGCGACAAGGGCTGGCCGACGCCGTCCGGCACCAGCAGGGCCCGCGCCCCTTCGCCCAGGGGGACGATGGTCAGAAGCTCCATGCCGGTCTGGGTCGCCCAGTAGGCCAACTGGTCCAGGGGGAGCAGGTAGCCGGTATAGGCCTCGAAGAGGGCCAAACAGAGGAGCAGGAAGCCGATCACCCAGTTGAGCTGCCGCGGTCGGTGATAGGCGCCGGTCAGGATGACCCGCAGGGTGTGGAGGAAGATCAGGACGAGGAAGGCGTGGGAAGATAGCCGGTGCAGGCTGCGCAGGTAGGCGCCCCCCCACACCGACGACTCCAGGAAGAGGATGGAGGTGAAGGCCCGCTCCGGGGTGGGCTGGTAATAGACCATGAGCAGGAGGCCGCTGGCCGCCATGAGCAGGAAAGCGGTGAAGGCCAGTCCTCCCAGGCAGAGGGTGTAGCCGATGGTCAGGTTGCGCTCCAGCACCACCCGCGGAAACAGGTGTTTGGCAAAGTCCCGGATCATGCCGCAATCACCTCGATCATGCCGCCGCGTTCCTCCGTCCGCAGGCGGCGGAGCGGCCGGTCGGCCGGTCCCTGCACCACGTTGCCCCCGCGGTCGAACCGGCTGCCGTGGCAGGGGCAGGAGAGCCCGTCGGGGGTGACGTTCACGGTGCAGCCCAGGTGGGTGCACACCAGGCTCAGGGCGTAGATGTCATCGTTGGAGCGCACCACCGCGACCCGGGCCTCCCGGAAGACCAGGGCCCCCTGGGCCGGAATATCCGCCGTGGCGACCCTGGCCAGCGCCCGGCGAACGCCGGTCCTGCGCGGCGTCAGATACCGCCAAAGCAGCAGGGCGGAGCAGAGGAACGCCGTCAGGGTCGCGATGAAGGTTCGACGTGATTGAGGAATGTTTTCCATTTTTCGATATACGCCTTGGTGTAGGCCGGTCCCCTGCCGGTCATGGACCGGTAGCGGGAAGCCGCCATGAAGGTGCCGTTCACCATCCTCTGTCCCTCCTGGGTCCAGAAGGAGTCGAGCTGCATGCCGTCCTGCCGCAGGCGGTAGATGCGTTCCGCGGGACGCTCCAGGAGGAAGCGGCGCGGGTTGTCGTGGCACCCCTCGCAGGTGACGGTCCCCCGCTGCACCGTATGGGGGAAAAAGGCCCGCCACTCGGCGGCCAGGAGGATGTTCTCGGGGCCGTTGTTCCGGGCCGACTGGATATCCGTGTAATAGGCGATGAACTGGGGCCGGATCGGGCTCAGCCGCCCGGCCGCGTTGAACCCCAGGGGCGGGGCGTCCTGCTTCCTCAGGTACGCGCTCCGCAGGTAGTCCGGGCTCTCCCCCGGCCGAAGGTCGAAGTCCTCCTTCTGCCGCGGGTCCCGGAAGCGGAGGAAGAAGGTGCCGTACTCCTGGGGCGCCCAGGCCGCATGGCAGGCAGAGCATTCCAGCCGCTCCAGGTGGGCCTTGATGCGGTGCTCCACGACCGTGCGGGACGGTTTGTGGCACGCCCGGCACCCCTTGGCCGCCCGCGTTCCCCGGACCAGGCTGGCCATGGTGTGGCAGGCGGCGCAGGTCATGCCGGCCCGGTAGTGCACGTCCGGCAGCATCTTGAGAAACGTTTCGCCGTTGACCGCCAGACCCCGCTGGTAGCGCATGTTGTCCTCCCGCGGCGCCCGCCCGGCGTAGTCCCACCCGGTATAGTACCCCTTGTGGCAGGCCTGGCACGCGGCCGTGCCCGGCCTGGTCATGGCGTGGCCGTTGCCGTGGCAGTCCAGGCATCCCCGCACGTGGCAGGAGTTGCAGTTCTTGGCGAAAAAATCGCTGTCCCACCGGGCGTAGCTGCGCAGGACAAACTGCCGCTCCCCGGCTCGGGTCGCCATGGGGCGGTCGAAGATGGCGTCGTACCCCGTGTGGCAGCCGACGCACCCTGCGGCGCGGTTGGCCCCGGCCGCGGGGTC
>Ga0207857_1000243_pt1 | contig 15809 bp, 11 predicted proteins | sample LuqExpMetageno22_FD_187780 | JGI IMG/M metagenome (GOLD analysis project Ga0207857, IMG submission 187780) | Tropical forest soil microbial communities from Luquillo Experimental Forest, Puerto Rico - Sample 22 (SPAdes) | ecosystem: Environmental > Terrestrial > Soil > Tropical forest ... | reverse complement strand
GTTCACCGCAGCGCCTCTTTTTCCTGTTCTGGTATGGTTTTCTGCAAGCGCATGGTTCGCAAGAGCCGAACCGAAGCCGTCAATAATGGTTTCGACATGAAACGGGTGCGCGGCAAGGCATCCTGATAAAGACGCAGTGCCTCTCTATAGCGGCCTTCATTGACCAGTTTTCCACCTATCATCAGAGCGGCCTGTTCGTCATGTGCCGGCGACGGGAGAGATGCCGCAGCCAGTCGGTACTGATTCAAGGCTTCATTGATCTGCTCTTTATCCAGCAATGCTTTGATATATATGTTTCGCAGTTTTCTGACCCGCGGGGTCTGGGCGACGGTATCGCGCATCAGGGTCACGTTGCTCTGCCAGACAATATTACGCCTGAAGGTAACACCGGCGGCCGTTAGACATACAATGACAACCATCGCGATGACAAGAGATTTTCGGCTTCCGTTCCGGTCCAGCCAGGCTCCGCACCACAGGCAGAGTGCGATAACCCAGAAGGCGCTGGAGAGGTAGATATAGCGCTCGGCATAGGCGGTCCAGGCGATGGTGCCGAATGCAAAAGGGAGCGCCGGAAGTAGCAGCAACCCACCTACGACCGCCATGATTGCCGGCAAGCGTTTCGACAAAATCATGTGGCAAAGGAGCAGCAGTACGGCAATTCCCAGAAAATCATACAACGGATCGATTTCCAGAATAAAGAAATTGAGCGGCATCGGAAAGAAAAACTTCTTTACGTAGAAACCGACCGCACCCAGAAACAGTGAAATGGTATAATTTAGGTCGGACAGCATCAGTGTGGCCGTCTGGCCGATTTTACTGACGCTTGAAGTAAATGCCATTCTGCGCAGAAATAATGACAGCCCGATGACGCCGGCCAATACGGATGTGAAAGCGACGGACCATGCGGCAATTCTGCCTGCTGAAATCGTGTTCTGCGCAGTTTTCCATTCCCGGTACGCTGCATGTAGCAGGTACAGGAAGGCGATTGCCAGAACCAGCCAGTACGATCCTCCGAAAAGGGCTGTCAGAAACGCACAAATATAGGATACTGCAAACAGGCGTAACTGTGCCAGCCTGGCATGGTTCTCCTGACCGGGGGCATTATCGGCTCCATACACCGCCAGCAGGGGCAGCCCAAGTACATAACCGAATGCCGCCTCCTTGGCCAGGCAGGCGGCAAGAGCAGAAGCAATGGCCGTTGCCAGAAGGATTCGGGACCGGTTTTGAATAAAGCGCAGCAGGCAGAGGACGCTGATGAGCACGAACGTGCCCATCATGAGATCGGTGCGGCCGGAAATCCAGTTGATCGATTCGGTGGCAATCGGATGTAGCGAAAACAACAGAGCCGCAACAAGTGGCAGGTACGTGTCGCGCCTTTTCTGATGCAGGCCGACCGCCTCGCGGCAGACGGCGAAGACAAGCAGGGCGTTCAGCACATGCGCAACCACACCTTCAAAATGCATCAGACGCTCATGGAGAAACCAGAGCCGTTTGTCCAGCAGGTAGCTCAAACCTATCAACGGCCGGTAGTAACCGCCGTCGGCACTGTGGGGGAAAAAGATCGACTTCAGCGATATCTGGTCCTGAGAAAAAAAATACGAGATCGCATCGTAGTCATCGACAAGGCAGATGTCTGCGAAAAGGGTCGGATAATACACCGCCAACACTGTGGCGATGATCATCATTATCTGGTAGGGGGGTGAAAGTCGCTTCATCGGGGCCGCCGCCTGGCACACGTAAAAAAAAAGGGTTGGCGGATCGCCAACCCTTTATATCTGGAAAAGCGAGGTTACATGGATGTCCACGTACCGGTTGCGGTCAAATCGGTCGTATGGTTAATGGAAGAAGCGCCAACCGTAGCACTGCCGACGGTGGTTGTTGCAAAATAAAGCTTTGCATCGCCATCCTTGGCGGCAATAATCTTGTCACCCTGCAAGTGACCACAGGCGATCCCGTAATGTGTTCCATCAAAAGCATTCGTGGCCGTACCATCCGACTCATAGAAACAACTCACCTTGTTGGACGGAGAAAAGCTGCTGCCGCCGATGGATGTAGTGCCAGTGAGAGTCGTAGTGGCGGCATAAACGGTTGAGGTCGCAGCCATGGTAAGGACGATAACGACCGCAAGTTTGAGATAATTCTGCTTAGCCATGATATAAACTCCTTTCTAAAATAATTAATATCTATCAGATCAGCTAAATACTAGGAACCAGGGTAACCCTGACGGTCTGCCTGAACGGCTTCCAATGTCGTCCGCAGGTTGCGCAGGTCGCTGGTGGCATTGGAGTTGTAGCCCTTGATGCGATACGTGGAGAACTGGGGGATGGCAACGGCGGCCAGGATGCCGATGATCGCGACGACGATCAAGAGCTCGATCAGGGTAAAGCCTTTTCTGTTCCTCATTTTTTGTAGCATGTCTTTCTCCTTTCGTTGTGTTATGCCCATTGCAACTGAGCGTGTTTTAATAAACCGGTTATTGTTTATGCAAATCAAAAGCCAATCGCAAGAATGCGATAACAGTCTGATATTATTAACATGTCAAAAACGACTTCTCAGGGATGCCCGCCAGGCCAGGCCAAACACGTCACCAAACGTGACAATTATCGTCACTCCCCCCCGCCATCCATCCCCAGCTTCGCCAACCGGTACCGGAACGACCGAAACGACATGCCCAGCAGTTCCGCGGCCTTTTTCTTGGCGCCGCCGGTCTTTTCCAGAGCCTTCAAAAGATACTGCCGTTCCAGGTCCTCCAGGAGCGGTTCCAGGAACATCCCCTCGTCGGGGATCGTCACGTCCGCGCTCAGGCAGGGGGTCCTGCCCGCCGCCACCTGTTTCGGGAGGCTGGCTTCGGCAATGAGCTCGCTGTCCAGGATCAGGCTGCGCTCGACGATATTCTCCAGTTCGCGGATATTGCCGGGAAAGCCGTAATTCATTAGCGCCTTGAGCGCGCCCGGGGAGACGGCGGCCGGGGCGTCGGGACGGAACTTGCGGCAGAAGTGCTCCACCAGGAGCGGGATGTCCTCGATCCGTTCCCTGAGCGGCGGCATGACGATCTGCACCACGTTGATGCGGTAGTAGAGGTCCTCACGGAAGCCGGCGTTCTTGATGTCTTCGGCCAGGTCGCGGTTGGAGGCGGTCAACACGCGCACATCGGTCTTGCACACCTTGGCGTCCCCCACCCTCCGGAACTCCCGTTCCTGCAACACCCGCAGCAGCTTGGTCTGCAGCAGGAGCGGCAGTTCGCCGATCTCGTCCAGAAAGAGCGTCCCCCCCTCGGCCTGTTCGAAAAGACCGGGCCGGTCGGCCACCGCGCCGGTGAAGGCGCCCTTCTTGTGGCCGAACAGTTCGCTCTCGATCAGGGATTCGGGTATGGCCCCGCAGTTGACCGCCACGAAAGGCTTGGCCTTGCGCGGGCTGCAGCCGTGGATGGCGCGGGCCGCCAACTCCTTGCCGGTGCCGCTCTCCCCCAGGATCAGCACCGAGCTCTGGCTGGGAGCGACCTTCTGGATCATGTCGAAGAGCTCCCGCATCTTGGCGCTCTTGCCGATGATCCCGCAAAAACCGTCCCGCTGGGCGACCTCCTGCCTGAGAATGGTGTTCTCCCGTTTCAGCCCCTGTCTCTCCAGGGCCTTGCTGATCAGGACCTTGATCTCCTCGTTCTTGAACGGCTTGGAGATGTAGTCGTAGGCCCCCAGTTTCATGGCCTCCACCGCCTGGTCCGCGGTGGAAAACGCCGTCACCATCAGGACGGCGGTGTCCGGGGCCATCTGCTTGATTCGTGCCAGCAGTTCGATGCCGTTCAGGCCGGGCATCTGCACGTCCGAAATGACCAGGTCGAACAGGGAGCCGTCGATCTGCCCCAGCGCCTCTTCCGCATCGGCCGCCACCGCCACCTCGTACCCCTCCCGTTCCAGCAGGATGGAGAGGAATTCGCGCATGCTCAGTTCGTCATCGACAATCAGGATTCTGGTTTGCATGGGGCTCCTCGTCTAACAGGCCGATCAAAAATTCAGGTTGTTCAAAAATAGTCAGATCGTCGCACCCGCAGAGAGCCCCGCGGCGGCGTAGCAGGCCTACTCCGCCGAAGCAGCTTTGGCTGCGAAGGCGCCCGAAGGGTGAGGCCAAAGGCCTCAGTCACAAAGGGGCTTGCGAGGACGAAGGCCTGATGGCTGTTTTTCAACAACCTCCTACTAGCCAATCCTGCGCAGGCTGTCGGCAATCCCGATCCTGACCGCCCGCCAGGTGGGGAAGATACCTGCCACCAGCCCGACCAGCAGGCAGAAGGCCACGTCCAGGTACAGGGTCGAGCGCTCCACCTGGAACACGGGAAAAAACGCTCCCATGACCTCGCCGAACTTGGCGGCCACCGGGAAGGTCAGGGCAATGCCGGCCGCACAGCCGGCCAGGGAAATGAACAGGGACTCGCCGAACACCATGCCGGCGATGTAGTACCCCCGGAACCCCATGGCCTTGAAGATGGCGTACTCGCCGATCCGTTCCCGGGCGGTCATGGCCATGGTGTTGGCCACCACCGCCATGATGATGACGATCACCACGAACGATACGATGCGAATGGCCACCACGATGGCCTCGGTCATGGAGACGAAACTGAGCTGGAAAGCTTTTTCCGTCTCGGTCAGGGTCTCGGCCAGGGAGTTCTTGAACCGCGCATCCACCGCCAGGGAGGTCTCCGCCGCCGTCTGCGGATTTTTCAGCCCCAGGAGGATAATGCCGACCTGGTCGGCCCGGCGTGGCACCGTCTTCTTCAGGGTTTCGTTCAGATAGTCCCAGTGAAAGAAGAACTGGCTCTCGTCGGTCGATTTTTCCGCGCCGTGGTAGATGCCGCGCAGGACGAATTCCCACGTGCCGGGAAAGATGGTCCCCTTCAGGGTGATGGCGTCGCCCACCTTCCAGCCGAAGCGCTCGGCCAGCTTTTGCCCGGCCACGCACCCCTTGCGGTCGGCCACAAAGGCCCGCTCGGCTTCGGGGGAGAGCACGAACTCGGGGTACAGATCAAGATAGCTCTTCGGCTCGATGGCGAAATTCGGGAAAAAGTTCTTTTCCGTGATATAGATGCCGCCGAACCAGTTGGCGTAGGATACCGACTTGACCCCCTCCACCTGCCTGATCCGCTCCAGGTAAGAGATGGGGAGGGAAAAGGTCAGGGATATGGCGTTGCGCGAAATCAGGCGTGCGGCCGACGAGGCGTTGACCCCGGCATACCAGGCGGTGATCACCGTCCGCAGCAGGCCGAAGGCCAGGATGGCGATGGTGATCCCCAGGATGGTCAGCCCGGTGCGCAGGCGGTGGCGCAGGGCGTTCCGCGAGAGGAGTTTAAGAAGGAACATCGCTCAACACACCTTTTTCCAGGTGCCTGACGCAATGGGCCTTTTCGGCGGCGCGCGGGTCGTGGGTCACCATGATGATCGTCTTGCCGAACTCGCTGTTCAACTGCGCCATCAAGCGCAGAATCTCCTCGGCGGACGCCCGGTCCAGGTCGCCGGTCGGCTCGTCGGCCACCAGGATGGAGGGGTCGCTCACCACGGCCCGGGCGATGGCCACCCGCTGCTGCTGCCCCCCCGAAAGCTGGGAGGGGTAATGTTCCATGCGATCGGCCAGGCCGACTACCTCCAGGGCGGCCTCCACGTGCTCGCGGCGTTCCCGGCGGTTAAGCGGCGTCAAAAGGAGCGGCAGCTCCACGTTTTCGAACGCGGTGAGGACCGGGATGAGATTGTAGAACTGGAAGATGAAGCCGACGTGGGCCGCACGCCAGTCGGCAAGCTCCCGCTCCCCCAAGGTGGCGATATCCACGCCGTCCACCACGATGGAGCCGCTATCGGCCGAATCAATGCCGGCGATCAGGTTGAGCAGGGTGCTCTTGCCCGATCCCGACGGCCCCATGAGCGCCAGGAACTCACCCTGCTCGATGTCGAAAGAGATATCCTCCAGGACCGGCACCACCTGGCTGCCGCGCCGGTAGGACTTGGCCGCGTTGCGGATGCTGACCACGATCCGTTGTTCCCCGGAACCCGGCATCTCCCTATTTTTCCCCGGCCAGGCTGACCCTGGCGCCATCCTTCAGTTTATCCAGCGGTTTGATCGCAATCTTGTCCCCGGATTTCACCCCGCCCACCTCCACCAGGTCGCCCACCGGGGCGCCGCGGGTTACCGGCGTGAAGGCCACCCGATCCCCCTTGACGAGATAAACCCCCTCGCGGCCGCCAAAGGTGACGATCGCCGACGGCTTGACGGCGATGCGCGGCCGCTGGTCCGCCTTGCGGGCCTCCCGCTCCAGGAAGGCAACCTTGGCGCTCATCTCCGGCAATATGTGGGGGTCGGAATCCACGAAGCGCACCTTGACCATGACCGAGGCCTTGGTGCGGTCGGCCGTCGGGACGATGGTGTGCACGACGCCGCGGAACCGGGCGTTCGGCAGGGCATCCAGGGTGACCTCGCAGGGCTGCCCCGCTTTCACCACCGCCAGGTTGCATTCGGAGACATCGGCCTCCACCTCCAGGGACCCCAAGTCCGCGATGGTCACCACGGCCGCCTTGGCATTGGCCGCAGCTCCCAAGGGGGTGATAAGGTCGCCCACGTCGGCGTTCTTGGTCAGCACCACCGCATCGAACGGGGCCCGGATCAGGCTGTAGTCGTAATTCACGCTGGCCGCCCGGAGCGCAGCGGTCGCGGAACGGATGCCGGATTCGGCGCCCGCCACGCCGGCCACGGCCTTCTTGTAGCGGGCCTCGGCCGCGTCGTATTCGGACTTGGCCACGATCCCCTCTTTCAGCAGCTCCTTTTCCCGCTTGAAGGCCTGGTCGGCATCGGTCAACTCCGCCCGGGCCTGGTCGAGCGCAGACCGGGCGTTCTGGACGCCGGCCTCGTTCTGCCGTACGGCAGCCTCCAGATCCTTGTTCTCCAGGCGGGCGATAACCTGGCCGCTCGTGACCCGGCTCCCCTCCTCGACCCCCAGCCATTCCAGCCGGCCGGTGGTTTTTGCCGCCACCGACGCCTTGCGTTGGGCCACCACGTAACCGCTCGCATTCAGAAGGGTAAACGACTGGGTCGGAAACACCTGGGAAACGTTGGCCGTCTCGATGGAGATGGCGTGCTGCCGCACCAGCACCAGCACGATCCCGGCAAGGATCGCCACACAAGCTGCCGCTACGAGGCGCGTGCGTTTGCCCGCCCCCCGCTTTGCCGAAGGCTGGCGGGATTTATCTATGGTGAGACGGTCCAGCGAACCTGATGACATGAATTGTTTTCTCCGCGGATCGGGGGAATTCCTTCCGGAAACAGAGGGACGCTATTTCATACCATTATTACAACATAATGTGAAGTCCGAGTAATCCCAAATCCTCATGGCCCCGCTTTCATCCCTGATTTGAAACCGATATGGGCCGGCCCCTGGGCATATTGCGGCACTCGTCATATTTTTTCCCGGCATGTCTGTATTTATTGGAAGTAATGTGCTATAGAAATGCTGTTTTGTGTTTACGGAGACAGCAGATCTCCAGACCAATAAATTCCATGCAAGGGGGCAGCAATGAGTGAAATCGTAGATGTCTATGCTCGGGAGATCCTTGATTCCCGCGGGAACCCGACTCTGGAAGTGGAAGTGTTCCTGGAATCCGGCGCCTTTGGACGGGCTGCCGTTCCTTCCGGTGCCTCCACCGGCGAACGCGAGGCCCTTGAACTGCGCGACGGCGACACGTCCCGCTACTTGGGCAAAGGCGTGCTCAAGGCGGTGGACAACGTCAACAACCAGATCGCCGATGAGATCATCGGCATGGAGTCCGACGACCAGGTCGGCATCGACATGAAGATGCTGGAACTGGACGGCACCGAATACAAGAGCAACCTGGGCGCCAACGCCATCCTGGGCGTGTCCCTGGCAGTGGCAAAGGCGGCAGCCGAGGAAGCGGGACAGCCGCTGTACAAATACATCGGCGGAGCCGGCGCCCGCGAGTTGCCGTTGCCCATGATGAACATCATCAACGGCGGCGCCCATGCCGACAACAACGTGGACATCCAGGAATTCATGATCATGCCCGCCGGGGCGAAGAACTTCGCCGAGGCCCTGCGCATGGGCGCCGAGGTCTTTCACGCCCTCAAATCCGTGCTCAAAGGCAAAGGCTACAACACTGCCGTGGGCGACGAGGGCGGCTTCGCCCCCAACCTGAAATCCAACGAAGAGGCCCTGGAAGTGATCATGGAGGCCATCGTCAAGGCGGGCTACAAACCGGGCGAGGATGTGCTGCTGGCCCTGGACGTGGCTTCGTCGGAACTGTTCAAGGACGGCGTCTACACCCTGGAGAACGAGGCCGAACCGAAAAAGAGCTCCGACCAACTGATCGATTTCTACGAAAACCTGGTCAACAAATACCCGATCATCTCCATCGAGGACGGCATGGCCGAGAACAACTGGGACGGTTGGAAGAAGCTGACCGACCGCCTGGGCAAGCGGATCCAGATCGTGGGAGACGACCTGTTCGTCACCAACCCCAAGATCCTCAAGGAAGGCATCCAGAAAGGGATCGCCAACTCGATCCTGATCAAGCTCAACCAGATCGGCACCCTGACCGAGACCCTGGAGGCCATTGAGATGGCCAAGCGGGCCGGTTACACCACGGTCATCTCCCACCGTTCAGGCGAAACCGAGGACACCACCCTGGCCGACCTGGCCGTGGCGGTCAATGCCGGACAGATCAAAACCGGCTCCCTCTGCCGCACCGACCGGGTCGCCAAGTACAACCAGTTGCTGCGCATCGAGGACGAGTTGGACAATGTGGCCCTGTTCAGGGGGCACGACGTCTTCTACAACGTTAAGAAATAGTCGTTAACCATTCAATCAACAAACGAAAAAAGGCGGGAAAACCCCGCCTTTTTTCGTTTCCCGCCCCATCCGCCCCTCAGACCTCTATCCGGAACTCCGCGCCATCGAGGATATTGCGCGCCGTGAGCCTGCCACGCATGTTTTTCTCTATGATGACCTTTGACATGAACAGCCCCACCCCTGTCCCTTTGTCCGGCCCCTTGGTGGTAAAGTACGGTTCGAAGATCTTGCCCATGGTATCCCCGGCTATGCCGCCGGCGTTGTCGGTAATGGTCACGACGGAACGCCCCTCTTCCATGTCTATCGCCACCATGACCCTGGCATCGGTGGGGTGCTTGTCCAGCAAGGCGTCCCTGGCATTCAGCAGGATGTTCAGCAGGGCCTGGGAGTATTCGTTCGGATAGCCGGAAACAACGGGATTGGCGCTCGCCTGCACCTCGACCCTGATCTGCTGGTTCCTGAAGCTCTCGTCAACCAGCGTCAGGGTTCTTGCCACCACCTCATGGATGGGGAACTCGACCTTCTCCTTGTCGGGCTTGAAAAAATTCCTGAAGTCGTCGATGGTCTGGGACATGTGGTTGATCAATCCCATGGCTTTGCCAACGTTTTCGTCCAGGAACTCCCGGCTGAACTGATCCGTGCCGTAAAACAACCGTAATTGCTGGACCAGGAGCCCCAGCACGTTCAGTGGCTGTCGCCACTGGTGCGCGATATTGTTGATCATCTCCCCCATGGCCGCCAAGCGGCTCTGCTGCAGGAGCAGTTGTTCCTTTTTGCGCAGGGCCTCCATGGCGTGCAGCCGTTCACTGGTCTCCTTGCGCAGGGACGAGAGCGCCGTGGCCAACTCATCGGTGCGTTCCGCAACCCGGCGTTCCAATTCGTCATGGGCACGGAGCAACTCCTCTTCAGCACGCTTACGCTTGGTGATTTCGTGGGCATACATGCGCAGGACGGCGAAACGGGGGATCAATTGGATCGTCACGCCGAAGACCCGGTCCTGGACGGCGACCTCCCGGTAGAGGGTCGTATCGGTGGCCATGTCCCAATTTTTCAGGATTTCGCCCACGTCCCGGGGAAGAAAACGAGCGGCATCCGCCCTGCCCAACCCCATGTTTTCCAGAAACCGCTGCGCGGCCGGATTGACAAAGATAATGCTGCCGGAGGAATCGGTCTCGATGACCGGATTGGGGTTCAATTGCGGGAACGAGGCGAGATGCCGCGACTGTTCCTGCTCCTTTTTCCGCTCGGTGATATCGCGCACGATCTGCGACGCCCCGATAATGCAACCCGAACCATCCCTGACCGGTGAGGCGGTCAGGGAAACTTCGATCCGGCGCCCATCCCTCGCCAGCCGCACGGTTTCCAGGTGATCGACCCGCTCGCCCCCCTTCAAAAGACGCAGTATCTGCTCCTCTTCGCCCAACTGTTCAGGGGAGGAAAGCAGCGAGATCGGCCTTCCGATGACCTCTTCGGCCGGATAGCCGAACAACCGTTCGGCGCCGGCGTTCCAGGTGCGGATGAGGCCGTCCAGGCCTTTGGAGATGATGGCGTTATCCGAGGATTCGACGATGGCCGCCAGCCGGGCCCGCGCCTCTTCGGCCTTTTTGTGTTCGCTGATATCCACGAGGGTGATGACGATGCCGCTCACGGCCCCTTCGTGGTTCCGATAGGGGAGCACCCTTTTGAGGTAGCAGCACCCCTCCGCCAGGGTGTCCACCTCCCGTTCGGCAATGGGATGCCCCCCGAGAACCTCCAGGGCATCGCGGGAAAGCGCCGGCCAGTCGAGCTTCCCCGCCAGGTGTTGGAAAGGCCGCCCGATATCGGCCGGGATCAGGCTGAAGATGGCGGCCATGGCAGGGGAAAAACGCTTGATGGCAAGTTGCCGGTCAAGAAAGATGGCAGCTATCCCGGAGCTGGCAAAGAGGTTTTCCATGTCGCTGTTGACCAGGTTGAGTTCTTCCACCTTTTGCTGCAACTCGCCATTGACGGCGAGCAACTCCTCATTGAGCGCCTGCAATTCCTCCTTCGAGGTCTCCAGCTCTTCGTTGGTGGCCTGCAACTCCTCGTTCATCGACTGGTATTCTTCGTTGATCGTGATGAGTTCCTCGCTGGAGGAGATGAATCCTTCGCTGGAGGCGGAAAGCTGTTCAACGGTCGCCTGAAGCTGCTCGCGGGTGATGCGAAGCTGCTCCTCCAACTGGCGTATCAGGGCATCCTTGGAGGATTCGTCCGCCGGCGGGGCTTTGGCGCCGTTGGCGATGCGCCTTTGGGTGGTATTGGCCGTGCAGGTGCTGAAATCGTGCCCCGACCCGGCCTTTACCGGCTCCATGACAGCATGAACGTGCCCGTCAATTCCGGCGGGCAACCTCGGAAGGGGAGGATCAGACGCTGACTTTTTTCGCATAGCAGGCCTCTAACCTGGATTCCGGTCCGTCAGAACTCAGAGAATTACCGTGGGGCGTGGAGGTGTGACCGGCTGTTTTTCCCATCGATATGAACCTAATAAAAAGTCAGTGCTGTTTCAAGAAGAAAAACAGATATTTTTTACCGATTTTTTATCCGGTTGGTATAAATTCGGATCGGCCTGTCTGGCGGCTTGACAAACTGCCGGGACAAGGCAAAACTGACGCCGATAGTCATGACCGAACCGGAGGTAACCATGAACGGCCCCGCACTCTGGAAACGTTACACAACCCATCTCTGTCTGTGCCCGCAGATAGGGCTTTCGCTGGACATCAGCCGTATGGGCTTCCCGGGGGCGTTCTTCGACCATATGGAGCCCTCCATGCAACGGGCCTTCAGCGCCATGGGGGAGTTGGAGGCCGGTGCGCCGGCCAATGGGGACGAACGGCGCATGGTGGGACACTACTGGCTGAGAAACGCCGATCTCGCCCCGACGGACGAAATCCGGGACCAGATCACCTCTGTCCTCGACCGGATCGAAACCTTCAGCCGTCACATTCACTCAGGCACCATAACATCACAAAACAATGAACTATTTGATCGAATGATCGTCATCGGCATCGGCGGTTCGGCCCTGGGCCCACAGTTCGTGGCCGATGCCCTCGGTACGGCCGACGACCGGATGAAAGCCTATTTTCTCGACAACACCGACCCCGACGGCATGGACCGGCTCTTCGCCGAACTGGGGGGCAACCTGGGCCGCACGCTGGCCATCGTCATCTCCAAGAGCGGCTCCACCAAGGAGACCCGCAACGGCATGCTGGAGGCCCAGACCGCCTACCGGCGCGCAGGGTTGGACTTTGCCCGCCATGCCGTGGCCGTAACCGGCGCCGGAAGCGAGTTGGACAAGCTTGCCGCCGCGCACGGCTGGATCGGGCGTTTTCCCATGTGGGACTGGGTCGGCGGCCGGACCTCCGTGACCTCTGCGGTCGGCCTGTTGCCGGCAGCCCTCCAGGGGCTCGACGTCACGGCCCTCTTGGCCGGCGCCGCGGCCTGCGACGCCGTTACCCGCCAGCCGGAGACGCGGCGGAATCCCGCGGCGCTGATGGCCCTGATGTGGCACTACGCCACGACCGGCCGCGGGGAGAAGGACATGGTCGTGCTCCCCTACAAGGACCGGCTGCTGCTCTTCTCCCGCTACCTGCAACAGTTGATCATGGAATCCCTCGGCAAGGAGTCGGATCGGGAAGGGGGGATCGTCAACCAGGGGATGACGGTGTACGGCAACAAGGGCTCCACCGACCAGCACGCCTATGTGCAGCAGTTGCGCGAAGGGGTGGCCAACTTCTTCGTGACCTTCGTGGAGGTACTGCAGGACCGCCAAGGGGCTTCGATGGAGGTGGAAGAGGGGATTACCAGCGGGGATTTCCTGTTCGGTTTTTTCCAGGGGACCCGCCAGGCGCTGTACGAAAAAGGGCGTGAATCCATGACCATCACCGTGGAACGGATCGACGCCTTTACGGTCGGCGCCCTGATCGCCCTGTTCGAGCGCGCGGTAGGCCTGTACGCCAGCCTGATCAACATCAACGCCTACCACCAGCCCGGCGTCGAAGCGGGCAAAAAAGCGGCCGGTGCGGTCCTGGCACTGCAAAAGGAGATCATGGGGCTACTGGGGAGGGAACAGGCCATGACAGCCGAAGAAATCGCCGGAAGCCTTGGCAGGCCGGAGGCGGTGGAGCAGGTCTTCGCCATCCTGCAACATCTGGCGGCCAACCCGGATCGGGGGGTGGCGGTGGTGCGCGAGGGGAATGTCAGCGAGTGGAGGTTTAAGGCAAAATAATCAACATCAACCATTCCGCGGCTTCGCCCGCCGCGTTGGCTGGGCGCTCCAGGGGTCGTCCGGCCAGGGATGTTTCGGATACCTTCCCTTCAACTCCTTTTTCACTTCGTGGTAGACGTTGTTCCAGAACCCCTTCAGGTCCCGCGTGACCTGTATCGGCCTCCCGGCCGGCGACAGGAGGTGCAAGAGCACGCCGACCCTGCCCCGGGCAATGGTCGGCGTATCCGCCAACCCGAACAACTCCTGCAGCTTGACCGCCAGTACCGGCGCATCCCCGGCAGCATAATCGAGCCTGATGCGGGAACCGCTGGGCACCTCCAGGTGGGTGGGAGCCAACTCGTCCAGAAGCCGCTGGCTGCGGTAGTCCAAAAGCCCGAGCAACAGCGGGACAATGTCCAGCGCCCGCACCTGCTGGGCCGTGCGCACCCCTTCCAGATGGGGCCCCAGCCATTCCTCCAGCGTCTCCAGCAGATTTTTGTCCGACAGGTCCGGCCACCCGTCCTCCGGCAGGGCCCGGCGCAACAGCGCCACCCTTCCCTGCAAGCGGCGCACGGCATCGCCCATATCGAGCAGTTCCAGGCGGGATGCCCGCACCGCCTCCAGGATCACCGGGCGCAATTCCTCACTGCCGGGCGTGTAGGGTGCGGACGACAGCCTGAGTGCGCCGATACACTCCTCCCTGGCCGCCACGGCCCGTTTTTCCCGCTCGTTCCAGACGATCGCGTTCCGCCGGACGATCAGGCCGGCGCACTCCTGGCGCAGGAGTTCCTCCCCGACCTCCGAAGCCAGGTGAATGATCCCCTCTCCCTGGCCGCCGCCGTCCACATCCACCGCCACGATGAATTCGGCCTTCCGTGCCACGCTGCGGGGCGAAAGCCGGGCGCCCCGGCCGCCTGCCAGCAGATACCGCCCATCCCCGTCGCCGCGCCGCCGGGCCAGCCGGTCGGGATAAGCGGCCAAGAGCAGCCGGGCCACCTTCTCTTCTTCGTCAACCATCCCATCCCTGCCAGCGGCGGACGCCAGCAGGCGCTCCAACTGACGGCTCACCCGCTCCACCGCCTTCAGTGCCGCCGCATCAGCCCGCTCTTCGCCCGGGCGGCCGCTACGCCAGGCGCGCAGGCATTCCAGACGCTCGACGATGTCCGATGGCCCGACCCGGGGGGCGCACCCTGCATTGGCCGTGCGGAAGATATCCCGCTCCGATACCAGCGCCGCCAGGTCGCAACCGAGCCGCGGGCAGCCCAACTCACTGGCGCGCAGCAGGAGCCGGCTCAGGCGCGGATGGAGCGGCAGGCGGATCATTGCCCGGCCCAGGGGCGTGATGTGGCCCTGGGCGTCAAATGCGCCCAGGTCGGCCAGCAGGCGCCGCCCCACGGCCAGGGCCGCCGCCGGGGGCGGATCGAGCCATGCCAGGCCATGGGGGTCGTGAACGCCCCAGGCGGCCAGCTCCAGCACCAGGGGCGACAGGTCGGTATCCAGGATCTCGGGCGGGGTGTGGGGCGTCATGGCGCTGTGGGTGTGGCGGCTGAACAGGCGATAACAGACCCCTGGCCCGAGCCGCCCCGCCCTTCCCTTGCGCTGTTCGGCGGAGGAGGCGGATTCCCGCACCGTGACCAGCCGGTTCATACCGCTGGCCGGATCGAAACGGAGACGTCGCGACAGGCCGCTGTCGATCACCGCCCGCACCCCTTCGATGGTCAGGCTGGTCTCGGCGATGCTGGTGGCCAGCACGACCTTGCGCTGCCTTCCGGGCTGGATGGCCCGCTGCTGTTCGTCAAAGGGGAGATCGCCGTAGAGCTGGTGGACCGCGATATTCTTCTCCGCCAGGCCGCCGGCCAAGAGGGAGGCGCAGGTGCGGATCTCGCCGCTGCCCGGCAGAAACGCCAGCACATCCCCCTCGGTCTCGCGCACCACCTGCCGGACCGCCGCGACCATGCGGTCGGGAAGCCGCTCAGGCCGACGCTCCTCCAGGTAGACCTCCTCCACCGGAAAGGAGCGGCCGGCCGAGCTTATGACCGGCGCGCCCCCCATGAGGCGTGCAAGAGGCTCCACATCCAGGGTGGCCGACATGACCAGAATCTTCAGGTCCGGCCGCACCTGGCGCTGCACGTCCAGACAGAGGGCCAGTCCCAGGTCGGCCTGGATGCTGCGCTCGTGGAACTCGTCGAAGATCACCATTCCAACGCCTTCGAGCAGGGGATCGTTCTGGATGCGGCGGGTCAGGATTCCCTCGGTGACCACCTCGACCCGGGTGGCCGGGGATACCCGGCTCTCGAAACGGATCGAATAGCCCACCGTCTGCCCGGCCTCCTCCCCCAGGGTGCGTGCCATCCAGCGGGCAGCCGCAGCCGCGGCGATGCGGCGCGGCTCCAGCATGACGATGCGGCCGGCTTCAGGCGGGGTGATCTCCAGCAGCGCCAGGGGTACGCGGGTGGTCTTGCCGGCGCCGGGGGGGGCGTGCACAACGATGCAGGGCGATGTACGGGCGGTCTGGAGAAGGCGCGGGAGGATTGCGTCGATGGGAAGCGGTGTCGTCACAGCCTGATCAGGTCCTCATGTTCTTCGTCATGGGGGTTGATGTGGATCATCACGTCCCCCACATTGGAAAAACCGGCGAAGATCAGCTTCTTCACCTGGGTGGCCACGTCGTGGGACTCCTTGACCGTCATGGCGGGGTCCATATCCAGTTTGAGGTCGATGATCATGTACTGGCCGGAACGGCGGGCGCGG
>Ga0207857_1000240_pt1 | contig 15968 bp, 12 predicted proteins | sample LuqExpMetageno22_FD_187780 | JGI IMG/M metagenome (GOLD analysis project Ga0207857, IMG submission 187780) | Tropical forest soil microbial communities from Luquillo Experimental Forest, Puerto Rico - Sample 22 (SPAdes) | ecosystem: Environmental > Terrestrial > Soil > Tropical forest ... | reverse complement strand
ATCCTCCGGCGCCCTGGATTTTTGTCTAGTGGGGTACCCATAGACGATGCCAGCCGGTTCTTCCGTCGCATTCGACTCGCTGTTTGGAGACTACCCCCTGGATTGCGCCTACGATGAGATGCGCACGCCTTCCGGTTCCATACGTCCCCACTACCGGGCTCTGGCGGAGATGCTGGCCTCGCTGCCAGCCGGCGAGTTACAGCGCCGCAAGCAATCCGCTGACCTGAGCTTTCTCACCCAAGGCATCACCTTCACCGTCTACGGGCGCGACGAAGGCACCGAACGCATCTTCCCCTACGACATGCTGCCGCGGCTGATTACGGCCACGGAATGGGATCGCATTGAGCGCGGCTTGACGCAGCGCATCACGGCGCTGAACCTGTTCCTGCGTGACATCTACTCCGACGCCAAGATCCTTGCCGACAAGGTGATTCCCAGCGAATTGATCTACAGTTGCAAGCACTACCGCCGCCAGATGCGCGGGCTGGACGTACCCCGCAATGTGTATATCGCGGTGGTGGGTTCCGATCTGCTGCGATTGGATAATGGCGAATTCGTGGTGCTGGAAGACAACCTGCGCGTGCCCTCCGGTGTGAGCTACATGCTCACCAACCGGCGCGTTATGAAGCGCACCTTTCCGCAACTGTTCGCCAGTTGCGGCGTCAAGCCCATCGAGCAGTATCCGCAGCTTCTGCTGGCCACACTGCGCGCGCTGGCGCCGGAGGGACGGCCGGAACCGAACATCGTGCTGCTCACGCCCGGCGTGTACAACTCGGCGTACTTCGAGCATACGTATCTGGCGCGGCAGATGGGCATCGAACTGGTGGAAGGCCGCGATCTGGTGACGCACGACAACATTGTCTACATGCGCACCACCGATGGATTGAAGCGCGTGGATGTGATCTATCGCCGCGTGGATGACGACTTCTGCGATCCGCTGATCTTCCGCTCTGACTCGGCCCTGGGTTGCGCGGGATTGTTCAACGCCTATCGCGCCGGAAACGTGACCATCACCAACGCCTTTGGCACCGGGCTTGCCGACGACAAGGCGGTGTATGCCTACGTCCCGCGCATGATCCGCTACTACCTGAACGAAGATCCGATTCTGCCCAACGTGGAGACGTACATCCTGGGCGAGGATCGGGACCGCGAGTACGCGCTGGCCAACCTGGACAAGCTGGTGGTGAAGGCAGTGGGCGAAAGCGGCGGCTACGGCATGTTGATCGGGCCCCACGCATCGCAGCAAAAGCGCGCGGAATTCGCGGCGGCCATTCGCGCCAATCCGCGCAACTACATTGCCCAACCCACGCTGGACTTTTCGCGCGCGCCTTGTTTGTTGGACGGCAAGCTGGAGCCGCGTCATGTGGACTTGCGCCCCTACGTGCTCTATGGCGACAAGGTGCAGATTGTGCCGGGGGGATTGACGCGCGTGGCGCTGGAGAAGGGCTCGCTGGTGGTGAACTCCTCGCAGGGCGGCGGCAGCAAAGACACCTGGGTGCTCGAGTAAAGCCCCACCACGGAACGGGAGACAAAGCATGCTATCGCGCGTTGCCGACAGTCTTTACTGGATGAGCCGCTATCTGGAGCGGGCCGAGAATACGGCGCGCCAGTTGGATGTGACGCTGAGCCTGATGCTCGACACGGGCGGAGCGAGCGTGGAGTCGCGCTGGCAGCATCTGGTGGCCGCACTCGGCAAACCCGCGGGGCTGCGCGTCAGCGGCACCTCCGACGAAATGGCGCGGGCCATGGTCTTTGATCCGCTGACCCCAGCCTCAATCACTTATTGTGTAAATGCTGCGCGAGAAAATGCGCGCCAGGTGCGCGAAGAAATCTCCACCGAACAGTGGCAGCGGCTCAACCGGCTTTACCACCAGATCCACGATCCAGAGACAGAAGCGGGGTTCGAAGCCTCCGCGAGCGACACGCTCACCACCGTTCTCGATGGCATTCATCTCTTCCAGGGCGTGGGCGGATCGACGATGATCCATGGACAGGGATGGCAATTTATTCGCCTGGGGCGCTATCTGGAGCGCGCCTACTCCACAGCCACCATGCTGGAAGCCGCGGTGCCGGATCTGGCCAGCGCACAGGACCGCGAGAACTCCGCCTATCAATATCTCGACCTGGTTGGATTGCTGCGCAGTTGCACGGCCTTCGAGGCCTATTGCCAGGTGTACACCGCCGACATTGTGCCCGATCAGATTCTGGAGTTTCTGCTGCTCAACCGCGACTTTCCGCACTCCATCCGTTACGCGGTAGACAACATTCGTTACGCCATCGAATCCATCCAGCGCCACGGCGGCAAACGCGCGCCGGAACTGGCTGCGAGCGTGGGAAAATTGCACGCCATGATCGAGTACAGCTCCATCGGCGAAATTCTATCCGGCGATGCCTCGACCTTTCTGCACTCCATCCGCGAACAATGCCTGCGCATTCACGAGACCATCTATCGCAACTACGTGCAGTATTCCATCCAGTCCGCGCTGACGGTCTAGCCTCCATGATGCAAACCGTTCTTGGCCGGGCAATGCCCAGAGGAACACCGCGATGAACTTCTACTCGATCCGCCATCTCACGCGCTTCCGCTATGCGACACCGGTAAGCGAGAGCATTATGGAAACGCGCATGCACCCGCGTTCGGACTTCTATCAGCACTGCTTGTCGTTCTCGCTCTCGGTCTCGCCGCGCTGCAGAGTCTTCAGCTATCGCGATCACCTGGGCAACAACGTGCAGCATTTCGACATTCCCGGCGAGCATAACCAGTTGGTGATTGTGGCGGAGTCGATTGTGGAGATTCAGCCGCAACCGGAGATTCCCGCCTTTCTATCGCCGGAAGCATGGGACGAGCTCGATGCATTGGTGCAGAAGCGCGACTACTGGGAGATGCTGCTGCCTTCCACCTTTGCGCAGGAGACTCCGGCATTGGAAGGGCTGGCAAAGAAGCTCGAAGTGGCGCGGCGCGACGATCCCTTGATGCTGGTGCAGGAGCTGAACAGCAGGCTGTTCGAGTACTTTGACTACGAGCCGCGCTCCACGCGTGTGGACTCGCCCATTGACGAAGCCATTACCAACGGCAAAGGCGTATGCCAGGACTTTGCACACACCATGATCGCGCTGCTGCGTCATGTGCGGATTCCCGCGCGCTACGTCTCAGGCTATCTCTACCGCAGCCGCGAAGACCACGACCGCTCTACTCCCGACGCTACGCACGCGTGGGTAGAGGCGCTGATTCCGCAATTGGGATGGATCGGGCTTGATCCCACCAACAACCTGATCGCGCATCGCCGCCACATCCGCACCGCTGTGGGCCGCGACTACGCCGACGTGCCGCCCACGCATGGCATCTTCCGCGGCAAAACCGACAGTGAACTCTATGTGGCCGTGCATGTGGAGGCCAGTGAGAATCCTCCCGCGCTCGACCGCAAGATGCCGATCCCGGAAGACTGGAGCGTCCTGGTGGAGCATGCGCAACAACCGCCCGCGCCTATGGTGCCCTTCATCGACATGCAGCAGATGCAACAGCAGCAGTAAGGACAATTCCAAAACAAAGGGGACAGACTCCTAGCGAGCCTGTCCCCTTTTTGCGTTACGCTGCGGTGCTACTTGCCTGTGGCGGTTACGCCCATCACCTTCAGCCGGTTCTGCGCTAGTTGCCAACTGGATGTGGGCAGGCCAAAGGGCGACTTCGGTTTTTCGATCTTGCGGTAGTCGTTGATGGCCGTCTCGCGCTCACCGAACTGTTCCGCGATGCGTCCCAACACGTACCAGTAGTTGTCATCGGGCTCGTTGAGGTTCAGCTCATCCATCGCGCGCAGAACCATGTCATACGCTTCCTTGGTTTTGCCGCGCTCCGCGTAGAGGCAGGCCAGGGTATGCAGAATGCCCGTGGCCTCCGGCAGCATCTGCGTTGCCTTCACCGCCATCTCCAGGTCACTGTCTTCCACCTTACCGGTGAAGAGCGAGGCCCAGGCCACATTGTTCAGGATCTCGCCATCGGCGGTTCCCTTGGCCAGCATCTTCAAGCCCAGCGCATGGGTGGCCGCGTGATCTCCGCCGATGCTGAACACCATCGACTTCACCTGCAAGGTATCCGGATCGTCTTCGAGCTGCTTCAGGCGTTCATCGCACAGTGCGATGGCGTCTTTCATGCGGCCCAGACCCGCCAGCGCCATGGCCCGCACAATGAAAGCCTGTTTGGAATCGGGATATTGCTCCGCCAACGCCTCGCCCATCTTGAGCTGCTTGGCATAGTCCTCGCGCTCTGCGTAGGCGCCCACCAGAGCCAGTTGCAGGTTGGTCTTCTCGGTCGCAGTCACGGCGTGGGCCAGTGCCGGCTCAAGGATCGCCAGTGCCTGCTCCATGGTGGACTTATTGGCGGCCATCATGGCGCCTGCCGCCAGTTCCATCCGGGCTGCATCGGCCGCACGACCCTTGGTCCAGAAGCGTGGAAACACGACGCCGCCCAGTGGATCATCACCGCCCTCCAGATGCACCTCTTCGCGCACCCAGTCGAGGATGGCCTTTGCGCCCTTCAAGTCGCCGCGCTTGATGTGTGCCAGAACTTCCAGACCCATGACGGGCAGATACTGCACCTTGCCCACCAGCTTGTACTTGCCGTCTTCCTTCACCACTACATAGCTGTTGCCGTTGGCGCGCAGATTATGCGTGCGCACACGCCATGCCGTCTCATCGGAGCCTTCCGCAGTCACATCGAGCGAGGCCAGATTGCTGTCAATATACTCGTCGAGCGAGTCGCCCTCGTGCGCCAACTGGCGATCCAGCGCCCGGCCCTGTTCCACTTCGTTCTTGCGCTGTTTGGCGTCTTCGCCGTCAAGATCCATCTGCTCGCTTTTGGAAACGATGCTGCGCAATTCTTCTTCGGTAGCATTCGGCTCCATGAAGAAAACAAAATTGCGACGCTCGATGTCCTCGGGCGTATTGGCAAACTGAATCTCTTCATGTTTGCGCGCCGCACGCAGAATATTCGCCTCTGAAAGAGTCCGCGCCGCACGATCGCCGGCCGCGCCGGCCTCAAGGAAGTCCGCCGCCTGCTTATAGGCGCGAATGAACTTGAGCATGGCGCCAGCCGTGCGGGCGGTTTCCTTGTAGACACTCTCTTCCGAGGAACGCGTATTGGCTTCAGCCAGACCCGCCTTGGAGCCGTTCATCATCGCCACCGAGGCAGCAATCAGCGCCACCGGTTGCGGATTCAGCTTCTGCGCTTCCTTGTAGGCCTCTTCATACTGGCCGTTATAGAAATAAGCAAAGGCCAGGATGTTGGGAATACCCAGATCGCGCAGTTTGTCCTGACCCAATTTTTGATAAATTTCAATCGCTTCCTTCAGCTTGGCTCCGGGTCCGTAACGACGTCCTGCCTTACCGTACTCCAGCACAATACCGAGGTTCGCAAGCAGTGAATCGTCATTGGGATCCAGCTTGGCAGCAGCCCGGAAGGCCTCCGCCGCGCCCTCTAGATCGCTGCCTGCACGCATCTCACGGCCCACCAGATCGCGCTTGAGAATCTCGGCAAGAATTTTTTCGGCCAGTGCGGAGTTGGGTTCCAGTTTGACCGCCTGCCGCGCCTCCGCCCGTGCCGACTCGCCCATGCCCGCGCCGAGCAGCACGATGGCCACCTGCAGGTGATGCACCGCTTCCGTAGGATGCAACTCGATCAGCTTGCGATAGCTGGCCAACGCCTCGCCCACCTTGCCTTCGCGCAGCAAGGCCACGCCCTTGGCTTCAAAATTCACAATGATGGCGGGACCGTTGCTGATCTCCGCCACCTTGTTGCGCAACTCCGTTGCCTCCGCCACGGTGTAGCTTTTCTTCACGCTGTCAAACACAATGTGCGCGAGCACCGCGCCATCCTTGTCGATGGAGAACTGCTCGATGAGCAGAGCAGGACCTACGGCAATCTTCTGGTCCTTGGGCAATTCCTTGGCAATAAAGCCTGCGGGAGGAACGATGCGGTATTGCCACTCCTCGGCAACGGCAACGTTCATCTCCCAATCCACCGTACGCGGCGCGCGGTCGGACTCCCGCCCCTGCTTCTGTTTCTCCTCCTGATCATCACGCTGCTTGAGCAGATCGGGCAGATGCGAAAAGATGCCCTCCAAACGAATGGCGGCCTGAGCATTCTCCAGTCCGGTGTAGCCGCGCCGCGCCTTGTCGCACTTGATGGTGAGCTGGAACTGCTTGCTCAGATCGGCCGGATCGCTGCGCTCCACCGAAAGGAGGTTATCGGAGAGGTATTGGTTCTTGACGTAGTTGCGCAAGCTGTCGCGCACTTCCTGATCCGGCTTGTCGGCATAAGAGTCGCGATAGCTTGACTCGAAGACGCCTTGCGGCAGCGTGGTTTCCGTCACCATGGCCGGACCGTTCTCGCTGAGCCGGATTTCGCGCATTTCCACCATCACGTTTTCGCGCGCGCTGCCCACAGGCGTGAGTTTCAGGCCCGTGGTTTCAGGACGTGCAATCAGGGCGCGCCGGCCCTGGTCGCCGCCTGGCAACTGGCCCAGGCGCGCATAGCGGTCGGTAGCGTCGATCCACACCTCGGGCCACGCGTCGGCACCCTTGCCCGGTTTGGCCGGGACGTACACAATAGCGTGATCGAACAGCCCCATGCCGGGCATATCTTCCGGCACATCACTGCGGAAGCCGGACTTGAGCAGCGCCACGTAGGCAGGAATGCCTGCCGAACGCAGCATGGTCACCAGCAGGGTGGCTTTGTCTTTGCAATCGCCGTACTTCTTGGCCAGCACCTCAGCCGGATCGTGCGGCACAAGGGCTGCCTCACCAAATTCGATACCGGTGTAGCGCACCTCGCGGTCCAGGTAATCGATCAGAGCCTGCTGCTTTTCCGCGGCGGTTTTCTTGCCCGCCAGCAGAGGGTCCACGATGGCTTTCACCGCGGCCACATCAGCATGCGCATCCACAATGCGCGCATACTCGGCGGCCATGGCCTGCCATGACTTGGCCGTGGAATAACGGACCTCCGGATAGCGCAACAGTTCATGCGGGCGGAAGGGTTCGGCGGGGTCAATGCCCTCTGAGCGGCCCTTGTCATAGACAATGCTCACACGGCCATTAGCCTCAGTGCGCACCGGATGCACATCGTCCATCAGCACGGACGCGGTGCGCAGCGGAATGCTGGTGGGAGCCTCGAGGATAATACGGCTGTGTTCCACCGGCACCCGTTCGTTGCCCAGCAGGGTGCGGCCCACACGGCCCACGGCGAAGAAGGGCTGCGTTTCCGCCTGCACATACTCTTCTTCCACCACCACGCCGGGTGCGACGGCGGGAAAGGGAGCCCGCAGAATCTTGCCGTCACTGTAGCTTTTGTAGTCGCCGCCCCGGGCCGGAGATTCGGTGATTGAAGCGGCATCGAGCTCATGCACGGTAAAGTCCGGCGCAACCACGCGCACGCGGATAACCGGGCGCGCCTCATGCCAGGGCGTCCAGCTCACGCTGATCGAGTCCCAGGCTTCCGCGCCCTTCTCGTTGAGCACCTTGTAAATGTAATGTCCAACGTGGGTGAGCCGGCCAGCCTCGTCAAACGAGTAGCTATCGTCTTCTTCCAGCACCGCGGCTACAGCACCTTCCGGAGCCTGCACGGCCGACGCCGCCTGATACAACGCTTTGGGATCGAGAGAGAAATGAGGCGCGCGCGCAACCTCGGAAGGTTGCTGGGCAACCGCGGAGGACGCGGCCAACACGACTAGGCTGACAAGCGACAGACAACGGACAGAGGAGGAAAAAACAGGCTTCGGCACAGGACTCCCGCATGCTATGTGGACTGGCAACACGGTACACCTGCAGGCGCGGCAGTGCAAGTGAAGGAAGGCCTCCGCTTACTTGCCGTCTCAGTGCGTGGCAGACTGCCGGCCGCGCACAAAATAATCCACTACCCGGTAGTCATTGCGGCCGCTCTGATCCGTGAAGTGGGTAAAGATCTCCACCCGCATGCGGCCGTCAGGTTCGAGCGTGGCAATAATCTCACGGACGGCAAAGTGGAGATTGATTTTGGCTTGCAGGGCGGCCACCGCGCCTAGCTTCACCCCTGCGGTAAAGCTGCGCGCCTTGACCACACCCCATTCGCAGGGCTGCGGATGACATTGACCAAAGAGTTGGATGCGATTGCCCGTTACTTCAACCATGGTCAGGCTTTGCGCGGCGGAGTCGGCATTGACCCACATGCCGTCCAGCGGATGCGCGGCGCTGCTGGCCTGGGCATCCGGCGGATGCGCCAGCGCGATTGCCAGCCCCAGGCAGCTAAAAAACAAAATGGCGGCACTCCGAAGGGAACGCGCCGCCGATGGGAAATTTCGATCTTTCACCGCATCTCCTCCGCGCCATTCTACGCGCTTCTGGAGATTCCTGGATGCAGGGATTCAGGAACCATGGCCTGCACAGCGATCGCGCAGGCCATCCCCCGACTTACGCCTGGCGCGCCTTGGCTGCAATCTTGCGCAGTTCCGGCAACACGGCGCCCAGTGCAACCGGAGCCGCATCGCGGGTTCCGAGCGCAAAGTAGACACTGCGATAGAGCTGGTAGAGCTGCTCATAGGCAGCGGCAGAGGCCGCGTCGGGCTCAACCGTCCGCAACGGCAAACAAACCGCCTCCTGCGCCTCTTCGATGGTCTTGTACGTGCCGGCCGCCAGCAACGCCATAATGCCCGAGCCCAGGCTGGTGGGAATGCCCGAGGGCACCAGCACCGGCTTGTTCAACACGTTGGCGTAGATGTGGTTCAACACTTCGCTCTTTTGCGGAATGCCACCCGCGTTCACCACGCGGTCGATGCGCACCCCGTGCTCCGCCATCCGCTCCAGAATGATGCGGGTGTGGAAGGCTGTGCCCTCGATGGCGGCATAAAGCTCGTCCTGCGCGGTGGAAACCATGTTCCAGCCGAGCGTGACGCCGCCCAGTTCCGGATTCACCAGCACGGTACGATCACCGTTGTCCCAGGTGATGCGCAGCAAACCGCTCTGGCCGGGCTTCCAGGTATCTAGGCCTTCCGAGAGTTCGGCCACGGTCTTGCCGGCGCGCTTGGCAATGTTGTCGAAGATGTCGCCCACCGCCGAAAGACCGGCCTCAACACCGGTGTACGCGGGATGCACGCTGCCCGGCACCACGCCGCAGACGCCCGGAACCAGGGCGGCCTTCTGCGCCATGGCGATGATGCAGGTGGAAGTACCCACCACGTTCACCACATCGCCTTCCTTGCAACTGGAGCCCAGCGCGTCCCAGTGCGCGTCGAATGCGCCCACCGGAATCGGGATGCCAGCCTTCAGACCCAGTTCGGCAGCCCACTTGGCTGAAAGATGCCCGGCCAGATGGTCGCTGGTAAGATACTCGCCGCCAATTTTTTCGCGAATACCGGCCAGCAGCGGATCGACCGCAACCAGGAACTCCTCGGGAGGCAATCCGCCCCACTTCGGATTCCACATCCACTTATGCCCCATGGCGCAGATCGAGCGCTTGAGCTGGCTCACTTCCGTGATGCCGCACAGGGTAGCTGCCACCATGTCGCAGTGCTCCAGGGCGGTTACGAACTTATCCCGCTTATCGGGGTTGTGGCGCAGCCAATGCAGCAACTTCGAAAAGCCCCACTCATGTGAATAAGTTCCGCCACACCAGAGAATGCCTTCAAAGCCCAGCTCATGAGCCTTCTGGGTAATCTCCTGGGCCTCGCGATGAGCGCGATGGTCACACCAGAGATAAAACTCATCGAGCGGTTCAAGACCTGCTCCAACAGGAATCACGCTGGATCCCGTGGTGTCGAGCGCGATAGCCTCTACGGCCTCGCCCGCAATGCCGGTCGTAGCCAGCACCTCATGGGTGGCCTTGACCAGCGCCGCCATCTGGTCGTAATGCGACTGGGTGGCGTAGTCCGGATCCTCGCGCTTGCGGTGAAGCGGGTAGCTGGCGGAAGCCGTTGCAATCGGCCCCTTCTTGCTATCGACAAGAGTGACGCGAACGCTAAGGGTTCCAAAATCGACGCCGGCAACGATACTCATGAGAAGTGCACCTCTGGTAAACGCTTTCTGGTTCGCCCACCAGATTACACGATTCCCTCGGCTCACGTCTTTGACTAGGCGCACAAGCGGTTCCGCAGCGTGGTCTGGCTACTTCTTTTTACCCGGAAGTATGGACATGGCGCGCGATAACATACCTGGTTTGGCGGGTTCATTCTTGGCCGTTTCCACTTTGCCCGCCCCCTGCCCGGCAGACTTGGCCTCGGCGGGGTGGGCCGGAGGAGCGGCTTCCGCCTTCTTTCCAGGCTCATTCCCCTTCTTCTCACCTTCCCCTGCGGCCGGCGGAGCAGGTGGCCCCTCCACCATGTGCGCATTCTTCAACTGCGCGGCAGTGCCCGCATCAGCGTTCTTGACCAAAAGCGAAATACGGCGGTTGGAAGGATCGTAGGGATTATTTTTTACGCGCAACAACTGATCAGCGTAGCCGCGAATCTGCGTCACCTGGTCAGCGCGCACACCACTCTGCTGTAAAAGCCTGCGTGCCGAATTGGCGCGGTCGGCCGAAAGCTCCCAGTTGCTGTAGCTGGTATCCGTGGAGTACTGAGCCGCATCCGTATGGCCTTCGATCAGCATCTGGTTCGGCAGGGTCTTCAGCTCGCCCGCCAACAGCTTCAGCAACTCCTGGCCGGTGGCACTCAACTGCGCGCTACCGCTCTGGTAGAAGGTTCCGTTCTTATCCTCAATCAACTCGATCCGCAAGCCCTCGGGAGTGATGGTCATCTCGATCTGCTTCATCAGCTTCTCGAGTTCCTTCTTTTCCTTGATTTCCTTTTCGAGCTTCTCTTTGAGATCTTCCAGGGCCTTCTGCTTGGCCTCCGATATTTCCGGCCCCGTGCCGCTCATGGTGGTGCCCAGCAACTGCGCGCTGCCCTTGGGGTCGTTGAAGTAGCCGGCCACGGCCTTCTTCACCTTTTCACTTGAGCCCATCAGCCAGAGCACGATGAAGAGCGACATCATGGCTGTGACAAAATCCGCATACGCCACCTTCCAGGCTCCACCATGGTGTCCGCCATGGCTGACCTTCTTCTTGATGACGATAATCGGTCTTCCTCTGTCGCTGGCCATCTGCTCCTGCTCTCAGTTTCCCGGCTTTTGATGCTAGGCTGCGGCGGCCGCCTCGGCCGTACCACCGCCCTTGCAGTTCTTTTCCATCTCGTTGAAGTCGGGGCGCACGCTGCCGGGGATAGCCCGGCGGCCCATTTCAATGGCGATCATCGGAGCAGAGCCCTTCAGAAAAGCCAACATCACCACGCGCAACACATGCAGATATTCGTTATGCTCATCGGCGGTTTTGCGCATGCTGGAGCTGATTGGACCCACCACGCCGTAGCAGGCCAGAATGCCCAGGAAGGTTCCCACCAGAGCGGCCGCCACTTTTTCGCCAATCTCCTCCGGCGGTCCGCCGAGCGCGCCCATGGTGATGACCACACCCAGCACGGCTGCCACAATGCCAAGGCCAGGCAGCGCATCGGCCACGGTGGTCAGCGCGTCCACAGGCTGTATCGCCTGGTGATGATGGACCTCCATATCCAGTTCCATCATCTGATCCATGTCGAACGGCTCCACGCCTCCGGTGATAGCAGTACGCAAGGTGTCGCAGAGAAAGTCCACCGCGTGATGATCAGCCAGAAAGTCAGGATAGTTTTTGAAGAGGCTGCTCTCCGCCGGCTTCTCCACATCCATTTCCACGCTCAACAGGCCCTCTTTCCTCACCTTGTTGAGGAACTGGTACAGCATTCGGAGCGTGTTCAGATAGCGTGCCTTGGTGAAAGGTGATCCCTTGAGCACACCTAACAGGCCGGCAATGACGCCCTTGATGATGTGCAGCGGATTGGCAATCAGCAACGTGCCAATGGCGGCGCCTCCCAGGATAAGGAGTTCCGCCGGCTGCACAAGAACAGCAATGTGCCCCTTCTCCATCAGGAAGCCGCCAATCACAGCTCCGAGCACAACCACGATGCCTATTATGGCAAACATATCTTTCCCCCTACTGGCGGCGTAATCGTGTTGCCCCCCGCATGCATACTGGTCTGGAGGGCTTTCTGCGCCTGCTTGAGCAATTCCGTCAGAGTACTGATTTCACCCTTTCGCACCTGGCAGGCTCCAATACTCACAGTCAACTGCACACGATCACCCCACCAGCGAAAATCCGTGGTGCGTGCCAGCCCAGCCAGTTTTTTGGCATGAACTGACAACAGATCCGCGTTCCGCTCATGCGCGATAACCAAAAACTCATCTGTTCCCCAACGGCCTATCTCTTCGGACGGGCGGAGGCCCTGCGCGATGGCATGCTGCATTTTCACCAGCATGGTTTCGCAGGCCGCTAGGCCGTGGGTTTTGCGCAGTTCATGCGCCTGATCGACGGAGATCCACAAAACGCCAAAGGGATCGCCCTCGTTCTCGAAATCCTCAAACACCTGTGCCAGCCTATCTTCCAACTCCTGCTGACTGGCCGCGATGCTGCGATCATCACCGGCATCGCCATGCGGCAACGCATCCAAACTGCGGGAGGGATGGAACAATACCGCGCGTCCAATCCTTCCGCCAAGCCCATCGCGAAGAACCAAATAACTTCCGATCAGCGGCACATCGTGCCCCTGTTTGTGCCGCAGGCGCATATGCCTCTTGCGGCCTGCCGCCTGTTCGACCTCACCCAAGGCTGCCGCTTCCTCGCCCAGTAACGAACCGAGCGATTCCGGAGCAGGACGCCCCAACACTTCAATCGCCGCATAGCCAGTGATTGCTTCTGCCGCCCGGTTCCAGCACACAGGCTCACCTGCGGGGCCCTGTATCACAACCCCATCAGGAAGACTGTCCAGCATGGCTTCCAGAAGCTCGCTTCGCTCCATCATCCCTGCCCCAAGCCTCTCGTTCTGAACTTTGTTGCCTTTGGTTCGCCTGCTTGCGCGCTGTTGCGGCAAATTGGCGTGAGAGACTCCCACAGCTTTTTCATCGGCGCTCAAGCAACGAACTTCATTCAGGCTTCCCGCAGAGAGAAATGAATCTGTGAATTTCATCCAAAATAGAGCAGCCTCCCCCGAAAACTTATTTTCCGGGAAGAGGCCGCACTAAATTATTGATTTTCCTTAATTACCGACAATCAGAAACAGATGACGAACGGCGTTTTCTAGGCGCTCGCACGTACCCATTCCAGAATGGAACGGACCCCTGTACCGCTCGGTCCCTTGGCAATCCAGGGCTGGGCGCTCTCCACCCAGGCCATGCCGGCAATATCCAGATGCAGCCACGGAGTGTCCTCGGCAAACACATGCAGGAACTCGGCGGCCGTGCAGGCTCCGCCCCAGCGTCCCCCCGTATTCTTGATGTCGCCGATGTCGCTCTTGATCATCTCGGCATATTCCTCGCCGATGGGCAACCGCCAGAACTTTTCGCCGGAGACCTTGAGCGCCTGTTCAAAGTTTGCGTAGGCCACATCGTCATTGGCAAAGACGCCGGCATTGATCATGCCCAGCGCCACCACGCAGGCGCCGGTCAGCGTGGCCGCATCGATCAACTGGGTTGCGCCCAACTGCTTGGCGTAGAGCAGGCCATCGGCCAGCACCAGGCGGCCTTCGGCATCGGTATTGATGATCTCGATGGTCTTGCCGTTCATGGCCGTCTGCACATCGCCTGGCTTCTGCGCCTTGCCATCCGGCATGTTTTCCGTGGCACAGACTACGCAGATCACCCGCACCTTGGGCTTGAGCAGTGCAATGGCACGCATGGCGCCCAGCATGGCCGCACCACCAGCCATGTCGTACTTCATCTTCTCCATATTGTCGCCGGGCTTGAGCGAGATGCCGCCGGAATCAAAGGTGATGCCCTTGCCTACCAGGCCGAGCACGGGGCCTTCCTTCACACCCTCCGGCTCATAGCGCAGCACAATCAACGCGGGCGGCTCTTCAGAACCCTGCGCCACGCTCCAGAAAGCGCCCATCTTCAGTTCCTTGATTTTTTCGGTGGAATGAATCTCCCAGCCAAGCCCCACCTCCTGAGCCATGGCAGCGGCGCGCTGAGCAAGAATCGTCGGGGTCAGCTTGTTGCCGGGCTCGTTCACCAGCGAACGGGTAAAGTTCTGGCTCTCGCCGATCACCACACCCTCGGCAAAACCTGCCTCGACGGCAGCCTTCTCTGCGGCAGAGGCGGCAACAGTGAGCTGCTCGATACTTTTATCCTTGCGGTCGGAGCGGTAGGTGTCGGGATCGAAATCGCCCACCAGTGCGCCTTCCACGGCGGCACGGGCAACTGCGGCATCCGGCAGACCGGCCACCGGCAGCAGGAAAGTCAACTCCCGCAGGTTGCGGGGTTTGGCAAAGCGCACCGCGGTTCCAGCGGCCGAGCGAACGCCGTTAACCGTCAACTTGGCTTGCTTGCCCAGGCCCACAAGCAGCAGGCGGCGGGCCTTCACACCGGCCGGCGCATGCAGCAGCAGGGTTTCATTGGCTCCGGCCTTAAATTCGCCTGTGGCCAGAACAGCCGCGGTAGCAGACTTCAAAGCCTCATCTGCCGTTAGCAGCACGGGGGCAGGGTTAGCGTCGGGTCCCTTTTCAGTCTGTGCATCGGCGGCCAGAGCCACCAGCAGTTCCGTCTCGATCCCTTGCGGTTCGGCAAAACAAAGCGTCGTCTTCATGTAGCCATTCTTGCACTGCGGACGTAAAGACGGCCAGACGCCCGCGGCGCGGCAGAGAAACCCCGCCCACGTTCAACCAGCACACGTCCCGAAACGGACATGGTGCGTCTTTCAGACGACTATCAGCGCGCCAGATTAGCCGCGCAGCAGAGCAGCCAGATTCTGCAGCAAACGTACTGCCAGCGCCAACGCTAGCGCACCCAGGCCATACAGGACGAAGTTGATCGCCAGGGCAAGGGCCAGAAAAACAATGGCCATGAAGCCTTGCGGTTCAACCACCAGCACAATAGCCGAGGGCCACAGCAGGTCCATGCCGCTCAAAAAACCTTCTGAATCACCCAGCACAGGGATCAAACTCAGCAGAAACAACCCTACCGCCGCTCCCAGGCCGACGACGCCACCGCGCATGAACCAAACCAGTAGATCCGGACGCGACTCCTCTGTTGCCACCATGCATTCCTGCAACATAGCTCCACTCCCCGCAACACATTACGCTCCAGAGCCCCAGACCCCTGCGTTGCTGTATAGATCGGCTGGAAATGGAGAAGCTATACCAGTTCAGTTCTTGGGCAGAACCTACTTTTCAAAAGAACACGCCACTCCCTGATTCACCTTGAACCCAGGGGGCTGTTGCCGGTATTTTGCTTTAGCGGCCCATGCGGTGCTTGCTGGCATTGATGGCGGAGCGGGCTTCTCGGTCGGCTTCACGGCGGCGTTCGGTTTCGCGCTTGTCCCAGTCCTGCTTACCCTTGGCCACGGCCAGTTCGCACTTCACCTTGCCGTTCTTAAAGTAAAGCCGGACAGGGATGAGCGTATGGCCCTTGATCTGCGTCTTGGACAGTAGCTTGTGAACCTCTTCCCGGTGCAGGAGCAGTTTCCGTGTGCGGGTTTCCTCGTGATTGTTATAGCTCGCATGGGAGTAAGGGCCAATATGCATGTTCAGCAGAAACGCTTCGCCATCCTTGACCAGGCCATAGGAGTCGCGCAGGTTAGCTTTCCCCTCGCGGATACTCTTGACCTCGGTACCACGCAGGGCGACGCCAGCCTCGAACTTCTCCAGCAGGAAGTAGTTATGGTAGGCCGCACGGTTATCGGCCGCGTTGCGCTCGCCCGAGGCTACCGGGTCGCGGGGCCGCTTCGGCTTGGCCTCAGGGGCCGCCTTGGGGGGCGCGATCTGGTGCATTTGCTGACGGGCCACGGGGAACCTTCCTTGCTTCATCCTAGCATTTACATAGGTTGGCCGCATGATTCCAGGCCTGTTGCCCAGGGCGCGCAGGGGATGAGACCTGCAGCGGTCAGCGCC
>Ga0207857_1000237_pt1 | contig 16106 bp, 14 predicted proteins | sample LuqExpMetageno22_FD_187780 | JGI IMG/M metagenome (GOLD analysis project Ga0207857, IMG submission 187780) | Tropical forest soil microbial communities from Luquillo Experimental Forest, Puerto Rico - Sample 22 (SPAdes) | ecosystem: Environmental > Terrestrial > Soil > Tropical forest ... | reverse complement strand
CCGGGGTCGTGGGTCCGCCGCGCGAGCGACCGAGCCGGCGGCGATCCCGGCGGCCGCGACGGGCGCGGCTGATCGGGACGCGGAACGGGGCTCGGGGGGAGTCTCCACGACGCGGGGCGTGCGATGCGCGACGCCCTCAGGTGCCAAGCGTCTCACACCTGCGGCTCAGGGCCGATTCCCGATGCCGCGCGGAGCACGAGCGAGCCCGTCCCCCGGACGGCAGGTTCGCCGAGGCGGGGCTGTGGCGACGTCGTCGCGGCTGCGGCGCGCCGGAGCCGAGGGCTACGGCACGGGGTCCGGCGCCGGATCCGCGAGCCGCGCCCGGATGCGGTCGCGCCGCGCCGCGGCGAGGCGGACCGACACACGGAGTCCGATCGGGAACGCGACGACCGACAGCGCGCACGCGACGGCGGTCGCGGCGACCGTCGCCGCCCCGGTCATGAGCCCGTCCTCGTCCCGACCGACGGCGAGGCCGACGAGGATCGCGGGCACGAGCAGCACGCCCGACACGAGCGGCACCCACACGTACGGCACGGTGAGCAGCGCCCCCCAGCGCACCGTCTCGCGCCACGGCCGGCGGTGCTCCCACCGCCAGCGCAGCGGCAGCGGCCGGTACGGGAAGAGGATTCCGAGCCAGGCGGCGATGGTCGCCGTGCCGAAGGGCAGCGCGAGGAGCACGAGGGCGACGAACAGCCCGCGCGTCGGGATCTCGTCGTAGAAGCCGATGACGAGCGAGACGATCGCGCACGGGATGCCCACGAGCACCGCCAGCGCGATCGACTTGGCGCGGAGCAGGCGCCGCAGCCGCAGCGGGTCGGCCAGCGCCGGAACCATCGTCTCGACGTCCTTGCCGATCATGTTCGTCGCCGGGACGTCGGCGAGCATCCAGCTCTCGAGCACCAGGGCGAACGCGACCGGTCCCTGCAGCGAGAACAGCCAGTCCTTCCAGGCCTGCGGCAGCAGGAACCACAGCACGACGACGAGGACGGCGTTGACGCCGATCGCGACCAGGTCGTCCCACGGCGAACGGAAGAGGCGTCGGACCTCGTGGCTCAGGTCGGCGCGGAGCGTCGGCGCCGTCCCGCCGGCACCCACGTCGACCATCGCCGAATCCATCGCGGCCGCCCTCCTCGCTCGTCGAGCGTATCGACGGCCCCCACGCCCCTGCAGGGTGCGAACCAGCCGGACCCGGCGGCCGCACCGACTCCGGGGTTCGACCGGGCGCGCCGCGGGCGACGGGTAACCTGGACGGTCGTGGCCACCACCGACTTCCCCGCCGAGATCCGCGAGCTCCGCACCACGTTGGAGTCCATCCGGGCGGTGAGCGACCCGACGGTGCTCAAGGCGAAGATCGCGGACCTCTCCGAGAAGGCCTCCGCCCCCGACCTGTGGGACGACCCGGAGCACGCGCAGCAGGTGACGAGCGCGCTGTCCGCCACGCAGGCGGAGCTGGAGCGGGTCGACAGGCTCGCCTCCCGCATCGACGACCTCGACACGCTCGCCGAGCTCGCCGCCGAGGAGAACGACGCCGACACGCTCGCGGAGGCCGAGGGTGAGCTCGTCGCCATCCGCAAGGACCTCGGCGAGCTCGAGGTGCGCACGCTCCTCAACGGCGAGTACGACCAGCGCGACGCCGTGGTGACCATCCGGTCCGGCGCCGGCGGCGTCGACGCCGCGGACTTCGCCGAGATGCTGCTGCGGATGTACCTGCGCTGGGCCGAGCGCCATGGCTACTCGACGAAGGTGCTCGACACGAGCTACGCCGAGGAGGCCGGCATCAAGTCGGCGACCTTCGAGGTCAAGGTCCCCTACGCGTACGGGAACCTCTCGGTGGAGGCCGGCACGCACCGCCTGGTCCGCATCAGCCCGTTCGACAACCAGGGCCGGCGCCAGACGAGCTTCGCGGCCGTCGAGGTGATCCCGCTCATCGAGCAGACCGACCACATCGACGTCCCCGAGACGGACATCCGCATCGACGTGTTCCGGTCCAGCGGCCCCGGCGGGCAGTCGGTCAACACGACCGACTCCGCGGTGCGGATCACGCACCTGCCGACCGGCCTCGTCGTGTCGATGCAGGACGAGAAGAGCCAGATCCAGAACCGCGCCGCCGCCATGCGCGTGCTCCAGTCCCGCCTGCTCGTGCTGCGCCAGCAGGAGGAGGACGCCAAGAAGAAGGAGCTCGCCGGCGACATCAAGGCGAGCTGGGGCGACCAGATGCGCTCCTACGTGCTGCACCCGTACCAGATGGTCAAGGACCTCCGCACCGAGTACGAGGTCGGCAACCCCGCCGCCGTGTTCGACGGCGACATCGACGGCTTCCTCGAGGCGGGCATCCGTTGGCGTCGTTCGCCGGCCGTCGACAACTGACGCATTTCGGGCGACTCGGACAGCCGCCCACCGTCGCGGGCAATCACGGGCGCGCGTCGCGGCGTGTCCTGCCCGGAGTCTTCCGACCCCGTTCGTAGCCTCGAACCGGTCCCGCGAGGCGTGGGCTGACCCGGTACCGCCGGGTGCCGCAGGTCCCCCAGCGGGCCGACGAGGTCCGACGAGGTCACGTGATCCGGTTCGAGAACGTCACGAAGGTGTACGCGCGCGGCGCACGCCCCGCGCTCGACGGGGTGAGCCTTGACGTCGAGCGCGGCGAGTTCGTGTTCCTCGTGGGCGCGTCCGGCTCCGGGAAGTCCACCTTCCTGCGGCTCGTGCTGCGCGAGGAGCGCGCCTCCGCCGGCCGGGTCTGGGTGGCGGGCAAGGAGCTCGGCTCGCTGTCGAGCTGGAAGGTGCCGCACATGCGCCGCAGGATCGGCGCGGTGTTCCAGGACTTCCGGCTGCTGCCCACCAAGACGGTGTTCGAGAACGTGGCGTTCGCGCTCCAGGTGATCGGCAAGCCGCGCCACCACATCCTCACCACCGTCCCGGACGTGCTGGAGATGGTCGGTCTGGCGGGCAAGGAGAAGCGCCGGCCCCACGAGCTCTCCGGTGGCGAGCAGCAGCGTGTCGCGATCGCGCGGGCGTTCGTCAACCGGCCGGACATCCTGCTGGCCGACGAGCCGACGGGGAACCTCGACCCGACGACGAGCCTCGGCATCATGCGGCTGCTCGACCGGATCAACCGCACCGGCACCACCGTCGTCATGGCGACGCACGACGACGAGATCGTCGACCAGATGCGCAAGAGGGTGATCGAGCTCGACACCGGCGCGATGGTGCGCGACCAGTCCCGCGGCGTCTACGGATCGGACCGGTGACGCGATGAGACTCCGCTTCATCTTCAGCGAGATCGGGATCGGGCTGCGCCGGAACCTGTCGATGACGATCTCCGTCATCCTCGTCACGTTCGTGTCGCTGACCTTCGTCGGCGTCGCCGGCCTGCTCCAGACGCAGATCGGCAAGATGAAGGACGACTGGTACGGCAAGGTCGAAGTGGCGGCCTACCTCTGCCCGTCGCACTCGACAGTCCCCACGTGCGCCAGCGGTGAGGTGACCGCGGACCAGCTCGCCCAGATCAAGGCGACGCTCGCGGAGCCGCAGGTCGCCCCCTACATCCAACAGGGCGGCGTCTACTTCGAGACGAAGCAGGAGGCCTACGCCTCCTTCGAGAAGCGCTTCTCCGGCGACTTCATGGCGAGCCTCGCGACGGTGGACGACATGCAGGCGTCGTACCGGATCAAGCTCGCGGACCCGACGAAGTTCCAGGTGGTGGCCGACGTGCTGTCCGGCCAGCCGGGCGTCGAGCAGGTCCAGGACCAGCGCCAGCTGTTCGACCGGATGTTCCTCATCATGGACCGCGCGACGCTGGTCTCCGGCGGGCTGGCGGCGGTCATGCTGCTGGCCGCGATCCTGCTCATCACGACGACGATCCGGCTGTCGGCGCTCTCCCGGAGACGCGAGACCGGCATCATGCGGCTCGTCGGCGCCTCCACTCTCTTCATCCAGCTGCCGTTCATGCTCGAGGGCGCGATCGCCGCGACGATCGGCGCCCTGCTGGCGGTCGGCGCGCTGTGGGTGGCCGTCAAGTACCTCGTCGTCGACTGGCTCGGCTCGTCCGTGCAGTGGATCCCGTACGTCAACCCGACGGACCTGACCCGCATCGCTCCGGTGCTCGTGGTCATCGGGATCGCCCTGGCGGCGATCTCGTCGGTGGTGACCCTCAACCGGTACACGAGGGTGTGACATGAGACGCGCCTCCCGCCTCGCAGCGGCCGCCGCCGTCACCGTCGCTCTCGTCGTCGGCGGCGTGACGCAGTCCGCGTCGGCGGACGACCTGTCGCACAAGCGCCAGCAGCTCGAGTCGCAGGCCGCCGCCAACAAGCAGCAGCAGCAGGCGCTGCAGGCGTCCATCGAGGACATGTCGGGCCAGCTCGCCCAGACCGTGTCGGACCTGCAGGGGATCCAGGCGCAGATCCCTGCCGCACAGCAGAAGCTCGACGACGCCACCGCGGCGCTCGCGACGGCGCAGCGCCAGCAGCAGGAGATCGCCGGGCAGCTCGCCGACGCCGAGGCCCAGCAGACGCAGATCACCCAGCAGATCAGCGACGGGCAGACCCAGCAGGCCCAGCTCCGCGACACCGTCGGGGCGATGGCCCGCGAGGCCTACCGGTCCGGCGGGGACGTCTCCGGCCTGTCGGTGGTGCTCGACGCGCAGAGCACGCAGGACTTCGTCGACAGCTACACGATGATCGCCGCGGCGCAGCGGGCGCAGTCGGAGGTGTTCGGCCGGCTCGTCGACGCCGAGGCGGAGGCGCGCAACCAGGCCGCCCGCCTCGACTCGGTGAAGCAGAAGATCACCGAGCTCAAGCAGGCCGCGGACCAGAAGGTCGCCGAGGCGGACCAGGCGAGGAAGGACGCCGCGGACGCGAAGGCCCAGCTGGACAGCCTCCAGCAGCAGGAGCAGGCGAAGCAGGCCTCCCTGCAGGGCCAGATCGGCGTCGCGAAGCAGCAGGACGCCGCGCTGCAGGCCTCGACGGCCCAGATTCAGGCGGCCCTGCAGCAGGTCATCGCTCAGCAGGCAGCGCAGGCGGCCGCGGCCCGCAAGTCGAGCGGCACACCCGGCAAGGCCCTGCCCGGCGCATGGTTCGCCAACCCGACGGCGAACACGCCGATCGTCGTCACCAGCGAGTTCGGCTGGCGGCTGCAGCCCGTGCTCCTCATCTGGCGGCTGCACGCCGGCATCGACCTGATGGACCACTGCAACCAGGCCGTCTATGCCGGCCGCGACGGCACCGTGGTGTGGTCGAAGTACTTCGCCGGGTACGGGAACCAGGTGATGCTCGACCACGGATGGATCAACGGCACGTCGCTCATGTCGAGCTACAGCCACCTCAACCGCTACGTGGTGGGCCCCGGGCAGCACGTGTCGGCCGGCCAGGTGATCGGGTACGCCGGCATGACGGGCGGCGACTCCACCGGGTGCCACCTGCACTTCGAGGTCCACATCAACGGCGTCCCGGTCAACCCTCGTCCGTATCTCGGGTTGTAGTGGCGCGCCACAATCGTGTCGACGACAGGGGGCAAGGCATGACGTCCGTGCGCGCGGTGTTCGTCGAGGCGGCGACGATCGGGCTCGAGCTCGTCGGGCGGCCCGAGGTGGCCCAGCGCTGGGGTGACCCGAGCGCGCTCGAGGGCATGACGGTCGGGGCGCTCGCGGCACACCTCGCCCGCCAGGTGACGCGCGTCCCCGAGGTGCTCTCGTTCCCGGTGCCCGAGGAACGGCCGGTGACCCTCATCGAGCACTACCTGCGCTCCGCGTGGGCGAACGGCGACGAGGCCGCCAACGCCAGCATCCGCGTGCGGGCGGCCACCGAGGCGGTGGAGGGCCCGAAGGAGGTGCTCGCGCACGCGGTCGAGGCTCTCGGCACGTCGCGGGTGGCCCTGCCCGAGGAGCCGGTGGACCGGTGGGTGCGCCCACCGTGGGTCGCCTGGAACCTGTCCCTCGATGACTACCTGCGCAGCCGCGTGCTCGAGATCGTCGTGCACAGCGACGACCTCGCCGTGAGCGTCGCCATCGAGCCGCCGGAGTGGCCGGAGGAGATCGTCGCCCCCGTGGTGGGCGTGCTCACCACCCTCGCGATCCGCAAGCACGGCGTCCCCGCGGTGCTCCGCACCCTCGCGCGCGCGGAGCGGGCGCCGGGGTCCATCGCCGCGATCTGACGCCCGCGATATCGCGCTGACCTTCGTCGTCGGGCCGTATAGGCTCGCTCGTCGGCCCGCGACCGGAGGAGGCGAGATGGCCAAGCAGACCGGGCGGCGTCTCGTCGCCCAGAACCGCAAGGCGCGGCACGACTACCTCATCGAGGACGTGTTCGAGGCAGGCCTGGTGCTCATGGGCACCGAGGTGAAGGCGCTGCGCGACGGGCACGCGAACCTCACCGACTCGTGGTGCGAGATCGAAGGCGGCGAGGCGTGGCTCCACGGCATGCAGATCCCGGTCTACGCGATGGGCACGTGGACCAACCACGCGCCGCGGCGGAAGCGGAAGCTCCTGCTGCACCGCGACGAGATCGCACGCCTCGAGCAGCGCATCCACGACAAGGGGCAGACCGTCGTGCCGCTCTCGCTGTACTTCCTCGACGGGCGGGCGAAGGTGGAGATCGCGCTGGCGCGCGGCAAGAAGGAATGGGACAAGCGGCAGGCGCTGCGCGAGCGGCAGGACACGCTCGAGACCCAGCGCGCGATCCGCGAACGACGCGACCGGTGAGCGCTTCCCTCGTCGAACACGGCACTTCGCGCCGAGCACGGCAGTCCCACCTGCCGTTCTGGACGCGAACTGCCGTGCTCGCGGCGGGGGTTGCGGCGTTGGTGCTCGGGCCCGCCGGGGTTGCGGCCGCCGCGGCGCACGACGAGGTCGGTGACCAGACCTCCGGGGCGTGAGATCACCCGCTACGACGTGACCGCGGACGTCGACGCCAGCGGCACAGCCCGCGTGACGATCGACGCCGACTTCGACTTCGGCAACGACCCGGGGCACGGGCCGTAGGCTCGATGGAGCGGTTCTCGTCGGTGGCGATGGAGTCGCTCTCGGCGCCGACGCCCGGCTCGTCGGGCGGCTCGGGCTTCGGCGGCTGGTAGGCCGGACCCCTCGGGGCTCTCATCCCTCGCCGAACACGGCAGTTCCGCACGAACACGGCAGTCCTGACTGCCGTGTTCGACACGGACTGCCGTGCTCGCTAGAGGCCCAGGACCTCCGTCAGGTCGTAGCTCACGGGCTCCTCGAGCTGGTCGTACCGGCAGGAGGCCGGGTCGCGGTCGGGGCGCCAGCGCACCAGCTGCGTGGTGTGGCGGAAGCGGTCGCCCTCGAGGTGGTCGTAGGCGACCTCGACGACGCGCTCCGGCCGCAGCGGCACGAACGACAGGTCACGGTTGGCGGCCCACCGGCTGTGCTCCGCCTCGCGCGGCGTGCGGCCGGTGGCCGTCTCCCCCCACGGGTGGTCCTCGATGGAGGTCACCAGCGGTGCGAGCTCTTCCAGCAGCTCCTTGCGGTACGTCATGGTGAACGAGCCGACCACCCCGACCGACGCCAGCACGCCCTCGTCGGTGTACAGGCCGAGCAGCAGCGAGCCCACCGCGTCGCGGCCGGACGTGTGCAGCCTGTAACCGGCCACCACGCAGTCGGCGGTGCGCTGGTGCTTCACCTTCGTCATGACCCGCTTGCCCGCCTGGTACGTCGAGGCGGGGTCCTTGGCGACGACGCCGTCGAGCCCTGCGCCCTCGAACTGGGCGAACCACCGCTGGGCCGTGGCGAGGTCGTCGGTCTGCGGCGTGATCGAGACCGCGCCCGACGAGGTGCCGACGAGCAGCTCGAGCCGCGCGCGCCGGTCCTTGAGGGGGAGCTGCCGCAGGTCGTCGTCCCCCACCGCGAGCAGGTCCCAGAGCACCAGCCTCGCCGGCGTCTGCGCCGCGAGGAGCTTCACGCGCGACGCCGCCGGGTGGATCCGCTGGAGCAGCGCCTCGAAGTCCAGGCGGGTCCCGTCGGCGCTGGGCACGACGATCTCGCCGTCGACGACGCACCTCTCCGGGAGGTCGTCGAGGATGGCCGCGACCACCTCGGGGAAGTAGCGCTGCATCGGCTTGGTGTTGCGGGAGCCGAGCTCCACCTCGTCGCCGTCGCGGAAGACGACGGTGCGGAAGCCGTCCCACTTGGGCTCGTAGAGCAGGCCGGGCGGGATCGCGGGCGCGACCTTGGCCAGCATGGGGTCGACGGGCGGCATCACGGGCAGGCGCACGCGCCCATCCTCACAACGCCCCCGCCGCAGCGCGACCCCACCCCACACTTCACGCGAACACGGCAGTTCGGCGCGATCACGGCAGTCCTGCCTGCCGTGATCGACACCAACTGCCGTGTTCGACGAGTGTGGCGCCAAGCGACCACAGCCCGGGAGGGCTCGGCCGGAGTCTGCGGACAGGGTGGGCGGACGCCGCCGCGGACGCCGATGTCGTCATCGTGGGGCGATGCAGCGTCAACTGCCCCGGCCCTCGGTTCCGCGCGACGACGGGCTGGCGGCGCTGGTCCTCTCGGCTCGATCCGATCCCTCCGACCTTCGGGCATGGCGGCGCGCCGGCGCGCTCGCGCGCGTGCGACGCGGCGCGTACACGGCGACCGTCGCCTCGCGCGGCCCCGCTGTCGACCGTGAGGCCGCCGCCCTCGCGCACATCGAGGCTGTCGCGGCGCAGCTGCGCTCCGACTTCTGGTTCAGTCATGAGTCGGCAGCGCTCGTCTGGGGTTGCAGCGTCGTCGGTCTCTCGGGCACGACCCACGTCACCCAGGAGTGGTGCGCGAGCCGGCGGGGCGATCGCCTGCTCGTCCGACACACGATCAAGCTGCCGCCGGAGGACCGTGCGGTCACCCGTGGCCTGCGGGTCACGACACTGGAACGCACCGCGGTGGACTGCGCCGCCTCGATGCCGGGCCGCAACGGGCTGGTGGTCATGGACAGCGCGCTGCGACTCGGTGCGCAACGTGACCTGATCGCGTCGATCCTCGCCGCGAGGGCCGGAGGTCGTGGCGTGCGGACGGCCCGTCGGGTCCTCGCCTGGGCGGATCGCGGGGCCGAGTCGCCGGGCGAGAGCCTCACGCGGTGGGCGCTTCTCGATGCGGGCCTACCCACGCCCGAGCTTCAGCTCGTCGTCCCAACCCAGGTCGGGGTGTTCCGACTCGACCTCGCGTGGGCGGAGGCCCGGGTCGCGGTGGAATTCGACGGCTTCGTCAAGTACTCAGGCGGCCTCGGCCCAGCGCCGGACGTCCTCTTCGCTGAGAAGCGCCGCCAGGACGCGCTGGAGGCGGCGGGTTGGCTGATCATCCGCGTGACGTGGGCAGACTTGGCGCACCTCGACGCCACGATCGCACGGATCCGGCGGGCCCTCGCACACGCATAGCCCGTTGACGAACACGGCAGTTCGCGCCCAACACGGCAGGCAGGACTGCCGTACTCGGGTGGAACTGCCGTGTTCGCGGGGCTAGGCGCGGCGGCGGAGCGACCACGTCGCCGCGGCGATCCCCGCGACGCACCACACCCCCAGCACGATCGTCGAGCGCAGCGGCATGGTGAACGTGTCGCTCACCAGGGACGCGCGCATCGCCTCGGCCATCGGCTGGATGGGGAGCCACTGGTGCACCGTGGCCAGCCAGTCGGGGAGCCGCGACGCCGGGTAGCTCACCGGCGAGAACAGCAGCACGACGAACACGAGCACCTGCGACACGAGCTGCGCCAGCTGCGGCGGCAGCAGGCACGCGATCGCGTACCCGACGCACGCCGAGGTCAGGGAGACGACAAGCGCGGCGACCGGCAGCCACGGGCTGATCGAGAGGTCGACGTGGAACTTCAGCACGCCTGCGACGACTCCCAGCACCATGCCGGGCAGCGCGATGAGCGTCCAGAGCGCGAGGTCGGCGCCGAGGAACACCGGCCGCGGCACGGGCAGCGTCCGCATCCAGTCGAGGCTGCCCTCGGTGCGCGCCTGCGCCACCAGCTGCGGCGTCATGACCAGCCCCACCATGACCAGCGTCACGGTGGAGGCGCCGGTCGCCAGGTAGAGCGCCTGCTCCGGCGGGGGAGTGCCGACGAGCAGCCCGTAGCCCAGCACGGTCGTCACGGCCAGGAGGATCTGCACGACGACGAGCAGCGGCAGGAACTGCGACATCCGCCGGAACTGCCACTGCAGCAGCAGCCCGAGCTGTCGCGTCATCGGCGCCGGGTGGACCGCCAGGGTGCTCATGCGACGCTCTCCTCTGCGGAGTCAGCTGCGTGCTCGCCGGAGCCGACGAGCTCGATGTACACGTCCTCCAGGCCCTGGTGGCCGGAGAACTCGATGAGCGCGGCCGGCGTCTCGTCGGCCAGCACGCGGCCGTGGTCGAGGATCGTCACGCGGTCCACGACGGTCTCCGCCTCCCGGACGTTGTGGGTGACGAGCAGCACCGCGGCGCCCTCGTCGGCAATCCGGCGGATCTCCGCCCACAGCAGCCGCCGGCGCACGGGGTCGACGTCGTTCGTCGGCTCGTCGAGAACGACGAGCGCGCCGGGCGCGACCGCGGCCATCGCGAAGGCCGTGAGCCGCGCGACGCCGCCCGAGACCTTCTCGGCGGTGACGTCGGCCCACGGGCCGAGCTCGAGCGCGTCGAGCAGGTGCTCGGTCCGCCGGGCGACGTCGGCACGCTTCCCGCCGCGCAGGCGCCCGACGAGGTCGATCGCTCGCCGGGGTGTCAGGCCCGTGATCGGCACGTTCGCCTGTGCCTGGACGGACGCCAGCTTGCGCGCCTCGTCGGGCCGCGCGATCGCGTCGATGCCGGCGAGGGTGATCGACCCTTCGTCGGGCAGCGCCAGGCCGACCACCTGGTTGACCAGCGTCGTCTTGCCCGCCCCGTTGTGGCCGAGCAGACCCACCACCTGTCCCGCGCCGATGCGCAGGTCCACCCCGTCGTTCGCCTGCACGCCCTTGGGAGCCTTCCCGTAGCGCTTGCGCAGGCCCGCGATCACCAGCACGTCGTCCATCGCCGCACCCTTGTTCGTACCGGTTGGAATGTTCCCGAACGTAGACCATACCGATCGGTATGGACAAGGGAATACCGATCGGGATATACCATCGGGTGATGGCTGGCGAGAAGGAAGAGGTCCGCAACGCCTCACGCGCCCTGCGGGACGCGGCGGCGGCGCTGAGCCGCGCGCTCGGGCAGACCCTCGCGGAGGCGGGCGTGCAGGCCGGCCGGGAGATCGCGGAGGAGCTCAAGCAGGCGACGCAGGAGCTCAACGAGGCCGCGTCGCGCCTGGACGAGACCCGCCGGAGCCCCAAGGCCGAGCGCACGCGCGCCGACCTGCTGGCCGCGGCGCGGCGCGTGTTCGCGGAGAAGGGCTACGAGGGCGCCTCGGTCGGGGACGTCGCGGCGGCCGCCGGGTACACGAAGGGTGCGGTCTACGCGAACTTCGGCTCGAAGGAGGAGCTCTTCCTCGAGCTGGCGAAGGAGCTCATCGCCTACGACGCGGCGTTCATCCGGCCGCAGCCGGGGGAGGACGTGCGGGCCGCCTTCGCGGCGCACCCCTCGTCCGAGGAGCAGCTTGCCGGGACCCTGCTGGGCCTCGAGCTGTACGTGTACGCCATCCGGCACCGGGAGGCGCGGGACGACCTGGCCCCGCTCGTCGAGCGGGCGGCCGCCGGACTTGCCGCCCTGGTGCACCGCGCGCAGTCTGGGCAGGACGGCCAGGAGCCCACCCAGAAGGAGCGCGACACGATGCTCGGGCTCGTCGCGGTCCACACGGTCGGCGCGATCTTCGCTCCGCTGATGCCGGACCCCGACGAGGTCCACGGCGGCGTGAACCGTCTCGTCGAACGGCTGCTGGCCGACTGAGTCTCTTTGCAGACTCCCAGGAAAGGTCCAGAACTCTCCCGGGCACGTGGGTTCTCATGGATGTCGTCGGCGCCAGGGTGACGTCGGCGAGGAGGTGCCAGAGATGTCCGAGCAGCAGCCGCAGCACCAGCCGTGGACGCAGCCGCCCGCGGAGGGTTCGCAGGGCGCGCCGGGCGCACAGCAGGGTCAGCCTGCAGGGACGCCACAGCAGCAGCCGTACGCCGGGCCCGTCTACGGTGCGCCGGGTGCCCAGCCGGGTCAGCCGGCCGGGGCGCCGCAGCCGTACACCGGCCCGGCCCACCAGGTGCCGGGTCAGCCGGCGGCCGGTCAGCAGCCGTACGCAGGTCACGCGTATCCGTGGCCGCAGCAGCCGTATCCGGGTCAGCAGGGGTACCCGGGCCAGCAGCCGTACCCGTACGCGGGTCACCAGCCGCCGCAGGGCGGCGCGTACCCGCAGTACTACGCCGGTCAGCCGTACTACCAGCAGCAGCACTACGGCATGCCGTACTACCCGCTGCCCAACCAGCAGACCATCGCGGTCGACCCGCGCCGGAAGCACCTGCGCCGGCTCTTCGTCGGCGGCGGCGCGGCAGCGGTGCTCGCGGCCACGCTCGCGATCGGCGTCGCGATCGGCGTCGGGCCGACGAGGGAGACGTCGGTGCTGAGCGGAGGCTCGGGCTCGTCGTCGTCCCAGCAGCAGCTCCCGGGCGGATCGAGCGGCTCGGGTGGCTCGTCGAACGCGAACCCCGTCGACCCGTTCGGCGGTTCGGGTGGCAGCGGTGGCTCGTCGTCGGGCAACACCAACCCCAACGGTGGCTCCGGCAACGGCTACGGCAACTTCCCCGGCTTCGGCGGCGACGACGGCTCCGGCTCGTCGGGCGGCACGTCACAGGGCTCCGGCGCGGTCGCCGCGACGGCCGCCCAGCAGAAGGGCGTCGTCACGATCGTCTCCCAGCTGCAGTACCAGCAGGCGGAGTCGGCGGGCACCGGGATGATCCTGTCGTCCAACGGGCTCGTGCTCACCAACAACCACGTGATCAACGGCGCCACCGCGATCCAGGTGACCGACGAGACCACGGGCAAGGCGTACACCGCGACCGTCGTCGGCACCGACCCGAGCCAAGACGTCGCGCTGCTGCAGCTCAAGAACGCGAGCGGCCTGACGACGATCACGCTCGACAAGAACGGCGGCGTCACGTCCGGCACGTCCGTCACCGCGATCGGCAACGCGGAGGGCACGGGCAACCTGGTCGCCGCGGCCGGCACGGTGACCAACACCGACCAGACCATGACCGCGCAGACCGAGACGGGCGGGCCCTCGGAGACCCTCAACGGGCTCATCGAATTCGCGGCCCCCGTCGTCTCCGGCGACTCCGGCGGCCCGGTGCTCGACTCCCAGGGCGAGGTCGTCGGCATGACCACCGCCGCCTCGAGCGGCACGGCCACCACCGACGCCTTCGCCATCCCGATCACCAACGCCCTGTCCGTGATCCACCAGATCCAGGCGGGCGACACCTCGAACGGCGTCACGCTCGGCTACCCGGCGTTCCTCGGCGTCTCGCTGGCCAACCCGCGCACCGACCCCTTCGGTTCGACGGGCGGCAGCACGGGCACGACGAACGGCGCGACGATCTCCGGCGCTCTCACCGGGACTCCGGCGGCGCAGGCCGGCCTGCAGTCCGGTGACACCATCACGGCCGTCGACGGCCAGGCCATCGCCTCCGCCGACGCCCTGTCCACCGCGATGAGCGGTCACAAGCCCGGCGACAAGGTGACCATCACGTGGGTGTCCGGAACCACCGGCGCCACGCAGTCCGCGACGGTCACGCTGATCGCAGGCCCGGCGAACTGACGCACCGGGAATCTCGTGGGCGCCTCGCACGTTGCCCGGTACACTTGCGAGGCGCCCACGGGCGTGCGTTGACAACTGAACATGGGGGTGATCGGTTTCGACGGTGATCGTCGATCCAGGAGAAGCGGGCCGAGGAGGCGCGGTTATCTCGATAACGCTCCGCGCAAAACACAGGTGCCAATAACAACAGCACCGACTTCGCCCTCGCCGCCTGAGCGAGCTGCGTAGTCCGCCAGCCCGGGATTGCTCTCGACCCGGTAGCTGACGTCATCTAGAGAGCCACTGCTCGTATCCCTCGTCATCGGGGGTGCGGGGACTTCCAGGTGACTGAGCCCGTCCACGACTTGTCTGCGTGATCGTGGGGGCTGAGAAAATCACAGCAGAATGCGCCCGGAGAAGCCCTGGTTCCCCGTCATCGGACGCGGGTTCGATTCCCGCCACCTCCACCAATTGAGGTCTTCGCAGAATTAAGTGAGGCCCGCCCCCGTTTGGGGGGCGGGCCTCACTGCGTCTTGCGACTCCTAAATTCGGTCGGATCACGAGGCCTTCTCGACGTCGAGCAGACCCCGTGTCGTGCCGTCATCTTCGAGATCTAACCCCGCGACGAGGTGGAGGAGGTGGCGGGCGTCGATCGCTTCCGCCTCCTCTTGGCTGGGGTTGCGGTAGCCCGAGTCAGGGGCGTCCGGCTGCAGCAGCGCGTGGTCAGCTGAGCATTTGCTGATTTTCGGCGTGCCACGTGCGCAGCTGCTGCTCGTCGAAGGCCGTTGTCCTGATCGCATTGATGGTCGTGGTCATGGCGATTTCGGAGAATTGTGGTCAGGACGGCATCCGCGCCGGGGACCCGCACGAGCCCCCGGCGTCTGCCGCCCGGCCGGACCGCTGAGCAGCGGTCGAGCTACTCGGCGAGCGCCCTGAACGCCTCGATCCGCCGCAGCAGCGCCGACTGCGCCGACCGGACGGGCTCGACGTCCACCGCCTGTCGGGTCTCACGCTCGGCGTCGGCCGCGATCAGCCGCGCCTGGTCCGCGACGGCTTGCAGCCGTTCCCGGTCGGTCCGGGCGATCGAGGCGCACGTGTCCAGCAGCCGCAGCAGGGCCAGCGACACGGTCGGCTCGGCGGAGCCGTAACGGCGCACCAGCCCGCACATCGTGCCCAGGTACTCCCCGAACCGCCGGCTGGGTATCACCACCGCGCAGTCGCCGGCGCGCCCCACCCGCGGCCCGAGCGGCCGGACGGCCATCGCCGCGAAGATCACCGCCATGTGGTCCACCGCCTGGATGGCCGTGTAGGGGTCGTTCACCGCGGGGGACAGGGCCTTGCAGGCGACGTCCACCAGCTGCCGGATCCCGATCGCCACGTCCTGCTGGCGGGTCCGCTCGAACCCGATGCCGACGGCGTCGTCGAGCGCGTGCTCGAACACGTGCGGGTCGGGCAGCTCGTCGTCGGGCCTCGACGTCCAGATCTGCGCGAGCACGGTGCCCGGCACCACGTGCTCACCCACCCGCCGGCTCAGCGCGATGCTCACGCCGTGCGTCGCCGCCAGCGGCAGCAGCTGCTCCGGGTGTGCCGTCACCACGTAGCCGCTCGTCTTCGCCGCGATCGGGACGGCCCACGGCGGTGCGGTCGGCGGCACCAGCTCGACGTCCCGCGGCAGCCGTGCGATCACCTCGAGGGTCTCCCGCTCGACCCGTCGCATGATCGCGTCCACCTGGATGGAGTGCGAGAGGTGGTCGGCGAAGTAGGCGACGGCGGCGATGCTGGCGAACAGCAGCGCCAGCGCCCCGGTGACCGCCAGCCGAGGGAACTTCTCGGGTTCGGCGCCGACCCCGACGGTCAGCAGCCCGGCGGCGCTGTAGGCGAAGGTCGCCATGAACACCGACAGGACCACCTGGTTGGGTCGGTCCCGGAGAAAGTTGCGCAGCAGGCGCGGGCTGAACTGGGTGGACGAGAGCTGCAGCGCGACGATCGACAGGCCCAGCACCAGGGCGATCACCGTGACCACCGTCCCGGTGATGGTGAGCAGCAGCGTGCGGGCATCGGCCGACGAGCCCCGGAACGCGACGTTCCACAGGAACGACCCCGGCACCACGTCCACCTGGGCGAGCGCGAAGCCGATGACCAGCGCCGCGTTGCCGACGACGAACGGCAGCACCCATAGGGCCCCGCCGACGTACTCTCGCGCGGCCTCGCGTCGCCTCACGGCGCCAGCGTGCACCCGGTGAGGGTCCAGCGCACGGACGTGGGCGCCGATTGGCGATCGGAGGATCCGGCGACGATGCGGGAGGGCGGCCAGGGCGTCGTCGTCGACCTAGCCGTCCGAGCGCCCATAGTTCGGTGATTTCGAGCTCGACACTGCAGGACGGGCCCGACGGAGGCAGGCTGGCTACCGGCGCCAGTGGCGCCGGCGGAGGGAGGCGCAGC